>WNFI01156456.1_pt1 | contig 13557 bp, 14 predicted proteins | sample 5400471 | NCBI WGS metagenome assembly WNFI01 (sample SAMN13153348, study PRJNA577476) | soil metagenome | isolation source: 100 cm saprolite on Douglas fir-dominated hillslope | place: USA:California | collected 2013-09-17 | reverse complement strand
AGGGGCCTGTCGTGTGGAGACCAGGTGGAAGATCTCAAAGGAACAAGACCATGCAGCAGAAAGACATTTTTCAAGCGTATAAACCGTTACTCTTTTCCATTGCGTATAACATGCTGGGGAGCGTGATGGATGCCGAGGATTGCGTGCAGGAGGCCTTTGTGCGCTGGTATCAAGCCAGCAACAACGGTGAGACCGAGGCCGTGCACTCTCCCAAATCCTACCTCAGTACGATTGTGACGCGTCTGTCGATTGACTGCCTGCGCTCAGCACGGGTGCGGCGAGAACAGTATGTCGGAGTCTGGCTCCCCGAGCCTCTGATCAGCACCGATGAGACCAGTGTGACTGGGATGGCAGAACTCTCGGAGGCGCTCTCCGTGGCTTTGTTGCATCTGTTGGAGCAGTTGTCTCCCCTGGAGCGTGCCGTCTTCCTGCTGCGCCAGGTCTTTGACTATGACTATGGAGCCATCGCGACGATGGTGCAGAAGAGCCAGGACAATTGTCGTCAGATCGTGCGCCGAGCGCGTCAGCACCTGGGAGCGCGTCACGCTCTGTATCCTGCTTCCAAGGAGCAGCAGGAGGCCATCCTGCACCAGTTTCTCCGCGCTTGTCTGGATGGCGATATGGATGGTCTTCTGGGCCTGCTTGCCAACGATATCGTGAGCTATGCTGATAGCGGTGGGAAGGCTCCTGCGGCTCGCCATCCGATCTCGGGCGCGCATACAGTGGCGCGCTATCTCCTGGGCCTGGTGCGAAAAGCTCCGGAGGACTCCCGTTTCCGCGTCGCCCTCATCAATGGGCAGCCTGGAATGATCTTGTATCGCAATGGTGTGCCTGCTGTTCTTCTGACACTGGAGATGCTCGATGGAAAGATCTGGGAGATTGATCTGATCGCGAACCCGGACAAATTGCGAGGAGTCCCAGCACTCAACTAGTACAGCTACGTCCACAACCGGGGCTCGGCTCGTTCGTCCCTGTAAACCACTGCACCACCGGTGGAGGACGTTCATCGTTTTGGGCACCCTCCACTTCTCACCATCTTGCTACGCTTCTCGAACGAGATAGCATTCTCTTTTTTACCACTACCGACATGAGATGAGAACAGAACCGCATCAAAGGAGTGCAAGCATTGAGCATGTATCACTACACTTATCCGGTGAGACTGAACCAGGAGCAACGCCGATGGCTGGAGACGATGGTGCATACTAGTAAGACGCCAGCCAAGCACTACCTGGTGGCGCGAGTCCTGCTGATGAGCGATCAGTATCAAGGAGCACCAGAGGCTACCGATGGACAGATTGCCGAGGCGCTTTCCATCAGTCGCCGCACAGTCATTCGCATCAAGCAGCGGTTTGTCCAGGGGAACCTGGAGATGGCTCTCGTGGGAAGCTTCCCGCGCGAACGTCCTGAACGGCGCTGTCTGGATGGCAAAGGAGAGGCCCACCTGATTCATCTGGCGTGTAGCAAGGCTCCCGATGGGAGGCAACGCTGGACGATACGACTGCTGGCAGATCGCATGGTGCAACTGGAGTATATGGAGCACATTAGCCCAGAGACGGTGCGAACCACGCTCAAAAAAACGAGCTGAAGCCCTGGCTCAAAAAATCCTGGTGCTTCCCAAAAGAAGCCGATGGCGACTTTGTGTATCACATGGAAGATGTCCTCGACGTGTACTGCCAGCCCTATGATCCAGCCGTTCCCAGGATCTGCATGGATGAGATGGGCAAGAATCTCGTCAAGGACAAGTATCCGCCTGAGCCAGCCAAACCCGGCCAGGTCGCCCGCGAAGATTACAGTTATGAGAAAGAAGGCCGTGCCAACCTCTTCATTGTCTATGAACCGCTCGCAGGCAAACGAGTGCTGAAAGTAACGGAACAGCGGACCAAGAAGGATTGGGCGCTGTTCATGCAGGAGGTCCTCGACGAACAGTATCCAACGGCCTCAAAAGTGGTCGTCGTGATGGATAACTTGAATACCCACACGCCCGCCTCGTTCTACGAAATCTTTCCGCCTGCACAGGCAAAAGCTCTGGCAGATCGTTTAGAGATTCATTACACGCCTAAACACGCTTCATGGCTTAACATCGCTGAGATCGAACTCTCCGTGTTGGCACGGCAAGGATTGGCGCACAACATTGCCACTATCGAGGGTCTCTGTCAACAGGTTCAGAATTGGCAGGAGCAACGCAATCAGCGCATTGGTATCGTCAACTGGCAATTTCGCACGGCGGATGCACGCATCAAACTCAAGCGGCTCTATCCTGTGACAAGCTGAGCTTGACAGAGCAGTGACATCTTGCTAGTGGGTGACGCCTCCCGTCGTGCGCAAGATGCGGCCGTGGGATGCCTCATCAGCCAGAGCCCAGCCCGTGCTGGCAGTCACCATGTGGATCTGCTGGAAGAGCACCTCGGTGCTAGCGGGTGCTGTCACGGGACTTCCTCTGAGAGCAGACGCCGGCGTGCCAGTCGTGCCGAGGCTTGCTGTTCCAGCAGCAGATGGTCCACAACTGGACGGAACAAGCAGACAGGCAAGAATGGGGAAACAAACCAAAGAAACGTGAGCAATACTGTGCGTATCACGAGGAAAGGTGGGATGCATGGGTCTGTTCCTCCGTGTCACAAAGGCAGAGCCCAGATGGTGTTGCGTGGGCTCTGCAGAACGAGAGGGAGCGTTTAGCCATTTTGGATAAACACGCCAAGAATCTGATCTGCTCCCAGGGGAGAAAGAGCTACCTGGTTGCCAAAGGCACAAAACTCGTTTGCCAGAAGCAGAGGAGTCTGATTGTCCGGCGGGGTGAGCTGCAGAAAAGACACGTGATAGGTCTCATTGCTGCACCCTTGGTTGCCCCAGGAAAGGACAACATAGGCTTTCTTCCCCGGCTGCAGCGCAATGACCTGGGGATCATGCATGTGGTACAGGTACTCATAGGTGGACCGTGCAATCTTCATGGGGAGCTGCTTGTGGTGTGTATCCAACAATTGGAGCGCCGGATAGCCAGCAAGCGTACAGCTCTCTCTTGAAGCATTTTCGAAGGTGAGCTGAAGACCGGCATTGCCAAGCTCGGAGACGTCCTGATCAAGAGCTAGCCTCAGTTGCTCGGTCCGGCAGGTCGCATGAACCGAGGGCGAAGGGTCTGGCCGAGGAGTTGGCAGGGCAGAGACAGCAGTTCTAGTCGATGCTGTGCCGCAGGTACTCAAGACCATCGTCAGGCCAAACAGGCAGAACAAGGAGAGGTTCGGGGAGAGTCCTTCTCTCTTTGTTGGCAAAGTCCACTTCATCAGCATCTTTCTCCTTCTTCCTTAAAAGCGGGCAGAGCCGCAGTCTGCTAGCTTCCCGCAGCCGTTGCCTGGGTCGCAAAAGGGTAGGTATAGGACCAGAGTTGATGTCCATCTGTGAGGCTCAGGGCGTAGAGGCTCGCAGTTCCCCCTTCTGGAGCCGCGAGGAGGTAGATGGAGTTCTGCATGATCGCGATGATGCTGAGTTGCGTGTACAGAGAGACCGGCACGGTTTTGGACCAGAGCACCGCGCCCGTAGTGCTGTCCAGTGCCTCCAACTGATCGTTCTGCGAGCCTCCCAGCGCGTAGATGGTATGGTTCGCCAGTGCAAACATGCTGCCGGCAGCTGCACACCAGAGTTGCCGTCCATCACTGATCCGGTAAGCGCAGAGCTGGCTGCCATTGAAGAAGAGCAGGCGGTCTTGCTCAGGGATCAGCTGCCCCCCCTTCTCGCTTGCGCCGGAGGTGACGGCAATCTTGCTAGACCAGAGCAGCTTGCCACTCTGCGCTGACAGGGCCAACAGGGTGCCCTCCGGTTGCATATGCTGCGGCTGGCCCTCTTCTGGAAGAAGGTGCCAGACAATGGAAACGGCATACACCCGTCCACCCTGCTGCGCTATGGAGGAGATAGATCCAGTGTAGCTCCAGAGTACATGGCCGGTGGTTTCCTGGAGAGCAAGCAGCTGGTAGATGTTGCCGGGGAAGGGTACAGACGCGTAGATATTCCCGGCAGCGACTGTGAAATGTTCCTCGACGACGCCTGTTTGATGCTGCCAGAGCACATGCCCATCGCTGGCGCGCAGAGCAAAGAGGATGACCGTTTCCGAGGTGTCATCCAGCAGCTGGGTAAAGAGCAGGCCGTGATCGGCCACCAGGGCGCCGGAATCGTGACCGAAAAAAGGAGGGTTTCCTGGCGAGGATGGCCAGGGCAGGTTGCTATGCCAGAGCAGCTTGCCATCGGAGGCTCGCAGCGCGTATACCTGTTGCTCCCCTTTGACGTAGACCACCTGGTCCTGCACGGTGATCGCTGGGAACACAGCGAATACCAGCCGCTGACTGATCACGTAGCTCCAGAGGTGCTTGCCATCGCTGGCACGATTCGCCACGATGGTGGGTGGGCCCGGGAAAGGTTTCGTGTCATCCGAGAGGCTGACCAGGATGTCCTGCGCTTTGCTTGAGACCTGCTGCGCGGGATGATGGGGTCCGCGCACGGCAAAGATTAGGACGAAGCTCCCGATGAGCGCACCGACCAGCAGGCAAGCAGCGAGCGCTTCCAGCAGGTGCCTGACGCGCTGTGGGCGCCGCGGGGCTGGCACAGGTGAGAGCGCCAGGTTCTGCTGAGCTGCACGCTGGAGGCGAGCGATCAGCTCGCTGGTCTCCCCAGAGGTGGGCTGCGGCACGGGAAGTCCGGCGTAGCGCCGCGCCACCTGGAGCAACTCCTCCGGCAGCTGTTCCCTCTCGCCGCGCTGGTCAAAGGGAGGGACATCTTGATGATTCTGGTTCGCCACGATGAGGATCTCCTTTCCCTCGGCTACAGCGTAGCCGGCTCTAACGAAGCGCGCAGCAGGCGCAGGGCACTGGCAGTGCGGCTTTTGACCGTGCCAACCGGCACGGCCAGAATCTGCGCCGTCTCCTTCACGCCCAGTTCCTGGCCGAACCGCAGGCTGAGCACCTCTCGCTGCTCAAAGCTGAGCTTTCCCAGAGCGGCGAGCAGTTCGGCATAGCGTTCCTGGCGCTCCACCCAAGCCGGCGGATCAGACTCGTCAATCAGCGTCTCCAGCAGGTCGGCCTGCAGAGCAACGTGCCGGTGAGACGCGCTCTCCCGGGAGGTGGAGGCCAGATTGCGCGCAATGCGGTAAAACCAGGGGAGAAATGGCCGAGCAGCATCATAGGAGCGCGCATGGCGCACCAGGCGAAAAAAGGTTTCCTGGGCGAGATCTTCCGCCAGGTGGGCATCGCCCACCAACCGATACAGATGCGCGACCAGCGAGGCGTGATGGCGCTGGACTAGTGTCGCGAGCGCGTCTGCATCGCCGCGTTGCCATTGTTGAAAAAGCGCTTCATCGGTGGTCATCTTCCCTGCCTTCCGCAACTCGGATGGAGAGAGTCCGCTCTTCGTTCTCCCTACTCTTCTATACCGGAGAACGGGGAAACTGGTTCATCATGTTCCCCATGACAGACGCAAGGTCCGTTTTCGCACGTTCAGTCCGCTCGCACCGCGAGACCAGCGCGTCTGCGCGGGCCGAGCGGGAGCAAGCGACAAGCAGCAAGAGTGTAAGCCACAGAGACATAAAATTCATGTATCTACTGCAAAGTGCCACCTCGTTGCGCAACCCGTGGGCGGAAGTGCATCGCGAATTAGATGCTCCTTTTCAGCATCTGCTGCTACGACGAGTGCATCAAGATGTACGTTGGTCAGATCCTCCAGGGGACGTACGGGCACCGGGAGATTCGGATGCCTCGTTATGGCCTCATGTGCGTAGACTGCTTTGACCGTGCTTACGAGGCCAAGCGGTACTAGCGAGTTGAGAATTTGCAGTGTTACCCTGGTCAAGCCAAGAATGCCAATAGACTGGCTCCCAATCAAGAGCTCGTGCTCAACATCCTCAATAAGCTTCGCGTAGTCGCTCGGATGCATCAGTTGCTCCCTTCTAAATGCGAGGAGAGGAAATGCGCGTACAGATCTGGCGACTCCCACTTCAACGAGCCGAGTAACTGGATACTTGCGTCGACAAGTTGCTTCACTCGTTCTAAACGAGTAGCGGTAGGAAGCGGCCCACTTGGGTCTGAGAAACATCTTTCGAGTTCTACAAATCTCATAAGCACTTGCACTACTGCTTCTCTTGTCGTCTTTCTATTGGAATCAATAATGGTTAGATCAGCCTGCTTAAAGATGTAGTCGAAGCCCTCGCAACCATCACTGTAAGGAGACTTGAGGAAAGACCGCGCTGGCTCAAAGAGGTTCTCGGCGATGCAGCTATCAATATCAGCTAGGTAGGTCTGGTACTTGACGCAGTAGACCAGCAGGTCGACCGAAGTGTCGAAGAGTGTTTCGTCAGGGGTTTGAGGCGCTCCATCCGCTACGCGCTCTAGCCTATCAACCTTGCGAGCAATATTCGCAAGGATGCTGACCTGCTCGCCTCTACGCTTCCAACTTGTGCCGTAGGCCGCTGTCTTTTGTCTATGTAGTTGGATGATCGCCTGACGAAGCGTGTCTCCATCTGAAGGTGCATCAAGTGGTTGCTTACCGTGATAGTATGCCCAATAGCGCGATATAGCCGGATGAGGAATCTTCCCGGGGGGTAATGGTTGCTTACGGTGGAAGAATTCGTAGGCTGCTAACGTGAGATCTGCCTCCGGTAGCGCAGCGAGCCGTTCATCGATACGCTGAATCGGCCAACCGAGCCGAGCACCATGATACACTTGGATTAGCAGCAGAAAGTGTCGTAGCAACGGATCGGGAAATCCAAGAACTGCGTCATCAAAGGACTCCGGTGAAGTTTGCATGCCTGACTCTAATATAAACCATTGGCGTAAGAGTTCATCGAAGTCGTCCCATTTAGTTTGAAAACGCGGCGAGTCAATACCGTAATCGTAACAAGTAATACCAGGGAACTGCTCCACAATAGCACGGGCACGCTGCTCATGGCGCTCATAGAGGTGAAATGACGAGGCAAAGAATGTTATCTCGCCAACATCCACATTGAGCCAGGTAGCCATGAGTTCGTGAAGAACGCTCCATTCAAATGCGTTGATGCCAGAGAATCCCCACATAATGTCGTTACTGCGAACAGCGACATTCATGTGTAGCCGATCGTCACGGACGAGCCAATGAATCCAGTTATTGCAAGGTATATCTTTGCTATCAATGAAGTCTACAGCAGGATCAAAGATCGACATAACTGCACGCCTAGTGCTCAACTCGTGGCGCATTAAAGTGAGGTTTTCACGCAGCTGATCTACTCCATGCCAGTTGCGAAGTCTCGGACCATAAGCAGCTCGCCAGGTTTGCCCATCGTCAGAGAAATCTTGGGCACGCGGTAGGTAGCGAGAGAGAAAGGCGAGGTCGTTCCGACCAGCCAAGATCCACATTGTTTCTGCGATAGTTGCGAAAATGTTGTTATGCCTACTAGGCGTCACAAGGCAGCGTTCCTGAGGTCGCTCAAGAACTGTAAGGCGGTTGCGTAGCTCCGTAACGTTAGAACCGCGCACAGACAGGTGTTTGCCTTCAGCAAGTACATCTCGTAGACCATCTACGAAGGCGTAAGTCATGTTTCTGTATCTCATCGTGCATCACTTTGTGCATACCATCGTCGTTGAGTTGTGACCTAAGTAGCTTGCCAGCATGTTCAAAAACTCCCTGGTGTCATTCATTCAATCTCAACTCAAACTTTCGACTGTCGCCTATGACTCCAACAGTACCTATTGAGTAAAGTGGGAGAGGAGATTTTTAACTGTCGAAAAGTAGCCCTTAATCCTATTTATCGAAAATGAGGCTACTTTTAACGTCGTATCCCTCCTCAGAGTGTAAAAACGCTCGTTTACCAATAGCGAACTTGCAACGTATGAGACGAATTACTGTGATTGCCGACATTTGCTGTACAAAATTCTTCTTAGTGCGCCTAATCGTAATAGGATTATACATAATAAACAGCACTGTCCGTCAAGTGTCAATTTTGGAATTTCAATAGCGGAATCTGTATAATTATCCTGGCCAAAGGGTGTCTTACTCGTGGAGAGATGAGGTTTGAAGCTGCCCTATGAACGAACACCGACAGGAAGTGCTCCTATGAGGCTTCGATTGTCTCAAGAAACGGTTTTCTCAGATTGCTTGCTCACCAGGATAATTATACAGATTCCACTATTGAAATGGCTCTGCATCCTTTAGGATAGTGTTGGCGAATTCAAAAAGTGGGGAAAGTTACTACAAAACCCACATTCCGCAGTTTCAGCTAGAGGGATTGTAGATTTTCTCATAGGGCGGTCCTAAGAGATGCAGAATGAGGAGATGGACGGGTTGCAGGCGTAACACCAGGACGAGTGATGTTGTAGCTGTGTGGACATGAAGCAACTCAATGCCCTCGAAACACTGAAAAACCCAACGCATGGTGGGACGTGCTGTGGGTTTGTGGACTTGATCGGGAAGAGTTTGCTGCGTCTGGGCCAACCGGGAGCGCAGCCGGAATTCAGCCAGGCGATACACCAACAGGCAGAGGACCATGATGAAGCCGAGGGCCATGATGCGCTCCGGTTTTTTGACAAAGACGGAGGATGCCAGAAAGAGCGGATCTTTGAGAAAGCGAAACCCACGCTCCACGCCACCCTGGTCTTTGTAGGTACCGATGAGGGCCTGGTCGGAAAGAGTCGGTGGGTCCAGGACATTCGTGCCGACAATCCAGCACGCTTTGCGCAAGACTTCCTGCACGACCTGGAGGTAGTTGACGCTCACCGTTGTCACCAACTGCCACTGGTAGCCACTCGGACTGGCATCTTTGCGCGGACGCCCCTTGCTCCCATGTTGCGGATGCGCCTTCACCTCGCAGTGGACATCGAGCCAGACCGGCTTGCCTTTCAATTCGCGCTCCAGCGCCCCACGCGCATCCGCTTCACAGGCAAAGCGGCGATTGGAGAGATGCCAACATGTTTGTTCCCACCTCTTCTGTGCTGTATTCACCTGTCGTTGCATGGTCTGCCTGACCCGTTCTACCGATATCTGGGTGTAGACCACCACCCACCGTTCAGAGCCTTGAGGCAAGTTCATTTGACGATTGAACCAATGCACCGTGCTGTCCTCTGATTGTTGCCAGGTCTCACTCCCTTCCTGCAGAAGTGCCTTTGCCTCAGCCAGCGTTTCCGAGACGCGGCTGATCCACTTCACATTGGCCTGGTTCAACTGTCGCATATTCGCCTCGCTGTACACCCCATTATCGGCGACATACACGCTCGCTTCCTCATCCGTTTCCCGCAATTGCGTCTGGATGGTGGCTATGGCAGCCAGCAAACTCACTTTGTCACTGCTATTGCTATCAAGTGGCTGCATGAAGAGCGGAATATCCCCCTCATGCGTCGTCGCCAGAGCCAGCATCCACTGTTTGAGATCTTCCCGGTGGTCGCGCGAGTAGCCATAGGTAACGGCAATGGCGGCGGTGTCGGAGGGGGAACCAGCGTCGACCTCCTGGGTGTACTCGCCACTGACCGAAAACGAGGTTGTATCGACGTGAATCTGCACTGCCTTGACCCCAAAGAGACGACGCGCAGAGCTGGCTATCCCTGCAAACAATTTCGTCAGATCGTGGGCATACAACCAGTCCAGCGTGCGTCCTAAACAGTCGTCATTGAGCATCTCGGCAGTGATTCCTGGCCCCAGCAGATGTTCGATGGGTTTGTTGGCAAAGAACTGCGGAACCAAATACAACTGACGATTGCTGAAGCCTAATCCATTCAACACCATCGCCACCGTCGCCGTTCCCACGCTCACCTGTTGACGATTTTCAGGGTCTTGAGCATCTAACCAAGCCGCTAGACCGATTTCTTGACACACTCCTGCTACAATCCCCAGGTGATCGAGCCGTTCATTGACGTATTCTTCCGATCCCACCATCATGAGTCCTCCTTCACTGAGAACTCTACCCTACCAATTTTCGCAAATTCTGTCAATCAAACTGCGGAATGTGGGTTGTAGAAAATATATCGAAGAATTTGTCCTTATTCTCAACAGTAGATCATGTACATTTCCGTACTACCATGATATACTTTCATCGATATGTAGCAACTCGCGTCCCCTTCTCTCTTAAAAACGAGGAGTGCAGCGGTATGGCAATCCAACAAGCTGATAAGTCTCAAGAGCCGAGGAATAGAGACTTATTTCCTCTCTGGGTACGCATAAGCGCTTTTGTTCTCTGCTCGATTCTCCTCGTGGGTGCTGCTGCTGTCTGGCTATCGAAAGTATGGGGAAGTGACCTATCCAACGTTATGTCTGTGATCTTCGGTGTGTTAGGAGTAATATTTGGCTTCCTTGCATTGCTGCCCTTCTTCTTTCACCTTTCAGATAATACCGAGGTGCCAACTCATACTACTCCATCGGGACCAGCACAAGTGATCAACAACTACTTTGGTTCACCTCCAGGCGTCTCCCCACAACCTGCTCAGTTCTCGACAACTCCAGGTACTGATAATCAAGCAGCCAGTAGACAAAGTTCCGCCTCAGATAACACCCCGCCTGATCGGCAGCAACCCTCTGGAGATGGACATACCATTCATGAGCCACCGCTTCCTCCCCCTATATCACCTCTACTACCTGCCTCATCTAGCCAATCTACTCGCCCAGGAGTTGCAAAACGCAATGTGTTAGATTACACCCTCCATCAGAGGATGGTACGTGCGTTAGAAGGTATCCCTGCCACTGCCACCTTCGAAGGACGTAATACCCTGCTTGTTGGGTTACCTCGCAATATTGTTGCTGGTCTCAGCCGCGATAGAAACAGCGATGCCAATGATCTAGAGAATCTTCTCACACAACTCGACGGATTAGGTCCCCTAGTCACAGGTGAACAGCCACTAATCATCTTTACCCAGAATGCCTTGAGACGTGCTGAGGGCTTGGATACTAACTCTCTTAACACAATCCTGGAAGAATTGAGGCGTCGTTACGAAGCGGCCAATACATCACCGGCAACCTCAACCGTGATGGCATCAGCAGAGCATGAACAACATGAACCACATCATACTGTTGACTCACCTGAGCCTCAACAGGAACATTTTGCAAATCTCTCCTCCAACGAATTACGCGCCTTAGCACATAAGTATATTAAGGCGGCCAAAACATCGGTAGAAACTGCATCCCAGCCATTTACAGGCAAAGGGTATATCCTGCCGGTCAAGTTCACGGAAGCTATCACACTACTTAACGCTACAAAAGCACAGATGAGAAATCTCCAGGCACTAACGGCGCACATTTTATCTCTTCCATCTGAAAAAGCGCTAGACAAGATTGCTGCGCACTATTCGGATATTGATAGGAAGACATATATTGTAATTGCAGAGGCCGATAGATTAATCGCAAGTTTTGAAGACGAAGAGCACTTCAATCGGCTGGATATCATGCAGAAATCAACCAGACTAGTAACGGATTTAAACGAACTTGATCTGCCTTTTGAAGGTGAAGAAGCTTCTGCTTAGTGAGGAAGCGAGCCCACAGGGACGGCGTTTTAGCAACCAGGTGCAAAAGCGAGCATCGCGTTGGGCATTATTGAAGAAATCTCACGCGCAAACCAGTTTGGTGATTTTAATGCGATCACCGATGATCGTGTCAAATTCGAGGTCTACAGGCTGACGCTCGAGGATATGTTTACGACCTTTGGCAAGGATAGGAACAAGCTCTCGAATGAACTACTCGGGAAAGTAAAAGAAGGCCTGGAGATGATGGAAAATGGTTTTTACAAGCTGATTAATGAAGCCGCAATTCAAGAGTTTGATTTGACAAAAGTCATGCCAATTTTCAACGATGCCAGGGGACTATTAGACTCGGCAGTATGGATACTTGAAACGGAAGGGAAAAAGGCACCGGGATACTCTACGAATCTTGGTGGTTGTAGATTTAAGATAAATGAGCTGATTCAGCAGTTAGAACGGGTTCCACGCCCTGTCAAGTCAAATGAAAATGTTACCGGAGGAACCTCAGTAGGAACAGTTTCGTCAAATGAAACTGTTCCCGAGCGGACAGGCACTTGAAATCATCCTGAAAATGTGAGATAATAGAATGAACTGATGTTCTATTAGCAACGCGAAAGGGAACGGACATGGCGAGGCCAATAGATATGATTTCAACCGATCCGGATATCGAGCGGTTGAGTGTGCCAAGGCTATCTCCTGGCCAGTTTACTAAACTGGCACAGGAACATGTCGGACACATCAACAAAACAAAACAGGCATTGCAACATATATCCCTTCCTTTCAATAGCAAGGGAACAATATTACCCATCCAATGTCAGAAGGCTATCAGTACACTAAACGAGTTGAGTGATCGTGTGCAGAAGTTTTGTGAGCTGCTTGATGAGACATCACACATGCCTCTCGTTCTTACCGCGCTCCGTTATGAACTCCTGTACTCACTCTATGCTATTAAAGAGCACGCGCGTAAACTGGAAGATCTCATCGAGAGTTATTGCATGATATGTATGTCGCCCTCCACATCTCACGCGCCGCGCAAGCAAGTTTACGCTGCCTTTCAAACGTTATTCCAGCAGATTTCAGATGCATCTCAGCAGATCAAATTCCAGGGTGAAGTAGCTCGGTTCCAAGAACGAAGGTTAATTTCGGTGTTCGGAGAAGGGTGATCATGACTGTCACAAGATCGCCACGCTGTTCTATTTGATGGCACCAGTAATACTATCGGTCTCTTTCCTACCTGGATGAAGGACTATTTTTCGCTAACCCATCCTTCAAGGAGGATTCTGATGGGCTCTCTCACTCCAGCACCTCGTCGTAGATACGACCGAGGGACTCGCCGCTATGCCTAGGAAGAGCACCAGGATCAGCATGGAGGCCTAGCCGCTGGAGTGGTCGAGCTCGCAGAACATGTTGGGCTGCTATTCCCCCGGCGATTGCGCAATCGTTTGCAAAACGACTCGGTCTCTCCAATGCGGTCACCGTGAATGCTCATTTTTCACGCTGTTCGAAGGTTTCACATTGCTTCATGTGTGAAGGAACTTCCAGCTAAAAAACGCGATATTCTGTCTCAATCCAGCCTTATGAAGAAACTTGGTTTCGTATCCCACATTCCGCAGCTTTTTTGAGAATTTAGGCGAGAAGCCATTTTATATTGCAGAACTATTAATAAGCTCTACTTTGCAAATCCCCTCTCCAAGCGATTTTGCGAAAAATGCAAATGCAAACTGCGGAATGTGGGACAAAAAAGGTCATTTTGCTCTTCTCAGTAGGGGAGTATCAACCACTTTAGGCGCTTGTGAAAAATAGAACGTCCCTCCAAAGGCCGAATTCGCCAACACTATCCTAGTGCGATTCTACCAGATGATATCATTAGGAGCGATATTTCCTCCCTTTGTCTAAAGCCAGGGGACTCCATATCGCCTATGCCCTTGAATCGCTTCGGTTGTGCATGGTACCATAGTCCTAAGATGACAATGCCCACGGTTGCTAACTGATTGACATGCCAGAATCACAAGAGCAGTGGAACAACAGACAGGCGATTGAGCTACTGGCCCAGCATATTCCGTTTGAACGGGATACCGCCAGTAAGGCTGAGCAAATAGAAATGCTGCGCAGC
>WNFI01007745.1_pt1 | contig 13557 bp, 9 predicted proteins | sample 5400471 | NCBI WGS metagenome assembly WNFI01 (sample SAMN13153348, study PRJNA577476) | soil metagenome | isolation source: 100 cm saprolite on Douglas fir-dominated hillslope | place: USA:California | collected 2013-09-17 | reverse complement strand
GAAGATATCGCCGAACGCGACCGTTCGCACGCCTTCGGCGTAATAGATGCGCAAGGCTTCTTCCATGCGCGCCTCGTAGATGGGATTGACGCATTGCGGCGGGATGCGCACCTCGTGCAGTGGTAGCCCGATGGATTGGGCTTGCTGCACGAGGAGTTCGCGGCGCACGCCATGCATGCTGATGCGGTCATACGTTTCGGTGACGGTGGTCAGCAGCGCGACGATCCGAACATCCGGCAATCGCAAGAGCGTGTGCAGCGCCATTGCGCTGTCTTTGCCGCCGGACCAGCAGAAGAGGATGGGCTCGCGCATCGCTAGTTCTTGCCGGCGAAGCGGTAGTTTAGGCCTACGCGGACATCGCGGCCGAGCGCGGGGTAGCCGATGGCGTCCTGGTAGCGCTTGTCGAAGAGGTTGGTGGCGCGGGCGTAGAGCGAAACGCCGCGGCCAAAGTTGTAGCTGCTGGCGACGTCAAAGCGGGCATAGCCGGGATTGCGCGTCAGGCCGAGAAAGAGAAAATCGCTGTCGGTGCGTGGGCCGCTGAAGTAGCCGGCGATAGTGAAATTGAACTGGCGAAACGAGGAGCTCAGCGTGAGGGAACCGGAATGCGGAGGCCGGCGGAGCAGATGGTTGCCGGGAATTTCCGCCGGGTCGGAAGCGTTGGGTGATACGAGAACGCGGGTGTCGTCATAGGAGTAGTTGCCCGCGAGCAGGAGCCAGTGAACGAGGCGGGCTTCGACGGCGATGTTCGTTCCTCGCGCACGAGCCAGATCGGTGTTGAAGAAATTGCCCCAGAATGTGCCCGGCGCACCCGACGGGGTTAGGCACGCCGGAGGCCTAGGGACGGAGCAACCGGAATTGGGGAAGCAGGACGTGAAACTGATGATGTCGTAGAAGCGACTGGCAAAATAATCGGCGGAGATTTTCACCCGATCGCTGGCAAGCTTTTGCTCGATGCCGGTGTTCCAAGTTTTGCTGGCTTCGGGCTTGAGCGTGGGATTGCCAGGGAAGCACGGGCTGAAGCCGGCATTTTGGTCGAAGCGGGGCTCGACGATGCCTTCGCCGTAAAAGAAGCGATAACGCGTGTCGCCCCAGAATCCGCTGCTGTAGCGCAAAGCCAGCGAAGCGCCGACGCGCGGAACGACGCGAGTGCCGAAGCTGCCATTGGCCTCGGCGCGCCCGCCGAAATCGAGGGACAGACGCGAAATAGGAAGGTAGCGAAAATCCAGATAACCGCCTTGATTGTTGCGGCGAAGATGGCCGATGCCCAGGAAAGGGATGTAGGCGTTCTCGACTTCGTACTGATATCCGGCCGTAGCACTGATTTTGCGGAGTATGTAGCTGGTCTGCGCGTTGATGCTGGCGCGGTTGTATTCGCTCTTTGCTCCCGGCGAGGTGAAATCGCAAAACTCCGCAGTGGCTACGGCCGCGGGATCGGTTTGCGGGCAACCGGCGAAGGGGTCGGTGGCGAAAAAACTCTGGATCGGATTCGCGGTGAACACGTGATGGTAGGACTCCGCACCGCTGACTTGATGATGCCAATGCGCGCCGCTGGTAAACTCCCAGCGGGCGTTGGCGCTGAAATCGTGGAGGTCGTTGATCTGGTGCAGGCTCGGAGGCGTGATCAAGGTTTGGCCGGGAATGCCCGCTTCGCTGGTGTTATTGCGAAGCGCGAGGCGGAGCTGATTGGTTTCGCTGAAGGCATAGCCGAAGTTTCCGGAGATGGTGCGATTGCGGAAGGAGTCGTTGGGGCCTTGTCCTTCGGAAGTGAAGTAAGAGGCCGCGCCGGAATAGTCGAACGAGCCGAGCAGGCCGCTGAGCTGCGCGCCGCCGCGGGCAGTCGAAAAACTGCCGCCTTCAGTGAAGAGATTGAAAGCGGGAACTCGAGTTTCGCCGCGATGCGTAAACACCTGAATGACGCCGGAGGCGGCGTCAGTGCCGTAGAGGGCGCTTTCGGCGCCGCGTACGACTTCGACTTTGTCGATGTTGTCGAGCGTGAAGTTGGAGAAATCAAACGTGCCGCCGGGGAGATTGACGGCGGTGCCGTCGATGAGCACTTTGGTCTGGTAGGAGTTGCCGCCGTTCAGGAAAATTCCCGCGAGCCCGCCTTCCGGGCCGGTGCGGTCGACCGCGACTCCCGGAGCGTACAACAAAACATCGGTCAGAGGAACCGCCTGGCGGTTATCAATTTCATCGCGGGTGATGACAGTGACGGAGGCGGTGGTTTCCTGCGCCAACGCCGGTTCTGCTTCCCCAGTGACTACCACGCTCGAAGAAAGTCGCTCCAGTTCCAGGTGCAGATCCAGCTCGCGGGATTGGCCGGGAGAAAAATCCAGAATGAAGTCGCGAGGCACGAAGGACTCACGGGTGAATTGGATGCGGTAGCGGCCAGCCGGGAGAGCGAGCGAATAGGAGCCGTCGTTTGCGGAGGCTGCGGCCAAGAGAGTTGCGTTGGGCGCGTTCTCCAACTGCGCGGTGATGCGGACTCCAGGAACACCCGCGCCGCTGGAATCCAACAAAGCGCCGGAAAGATGAGCGGCCGGCGAATCGGATTGGGCCTGCAAGGAAAAACTGATTGTGAATGCGAGAAAAACAAGAAAAGCGGTACGGCGAAGCGTTGAGCTCATGTTTGTCCTCCGCTCCCGCACGCGTGGGAGCTTGAAGGTTGGCCCGGGGCTTGATAAAGCGCGCGGGCTGCGAACTTCGCCGGTCTCCTGGCTTGGCGGGGAGTGCGGCCCGAGTTGCCGGGCCTGTGCGTGGCCTTCCCGCGACGCTGCCTGGCTTTTCCAGAGTGACCCTAGCCGGGTCAGCCAAGCGTTTCGCCGCAGTGACTAGCGCAGTGTGGTTCCGCCGTACAGTCGCGCGTCGGCGACGGCTTTCTTGTTTCTTGCGTCTCTAAGGAACGAGGACGGAAACAAGTGCAACCTGAAGGTTGCCCGTCTTCCCGAGCACGAAGTTCGCGGTGATTGTGAGGGGCGCGGAGCCCGCTAGTAGTTTTTAAAATGCCGCGACAGCCGACGCGGCGTTGGGGTTAACAAGAAAACTCCTACGACGTCGGCAACAAATTCACACGAGGGCGACCATTCGAGCCTTGCTCGACGGTGAGCGGCGTATGAAAAACCTCTTCCAGCAAATCGCGCTGATAGACGCTGGCGGGAGACCCTACGCGCAGGCTCTTGCCTTTCTGCAACAGCACGACCTGATCGGCATATTCCGCGGCGAGATTGAGCTCATGCGTGACGACAACAACGGTGTAGCGATTCTCAGCTGCTAAGCGGCGTAACGTGGCGAGAAGATCGACTTGCGCGCCGATGTCGAGGTGCAGCGTGGGCTCATCGAGTAACAAGAGCAGCGGCTGCTGGCACAAAGCTCGCGCGAGAATAACGCGCTGTTTTTCGCCGCCAGAGATCTCGCTCATCCAGCGATCGCTGAGATGCTCGGCGCTGACTTGCGCGAGAGCGTTGCGGGCGATGAGGACATCCATTTCATTTTCGAAGCGCAGGGTGCGGCCGTAAGGGTGGCGGCCTTGCAGGACAAATTCCCAGGCCCGTGCCGGAAAGAGGAGCGGAGTTTCCTGCTGGACCATGGCGATACGTTGCGCGCGGGCTCGCGGCGCCAGCGCGTGAGTGACAAAACCATCCAGCAAAACGCGTCCGGAAAGAGGCTCGAGCGCTCCGGCGATTAACTTCAAGAGAGTGGATTTGCCGCTGGCATTGGGGCCGAGGATGGCAACGATTTCGCCGGGGCGCGCCTGGAAGCTGTTGGCTTCCAGGGTGAAGAGCGGGGCTTGCGAGGGGTTGGCGGAGTAGGCGTAGCTGACCTGCTCGACGCTGAGGCGAACTTCGCTGTCGGCGCGGGGCGCGTCGCCTAGGTTCGGCCATGCGGGGGACGAGTGTGCCGGGCTGCTCATATAGAGCCTCGGCGCAAGAGATAGATGAAAAGGGGCGCGCCGACAATCGCAAAAATTGCTCCGACGGGAAGCTCTGAGGGGGCGACCACGGTACGGGCCAGCGTGTCAGCGGCGACGACGGCGATGGCTCCGCCGAAAGCGGCGGTGGGCAGCAAGATACGATGATCGGAGCCGAAGAGCAGGCGCATAACGTGAGGAACGAGAATTCCTACGTAACCGATGGCGCCACTTACGGATACCGCCAAGCCAGTCAAGATGGATGCTGCGATGTACACGACCAAGCGGACGCGGTGGACGTCAACGCCGAGGTGCATGGCTTCCTTTTCGCCGGCGAGGAGCAGATTTAGATCCGCCGCCGTCGTGTAGATTGCGACAGAAGCAACGAAGAATCCTGCGCCGAGAACCCAGCGCAAACTGGGCTGCAGAGAATTTGAAAGATCGCCCATGAGCCAAAACGCCATGCCGCGGACATCGCGACTAAGCGTGCTCATCAAGAAGATGATGATGGCGGAGAGAAAGGATGCGCTAATGACTCCGGCGAGGAGCAATGTTCCGCTGTCAATCTGCCCTTCCCGGAGGCCGAGGAAATAGACTGCTGCAATCGTCGCGAGCGCGCCGAGAAATGCGCCCAATGGTGTCGTCAACGTAGCTAGCCAAACAGGGAGTGCGAGATGAGTCTGGGCAACTACCGCCAGAATCGCTCCGACGGCGGCGCCGCTGGAAACACCTAGGATGTAAGGATCGGCGAGGGGATTGCGGAGCAGCGCCTGGAAGCTGGTACCGGCGACGGAGAGAGAGGCGCCAACGAAAATGGCGAGGAGAATGCGCGGAAGGCGAATGTCGATCACGATCATGCCGTAATCGCTGGAGAGGGCGCTGGTCTGGTGGAGCAAGACGCTAATCAGATCGCGGCCGAGACCGTAAAGGGAGACGGGAACGGCACCGAGCTTGAGCGCCACCACGACGACGACAAAAAGGATGGCAGCCAGCAAGCTGCACTGCAGGAAGAGGCGTCGCAGCGTCAGCGGGCGCATGCTTGCTCCTTCTGGGTCACAGCGTTTTCGATTGATGCCGCGAATGAGCCGCGCGACGGCGTGCCGGATGCCGGCGGATTTGTCTGGTCCGTGTCGTTCTGCGGTTTTTCGGTAAAGGCTTCCGGATGAAGTTGCCGAGCGAGGTCTTCGACAGCGGAGACGAGTCGCGGAGCGGGACGGTTGATGGCATCGCTAATCGTGGCGTAGCGACGATTGCGGACAGCATTGAGCAGACGCCAGCCGGGAAGATCGGCAAGAGTTTCGGCACTTTGTGTGGCGGACCCGAAATGCGATTCCACAAAAATCAGAAATTCCGGCTGAAGATGGACGACTTCCTCGAGGTTGACCTGCGGCCAGTTCTGCGAGGAATCGATTACCGAGACGGCGCCGGCGTGACGCAGCGCGTCGGCGATGAACGTGTCGTTGCCGATGGAGATGAGTGGCTCGGTCCAAACAATGAAGAGAACGCGACGAAGAGGCAGCGAAGCAAGGCGGTCGTGGAGACCCGCAACCTGGTGTTCGAGATCGGCGGCGAGCGTGGCACCAGTTTCTGGGGCACCGAGCAAGTCGGCAAGACGAGCGATCGAGGCGACGATGGCATCGACCGTATGAGGATCGGTGGCGTACGAAGGGATGCCGATTTCCGCGAGCGCCTGGACGGTTTCGAGGCGGTTCAGATTTTTAGTGACTAGTAGATAGTTTCGGTGAGGTTGGGCGCGAGAGAGACGATGCGGTGGATGGACTGCGGGACGCGGATGGTGCGACCGATTTCGTCAGTGACCTGGCGATATGCGGGAGACGTTTGTACCAGTGGCAGGGTTTCCTGCCAAGCACAAATTACGGCCCCGGTAAACAGCAAGATGAGTGCGGCGGCGGCAACGGCTCTTAGCGTCGAGTGAATGAACATTCGCAACACGAGTCCCCACCACTGAAAGGGGCGCCAACGAAAAAGCCCCATGCGAGCAGCGCTGGGGCTCAAAGACGGCGCCTCTTCTCGCGAAAAGCGCAATCCCCGCGGCACGGGAGGGTAACCTGGCTTGCGGCTCTTCAGCCGCTCACAGTGGCGGGACCGCGGCCGATTTGCACGGCCTTCCCCGCTGCCCTTGCCTGCAAAAATGAAAGATGAGTGTATGCTCGGTCTGCGAGGGAGTCAATCAAGGCGTAAATGCGTGACAAGGGAGTTCCTGGGCTAAAGCCCCCAATATTTTCCGGTTCCGCTTTTCGCGGTGCCTTAAGGCGCCGCTCCCCTGACTGAAAAGTCGGGGGCTTACACCATGGGCATCAGCGATTCTTCCAGTTGGGTTTGCGTTTTTCGACGAGAGCGCGAAGGCCTTCTTGCGAATCTTCGAGGCGGTAGAGTTCGTTGAGAAAGATGTTCATCGATTTCTTCAGTCCTTCCCGAAGGGAGAGGCCCATACCCCCGAGAATGGCTTTCTTGGCCATGGCGAGAACCGGGCCGGAGTGCGAGGTGATCCGCGTAACGAGTTCGTTGACGGTGGCATCGAGCTTGGCTTCGGGGACGAGACGAGTGACCAAGCCGAGTTCGAGCGCGCGCTCGGCAGTAACCGCTTCGCCGGTCAAAATGATTTCGAGGGCGCGCTTTGGCCCGACCAGGAAAGGCAAGATCGTGGAGGCCAAGGGCGGGAACACGCCGATGGTGATTTCGGGCTGCGCGAAGCGGGCTTTCGGCGTGGCTATGACGAGATCGCCGAAGGCGGCTAGCTCGGCGCCGCCTCCGATGGCCGGGCCGTTTACAACGCAAAGGACGGGCTTGCTGACCTCCAGCATTCCGGCGAAGGCGGCGTGAAACGCTTCCAGCATCTGGTAGACGCGCTGCGTGGTGTATTCGCCGATATCCACGCCGCCGCTGAAAACTTTGCACGCGGAATCGATGGCGATGAGCTTGACGTCGTCGTGTTCGCCGGCAAAAAGGATGCCGTCGGCAATTTCGCGGAGCATGGCTTCGTTCAGGAGATTGTGATCTGGGCGGTTCAGGGTGAGCCGAGCGACACCGTCGTGGATCCGAAATTTTACGAATTCAAAGCTTTCTGGCTTGCGACGTACGGCTCCAGTTGTGAATTCTTCGGTACTAACCGTCTCAACCATTGGTGGCCTCCTGAACCGTTCGCCGCGGCGAAAGCGGGAGAAAACGGGGCAAATTCGATGCTAGCACAGCGTTTGCATCTTGCTTCCTGGACCAGCAGCGAAGGTGCGCAAACAGTTGCGGCTAAGCAGGGCGGCCGCACGCCCTGGTGTAATCGAATGAGCACGCTCTGGGATGGCGCCGATGAGTCGTGCGAACATCAGAAGCGCTGAATATGCCTGACATCAGAACGGATATCGCGTTTGCGGTTCTCATGGCTGGCTCGGTGGACGCGGAAGGATTTCCACCGGAGCGGGCTTGGGAAATAGCTCCGCCAATTTGCTTTAACGCCGATTGGCAGGGCAAGAATGCGGATGGGCAGCGGGAAACGCAGGTGCGGCTGCTGTGGAATGCGGAGTCTTTGTTTTTGCGATTCGATGCGTGGTATAGGAGCATCACCGTTTTTCCCGATGCGGAGCCCTCGGGGCGGCGGGACGCCCTTTGGGATCGCGACGTCTGCGAAGTCTTTCTGCAGCCACCTTGCTCTGCTGCGCGTGCGTACAAAGAGATTGAAGTGGCGCCCAACGGATTTTGGATTGATCTCGAGATTGCTCCAGGAGAAAAACGCGCCTTGCAAAGCGGCTTGCGCCGGCGCGTGAATATCGATGAGCAGAAAAAACAGTGGCGCACGGTTCTGGCGCTGCCGATGAGGACCCTCGTTGAGCGCTTCGAGATGCCAGCGGTGTGGAGGGTGAATTTTTTCCGAGTGGAAGGGGCGGCGGAGCCGCGCTTCTATTCGGCGTGGCGGCCTACGAATACGCCAGTGCCAAATTTTCATGTGCCGGAAGCGTTTGGGGTGCTGGTGTTCACCGATGCAGCCAGCAAAATCCGGGGCTAGCGAAGGGAGCAATTTTTTCTTATGCTTGCTGCGTGCCGCGCGCGCTGCGATTTCGCTTGTTCGTTCTGTTAGGTTTATTCAGCATTGTGTCTTCCTTTGCAGCGAATCCGCTTGCCGCGCAGATTTCGCAAGATACAAGCTCTCCTGACAATTCTCCGGCGGTGACGAAGGTGGAGCCGCCGAATTGGTGGCTGCGGCTGACGCCGGAGATTATGGTGCTGCTGAGCGGAAGCCATTTGGAAGCGACCGGGGTTACCTGCAATCTTTCGGGTCTGCTGGTGGAACGCACGCAGGCGACCGCGGGCGGAAGTTATCTTTTCGTGTGGTTGAAATTGGGCGCGGAGCTGAAATCGGGGACGGCCGTTTGCCGGATTACCACACCGCTGGGGACGACTTCATTCGAATTGCCGCTCGCGGGGCGCGAGCAGACGATTCACAAATTTCAGGGCCTGACGCCGGCCGACGTGATGTATCTAATCATGCCGGACCGATTTGCGAATGGCGATCCCGCCAACGACGAGCCGGCGGAAGCGCCCGGATCGCACGATCGCGCGAAGGCTCGCGCGTATCATGGCGGGGACTTGCGGGGAATTCGCGAGCACCTGGATTATTTTAAGGACTTGGGAGTTACGACGTTGTGGCTGACGCCGATCGTTAAGAACGGCGCTACGGAGGATTACCACGGGTACGGGGCGGTGGATCTGTATGCGGTCGATCCGCACCTAGGGAATCTGCGCGAGTATAAGGAGTTGGTGGGTGCGGCGCATCAGCGCCAGATGAAGATTGTTTTCGACATTGTGCCCAATCACGTCGGGCCAAAACATCCGTGGGCTGCGAAGGCTCCTCTGCCGGACTGGTTTCACGGACCGGTGCAGCACCACATGAATTCTTCCGCGCTAGTGAGCGCCACTTTCTACGGAGAAGCGGAAGATCACGGCCATGATTTGTTCGAGGCGCTAGTGGATCCGCACGCACCGCCGCGGCTGTGGCGCAATATGACGGAAGGATGGTTCGTGGACCTTCTTCCGGACATGAACACGGAAAATCCGGTGGCGGCGCAGTATTTGCTGCAGAACGCAATCTGGTGGACGGAAGCGTCGGGGCTCGACGGGTTTCGCGTGGATACGTTTCCATATGTGTCGCGGCAATTCTGGGCGCGGTGGCACGCGGGGCTGCGCAGGATTTATCCACAGCTGACGACGATCGGCGAAGTGTTTCATCCGGATGCGAGCGTGACTTCGTTTTTTGCCGGCGGGCAGAAACGGTATGACGGAATCGATACGGGGGTGAGCACCCTTTTCGATTATCCAATGTATTTCGTGCTGCGCGATGTGCTGCTGAACGGCGCACCAGCGGGGCGCATCGCGGATGTGCTGCGGCACGATGCGCTGTATCCGCGGCCGGAGGAGCTGGTCACATTTTTTGGGAATCACGACGCCACGCGCTTTGCGAGCGCGAGGGGAAGCTCGGCGGCGAAATTGAAATTGGCATTTGCGCTGACGCTCACACTGCGCGGGATCCCGCAGCTTTATTATGGCGATGAGATCGGCATGCCGGGCGGCGACGATCCGGATAACCGGCGGGATTTCCCTGGTGGCTGGCGCGAGGACGCGAAGAATGCGTTTGTGGAGGCGGAGCGGACTCAGGAGCAGAAGGAAATTTTTGCGTATGTGCAGACGCTGCTGCGCTTGCGGCGCGAACATACGGCGCTAAGCGGCGGGCCACTGTGGCATCTTTTTTCAGACAAGGCGTCTTACGTTTTCATGCGCGAAACGGAAGAAGAACGCGTGATGGCGATCTTCCAGACTTCGCCGCAGGCGCGCGAATTCCGGTTCACTTTGGCGGATACGCCTGCGCAAAATGCGACGAGGGTATCGCGCCTCTTCGGGGAGGCGGATGCGGAGCTGACTGGCAAGGAGGTTCGGGTGCGCGCTCCTGCGGAGTCGGTTTCTATTTTCTCGTTGGAATAAAACTCAAAACGTCAGTTGCGCGGTCCAGTTTTTGGAAGCATCGGGCACGGTGAAAATGACCGAGTGTGCGATGGAGTCGTAGCGCCATTCGTGAATAACGCGATCGCCGATGCGCACTTCCTTTGGCAGGGCGCTGGCTCCCAAGACAGTCACTTCCGCGCTGTTCCACCACGGCTGAAAGGAACTCTTCTCTGTCGTGGAGGTAATGGTGATCGAGGCGGGCGAAGCCTGGCAGGAATAGTTCACGCGCAATAGTTCGCCCCTTTGGTACGCGAAGGTGTGGCCGTCATCTTCGTAGAGCGAGCCGCGGCAGGCATCTCCAACGTAAACGCGCAATTCGAGAGGCCCGCCCGGCTTTTCGCCGGTACTTTGCACGACGGGCTGAGTAGGAATAATCGCGCCGGCACGGACGTACAGAGGCATCTCATCGAGCGTGGGATGCAGCGTAATTTTGTTTTTGCTGTTCAGTTTTTGCGAAGTCCAATAGTCGTACCAGTCGCCAGGCGGAAGCTGCACGTCTTCAGCGTCGACCATCTCGGTGGTAGCAGGAGCGACGAAGAGATCGCTACCGAAAAGGAAATCACGGTTGTTGCCGTAGAAATCTTCGGATTGCGGATAATCGAGAAAAACCGGACGCATGAAGGGCAGGCCCGTGCGCGTGCTTTCTTCGATGACGGTGTAAATGTAGGGAAGCAGGTGGTAACGCAACTCGATGTACCGGCGGCGAATGGCCTCATGCCGAGGGCCGTGAACCCAAGGCTCCTGGTCCGCCGTGCCTTTTCCGGTGTGGTCGCGGTAAATGGGATTTAGCGCGCCCACCTCGAACCAGCGGGTGAGGAGATCGGCAGGCGGCGAGCCGGCGAAGCCGCCGATGTCGTCGCCGACCATCGTGTAGCCGCAAAGTCCGAGGCTGAGCAGCATGGGCGTGCTCATGTTGAGATGATTCCAGGTGCTGCTGTTGTCGCCGGTCCAGGTGGCGGCGTAGCGCTGCGTGCCGGAGTACGCGGCGCGCGTGAGCACGAACGGGCGTTCGTCACCTTGCAATTTGCGCAGACCTTCGTAGGTCGCGCGAACATTTTCCATTCCGTAGACGTTGTGGATGCCGCGGTGATCGAGACTTGTGCCGTCATCGAGGCGGTGCCGGGTGTCGAGCGGCATGGTTTTATCGGCGCGCTCGAAAAGCGCGGGCTCGTTCATATCGTTCCAAAAACCGGCGATGCCCATGCCAACGAAGTCTTTGTATAGGGTGCCCCACCAGTCGCGCACGCGGGTTAGCGTGAAGTTGGGGAATACGCTTTCGCCGGGCCAGACGATACCGACAAAGATGGAGCCATCCGGATTTTTGACGAAAACATCGTTCTTGATGCCGGAGTCGTGTGGAAAGTAGCCGTGGCCGGGATCCTTCTTGATGTGCAGGTCGGTGATGACGACGAGGCGAAAGCCGTGTGAGCGCAGGTCGGCGACCATCTGTTCGAAGTGCGGGAAATACTCGCGGTTGATAGTGAACGGGGCGTTGCCCTGCTGGTAGTCGATGTCAAGATAAATGACGTCGGCGGGAATTTTCTTTTCGCGCAGAGTGGCGGCAATCTCGCGCACGCGTGCTTCGGGATAGTAGCTGTAGCGGCTCTGCTGATAGCCGAGGCTCCAGAGCGGCGGCAGGGGCGAGCGGCCGACCAACGCGCTGTATTCCTGGACGACTTTTTTGGGTTCAGGCCCGGCGAAAAAATAGTAGTTGAGCTCGCCACCTTCGGCGCCGAACGAAAAATAGTCCGGCGATTCCTTGCCGAAGTCGAAGGTGCTGCGATAAGTGTTGTCGAAGAATACCCCATAGGCGGTGCCTTTGTGCAAGCCCAAGAAGAAAGTAATGGTTTTGTACATGGGATCGGTGGACTCGCCCCAGCCGAAAACGTCACTGTTCCACATCGTGAAGGCGCGGTTGCGGCGATTCATCGGACCTGTTTTGTCGCCAAGGCCGTAATAGTTTTCGTCGGCCGGCATTTTTTTCCAGACGTGGACGCGGGGCCCGTCAAAAGCCATCGGGAGCGTGGGCTCGTCGGCGAGGAGTACATTTCCGGCGGCATCGGCAAAGCGGATGAGCAGCGGCGATTTCTGCACGATGACCCTGGTACTTCCGGCGGTCATCTTTAGCTCGCTCTTGGTCTCTTCGATGTTGAATGCCGGGGGCTGTGGCGCAGCGATCACAGCCCAGGAGGAATCCTTCGGGAAATTGCCCTGAGGCGTGACGCGCACGCAGATGACCGCGTTGTTAAATCCGGTGATGCGCACTTTGGCGCGGCCGGCGGTCAACTCCACGCCATCCTTGAGTTTTTCCACTCGCTGCACTGCGCCGAGATGTTGCCAGCCCTGGGCAAAAGTCCACATCGCGCAGAATGCGAACGCGAGCAAAGCCAAGGCGGAGCGTCTTGCGAGAACAAGCATGAATTTCTCCCTGTGATTAGTTCCGAGATGACACTCCGTATCGGAAGGGAACTCGAGTGTATAGCAAAAATAGGCGTCCTTAAGCCGCCAACCACGACTCGAACAGCGCGGAAGCTTTGGCGCCTTCCATGCGGCGGCGCACCGCGTTCAGCACGCGGCAGCGCGCGGCGGCAGTGCCGTAGAAGCCGAGCCAATACGGGACGTGCAATTCCAGTGGCTGCAGCGCAATTTCTAGGTTCAGATCACGCACTTTGAAGAAGCCTTGCTGAAAAATGACGCGCAGCACTTTTTGACGGAGCAAGGCCTCGGCGGAGGAGTGTTGCAGCGAAGGCGCGATGCGATTTCGCGTGTGGATACTGACGAGGTCCTCCGCAGGGGGGATGCGCGGAAATGTGAAGAGGTCCAGGGAACCGTTGACAGCGTCTATGGCGAAGAGGGTCGCGTGCGCGGCGCGACCCAAGTTGTACTGCACGCGATAGAGCCAATACGGGACGTAGACGTCGGCAATTCGCCGCAACGGGCCGCTGCGCATCCTCCAGTAAAGCGTGGAAGGCCCAACGCCGGAAAATGTGCGCAGGGCTTCTTGCTGCGTGACAGCCGGCTTCAGAGTCTGGATGCAGGTTGAGCTCATGGATTTGCTTGCCGCCAAGCCCTTACCGGAAGTAAATCCACAAGCTAATGACGGTGGCCAGGAGCAAGAGGCTGAAGATGACGTTGACGCGGCGCTCGGTCGGAGTTTCATGCGCAGGCTTGCGCACCGGCGTGCCCACGGCAACGGCTTCCATTTTTTCGTCGACGGTGGCGAAGGTCAGACCGGCGAGACGTTTGCGGTCGGGAGCGGGGGTCATCAGGCTGACAGCGATGAGGACGGCTGAGCAGACCACGAACATGAAGATGGCGTAATGCAAGAAGTTCATGTCGATCAGCCAGCGGACCGCAGAAGACTGGAAGTGGCTGCCGCCGGCGCGGTCGGCGAGCTCAAGAATGAAGCGTGTCGCGCCCAATACAAAACCGGTCAGGAGCGAGGTGATGGCGCCGGCGCCGTTAAGCCGGGGCCAGAGGATTCCGAGAATAAAGCACGCGGAGATCGGCGGACTGATGTAGGCCTGAACGCTTTGCAGATAAATGTAGAGCTGGCTGCTGATGTACCCGATGAAAGGAACCCAAAGGAGGCCGAGGAGAACCATCATGCCGGTGGCGACGCGGCCGAAATTGACGAGCTGCTT
>WNFI01685629.1_pt2 | contig 13559 bp, 7 predicted proteins | sample 5400471 | NCBI WGS metagenome assembly WNFI01 (sample SAMN13153348, study PRJNA577476) | soil metagenome | isolation source: 100 cm saprolite on Douglas fir-dominated hillslope | place: USA:California | collected 2013-09-17 | reverse complement strand
CCGGTGCGCGTTCGTCGAGTGGGACTTCGAGGTGGGGCGGGCGCGCGCTGCGCGGATCGAAATGGATGCCGCGGTCGCGCACCTCGATCTTCACGGCCAAAGCATCGAGGCTGACGCGAAGGGCGATGGGTCCCTCGGTGCCGGCGTACCCGTGGCGGACCAGGTTGGAGAGTATCTCCTCGACGGCGAGCCCGACGGCGTGGACCGCATCCGCCGGGGCCCAGCGCTCGGCGAGAAACGCCTGGACCGCCTGGTACCCGCGCGCTGCCTCGGCGTGCGTGCTGCGCAGCACGAGCTTCAGCTCGGCCGTGGGCAACCAGCGGATGGCCATGATCGCGATGTCGTCCGACTGCGGCGCGCCGCGCGCGAAGGCGCGCACCGCCTCGAACACGTGCTCCACCATCTCCCTCGAGCCTGGCGCGGCTTCGCGCAGCGCACGGAGCAGCCGATCCTCGCCGAAGCAATGCCGGTCGGGGTCGAAGGCCTCGGTCACGCCGTCGGTGTAGAGGAAGAGAGCGTCTCCCGGAGGCCGGCAAAGTTCTTGGGGACGATCCCGCGCTGGATCTCCTGCGCGACGCGCAGCTCGCTGGCCAGGCTGGCGCGCACCGTGTCCTGGTACATCTTGCCCCTGAGCAGCGAGCGCACGCGCGCTCTCACCTCGACGGCATCGAAGGGCTTGGTGATGTAGTCGGTCCCGCCGGCCTCGAAGCCGCGGGCCTTGCTCTGCACCTCGCCGAGGGCGGTGAGGAAGATGACCGGAAGTTCGCGGGTGGCGGGCGCCGCGCGCAGGCGCCGGCAGATCTCGTAGCCGTCGAGGCGCGGCATCATCAGATCGAGCAGGACCAGGTCGGGCGGGCTGTGCGCGATGCTCTTGAGCGCGCTCTCGCCGTCGAGCGCCAGGGAGAGGAGATGATGGCCCTGCAGCGCCTCGACGAGGACGTCGAGGCTCGACCTGACGTCGTCGACGAGCAGGACGCGGCAACGCGACAGGTCGCGGGCTTCGATCATGTCATCGTCGCGATCAAGGCCGCGGCGGATTCGTACTGGTAGTCGCCGATCAGGGCGCGCAGCCGGGCGAGCTCGTCACCGCCCGCCGCGTCGAGCGTGGCCAGCTCCGCGGTGATGGAGGTGAGATCGCCGGCGGCGAGGTAACCCGAAAGAGCGACCAACCTTGCCGCCGACGGGGCGCGACCGGTCGCGGGCTGGGTGGGAGCGCTCAGCGGCGCGAGGGATGCGAGCACGGTGCGCGCCTCGGCCTCGACGGCGGCGAAGAGCTCGTCGAGCGGGCCACGGCGGGCGCGCCCTGCAGCCTCCAGGGCGGCCGCCGCCCAGCGTAGGCGCTCGACGGCGAGCGTGCCCGCCGAGCCGGAGAGCGAATGCGCATGCAGGCGCACGGCGTCGTAATCGCGCGCCCTGACTGCGGAGGCGAGAACCGCAAGCCCGCGCGGCAGGCCTTCGGCGAAGCGCGCGAGCAGTCGCCCCAGGGTTTCGCGGGAGACGCCCAGCCGCGCATAGGCCCCTTGCACGTCCACGCTCGCGAGCGCACCGGGCATGGAGGGCGGCAGAGCGTCGGCCGGTACTCCATCGGGTGCAGCGCGCCCCGGCCCCCGGACGACCTGGCGTCGCAACGCTTCGAGGAGCGCGTTGCGATCGATCGGCTTCGGCACGTAGTCGTTCATGCCCGCCGCGAGGAACACCTCCTGGTCGCCCTTCATCGCGTTGGCGGTCATGGCGATGATCGGCAGCGCGGCGCCGAGCGGATCGAGGCGAATCTGCCGCGTCGCCTCGATGCCGTCCATCCCGGGCATCTGCACGTCCATCAGGACGCAGGCGTAGGACTGCTTGAGGGCCATCTTGACGGCGTGCACGCCGTCCACCGCCACGTCGATGTCGAAGCCGAGCCGCGAGAGCAATTCGATCGCGACGAAGCGGTTGGCCTCGTTGTCCTCTGCGAGGAGCACACGCAGACCGGTGAACTCGCCGGCGCCCGCCGCGGACGGGGGAATTGGAGTCGCAAGCAGGCCAGCCGGCGTCACGCGCGCCACGTTCTGCGCGGCCGCCATGCCGAAGCGCGCGGTGAGCGTGAAGGTGCTGCCCGTTCCGAGCTCGCTCACCAGCGAAAGGTCGCCGCCCATCAGCCGCGCCAGGCGCAAGCTGATCGCGAGGCCCAGCCCGGTGCCGCCGTAGCGGCGCGTCGTCGAGCTGTCCGCCTGCGAGAAGGCCTGGAAGAGCTGGCCCTGCTGCTCCTTGGGAATGCCGATGCCAGAGTCGCGCACCGAGAAGCGCAGCTCGACCAGCCCGTCCGCCGCAACGCCGCGCTTGACGTGCAGCCTCACCTCGCCGCGCTCGGTGAACTTGAAGGCGTTGCCGACGAGGTTGATGAGCACCTGGCGCAGTCGGTGCGCGTCGCCCACCAGCGACCGCGGGACGTCGCTCCCGGCGTGGATGACCAACTCGACGCCGGTCTCGAGCACATTGGCGCGGAAGATCTGGGTGACCTCGTCGAGGACCTCCATGAGGGCGAACGGCGCCGACTCCAGCTCGAGCTTCTCGGCCTCGATCTTGGAGAAGTCGAGGATGTGGTTGATGAGCGCGAGGAGACCCCGCGCGGCGGTCCCGATCACCGTCATGTATTGCCGCTGCTGTTGGGTGAGCTCGGTCTCCAGTGCGAACGCCGCCGTGTTGAGGATGGCGTTCATCGGCGTGCGGATCTCGTGGCTCATGGTGGCGAGGAAGGCGCTCTTGGCGCGGTTCGCGGCCTCGGCCGCCTCCCGGACTTTGCGCAGCTCGTCCTCCTGCCGCTTGCGCGCGGTGATGTCGACGAGGACGGTGATGCCGCTGATGAAGTGCCCGTCCGGGCCGCGAATGGCCGAGGCGGCGACGTCGCCCCAGCGCTCCTCGCCGTCCTTGCGCAAGAACAGTTTCTCCCAGCGCCAGTGGTCCACCTCGCCGGCGATGAGCTTGCGGATCTGCTCGGCGGCGCGCGCCCGGTGATCGGGATGCGTGTAGCCGATCAGCGTCTGCCCGAGCAGGTCCCTGCGCTCGACGCCGAAGAACTCCAGCGAGGTGTCGTTGACCTCGATGAAGCGACCCTGGTCGTCGTTGGACATGATCCCGACGCCACCGTTCTCGAAGAGCGCTTTGAAGAATTCGTCGCGCAGGCGCAGCGCCTCGTTGGTTCTGTGCCGCTCGGTCACGTCGAACATGCTGCCGACCAGGTAGGCGGGCGCGCCGCGCTCGTCGAGGACGGCCTGGCCGTTGTCGTAGACCCAGCGCTCGCCGCCGTCCGCGTGGCGGATGCGGTATTCGAGCGAGTACGGCTTGCGTCCGGCGATGGCCGCTTCAATCGCCTTGCGCAGCTCAGGCGCGTCTTCGGGATGCGCGACCGTCTCGAGGCCGAGAAAATCCGCCGCCGGCCAGCCGCTGAGCGCCTCGATGGCTGGGCTGACGAAGTCGAGCTTCCAGCGCTCGTCGAGCGCGAACCGGTACACCGCGCCAGGCATGCTGCCGATGAACGTGCGCATCAGCGCGTCGCTGCGGCGCAGCTCCACCTCATCGGGACTGAGCGACATGTAACCTCGATTGCGAGCGCCGGCTTCTGCTCGGCAGGGCGAACCGCAGCCAGTTCCCCGGGGACCTGTACGCAGCCGCCGTGCCGTCGCGGGATTCGTCGCAAACTTCCGATGCGCCTCGGCGCTCTGAACCGTGCGGTGCTCATCGGGCGGGGCGTCCGCGAACGTTCGTGAAACGTTCGCGGTTCTCTTCCGACCGCTTGCCAACCTGCCCGATCGAGGGCGCTCGGTGAATGTGGTGCTCGACGAGGGAACCCGCAGGGTTCCTCCGAAGGGCTAACCCCAGGGGTCAGCACAGCTGAGCCCTGGGGTTAGCGCGCCAGGTCGCAGCGCGAGTGGAACGATTTCACGATGCCGGTGATCTCGTCGCGGAGCTTCCCGAAGGTCTCCGGCGTGGCGAAGGCGATCACCTGGTACCCGCGGCTGCCCTCGGCGAATGCGCCGCGGTAGTACTCGAGCATCATCCCCTTGGCGGTTCCGCTGTAGTGCAGCGCCGCGCCCCTCGCGATCGGCTCACGTCCGATCATCTGGAACGCGCCGAGGTTCTTCCTTGCTTGCTTCTCGAGCGCGCTCTCGTACTGATCCTGGGGGATGACCGTGCCGGGAACCTCCTCGGCGATCACCATGACGTGCGCGTCGAGGTCGGGCCGCAGAGCCCAGCGGTCCGCCTGCGCGTTGTCCTTGCGGACGACCGCAGAATCGCGCAGGTACCAGCGCTCCTTCGGCAGCTCGATGCAGTAGTCGGCCTTCGTGCCGCGCAGCGTTCCGCCCGACGGGCTGATGTCACCGCGCGCGGCGGGCGCGGATGCCGCGGTCGGGTTCGACCCCGTCTTCGTCCCGACGAGGGCGAGGGCCGTGATCATGAAGTATGCGCCGTAGAGCACCGCCGCCGCCGCGATCCGCAGTGGGCCGGCCTCTCCGAGCAGAAGCAGGACGAGCGAGGTCGAGAGCATGAGCTGGAACGCGAGCGCCGAGTAATCGTGCTGGAAGGCCAGGATCCCCCCGTAGACTACGCCGCCGAGGATGGCTCGGACGAGCGCCCACTTGTGCCACTTCTCCTTGCCGGTCAGGAGCCCACCGCCGACGACGGCGTCGACGACCAGGCCGTGCAGCGCGCTCAGGCCGCTGCTCTCGTGCGGCAGAAGCGCCATCGCGGTTAGGTTCACGACGACGTTCAGAAGCAGCACGATGCCCGCCGCGCGCGAGCCCGCCGTCATTTCCGGTTCTACGGCCGCTGCAGGCACCGCCAGGACGTCGATCATTTCGTGCATGTTGCGAGCGTACCGTAGCTGATCGGTCTGTCGAGAATCCCTCCAAATGAGAACCACCCGGGATTACCTTTGCCCCTAATCGAATACGAACGCGCTTGATGGGCGGCTGCCAGTGCGCGGGCCGGGCTGCAGCCCATCGGCCGCGACCACCGTGGACGAGCTGGCGGGGCGCGAGCGCCGCGGCCGCCGGTCCTCCGGCCATCCCCCTCGTTCGGGCGCGCGATGCGCCTGCTCGTAGAGCAGAGGGAGAGACGGCCACCTGCACGTTTCTGGGCGTCCGGCGCTCGAATGAGCATCGTCTGGGGAGCGGAGGTTACCAATGGAAGCGCTGGCCCTGTTGCAGAAGGATCACGAAGCGGTCAAGAAGCTGTTCACTCGCTTCGAGTCAGCTCGCGGAGCGAAGAAAGCGATCGCCGATCGAGTCATTTTCGAGCTGTCGGTGCATGCCGCCGTCGAAGAGCAGCTCTTCTATCCGAGCCTGCGCGCTGCCGCGGAAGCCGCGGAGATCGAAGAAGCTGACGAGAAGGTGTTGGAAGCGCTCGAGGAACATCGCGTGGCGAAGCTGCTGCTGGCCGAGCTCGAAGGAATGGACGAGGACAACGAGCGCTTCGAAGCCAAGATGTCGGTCCTGATGGAGACCGTAAAGCACCACATCAAGGAGGAAGAGGGCCCTCTTTTCCGGTTCGCCCGCCGCCTCTTGCCCAAGGCCCAGCGCGATCTCCTCGGCGCGGCGATGCAAGAGGCGAAGAAGGCTGCGCCGACCCGGCCGCACCCGCGCGCTCCCGACGAGCCCCCAGGCAACCTGATCGCGGGACCCGTGGCCGCGGTGATCGACAGGGGTCGCGATCTCATGCGGAACTTTGCCAGCCAGGCGATGGCGCGCGCCCGCAAGGAAAGCGCAACCGCGGCTCATCCGGAGTAGCGGAGCCGCGCCAATGTGAGCGTCATCGACCTGCTTGGGGGAGACGGGCACAGGATCACCCCAAGCACCCCAACGCGTGGGCCGCGCGCAGAACCAGGACGCGCAGGTGTCCGTCGACGAGTGCGGTGCGGGAGCGAACGCAATCCGTCAGCGGCACCCACTCGAGCGACTCGCTCGCGCCGCCCGCGATCTCTTTGATCGGAATCGCGACCGGATGAACAAGCTCCGGCGACAGGCCGGGCGACGGCCGATACGGCCCGCCGAGGTCGAAGATTTCACCCCCTGTGAGCCCGTGCTGGACACGCAGCCGCTCGCGCAACCATGCCCCCACCTCGATCCAATCGCGCAGCTCGCGCGGCAGGCGCCACGCGGGCGCGATCAGCAGGTCGCTGTTGCCGCTGAACGCCTGCGCGGCAGGAAGATCGTCGCGGTGGACGGCGAGCAGCGCCTCAGAGCCGCAGCGCGCGAGCAACGCCACCGCGATGGTCCGCGACGAGAAGCGGGCCGGCCGCACGAACTCGATCTTCTGCGCGACGACGACGTTGCTGCCCGCATCGAGCTCCTCGAAGCTCGCGCTGCGCAGCTCGAGAAACCCGGAGCTCGCCTCGGACGCGACCGACTCGTAGACACGGCGCTTCCGACGGCTCATCAGCTCCTGCATGCTCGCGACGCCGGGCGGAGTGCATGCGTCCTCGATCCGAATCTCCTCCCCGATCCACGGCCCCGCGTCGCGCCCTCGCTGAAGCAGGAGTTCGTACGCGTTGAGCTCGAGCCTCGCGTCGGGCAGCGCACCGACCTGGGCCGCGCGCAAGAGCTGCTGCACCTCGATGGCGCGTACGCGGCCCGACGTGCTGAAGCCACTACGATTCAGGAGCGGCTCGTGCACGAAGACCGGCTCGACCTCGACGAGCACCGAACGCACCTCCTCCTGTGTGCCACCGGGCGAGGGGTAATACGTCGCGCCGTCCGCAAAGCCGCGCAGGTTCGACGATGGAATGCCGGCGTCTACGGCGAGCATTGCCTCAACGGTCTGTCCGATGGGGCGGTCCGTCTGCAGGACGTTCAACGGTTCGGTCACGTAGTGCGGCGCGCGCGAGCCGTCGAGCCCGCGCTCCGCCACGCAGAGCACCGGGCGCGGATAGCTGGCGCGCACCAAAACGAATGTGGCTCCGCCGTGCTCGAACCACGGCAGCACGTCGAGGGTCCGGTTCGGCCGCCATGCGAGATCGAAGACGAATCCAGTCTCGCGGTTGCGGTGATGTTCGAGACGCAGATAGCCGAGGGGCGCTACCAGACCCGCCTCGCGGAAGCGGACGCCCTCGCCCGCCGGCGCCTTCTCCCCCGCGATCACGTAGTTCGTCGGCGGGAACGGCAGCTCACGTCCGTCCGCGTCCGAGAGCGCGGTCCGGCCCCGAAAACGGTTGCGAACGATCCACGGGTTGCGCAGCGGCGTCGACGCGAGCACGCGCAGACCGAGCTCGGCAAACACCTGCTCGAACCGGTCCTGCGTGAAGTATGTGTATTCCTCTTTGACCTCGGACTCCCAGTCCTGCCGATAGTCCTTGCGCAACAGAAACTCCGTCGCGTGCTTCTGTGCGACGCGGTAGCGCCGCCACCCCGGCCGAGGCACTGGACCGCGCTCGAACGGAAATCCTGGAGCCGGCGACAGGCTGCGGAACTCCCGCGCGAGCCGCTCGAAGAGCGCGGCAGTGGAGCAGGTCCGCGGATCGTCGCTCGCGTCGCCATCGCCCGCCGGGATGTCGAGCCAGACCTCGCCGTCCTCCGGGGCGAGAAAGTCGCGCACGACGAGCACCCCGTGCTGCCGCAGCTCGCCGACCTGCGCCCGCAGGGCATCGGCAGCGTTCTCGTGGCGATAGCCTCCGAACGTCGTGACATGATGGAGAACGGACGAGTTCAAGATCCCGTCGAGCGACTCCGCCGCCACGACGGGCCGAGCGATGTCGCCGACCGCAAACGACAAGTTCGGCAGTTGGTACTTCCGCCGCGCCAGTTCGACCATCGTCTCGCTGACGTCGACGCCGACCACCTCCAGACGCGGATAGAGCGCCGCGAGCCCATAACTGCCGCTCCCCGAGCCCATCCCCATGTCGGCGATGCGGCCCTGGCACAGGAGGTACGCCGCCGTGAGCGCCACCTTCTGGCGCATCGAGGCGTCCATCCCCGCGAGGTACCGCTCGTAGGCGCTCTCTCCGCCCCGGTGCTGCTCCAGGTAACCGGACACAGGCGGGATTCTATGCTGACTTGACTTCGCTGCATGGCGCATATATGCATGATGCATCGAAGGAGAGCGCGATGCCCCGCCGCAAGGACCCCACGAAGTCTCCCAGGCCGGCCGGTTCCGACCTGCAGCAGACCGAAGAGGAGTTTCTCGCGGCGTACGACGCCTCCGGGTTCGACCGGCCCTCGGTGGCAGTGGACGTGGTGCTCCTCTCAGCGGCCGAAGGTCATCTGTGGACGTTACTCCTCAAGCGCGGCGCCCATCCGTACCGCGGCCGCGCAGTGCTTCCGGGCGGGTTCGTCGGCATCGACGAGTCGCTCGACGAGGCCGCGCGCCGGGTCCTCGCCGAGAAAGCGGGCCTGAAGGGCGTCTTCCTCGAGCAGCTCTACACGTTCGGCGCTCCTCGCCGCGACCCGCGCACGCGTGTCATCTCCGTCGCCTACTACGCGCTGGTCCCTCGCGAGCGGCTCGTCCAGCTGCGCCCCGATGCCGCCGTCGCGCGCCTACGCGTCGATTGGGAGGGCGAGACCGGCGGGCCTGTCGAGCTCGTGGAGGGCGGCGCCTTCGCCTTCGATCACGCCGACATCGTGGGCATGGCGGTGAAGCGCATCCGCGGCAAGCTCGACTACTCGCCGATCGGCTTCCAGCTCCTGCCCGAGAAGTTCACGCTGCTTGAGCTCCAGCGCGTGCACGAGACCGTACTAGGCCGCCCCGTCAACAAGGACTCGTTCCGCCGGCGGATGCTCGCCTCGGGCCTGCCACTACCGGGCCGGACAGCTGCGGCGCAACGGCCGCGGCCTCGCCTTCTGGTTCTCGCCCATGTCCGCGAGCCTCGCCGAGGTGCCCGTCGACGCGCGAGAGCTGCCGTTGATGTTCCACGGCCGCTCCAGCGACTTCCAGGATGTGAGCGCGCAGGGCGTCCTCACCTACCGCGTGACCGATCCCGGCGCGTTGGCCCACCAGGTCGACTTCACCATCGACCTCGCCCGCGGCACCTTCCTCAAGCAACCTCTCGAGAAGATCGCTTTGCTTCTCTCCGAGCTCGCCCAGCAGCACGCATGGGAATTCATCGCGCACACACCGCTGCGCGACATCCTTCGCGACGGGCAGGGCGTGATCCGTCAACGCATCGAGGACGGGATGAACAAGGACGAGAGCCTCGCGAAGCTCGGCCTCACCATCCTCTCGGTGCGCATCTCCGCGCTGCGGCCAACGCCTGACCTCGAAAAGGCGCTCGAGGCGCCGATGCGCGAGCGCATCCAGCAGGATTCCGACGAAGCCGCGTTCCAGCGACGCGCACTGGCGGTGCAGAAGGAGCGCGCCATCCAGGAGAACGAGATGCAGAACAAGATCGAGCTGGCGCGGCGCGAGGAGCAGCTGATCGCGCAAGAGGGGCAGAACGCACAGCACAAGGCGACCGAAGTCGCGGAGGCGCTGTGGATCGAGACGGAGGCCGAGGTGAAGCGCGCGCATCTCGTCGCCGAAGCCGCGGCGCACAAGACGCGAGTCGAGGGTGAGGCGCAGGCAAAGAGCATCGAGCTGGTCGAGGGCGCCCGAGCGCAAGCAGAGGTTGAAAGGATGAAGGCCTACGAGGGTGTGCCACCGGCGGTGCTGCTGGCCCTCGCCGCACAGGGCGTCGCGGGCAAGCTGCGGCGTATCGAACACCTCAACATCACTCCCGAGCTGCTGACGCCCATGCTGGCACAGCTCGCCCAAGCGGTGCAGGAACGGCACGAACTGGTGAAGGGCGCGGTGGCCGAGGTCCAGCGCTGCATCCCGCCGAAGTGGCGGCGCGGGCATATCGACCGGTCGGACCTGAGCCGATTCGTGTTCGAGCCGCAGGACCTCGTGGTGCCGGTCGGGCAGGACGGGCTCGTTGCCAACGTGGCGAAGTACCTGAACGGGCAGCTCGTGATCGGGATCAATCCCGATCCGACGAAGTACGACGGGGTGCTGGTGCCCCACCTCGCGGCGCGGGCGCAGGAGTTGCTCGTCGCGGCTGCCGCGCGGGAAGTCACCGTGCAGCAGCGGACAATGGTGGAGGCGCGGCTGGACGATGGCCAGCGGCTGCTCGCGCTGAACGAGGTCTTCCTCGGACACCGCTCGCACCAGTCGGCGCGGTATCGGGTGCGGGCGGGAGAGAAGGAGGAGCGGCAATCCTCGTCTGGGATCATCGTGGCCACCGGGACGGGGGCCACGGGGTGGGCGCGCTCGATCGCGCGGGAGCGGACTCGCGCGCCGGAACTTCCCCGGCCGGAAGCGGACGCGCTGGCGTTCTTCGTGAGGGAGGCGTTTCCGTCGGTCGCGACGGCGACCGCGCTCACCGCTGGGCTGATTCAGAGCAGGGGCGCGCTCGAGGTGGTGTCGGAGATGGGGGAGGGAGGGGCGATCTTCGGGGACGGAATCGAGGACGACCGGCTCGAGTTCGGGTGGGGGGTGCGGGCCGCGGTGAGGGTCGCGCCGGAGCGGCTGCTACTTGTGTCCTGACGCGGCCGAAGATGCCCCACCACCTGTAATCAGCGCTGCGGCGCTGGCTCGGCGCTCTCGTTCGGCGCGGAGGGCCTGTTGCCGCCGCCCTGCCGAGGACTGGTCAGCTCCTGCTGCTGCTGCTGCGCCGCTTGCTGAGCGCGCTCCTGGAATTTCTTGAAGTTCGGAATCGCGATCGCCGCAAGCATGCCAATCAGAGCGATGGCCATGATTGGCGCGGCGCCCGTACCAGCGACGGCAAAGCCGAACACCGGCGCGAGGGGATACGCGAGCGGAGTCCGCCGAACCGGCTTGACGGTGCCCGGCGTCGTGAACTCCTGCAGGGCCGCGGCACGCTTGCACAAATAAGGATGCGTGCTGTTGAGCTCGAGCACTGCCATCCAGAATGCGCCGGTGTCATGGCGCTGCGCCATGAACGTGCGCAGATCCAGCTCGGCGGCGCTGCGTCCGGCGCCGGCGAGCACCGCGAGCCCGCGAATCGCCGGCTCGAGCCCGCCGCAGCACACCAGCCCGGCGCGGTCGCACGTATACTCGCGCGCACGGCTGTACGCCGTGCCCAGCCACGGAACCAGATGGAAGGGAAGCAGCAACGCATTCCAAGCGAGGTGACCAGCTGCGAGATGTCCAAGCTCGTGACCGACGACGAAGTCGAGCTGGCGCGGGTCGGTGCAAGCATCGGCCAGCGCCGAGTTGATGATCACGAACTTGCGGGACAGGAGCTTGGTGGCAAATGCATTGAGGATGCCGTGGGATTGCACCAGATAAATCTCGGGCATGGTGGCGAGGCCTAGTTTTCCCGCCGCCTCCTCGCAGCGCGCATAGAGCCCGGGAAGCTGCGCCTTCGAGACGCGCAATCCATTGCCGCGCACGTGAGCGAGGAAGAGGGCTTGTCCGATCAGCACGAAGGCGAGGATGACCGCGCCGTAGAACGCGCCGACGATGCTGACGACCAACGCCGCATAGGCAATGACAGAGAAGACCACGCCAATGATGAAGAGCGGTCGCTCATTGTTCGAGCGGAGCTTCGGGTCAAAGGCCATGGGTGCCTCGCGTGGGTTGAGCATTGGCGTACCCTGAATCAATAGAATAGGTCAATGCGACGATCGGCGCCCGGGTGCTCAACCGGTGCAGTTGCACGCACCCCTCGCTGTCGCCCTCCGCGCCCCGGACAAGTCAGGCGAGGCGCACGCCTTCGTCGTAAAGTGCGCCGCCCCCGCCCAGGTCGGTGGCGCGGGCGCGGGAGAGAAGGTTTGCGCACCGGCCGTCCTTCAGGTGACCGCCCTTGGCGAGGAGGGCCACGTCGCGGCGCTGCTGCGGGTCGTGGCGGACGCGCACCGCGATCGACCCGATGGCCGACTCGAGCCGCGCCACCGAACCGTCAGGGATGCCGCGCGACGCGTCTGGGTGGACGGTGACGACCGCCGGGCCGTCCAGCGTCGCCGACCACTGCGAGGACTGCGCCTTATCGGTCGAGAGCGCCATCAGGAACAGCGGATACTGGGACGAAAGCTGCGAGCGCGGCGGCCTTTCGGTAATGAGATTCACTTTGCCGCTCGCGGTCATGAATTTGCGATCCGCAAAGAGCACCTTTGCGGCGATGGCGCTCCGGCGCGGCCCGGACGACTCGAGCTCCGCGACCGTGAACCCCGCGTCGCGGCGGAGGATTCGCTCCTTCCATTCGCGCGGCGTGCCGGCCATCTCGGCGCCCAGCCCCACCCGCTCCGCCAATCCTTGCAAAATCTGCAAATCGCTTCGCACGCCAGGAGGGGGCGGCACGACCGGCCGCGACGCGCCCACCCAATGATGCCCATAGGCGCCGAGGAGATCGTCGTCCTCGAGCAGCGTCGTCCCCGGCAGCACCAGCGTGGCGGCGCGCGCCGTGTCGGTCATCCACGCGTCGGTCACACAGACGAACTCGCGTGTGCGCAAGGCGCGGTCCACCGTGGCGGACTCGGGCAACATGGCGACGGGATTTCCCGCGGTGATCCAGACCGCGCGAATCGGCGGATCAGCGAAGGCGAGCACTTCGGGTCCGAAGAGCGGCTCCAGCACCGTCCGGGGCGGCTTGTTCTTGATGAACGAGAAGTCGAACGTCTTGCGGCGTTTGAAATAGTAGGAAACGCCGCCGCCCGGCACGCCCAGGTTTCCGCTGACGGCGCCGAGCGCGTCGAGCGCGCGGATGGTCCCGCCGCCGTTCACGCGCCGGCCCAGGCCCCACCCGACGAGGATCGCCGTCGGACCTTCGTGGAAACGCACCGCCAGATCCTCGGCGACGGCGGGCGCGACGTCGGCGTCCAGGCACCACTCCTCAACCGAGCTCCCGAACGCCCGTGGCTGGACGTACGCCTCGCAGAGCCGCGCCGTCTTGTGCCAGACGGGATCGATCAGCACTTTCCGCGCCGCCGACTCCTTCAGCATCGGCACGGTGTGCGGCGACGAGACGACGACGTTCTTTCCCCAAAGCAGGATGTGCTTCGAGTTGAGGAGGTCGAAGATGTCGTGCGCGTCCTCTTCGCCGAAGTCGGTCATCTGCGCTTCGTCGCCGGCCCCCGAGCAGATGTCGCCGCGCTTCACCGCCGTGGGGCCGAATTCGCTGAAGAAGTAATCGGTCAAATGCTTCAGCGCGCCTAGCGATCCGCCGCTTCGATAATTGAAAATCGCGGTCGGACCCGACTCGGCGCGAATGCGCAGCAGCTCGGCCGCCGCGAAGTCGAGCGCCTCGTCCCAGGAGACGGCCTTGCCCCGCAAGAGTGGTGTCGTGAGCCGCTCGGGCGAATATTGCAGGGGGAGGAAGTTGTTCGTGCGCCAGCAGAGGAAGTGGCCCGTCACGGGGTGGTCGGGATCGCCCCCGAGCTGCGTGACGCGGCCGTCGACCACGTGCGCGACGATGGAGCAGGCGTCCGGGCAGTCGCGGTTGCAGACCGTCTTGCGGATCTCGGGTCGCTGCCCCGCGTTCAGCCGCGCCGCTTCCAGACGACCTCCTCCACCGCGAGACCGATCGCCAGGACCTTGCGGTCGGTGTTTTGCGTGCCGGCGATCATCAGGCCGACTGGGGCGGTGCCGCGCTC
>WNFI01021172.1_pt1 | contig 13559 bp, 10 predicted proteins | sample 5400471 | NCBI WGS metagenome assembly WNFI01 (sample SAMN13153348, study PRJNA577476) | soil metagenome | isolation source: 100 cm saprolite on Douglas fir-dominated hillslope | place: USA:California | collected 2013-09-17 | reverse complement strand
ACCGAGCATTGGCTCGAGATTTTAAATGCCGCCGATATCTGGTGTGCGGAGGTTCTAGATTGGCCCAAGCTTTGCAACAGTGAAGCCTTTCAGCAACTTGCCATGCTACAGACCCTTAAGGATGGAGACGGAATCGAGATTCTTACCACCCGCATTCCGATTCGCCTGGACGGAAATCTGCTGACGAGTGAGCGACTCGCTCCCAGTGTGGGACAACACACCGAGACAATCCAGAGTGAGTTTGGGATCTAGCTCAACCGGTAGACGCGGACGGCATTATCGTAGAACAACTTTCTCCGGTTGACCTCGTCCGTTCCTTGCGTGATTGCCTTCAATGCCTCCACCCACTGTTGATAGCTGGCCGAAAGCGTGCAGACCGGCCAGTCGCTGCCGAAGAGCACACGGTCCCAACCGAAGCTGGTGATCGCGTGTTCGACGAAGGGGCGCAGATCCTCGCTAGTCCATCGCTTGGGATCGGCATAAGCCACAAGGCCGGAGATCTTGCAAGAGACATTCGGGAAGCTGGCGATTTCCGTGATGTGAGCGCGCCACGGATCGAGATTCTTTTCCTTAACCTGCGGTACTCCACAGTGGTCGAGGACAAAACATACATCGGGACATTTAGAAACTAATTTGATCGCGATGGGAAGCTGTCGAGCAAGAACACAAATGTCGAATGAAAGGCCGTAACTCGCGAGTGCAGTCACATTCTTGATAAAGGCCACATTCTGACTGACGTCATCCGCTTGGGTATGGAGTACTCGACGAATTCCCTTGAGCTTGGGATGACCAGCGATTTTGTCGACATAAGCTCTGAAGTCCTCGCTCTCCGGTCGACCGCAAGCCACAACGCCATCGAGTGGATTGTCCTGCTGATCGGCAAGCGCGAGCAGATGCCGTGTCTCATCGAGCATGTAGGGCTCGTCGACGTCGGCCTCCAGATGCACCGACTTCACCACGTTCAGTCCTTTTGCAGCCGAGAGATAATCGGACATTTGGAAAGAACGGTTCAATGCTGGAAGCCCGTCGAGCCACGAGTAACGAAAGAGGTCCAAATCCCAGAGGTGCTGGTGTGTGTCTATGATCTGCATAGTTGGCTGACCGGCGGAAACCTAACCGCCAACGAGGGAGCTGTCAAATCAATCTGTGTGAAAGACCTCTTCCATATTGGCCCACCATTCGCCTGGGGCTCGTGTTTCGAGAGGCTTCTGCATCGGCATCATAATGGCCCACCATTCTTGAGTCTTGGGATCGGCCGCTATTTTTGCCATGTCGGCCGCGTAGTCCGCGCCATGATATTCAAAGTATCCGAAGAGTAAGTCATCTTTCAGATAAATAGAATAGTTCCGAATGTTGCAGCGCCGAATCATAGCCAGTACTTCAGGCCACACCGCAGCGTGGTATTTCTTGTAGGCGTCAAGAGACTCCGGCCTTACTTTGATCACAGAACCGTACCGCTTCATGTCATGCTCCTTCCATGATCGGCTTGCAGGTTTCGGGGTGCACCCGGACCGGCAACGACACTGACACGTTGCAACCGGCAAAGCTGCTCTACTATATTCGATGCCTTTGAAGCCTGGCTACAGTTTGCGAGCACCGAGTCGCCAAAGACTTAGCAGTCATTGATTAACGATCAGTGATTAGAAATCATTGAGATGACACAACATCGGATTACTTCACTGGAAACACGCGACGTGCGCTTTGCACTGGAGCAAGGCGCGGGCAGCGACGCAATACACTCGGGAGCGGAATACGCGTTTGCCACCACGCTGCTCGGGTCCGACGAAAATGTCTTCAGTACCGGAATCGTGCTTACGCTCGGTCTGGGGAACCAATTGGTTTGTGAAGCGATTGAATACCTGGGCAAGGAGTTGATTGGCTGGGAAATTGAAGAGCTGATGGCGGGCTTCGGGGCGGTCGCACAGAAACTTGCCCAGCATCCTCACCTTCGCTGGCTGGGTCCTGAAAAAGGAGTGGTTCACCTGGCGCTTGCTTCGGTCACGAACGCATGTTTCGATTTATGGGCCAAGAGTCGAGGCGTACCTTTGTGGCGGCTACTTCTGGATCTCGATGCGAGAAAGATCGTTGACCTGCTCGATTTGAGCTATCTGGAAGATGTGCTAACTCCCGACGAGGCAGAAGGGATACTGCGCGACCACGTGAGTTCCCGACAGCAGCGGGAAGGCATTTTACACAGCGGATATCCCGGATACGACACATCCGTCGGCTGGTTCCAATACGAAGATAGTCAGGTAAAAGATCTGGCACTGCAGGCAATGGAGAAGGGATTTCACGCTTTCAAGCTAAAGGTCGGATCCCGCGATGGCCAGCGTGACGTCCGCCGCGCCTTCATGCTGCGCGAACTCGCTGGCGCAAAGGCGCTGATCATGGTCGACGCAAACCAGCAATGGACGCTTCCACGTGCGCTGGAGATGTGCGCAAAGCTCAGGGGCATGTCTCCTTACTTCGTGGAAGAACCAACACATCCAGATGATATTCATGCGCACCACACGCTCGCCGAAGCGATCAAACCGATCCCGATTGCGCTGGGGGAGCACGTTCCCAACCGAATCATGTTTAAGAACTTCATTCAGGAGCAGGCGGTACAGATCGTGCAGGTAGACTGCACGCGGGTGGCGGGTATCTCCGAGTTTGTCACGGTGAGCCTGCTAGCGCGAAAATTCGGACTACGGGTAGTTCCTCACGTGGGTGACATGGGACAAATTCATCAGCATCTGGTTCTCTTCAATCACATTGCCATGGGACATGAAGCGGTATTCCTTGAGTGCATTCCGCATCTTCAGCGACACTTCGTGAATCCCGCTCACGTCGAGAACGGAGTCTATGTGACCCCGCAGGCACCGGGTTCGTCCTCCGACCTGCAGGGCGTACGGGCGGGGGCATAGCGTGCTTCATGCAGTAATCTCTTCCGGACGGACAGCGCGCTTCTCGGCCATGGAGCGGTACTCCGCGAACATAACTTGCAGCGTACGCAGGTTGTCACGTCCGCTGGTCTCCGGCTCCGAGCCGCTCTCTACGGCACGCATGAGTGACGCCATCGGACCCACGAACGCATCCGGGATCCACATGCTGTCGAGGCGAGCAGAAAACCAATAACCCGGATTGCGCTTCGACATGAACTCTAGAGTATCGGGGCGGCCAGTGGGATAGTTGTACATCAGTCCGATTGTTCCTTTGATGACTCCTTCTGTGCCTTCGAAACGAAAGATGGCATAAGGATCGTCCTGCCAGGTGGTGTGACAAACATCGATCAGCACTTGTAGGCCGGACTTGTACTCCCAAGTGGTCAGCGTCTTGGTTTCGGCCTGCGTGGTTTCGTCCGGAGCTCGACTTCCGCTGGTAAAAGCATAGGCTGGATCGCCCAGCAGATAACGAAGCGAATCGATGTAGTGAATGCTGTGGAACATGATCTCGATGTGTTTGCCCTGATAAATCCAGGGCCAGAGACTCCAGTCCGTCTTGCAGTGAACCTGAATGGCGCCGTACGTGGGTGTGCCCAGCCAGCCGTCATCTATCAGGAGGCGGGTACAACGGATCCCGGCATCCCAGCGCATCTGCTGGTTGACGGCGATCCTCACCTTCGCTCGTTCGGCGAGTTCGACGCAGCGAACTGCTTTTGAATACTCATCGGCGAAAGGTTTCTGACACAGCAGATGTTTGCCGGCGGCCGTGGCCTGTTCGACGATGGCGACCTGCTCGGCGGGATAAACCGCTATGTCAACGATCTCAATCTCCGGCTGACGCAATAGCTCTTCGACGCTGGAATAGACTTTCGCAATTCCGTGTTGTTTCGCAGTACGTTCCGCTTGCTCACGATTTCTGTCAGTGATCCCGACGACTCTGAACGCTGCCTTTTTGTAGGCGGGCAGATGCGCGTAGTTGACGATTCCTCCGGCGCCCACAATGCCGATGCCGTGGTCCAAGCGTTGTGGCAATTTGGGTCTGTAATCGAGGTGAGGAAAGATATCAGTCATTTCCGGATTCCCCCTGGGACGCCCTGTTTGTGAGCCGCCAGCAGTCTAATTGCGAATGCAACAGCAAACTCTAACAGCAACCGCACAACGGACTAAAGTATTTGTATTTCTTCGTGCAGAACGAGGAAGACATTTCATATCTTGAAACTTCTGTCGGTCGATTAAAAAAAGTCGGTCCCAAACTTGCACTCGCGAATCTCTATCAGCTACGATCCAGCCTTTTTCAGGGTAAGGACTCGTCAAGACTTATGATGCTCCCGTGCCCGAGTCGACCGAGAGGCAAAAGATGAAGCTGATACGATTTGGCGAAGCAGGCCGAGAGACTCCAGGAATTATCATGGACGATGCCATGCGTCTGGATGTTTCCGCCCTTGTACGGGACTATGACGAGGCGTTCTTCGCAAGCGACGGACTCCCCCAACTTAAGCAGTGGTTGACAGAGAACGAGGCCTCCGCTCCCCGTGTGCCGCAGTCTGTCCGGCTGGGACCACCGATCGCCCGCCCCAGTAAGATCGTCTGTATAGGCTTGAACTTCCGCGACCACGCCCAAGAAAGCAAGATGGAAATCCCGAAAGAGCCTGTCATATTTTTCAAAGCTACCACTTCGCTGGTCGGGCCCAATGATGATCTGCTAATGCCAAAGGATGGACAAAGAGTGGATTGGGAAGTCGAGTTAGCAGTCGTGATTGGCAAGAGAGGCACCTATGTCGAGCGGGAAGAGGCGCTCGAATATGTAGCTGGTTACGTTCTGCACAACGATTATTCCGAACGCGCATTTCAACTCGAGCGGGGCGGACAATGGGTCAAGGGAAAGAGTGCGGATACATTTGCGCCACTGGGGCCGTTCCTGGCAACATGCGACGAGATTCCCGACACCAGCCGCTTGGGAATGTGGCTTAAGGTTAACGGCGTCTTGCGGCAAAAGAGTTCCACGAGCGAGATGATTTTTGATGTTGCCACTCTCGTGAGCTACGTCAGCCAATTCATGACGTTGCTCCCCGGCGATGTCATCAGCACTGGAACGCCGGCTGGGGTCGGATTGGGCATGAAGCCTCCCCAATATCTGAAGGCGGACGAGATGTCAGGGTGATCTCGCGCACCCGTGTCAAAGGCTCCCGATCCAATCTGCTTCTCTCAGTGCTTGTACTGCTGCCCCTCTGGCTTGCAGCCCAGGCAACGCAGGCTTCCAAGCCTCAGACACCGAAAGTCAAGCCGGGCGAAGTTCATTTCGAAGACGTGGCCCAGCAAGCGGGCCTGAGCGCGCTCAACGTATACGGCGGCGACACTCACAAAGAATTCATCGTCGAGACCACCGGTAACGGAGCCGTCATTTTCGATTACGACAACGACGGATGGCCTGACATTTACCTTCCCAACGGCTCGACATTTGAAGGCTTCCCCAAAGACAAAGCCCCTACCGCACACCTCTATCACAACAACCATGACGGGACGTTTACCGACGTCACATCGCGAGCCGGACTCGAGCGCCCGGGCTGGGGACAGGGAGGGTGCGTCGGCGACTACGACAACGACGGCTATCTCGATTTGTTCGTCACATATTGGGGAAAGAATGTGCTGTATCGCAACAACGGGGACGGGACGTTTACCGATGTGACTGCCAAGGCTGGCCTGAAGACCTCGCGAGACGAGTGGAGCACCGGTTGTAGTTTTGTGGATTACGACCGCGACGGCAAAGCAGATATTGTCGTGGTGCGTTACGTGGACTTCAGGTACGACTCGGTGCCGCGGCCAGGACAGGGACGCTGGTGTCAATGGAAGGGGATTAACGTAATGTGCGGGCCGCGGGGGCTCAAGCCGGGCGTGAATGCCCTCTATCACAACAACGGCGATGGCACGTTCAACGACGTCTCGCAAAAGTCCGGCATTCTAAACACAACGGGATGTTACGGATTTACCTCGCTGACGGCGGATTTCGACCATGACGGGTGGCCAGATATTTACGTTGCTTGCGACTCTACCGCCAGTGTTCTGTATCACAACAACCATGACGGAACGTTCAGCGATATTGGGAGAAAGGCGGGAGTGGCGTACAACGAGGACGGGTCCGAGCAAGCTGGAATGGGCCTTTCCGCAGACGATTTTACGCACAGCGGCTATCAGGACATCGTCAAAACCAATTTCAGTGATGACACTCCGACGCTCTACTTGAATCGCGGCGGCAATAACTTTGATGACGTCACATACAGCGCCGGCCTGGGCAAGATCAAAACGTGGTTGGGATGGGGAGTGCAATTCTACGACTTTGACAACAGCGGGTGGCCCGGAATCCTGATCGCCAACGGCCATGTGTATCCAGAGGTGGATGGCAAAGCGTTGGGCACCAGCTATCGCGAACCGAAGGTCGCCTACTACAACCTGCGCGATGGAACATTCGCCAACATTAGTGCGGATGCGGGCCCGGTTCTGAGCGAGCCGCACTCCGGTCGCGGCATGGCGCTCGGTGATTTATTTAACGACGGTCACCAGGAGGCTCTGGTGAACAACATGAATGAGAGACCGTCGCTTTACTACAACGCTTCGCCAGTCGGGAACTGGATTAGTCTGCAGTTGGTTGGTGTTAAATCGAATCGTGCAGCCTTGGGCGCGGCGGTAACCCTCGAACAAGGTAGTGATAAGTACGAGAAGGAAGTGCGCAGCGGCGATGGCTACATCTCGCAGAGCGACCTACGGCTGCATTTTGGGCTGGGCAAATCGTCCAAGGCGGAAAAGGTAGTAATTCGTTGGCCCAGCGGATTGGTCGAGACTCTCGCTGACCTTGCTGCGAACCAGTACTACGTCGTGCGGGAAGGCAGCGGCATTGACCAAAATAAGAACCATGGACCTAGTTCTGTGGGCATCGAGGCGCCGAGCCGCAAAGCCAAATAGCGCCTCCGGCCATTTAAGCGACCGTTGATTTGCTGACCCCGGTGTTGCTCCTATGTCGCGTTACCGGCGGAGATGAGGGCAATCGCCACAAGCAGAACCGCGACTCCCATCCAGTTGTAGACCAAGGCTCCGCGACTCGCGCCCTTCCATTCGCCAGATACTGCACCCCAGAACAGGCCAGCGATGATGTCGATGGTCATGAAAATGGGCCAGCCCACGATTGCGCCAAGCGAGCCCAGTGAAGCTGCGCCCATTCCATAAAAAACAGTTCCACCGAACCACAGCAAGCCCATCGCAATCCCGAGCGGCCAGTAGACGGATGGTTTCCCTTCACGGAATACAGACCATGTACGGTTCTTGTTCAGCAGATACACGCAGTAGAGGAAGTTGGCGACAAAGCCTCCGGTGACGGTAAGTGCCCAAATCGGATTCGCCGCCATGGCGTTGCTTGCTCCGAACTGTAACGCCCGAAGCCTCAATTCATCGCCGAATACGAAGCTGAAGTTCATCATCGAAGAGAAAATGCCGGACAAGATACAGATCACCAGCCCCACGGTGAAACCGGAACGCACTCCGCTGCTGGCTCCCAAGTCGTGCTCGCGAATGCGTCCGGCGAGTGCGAGAAAAACGAGCCCCAGCAACATGACTGCAGTACCGGCGATTAGAGCCAGCCCGCGTCTCTCCATTAGTTGCTCAGGGTGAAGGATTGCCAGCGGCAGTAACGAACCAAAAGATGCGGTAATACCCAGGATCACCGCGAACCCGAGCGCCATTCCCACGCGGCTGATCCCGAGACCAAACAGCGTGGACCCGACGCCCCATAGCAATCCAAACAGAACTACCTTGATGAGAGTGGACGGCGATGCTCCCGCATAAACGCGTGCAACATTCGGCACCGTGGCGAAGTTAATAATCCAGGGAAAGACGATCAGCCCGGAGAGTGCGAAGATCAACCAGCTGTTTTCCCATCGCCATCCTGACATCAGCTTCATGGGAGCAGCAAAGCTTCCATTGAGAATGCCTGCCAGCGTCACTACCGCAATTCCCGACAGCAGTGTAGGGTGCATTCGGTCTCCCGAGCTAAAGGCTTGCAGAATGGACCAGGCTTGCCTGGGTCGTCAAGTGGAGAGTGCAAGAGCCGTTTGCTCTGGGAATGCTCTTTGGGCTAGAGTCCGCTTACGGTTGAAGTGAGCGCTGCAGAGCGGAGACAGGCCACAGGCGTGAAGTTCAGCGCTTGCGGTGGACCCTTCACTTTGCACGGGGAGAAGTCCATTGCGGGCGATTGCAAATGCCTTGGCGTCGATCGGGGGAGTGCTGCTGCTCCCGATCTGTTTTAGCTTGCAGGGCAAAGTTCCGGGAACAATTGCAACAGCAGGCAGTCTCCCCGCCAATACCGGCTATGTTGGCTCCAAAGTTTGCTCCACATGCCACCCGAGCATCTACGAGTCTTTTATGCGCACGGACATGGGCCGCTCGATGTCGGAGATCACTCCGGCACTTCTCGAGAGAATACCGGCATCGGGCAGCATCTTTGATCCCAAGCTCAACCGGCATTTCGACACCTTTGTCCGCGATGGCAATCTTTACCAGAAGGAGTACGAAACTGCAGCCGACGGAAAAGACGTTTTTCGTGAAACGCAGAAGATTGAATGGATCATCGGGTCGGGCGCAAATGGCAGCGGAGCCATTGTGAAGCAGGATGATTTCCTCTTCGAAGCGCCGCTATCGTTTTATGCGAAACCACATCGCTGGGCACTCTCTCCCGGCTATGAATTCGGCGATTACGGTTTCAACCGTCCCATTTTGCCCGGTTGCGTCGTATGCCATAGTGGGCAACCTCGACTGATCCGAGATGGGAATGGCCGCTTTCAAGAACCGCCCTTCGCAGAACTCGCTATCGGTTGCGAGAACTGCCATGGTCCGGGCCAGTTCCACGCCGCCGTGGCGCACATGGGAGATCCGATTGGCTCAATTGCAAACCCGGCCAAACTTTCGCCCTGGCTGGCGGATAACATCTGCATGTCATGCCACCAAAGCGGGGACGCGCGCGTTGTGCAAGAAGGGAAGACATACCGCGATTTTCGCCCGGGCACCGAACTGTCTGACACCCTCAGCATTTTCCTGGTCCCATTTGGCCGCGAGTCTGCGCCCAGAGACGACTTGTTGGAGCATTACCTATCCATGCGCCTCAGCAAGTGTTATCTCAAGAGCGGTGGACGGCTGGGTTGTATCAGTTGCCACGATCCTCACGTACAACCTGCGCAGCGGGAAAGCGCAACATATTTTCGCCAGAAGTGCCTGGCCTGTCACACGGAGAAAAGTTGCGCGGTGCCACTGTCGTTACGGCAACACAAGACGCCTCCCGATGACTGCGCGGGCTGCCATATGCCCAAGCGCGACGTGACAGTGATCTCCCATTCCGTTCTCACCAACCACCGCATTGTAGCCGAAGCCGAAGAGCCATTCCCCGATATTGCGTTTCACATGGCAACCTCCCAGCTTCCCGACCTGATTCATCTCAACGCCGATCCGGCAAAGCAGGACGTGCCGTCGCCGCTGACGTTGTTAAAGGCTTATGGCCAAGTCATGCGGTCGCATCCGGAATATCGGACACGCTATTGGGCAGTAGCCAGGCAACTCAAGGATGCTCAGCCCGAAAATATTTACGTGCTTGAAGCGCTGGCTGACGAGTCTCTGCAGAAAAAGAATTCCGAGGGTGCATCGCTGTCGATTCAATATCTACAGAAAGCCATCCTTCACAACGCGACCAATCCCGCGGACTTCGAAGAGCTCGCAAAGTTGTTGCTCGCGGCCAACCGTCAATCTGAAGCCGTTGAGGTCGTGCGGCAGGGAATTCATTTAGATCCCTACAATGCTGAACTCTATCGCCTGGGTACAAGGATTTATATTGCACTCAACCAAGTGCATGAAGCTTGCCAACTTGCTGCCGAGGGCGGTCAGAGATTTCCGCAAGACGACGCGATCCGAGATTTCATGAAGCGATGTGAAACCGCTCCGCTGGGAACCAGCAATTGAATCTGGCTTAAATTGCTTGCAGCTTAGGTCCGGAGCGAAACGACCTTTTTAGCCCGGCCGGGATTTACCGTGGCGGGGGCACGTTGTGAAAATCCCATCGCCACTGAAATAGTGCGGGCTGCGGAGGTAACTGCTCCGGCCAGAGCAGCGACCTGATTGGGGCTGACCCTGGTCACGGGTCCGGAGACACTTACAGCAGCGATTGGTTCACCGTCGGAGTTGAGAATTGGGGCGCTGACACAGCGCGCACCCTGGACGGCTTCTTCGTCGTCTACCGCATAGCCTTGCCGCCTGATTCTCTCCAGTTCCTGGCGGAACTGCACCAGGTTCATGATTGTTCTCGGCGTTGCGGGCTGAAATGTAATCGTGCTCAAAATATTTTCTCGTGGTTCTGCGGGCAGAAAAGCTGCCAACGCTTTGCCCAGTGCAGTGACATGCAATGAACGGCGCGTACCGATGCGCGATGAGAGACGGAATTCGTGCGGACTCTCGATCACATCTACGTAAAGCACAGTCCCCTGGTCGAGAATAGCCAGGTTGACCGTTTCCTGGGTTGACTTCCACAACTCCCAAAGTATCGATCGGGCGACTGCCTGAAGTGTGGCTCCCTGGTTACCACGCGCCGACATCTGCGACAGTCGCGGACCGATCAGATAAGCTCCGGCTTCCGTCCGGATGAGATAGCGTTCTCGTTCCAGGTGTTTCAAAAAGCGGTGCGCAGTACTTTTGTGAATTCCTGTCAGATCGCATATGGCCTTCAGCCCGAGACCAGCAGACGAACCTTGCAGGGCTTCGAGAATCCGCAAGACCTTGGAAATCACGCCGACCGGCGCAGCACCGGGACTCGACTTTGTAATTCGGGGCATAGTGTCCCTCCTGCTGCCTTGCAACTTGATAGAAAACACACTGCTGAATGGCGTCTCGTGATGAGAGATGCCGTCTCAACAGACAGAACACTATCATGGCCGTACGGCCAAAGGCGAGTTAAAAGTTTTATCTGGTGAAACACAATTCAAACAAATGAAATTTTTTGATTGACAACATTCGAAAAGCAATGCTAGAAGCTTGTGCGGTGTAAGTTTTCTTTTCCGGCCGATGTGAAGGCCGGGCTATCCGTCGAAAAGATGAGTGCCGCTGAACGTTGCGGAACCGTGTCGCAGGGGCCAAAGATTTGACCTCGTGCGAGGAGGATCTACGATGACACGCCAGGTTTCCTCGACTATGTATGAGCGTTGGATTGTGGTGTCGACGTTGTTTTTCGCAACGGTATTTGTCTTCGCATTCTCTGCCTCGGCCGCATGGGCGCAAGCCACCGCTTCCCTCAACGGTACGGTTCGCGACTCGGCCGGCGCGGTCGTAACCGAGGCCACGGTCGTGTTGCACAACCGCGACACAAATCTGGATCGGACGGCGGCCACAAACAGCGTGGGCGCCTATGTCATGCCCGACGTACAGCCGGGGAATTACGATTTGAAGGTGAATAAAGCCGGCTTCGGTCCGTCCATCAAATCGGGAATTACCCTGGTTGTAAACCAAACCGCAACGTATGACTTCGCGCTCAAGGCCGGGGCGGTTAATGAAGTCGTCGACGTGCAAGCCAACTCGATCGTGCTGGAAACCTCGACCGCCGAACTGGGGGTCGCCGTGGTGAAGGAGCAGGTCAATGACCTGCCATTGAATGGACGAAATTTCACCCAGTTGCTGAATCTAACGCCTGGAGTCAGCACCGTCAACGTGTCGCAGAACTCCGCCACTAGTGGCGGCATCTGGTCGAATCCTGTGGGTACGTTCTCTTACCCGTCGGTGAACGGCCAGTCCAATCGCAGCAACTTATTCCTGCTGGACGGCGTGAACAACGAAGGGTCGTTTGGCAGCACCTACGCCATTCCTCCGATTATCGACGACATCCAGGAGTTCAAGGTTCAATCACACAACGACGACGCATCGTTTGGGGGCGTGATGGGCGGAGTCGTCAATGTGGTCACCAAGTCCGGAACATCGCGGTTCCACGGGTCTGGCTGGGAGTTTATTCGAAACAAAGCTTTTGACGCGCTCAATCCCCTGATCCCGTCTGGCGCGCAGCCTCACTGGGATCTCTGGGCAAATTTACAACCCGTATAGCGGGCAGACGTTCATGTGCGACTCGGCCGGCAATCCGCTCCCGTCGCCTGGGAACATCCAGGGCTCAGGCACGCCTTGCAACAAGATTCCTTCCACCATGATTGACCAGAATATGGTCACTTACGCACAAAAGTTGTTCCCCGCGCCAAACCTTGCGGGCAACCCGCAGTTCAATGGTCTCGATACTACCAAGACAATAACCCGTCAGGACGAAGGCAGTGGACGTCTGGACCACCAGTTCAGCGAACACGACAACATCTGGGCCCGCTACACCAGTTTCCGGCAGCCGGTCAGCGGATCGGGCGGTTTTGCCGGGCTGTTACACGAGCAGGTGAGCAACGGCTACAACTTAGCCGTTGACTATACGCACTTGTTTTCTGGGAGCACGCTGGCGGAATTTCATTTCGGACGTACCAGTGTGAATATCAATCAGGGTTCCACCTTCGCGAAAGCCGGACCTGGCTTCGGCGCGCAAGTAGGGTTTTCTCCGAATTTTGCAGGGGGATTCAGAAATGGTATTTCGATGATCCCGCAAGTCGTGATCCAGGGATACATCGGGAATCCCAACCCCAGCGCGCACGGTGCCGCGCAGGTTGACGACACCCACGTATCGGACATCTGGGAATACGGGGGCGATTTCACAAAAACAATCGGGCGCCACACTTTCAAAGCGGGAGCAAATTTCGCCAGCAATAACTCTAACGCTTTGTATCTAAATTCAAACGTCCAGTTTACGGCGGCTAATACTGCCAATCCTAATCCCCCCCCAAATACTCCACCAGGCGGCAATGCTCTAGCATCGTTTCTTTTGGGCGTTCCGAACAATGCCGGTCGCCGCAATGTGATTGAAACCGAACACGGTGGCTGGGTTGACGGATTTTATGCCATGGATCAGTGGAAGGTGACCAGCAAGTTGAGCGTAAACCTCGGTCTGCGCTATGACATCACCTTCATGCCCACTTATGGAGATAACAAGAACGCCAACAATTTTGTGGGCGACATGAATTTCCGCGATGGAACCTATATTCTGGCCCGCAACGCTCCGTCGTGCGCGCAGACAAATGCAGCTCCATGTATACCGGGTGGCACCCTTCCAGCACACGTGGTGCTAACTCCTCTTGGTGGCACGGCGATCTTCCACACCGATTACAGCGACGTACAACCGCGAATCGGGTTTGCCTATCAGTTGTTCCCCAACACCGTGCTGCGAGCCGGTTACGGCCGATTCTTCGATAACTGGGCGGCGATCACTCAGACCGCGCAAAACTACGAAGGCACCTGGCCGAGCCTGGATCAGCTCGGAGCCAGCAATATGAACCCGGTCAGCGCCGGTCCCCCGACAAGGAAGGCAGAGGATCCACTCAACCAGGGTGGCGGAAGCCCGGTCACAACCGGTACCCCCTTCACCCAGTCGACCTGGTTTGCTGATCCGTACTTGAAGAGACCTTACGCCGATCAGTGGAACTTCGGCGTGCAACAGCAACTAACCTCGAACGCTGTGGTGACAGGTAACTACGTCGG
>WNFI01156345.1_pt1 | contig 13560 bp, 10 predicted proteins | sample 5400471 | NCBI WGS metagenome assembly WNFI01 (sample SAMN13153348, study PRJNA577476) | soil metagenome | isolation source: 100 cm saprolite on Douglas fir-dominated hillslope | place: USA:California | collected 2013-09-17 | reverse complement strand
AGCGGTTCGGTGCTGACCAACAAGTACTCAGAGGGATATCCCGGCCGGCGGTACTACGAGGGCCAGCAGTTCATCGACCCGATCGAGACGATCGCGGTGCAGCGGGCCGAGGACCTATTCGGCGTGGACCACGCCAACGTCCAGCCGTACTCTGGCTCGCCCGCGAATCTCGCGGTCTACCTCGCTTTCTGCAGCCCGGGTGACACGGTCATGGGAATGTCGCTGCCGATGGGCGGGCACCTCACCCATGGCTGGTCGGTCTCGGTGACCGGCAAGTGGTTCCGCCCCGTGCGGTACGGCGTGCGCGCCGACACCGGGCGGCTGGACCTCGACGAAGTGCGCGACCTGGCCAGGAAAGAACGTCCGAAGATCATCTTCTGCGGCGGTACGGCGATACCGCGGACCATCGACTTCCCTGCTTTCGCCGAGATCGCGGCCGAGACTGGCGCCGTGCTTGTGGCCGACATCGCGCACATCGCTGGTCTCGTTGCGGGCGGCGCGCACCCGTCGCCGGTTGGCTACGCGGACGTGATCACGACGACCACGCACAAGACGCTGCGCGGTCCGCGCGGAGCCATGATCATGTCGACTGCGGAGCACGCGTCGGCGATCGACAAGGCCGTATTCCCCGGCCTGCAGGGCGGCCCGCACGATCACACCACCGCGGCCATCGCGGTCGCGCTGAAAGAGGCGGCGGCGCCAGATTTCCGCACGTACGCCCACCAGATCGTGGCGAACTCCAAGGCGCTCGCGGCGGCGCTGACTGAGCGTGGCTACAGCCTCGTCTCCGGCGGCACCGACAATCACCTGATCCTGATCGACCTGACGCCGCAGGAAATCGGCGGCAAGCCGGCGGCCAGAGCGCTCGATCGGGCCGGCATCGAGGTGAATTACAACACCGTGCCATTTGACACCCGCAAGCCATTCGATCCGTCCGGGCTCCGGATCGGTACCTCGTCGATCACCACACGCGGACTCACCGAGCAGCACATGCCCCAGGTCGCGGCGTGGATGGACGAGTCAATCAGGGCAGCGACCAAGCAGGATGACGCCGTCATCGACCGGATCGCAGGTCAGGTACGCGAGCTACTCGCCGGGTTCCCCATGCCTGGCTTCGCACCGCAGCCCTGAGGGCACCCAGCCCGGAACTTACCGAAAGCCATTTCCCCGATTGGCTCTTGCCTTTATCTTGGATCGAATATAGTTTCGAACTAAGCGCAGCTGCCTGTCTTCCCCTGGGTAGCCGACGGAGCGAGGAGTCCGCAAGGGCGCCTGCGGCGCTCGGCTTGGACCGGCCACGGTACCGGGCCGGCGGACTGTTGCTCGCCCGGACCGCTGGGAAGCGCAGGCAGGTGAGCAGTGAGCGGGGTCCGATCGGAACCGGTTGAGGTATGGCTTATCGACGGTCGGCCAGCCAGATTCGTGTGGCGAGAGCGGCTCTACACGGTCCTGTCGATCCTCGAACGCCCGACGGTCGAGTCGGAGCCGCATCCGCCTGATGGCCAGGAACGCGAACGGGACCACGATGAGGCGCCCGTTGCCTGGCGGTGCTGGAAGGTAACGGCATCGGCCGGGCGGAACATACCGGCGAACGTCTACCGGTTGTGCCACGACACTTCCGCCGACCGGTGGCTGCTCACCAGGGGCGGCCGCTAGCGAGCGGATCGGCGCGGCTCCGCCGCGTCGAGGTGCTGTGGCAGCACAGCTTGCTCGGCTGCACAGCGGCGCCCAGCCGCAGTATCTGCACCACCCCAGCCCGGAGCCCCCGGTAGGCCAACAGCTATGGCCCATCGACGTTCAAAGAAGACGGTCGATGGGCCATAGCTGTTCAATGAGGGCGGGCAAGGGCTCCCGGGCTGGCGGTGCCGGATGCTGAGAACAGTCTCGTTACAGCCCGATCAGGCTCGACGCCCTGCGCCAGTCGATCGTGGGGATCATGGCCTCCCGCCTGACCCGGTGCGCGAAGCGCTTGGTGATCTCGAACAGTGATTCGATCAAGGTGTCAGAAAGCAGGTGCGGTTCCAGGCCGAGCTCGACCATGCCGGAGTGCACCACGTTGTAGTGGTGGCCCTCCTCTTCCACCCGCGGGTTGGCCAGGTGCTCGATCGTCACCTTCTCCGGACTCACTCGCGCGATCGTCTCGGCCATCTGGGTGATAGAGAGCGACTGAGTCATCTGGTTAAAGACCCGGAACTCGCCCCGGTCGGCCGGATTCTCGCAGGCGAGCTGCAGGCAGCGGACGGTGTCCCTGATCTCGATGATGCCGCGAACCTGGCTGCCGTTGCCGTAGATCATCAGCGGCTCGCCGAGCACGGACTGGATCACGAACCTGTTCAGCACCGTGCCGAAGACCGCGTCGTAGTCATACCTGGTGGCGAGGCGGTCGTCCCTGGCCGTCTCGGGAGTCTGCTGCCCGTACACGACTCCCTGGTTTAGGTCGGTTGCCCTGATTCCCCAGATCCGGCACGCGAACTCGATGTTGTGACTGTCGTGCACCTTCGACAGGTGGTAGTAGGAGCCCGGGCGCTTAGGGTAGAGCACGCGGTCCTTGCGCCCCTTGTGCTCGATCTCGATCCAGCCTTCCTCGATGTCGATGTTCGGCGTGCCGTAGGCACCCATGGTCCCGAGCTTGACCAGGTGAATCTCCGGATCGATCTCGGCGATGGCGTACAGCACGTTCATCGTGCCGACCACGTTGTTGACCTGGGTATAGACAGCGTGTTTGCGATCTACCATCGAGTACGGCGCGGCCCGCTGCTCGGCGAAGTGCACGATCGTGTCTGGCCGGAAGTCGCGCACGACGTGGTAGGTGAAGTCCGCGTCGGTGAGGTCGCCGATGTAGCAGCCGATCTCCTTGCCGGTCAGCTCATGCCAGACGCGGATCCTGGTCTGCAGCGTCTCGATCGGCACGAGGCTGTCGACGCCCATCTCGAAGTCGTAGCCGCGGCGGGCGAAGTTGTCGAGCACGGCCACGTGGTGTCCGACCCCAGAGAGGTGCAGCGCGGTCGGCCAGCCGAGATAGCCGTCGCCGCCGAGAACCAAGATCTTCACTGTTACTCCTGCTGGTGCTGGCTGCGAGGCCAGCGAGCTTCTTGCATCAACCATCGCACACGGGGTAATAACTACTGCGAGGCAACCAGTAACGATGAGCGACCGCGGCGAGGTCAGCGCACCGATTTTGGGTGCGTTCTCGCTTCCGACCTGTCCTGTTCCCGTACTGTAGACGTGTCCGTTGACCAGCATGCCTTCGCGCAGCAAGGACATCAATGCGAAACCTCATCGACAAGCTGCCTGCCGCGCTCGCCGGTCGCCTCAAGACGAGCCTCGTCCGGCAGTTCACCAGGTTCGCGCTGGTCGCGATCGTCTCGCTGGGGGCCAGCGAGCTGACGCTCAGCGTCGCGTACCTGGCCGGCGCCACGGGGGGAGTGGCCGGGCTGTGCGGCTGGCTAGTCGGTGCGGCAACGAGCTACCTGCTGAGCCGGTGGGCATGGCGGCGCAAGGGCATGCCGCACCTGCTCAAAGAGACACTGCCCTTCTGGGCCATCTCGATCGGCACCGCCGCGGTGCTGACGCTGACGTCGCACTTCGCCGCCAGCTACGCCAAGCACCATGGCATGCCCAAGCGCGAGGCGGTCGTCGTGGTCGCCCTTGCCTACCTGGTCGCTAACTGCGTTACCTTCGTGACTAGGTTCTTGATCTTCCATTACGTGCTTTTCGCCGACCGCAGCGTGAAGGCAGGCGTGCCCGGGGCAGGCAGCGTGGCCGGAATCGAAGGCGAGTCCTTGTCGCCGATCGCGGCGATGGTCCCCAGCTCCGACGAGCACGACTAGCGGCGCTAGCTGGGCGCTAGCTGGCTGAGCGGGTCCTGCGGCGCTCACGCCACCAGGTGCCGCCGATAACCTGGGCGAAGTAAAGGCCGTAGAGCGCGTTGTGGCCCTTCTTGCTGTGCCCCACCTTGCGCTTGTGGATCGTTGCCGGGCGCTCGGTCACCCGGTAGCCATGCGCGAGGACGCCGATCAGCAACTCGGCCGCCTGATACTGCGGCTGCTCTAGCCGGACCGCCCCGGTCACCTCGGCCCGCATCGCACGGAGCCCGAAAGACGGGTCGGTAATCCGCTGGCCAGTCAGCATGCTAATCGTGAGGGCGAACACCCGCACGCCGAGCTTGCGGACCGGGTCCTTGGTCTCCTCGCTGCCCTGGGTCCGCGAGCCGGAGACGAAATCGGCCTCGCCAGCAAGGATCGGCGCGAGCAGGTCACCGATCTCGGCCGGGTTGTACTGGCCGTCAGCGTCGGTGGTGACGATGTACTGTGCGCCGCCCTCGCGCGCCAGCCGGTAGCCGAGCCGCAGCGCCGCGCCCTGGCCCCGGTTGACCGGCACGTCGCAGACCAGCGCTCCCGCGGTGTCGGCTTCCTTCACTGTCGCGTCAGCCGACCCGTCCGACACCACGATCTTGGCGACCTCGAGCCCGGAGACGACCGGCGGCAATGCCTCGAGGACGGGCCCGATCGCACCCTCCTCGTTGTAGGCGGCGATCACGATGGCCAGCGGCGGCAATGCCGTCGCGCGGGCGCCGTACTGGCTCGAGAACGCCGCGATCGCCGCGGCGTCGACGGCTGCATGGTCGATAACCTCGCTGCCGGCGGCGCGGCTCTGACGGGATGTCACTTGGCTGTCTCCGAGAATTCTGGCCACACAGTGGCGATGCCTGCCTTGAGGTCGAAACGGGGCGCGTACCCGAGGGATCTCGCCGCCGAGATATCGATGATGACGGCCGGCATCTCCCCCGGTTTGGGCGGGACATGCTCGGTCGGCAGCTCAGCACCTGTGACGGACCGCGCGGCCTCCACGATATCGTTCACGGTCACTGACTCGCCCGATCCTAGGATCAGCGGGCCGTTGTGGCCGGCCCGCCAGGCAGCGAGGATGCCGGCGACGACGTCATCAACGTGGACCAGGTCGCGCAGTTGCGTGCCGTCGCCGTAAATCTGCACGCTCTTGGCGTCCCGTGCGGCGCGCATCAGCCGCGGCACGAAAGAGTCTTTAGCCTCCATGCCGGGTCCGTAGACGTTGGAGAACCGCAGCGCCGCGCAGTTCATGCCGTAGCTGGCCGAGTAAGCGGCCAGGAGCATCTCGCCCGCAGCCTTCGTCGCGCGATAGGGGGTCAGCGGGCGGAGCGGCACCTGTTCGGTCATCGTCTGGCGCCCCGCATCTCCCGCTACCGCGTTCGTCGAGGCAAGCAGGAAGGCACTCACGCCGCGCTGCCTGGCCTGTTCGAGCAGCGCGGCGGTGGCCTCGACGTTGAGCTGGTAGGTGCCGACCGGATCCTGCACTGAGCGCAGCACCGAAGTCACGGCGGCGAGGTGCACGATGACATCGGTGCCAGGCTGGACGGCCTCAGCGGTAATGGCCGGGTCACGCAGGTCCCCGACGACGGATCGAACTCGCCCGTCGGGACACGCGTGCCGGTCTGCGGAGATGACTTCGTGACCTTGCCCCAGCAGCGCACGCACAAGCCGCCGCCCGATGAACCCGGCGGCGCCGGTTACGAGCAGCCGGGACGTCCCGTCTGCCATGCGCGCTCCTCGTGCGGGCCCGTGCCTTTACCGATGACGGCGTCCGGCCGGATTGTCAGTTCTGAGGTGGAACGAAACGCTCCGCTCGATCGTGCCGCGCAGCGAAGATCACCCGCGGGCCCATGACGCAGGCGCCGGAGGTGCCAGCCAGTGTATCTGCCGCGCGTCAGCTCCGTGCGGATGCCGGGCGCGGCGGCCAAGGTTGTGCCATGCTGAGTCAACGCACAGTGTCCGAGCGCGTACGCTGCGCGATCATGCGAGGGGGACCGTGACCTGGCAGGGTGGGCTGTCCGGGCAATCCGGCAGCGACGAGGCGAACGCGGACGGCCTGGACGCCGAGGAACTGCAGGTCCTCCGATCGCGGGTTGACCTCGCGGCGCTCCCTCCCATCACCACGGCGGTGACCGAGCGGATTATCGGCAGTACCGCTGAGCTGCGTTACGCAAATGATCTTGTGTGCTCCGAACCCTGGCTCGAGGCGGCGGTCGGCGCGCTGGCTGGCGGAGCCCCGGTGGTGGTCGACGGGCCCATGGTCGCGGCCGGGCTCCCGGACGGGGTGACGATCTGCAAGGCCCGCGAGTCCCTGACCGAGCGCCTGGCGCGGACGGCCGGAATCGCCATGGCCGCGGCCGCGGTTCGGCTGGCCTTCGGCGAGGCAGGACCCGGCGCTGTCTGGGTGGTGGGCAGCGAACCTGTGGCGATCTACGAGATCTTGGCCAGGGACACTGAGCCCGCCCTGGTGATCGGGCTGCCGGCCGGTTTCGTCGCAGCTGTCGCGGCGAAGAAACTGCTTATTGCCAGCGGCCTCCCGGCCGTGACTAACGTCAGCGAGAGGGGCGGCCCGGCGGCCGCTGTTGCCGCGTGCCACGCGCTTCTCGCCGCTGCCCGGCCGCCTGACCGGCAGCCCGCGGCGCCGCCCGCGGCTCGTTTTGCTCATTGCCGGCGGTAACCTGCGTCTGCGGCGCACAATTAAGGCCATGGCCCGTTATTTCGTCGCAGTGGTTGCATCTGCCATGTCATCGCCCGACAAGCCGGTGACCTGGTTGGATGGGTGCTTCGACCATTAGTTTTGACGCGGAGGCCCGGCGGCATGAAAGAGGGACAGGGAGCGGCTCCCGTATCGGTGCCCTGGGGCAGCACCGACACGGCCGCGCGGAGTCCTGCGCGGCCACAGGTCCCCGGGCAGGAGGCCGAACCACACGTCCGCGTCGATGCGCGCAAGCTGGAGTCCGCGCTGCTGGAGCTCCGCGATGCGGTCGGCAGGACACAGCTGCTTCTTGACTTCCCCGGTATCGAGGCGGCCAGGGCGGAACGCCAGCAGGTGATCAGCCAGGTCGACGACTATCTGCTCCCGCGCCTCAGGCAGTCCGGCTCGCCCATCCTGATCGCCATGGTGGGCTCGACCGGGGCTGGCAAGTCCACGCTGCTGAACAGCATCGTCGGCGGCCAGGTCAGCGCGACGGGCATCCGCCGGCCAACCACGAACAGCCCGGTGCTCGCCTGTCACCCGGATGATGTCGGCTGGTTCGCCGAGAACGTGTTCCTGCCTACGCTGCCCAGAGTCCGCCAGCAGGGCCTGGCGATGCCCGGCCGAGACGGCTTGCTCGTGCTCGCGACCAGCCCGGGAATGCCGCACGGGATTGCCCTGCTCGACACTCCCGATATCGATTCGGTCGTCGCTGCGCACCGGCAGTTCGCGCGCCAGTTCCTCGACGCCTCTGACTTGTGGCTGTTCGTGACCACCGCGCGCAGGTATGCGGACGCGGTGGTCTGGGACCTGCTGAAGGACGCACGGGACCGCGGCGCTTCTCTCGGCATCGTCTTGTCCAGAGTGCCGCCGGGTGCCAGCCAGCAGCTCACCACCCACTTCGGCGCGATGCTCGAGGCGAACGGGCTTGGCGACGTCCAGCGGTTTGTCATTCCTGAGACGGTGGTGACGGACGCGCAGCTTCCGCCCGAGGTAGCCGCCCCGGTCCGGGCCTGGCTGGAGGACACCTCACGCCGGGACGACCGCCGGATCGCCATCCTGACCCAGACGATGTCGGGGGTTCTTGATTCCTTCGAGGTCCGGGTGCCGGCGCTGGCGGCCCAGGCACAGACGCAGGCTGCGCTCAGCGCCGAGCTCCGCTCCGCCGCCGACGCGGCCTACGCGGCGGCGCTGGCTGAGCACGACGAGGCGATCAGGAGCGGCTCGCTGCTCAGCGGCGAGGTCGTCGCCCGCTGGCAGGATTTCGCCGGCACCGGCGATCTGATGCGCACGCTGGAGATCCGCAAAGCCAAGCGCGGGTCGCAGCGCTCGAAGCGGCACGGAACGATCACGGCCCGGGCGCAGGCACTGAAGTTTGCACTGCGGATGAGCCTGGAGGCGCTGACAACCTCGCTGGCCGACCGCGCGGCCGAGGATGCGATGGAACGCTGGCAATCCAGTCCCGCCGGCGCCGGCTTGCTTGCCGAGGCGCGGCAAGCGCAGCAGCTGCCGCTCGGCTCTGACCTGTCCTACGCCTCGCTGCGGAAGTGGGAAGGCGAACTGCAATGGGGATTTCCCGGCGTGGCGTCCGAGCTCGCCGCACGCCTGCCGCGAGGCGGCGTCGATGCGCTGAGCCGCTCCTCGGCCGATCTGCCGGGGCGGGTCACGCAGGCGATATCGGCCTGGCAGGATCATCTGCTGCATCTGGTGCAGACCGAGAAGATCACCAGGCGGTCAATCGCCCGCGTCGCCTCGTTTGATCCTGAGTCCCTCGCCCTGGTTCTGACCATCGGGGTTCTTGGCTATGGTGCTGGTGATGTCGTTGTCAGCGAGGGCGCGAGCGCGGCCCCGCAGCGGCTGCTGACCTCGCTGTTCGGGGCCGGGCAGCTGCGCGATATCGGCGGCCAGGCCCGGCAGGACCTGCATGAAAGGATCGACCTGCTGTACTCGGAAGAGGCTCTGCGGTTCACGGCGCTGATCGATGCCGTCGGCGCTCCCGATGAGTCCGCGCCGGCCGACCTGTACCAGGCCGGTTACTCACTGGAGTCCGCGCGTTGAGCCCGCGACGGCAGGCGACGGCCGACCGGGCTGGCCCGGAGGCTGCTCCGGCGGGTCCCGAGGCTGTCGCGTCCCAGGCAGTCGATGAAGCGGCGCAAATGGTCGCTGCTCCGGCTGGCCAATCAGCGGCCACGCGCACGGCGGCCGCCGTATCGCCGGATGGGGGAGCGGGGGGTGATGGCACTGGCGGGGCAAGGCCCGCCTGGAAGAGGCTGCCTATCCGGATCCCAGCCAGCCAGCCCCGCGCGCAGCGAGGTCCGCGGCGAGGGTCGCAGCCCAGTGACCGGTCCGCCGCGGATCCGCCGGTCAGGAAGCCGGAGCCGCCGCCGCAAGAGTCGGTACCCGGTCTCTCGGCGCGGCTGATGGCCCTGGCGAGAATGATCCAGATCGGGTCAGCCCGCACCGGCAGGGACGGCTTCGCCGACAAGCTGCTGGCCGACGCCGAAGAAACTCTTGCCCGGGCTGGCGAGCGGATGCGGCTCTCGTCGAGTCACACCGTCGTGGTCCTGGCCGGGGGTACGGGCAGCGGGAAGTCGTCGCTGTTCAACCGGGTCGCGGGTGCGGAATTCTCCACGGTGGGCGTGACCAGGCCGGTGACCAGGAACGCCCATGCCTGCGTGTGGGGTGACGACGGATCGGGCGCGATCCTGGAATGGCTGGCCGTGCCGCCCAGGTACCGGTATTCACGTGCGAGCGAGCTCGACCGCGGTGAGGAGGACCTCGCCGGGCTCGTCCTCGTCGATCTGCCCGACCACGACTCGGTCATGAATCATGCCGGCGACCTTGTGCACCGGCTGGTCAGCATGGCCGACGTCATGATCTGGGTGCTTGACCCGCAGAAGTACGCCGACGCTGCCGTGCACCAGCGGTTCCTCGTCCCGATGGCTGGCCACGGGGCGGTGCTCGCTGTCGTCCTGAACCAGTCCGACCTGCTGGATCAGGCGCTGGTTGATGAATGCGTCGCCGACCTGCGCAGGCTGCTCGATTCCGAGAACCTGCACGACGTGCCGATCCTGGTGACGTCGGCGGTCAGCGGCGATGGCCTGGAAGATCTGCGCAAGCTCCTAGCCGACGGCGTCACCGCCCGGCGGGCCGCTGCAGCCAGGATCTCCGCCGATGTCGACGGTGTCGTCTCGCGGTTCGGGCCCTTTGCGGGCGACGTGGCTGCGCCGGCTGGCCGTATTCCTCTGACCAGCAAGTCGCGCCTTGCGGACCGGTTCGACGCGGCAGCCGGGATCGCAGCCGTCGGCGACGCGCTGCGCAGCGCGAGGGAGCTCCGGGCGGCCGATTTCGTCGGCTGGCCGGTCGCATGGATCGCCCGGCGCATGGGCGGTCGCGATCCGATCCGCAAGGTCCGGCTCGGCATGCTGTGGAACGACCTTCGATCCGTGACGGCCGGGCCGGCCGGGGCTCAGCAGGCTGAGATCGACAACGCGCTCACCGACCTCGGCAACGAGCTAGCTGAGCCCTTGCCCACGCCGTGGTCGCACACGGTCAGGGGGGCCGTCAGGTCCCGTGCTGATGAGATCCCCGGCGCCCTGGGAACGGCGATCGGGGAGGTCCTGCCCGATGAGGACAGCGTTGTCTGGTGGTGGCGCCTTGCGGGCGTATGGCAGGGGCTGCTGCTGGGTGCCGCCGCGGTAGCGGTCGCCTGGATTGCGCTCATCGTCGTCTTCGGGGTCTTCCATGCCGCGACAGGTGCTCCCACCCTGCTCAGCCGGACCAGCGCACTGCCGTGGATAGCGGCGCTGGCGATAGTGACACTCGTCCTCGGGGCGATGACGTCGTCGATCTGCATGCGGCTGGTGGTTTCGAGCGCGGAGCGCGAGAAGGCGCATGTGACCTTGGCTATGCAGGAGCGGATCGTCGGCGTGGCTGCGGATATGGTGATCGGCCCGGCCGAGCAGGAGCTTTCCGAGCTCGAGCGTTTTCGCGAGGAGACCAGGATCGCGGCGCGCGGCATCGAGCAAGCCGCCGGTCAGCACCGGCCGGAGTCTCCGGCGGGCTGACGCGTCGCCGTGCCGTTCCCCGGCACGGTCGCCCGCGGGCTTGAAACCGGTCATCATCCAGGACGCGCTCTGCTTTCGCCCGGCTCGTCCACAGACACCTGACCCGTCGGGGTCCGCATCCACAGCCAGAGTCTGGTCTGCCCGCCGCAGCCGTGCTTAGCGCGATCGTAGGGGCCAGCAACGATGCCGGCGCCCACCGCCGGCGGGGCAGTCCCTGCGCGAGAGGCGCGCTGCTGCCGAACAGCTCTGGGAGGATTCCGATGAACGAGGCCCAGATCAGCCTGACCGGTTACGTGGCTACTCAGCCGCTCTCGAAGACGCTAAAGAATGGCGTCACGACCGTCTCCATGCGGGTCGCCTGGACGCCGCGCCGGCAGGACAGGGTTACCGGGGAATGGGTCGACGGCCAGACGTCGTACGTCACGGTGAACTGCTGGCGCCGGCTGGCCACCAACGTGGCCATCTGCGTGCGCAAAGGCGACCCGGTCGCGATCCAGGGCCGCGTCACGGTGCGGCCCTTCGATGACAGGGAGGGCAGGCCGAGGATCTCGGTAGAGATCGAAGCAAGCTCGGTGGCGCACGACCTCAACCACGGCGTCTCGCAGTTCAGCCGGATCAGGCCGCAGACCGGGATGACCGCTTCGGAGTTCGCGGCATCCCAGAACGGGGCGGGCGATGGCAATGTCAGCGCTGCCGGTGGTGCCGGCGGCAACGGCTCTGGTGCTGACCGCAACGGCAGCGGTGCCGGCGGCGATGGCCAGGGAACCGGCGGATTCGGCGGGGATCGCCAGGCGCCTGACCTCGCCGCGGACGGCGGGGACGCAGCCGCAGACTCAGCGGCGCTGGCGGCAGTCGGCAGCTGGGCCGACGGGGAGAACGGGATTCCGATGCCCGATGAGCCCGCCTTCTTCAACAGCTCAGCACCCAGCGAAGACTCAGTCGCCGGTGCGGACACCGAGCGTGCGCCCGAAGCCCTAGCGTCGTGATGCCCGGCGGTGCGACAGGTCGGCGGCTGCGGGCCTGACGGACCGGCGAGGTCCGGACGTACCTGCCGTCGTGCGAAGTGCGCGCCCGCTGCCCCTACCCTTGATGACATGCCCGAGTTCATCTATCAGATGCAGGCCGTACGCAAGGCGCACGGCGACAAAGTCATCCTGGATAACGTCACGCTCGCGTTCCTCCCGGGAGCCAAGATCGGCGTCCTGGGACCGAACGGCACCGGCAAGTCGACGCTGCTGCGGATGATGGCGGGCGTCGAGCAGCCGTCCAACGGCGAGGCACGGCTCATGCCTGGATTCTCGGTCGGGATCCTCGAGCAGGAGCCGCAGCTCGATGAGACGAAGACGGTGCTCGGGAACGTCGAGGAAGGCGTCGCGGAGACCAAGGCGCTGCTCGACAGGTACAACGAGATCGCCGAGCAGATGGCGACGGACTACTCCGACGACCTGCTCGATGAGATGGGCAAGCTGCAAGAGCAGCTCGACCACAGGAACGCGTGGGACCTGGAGAGCCAGCTTGACCAGGCGATGGACGCCCTGCGCTGCCCGCCTCCGGACGCCGAGGTCAGCCTGCTTTCCGGCGGTGAGAAGCGCCGGGTGGCGTTGTGCAGGCTGCTGCTGTCCCAGCCGGACTTGCTGCTGCTCGACGAGCCGACGAACCACCTGGACGCCGAGAGCGTGCAGTGGCTCGAGCAGCATCTGGAGAAGTACCCGGGCACGGTCGTCGCCGTCACGCACGACAGGTACTTCCTGGATAACGTGGCCGGCTGGATCCTCGAGCTCGACCGCGGTCATGCCTATCCCTATGAGGGCAACTACTCGACTTATCTGGAGACCAAGGCGGCCAGGATCAAGGTCGAAGGCCAGAAGGACGTGAAGCGGCGCAGGCGGCTCGAGGAAGAGCTTGAGTGGGTGCGATCCAGCCCGCGGGCCCGCCAGGCCAAGAGCCGGGCCAGGCTGCAGCGGTACGAGGAGATGGCAGCCGAGGCTGACCAGAATAAGAAGCTCGACTTCGAGGAGATCCAGATCCCGCCGGGCCCGCGGCTCGGCTCGCAGGTCGTCGAGGTCGAGGCGCTATCCAAGGGGTTCGGCGACCGGATGCTGATCGACGACCTCAGCTTCTCGCTGCCGCCGAACGGCATCGTCGGCATTATCGGCCCGAACGGCGTCGGCAAGACCACCCTGTTCAAGATGATATTGGGCGAGGAACAGCCGGACAGCGGCACGATCAAGATCGGCGACACCGTCCGGATCGCGTATGTCGACCAGGACAGGGCCCGGATCGACCCGGACAAGAACGTCTGGGAGGTGATCTCGGACGGCGAGTCCTACATCAGTGCGGGCAAGTCGGAGATCCCCAGCCGCGCCTATGTCGCGGCGTTCGGGTTCAAGGGCGGTGACCAGCAGAAGCTGGCCGGCGTCATGTCGGGCGGCGAGCGGAACAGGGTGAACCTGGCGCTCACCCTCAAGCAGGGCGGCAACCTGCTCCTGCTCGACGAGCCGACCAACGACTTGGACGTCGAGACCCTCTCGTCGCTGGAGAACGCGCTACTTGAGTTCCCGGGCTGCGCGGTGATCACCAGCCACGACCGCTGGTTCCTTGACCGCATCGCCACCCACATCCTGGCCTGGGAGGGCAGTTCGAGCTGGTTCTGGTTCGAGGGCAACTTCGAGGCGTACGAGAAGAACAAGATCGACCGGCTGGGCGCCGAGGCTGCGCGGCCGCACCGCGTCACCTACCGCAAGCTGACCCGGGGCTGATCGCCCGAGGGGGCTTAGCCGAGCTTCCGCAGCGCTGGTAGCAGTTCCCGTTCGCTCCGCGGCTCGGGCGGTTCTGCCATGACATGCCAGCCTCGCGTCCCCCAGCGCCGATATGCTCATCCATCGACCGGATCGACTCCGTCGCCAAAGAACCCAGCCGCCACAGAACCCAGCCGCCACAGAACCCGGGG
>WNFI01661791.1_pt1 | contig 13561 bp, 12 predicted proteins | sample 5400471 | NCBI WGS metagenome assembly WNFI01 (sample SAMN13153348, study PRJNA577476) | soil metagenome | isolation source: 100 cm saprolite on Douglas fir-dominated hillslope | place: USA:California | collected 2013-09-17 | reverse complement strand
TGAGGCTGCGACGTCGCGTAGTCATCCTCGCTGGTGAAGTGGGGATGCAGTGAACATCGCGCAGCAGGACCGGATCGCACAGCGCGAGCACACCTGCCCGCGCTGCGGTGCCGAGCCCGGTAAGAGCTGCTGGGAGAAGCGCGCGGCAACCCCGGGCGGAAGACCTACCTAGCCCGGCCTCTCCAGGAACGACGCCGTCGCGCTCACCCGCTGGTCCGCGCAGGCACTCCTTCACCGGGCGACCACGATTCCGCCCCCAGCACCCAGCCGATCCGGCCGGCAGGGCCGTCCCTCCAGCGCAAGGGCCGACCCAAAAGGTCTCCAGAGCGACGATCTACCGCTACGTCAGGCCGGCCAGCCCAGAACAGCTGCTGCAGACAACATCAAGTGAGACAGCCGTCTCCAACTCCATCTGAGCGACAACACAATGTGGGACCAGCCAGCCCACCCGCCCCGTCTCACCCCACATTGCATCGCACCTTCTCACAGCCTCGCGTTCAGAGAAGATCATTTGAGACGGGACACGCGGCGCGGGGCCTGGTCGAGGTCGACTGACAAATGGCCGGGATGTGCGCGCCCGGAAATTCGCGCCTTTCCCGCAGAATGACACGTCCGGTACCTTGACCTGGTGCCAGACGATCCCGCGCCAGCCTCTCCCCAGGCCGCGCCGCTACGACGCCCTGCCGAGGGTTGACGGCGAGCCTGACGATGGCGGCTTCCTGCCTGACGAGTGATCCTGGCCTCGCTCAGCGCGCCCTACAGATCGAGGTTCCGGTACACCTGCCCGCGGTGCTCGACCACTGCCACTGCGAGCAGTCCTGGTCTGCGCCCGCCACCAGGAAGAAGGTCGATCCGAGTCCAGGTTTCGCCCGGACCAATTCCGGTGGCACTCGGCGAGGTGGCGTGCCAGGCTTCCGACCGTGTCTTCATCGCGTCCCACCGCAGAGAGAGCCCTGGCTGACCTTCAACGACTGGTGCGCCGGCAGCCGACCGGCACCGAGAAGCCGGCCGGGACGAGGCTTCTGCCGACGGAGTTGACAGGTGGTGAGAAGAAGTACATCTACCCGCTGGCGGAAGAGATCAAGGCTGTCGAAGCGACGACAGCCGCAGTCAGCGCTGATCTGCGATTCGAACATCTCCGCGATCCTGCTGACGCCGTGTGGTACTTCGTGGCCGAGTGCTCGACCGATCGGAGCACTGATTATGTGCCCGCATTCGTCGGGAGCCACGGCAGGGAGCCGACGGATGCGGCCTGCTACATCCCGGTCGAGTTCCTGACCATCCGGGAAGAACGCGAACTGCCTGGAACTCGGTTCCTGCCAGTCACTCACCCGGACATTCCGCAGCAGCCCGCGCCGTGGTTCGTGCTTGAGCCTCCGGTCGGCTGCGTGGCCGCCGTCCGCGTTCGCGGCACCAATTATGGACGCATGGCTGAGCGGGCCCGGGCGACTGCGTCCCACACGCTGCGCCTTCTCCGGATCGCTGTGCGCGGGTATCCGGGTCCGAGCAACACGCAACTGCGCTTCGGCCTCGCAACCGGCTACGCATTTGATGCCAAGCTCACCGGGTGGAATCAGCGGGATGACATCGCCTACGATCTGACGCTCGGCGCGGACCTCACCCAGGTACTCGAGAATCCCGTGATGGCGCTCCCGGCGGAGCCACGCACAGACATTGAGCGGAAAGCACTGGTGGCCGCGCGTTGGATGGAGCAGGCTTTCCTGACCGGAGACGAATTGGTGGCCCTGCTATACCGGTTCTTCGCGCTTGAGGCACTGCTGGGTAGGAAGTCGGAGGGGCTGAAGGCCCACGGTCTAGCCTTCCGTCAGATGGTGCTAGGTCACGCTGTAACCGGTTCTTTCGGGCACCCCAACGCCACACTGCTTTTGTATGCCAAGATCCGTTCCGGGGCGGTCCACGGCGAAGAAGTGCCAGGGGTGAGCACTGCGATTGTTAACAACGTGGAGCGGGGAGTCCTGGAGACACTCGGGCAGTACCTCACCTTCGCCAGGGATCGTGGCCTGTCCAAGCGGTCTCGCCTGCTGGACGCGCTCGACAATCACCCTGATCGCCAGGAGATGATCGTCTGGTTGCGCGAGTACGGTGGTCAGGACTGGTCCAAGTACCTTGACAGCATGGAGTGGCCCCAGCATGGCTGCTAAGTGGCGAAAGACGCTTCAGTCGCCTTTGGTGGCCGCTTAACAGAAGTCGGCCAGCTGAGCCACTCTCAGCCTGTCAAGGTGACCGCGATGCGAGGAAATCGAAGGCCGATCTTTCCGGTGTGCTCGGCCCGGAACTCTGACGCTGACCGTCTGTACCAGGGATGGCGAGCCGTCGCCTGACCAGGCAGGCCGCCTGCGCCGCTACCTGGGCCGCATCGCCTTCCTGCTCGTGGCGCTGTTCGCCGAGATGGAGCGCGGCCACGGCCTGGTGAGAGGCCGCAGCTCGTTGTCAGTGATTCGGTCATCTCGGCGTCAGTGCACTGGTCAGTGCCCAGGGTTCGAGGAGAGATGCCCTGCTGGCACGCGCCAGATGCCGCCACGCCCATCAGTCGGATCGCCGGGGAGGCCGAGCCACGCCGTCGATCACCGCCGCGGCAGCCGCCACAGCGCCCGCTCCCGTAGCGGCACGTCGGCCCGTGCCCACAGGCGTTCTAGCTCGGGCAGCGGGGTCGCCCTGGTGTTGTTGCCGGGAGCTGCGCGCCGGTCGGCCCGCAGCTCCAAGTCGCCGACCGGCTAGTAAGGCAGCCGCATTTCGCTAGCTGACCAGGGCAATCTCGGCGTCGCGGGCGAGTCGGGCGCGTTTGTGGAACCATCGTGAGCGGGCCTGGTGGCGGCGGGTCCACGCGTCCCAGTGGATGACAAGCCACCGGGGCAGGGGCCGGATGGTGAGGGCGGCGAGCAGTCGCTTGATCTCGGGGATGGTCAGCGGGATCATGCCGGGCTCGGCGGGGGGCGGCTGACCGGGCCGGACCGGGGGCGGTGCCTGGGTGTCGGTGCGGTCCTTGACCAGGGCGGCGGTGATGGCGCAGATGGCGAGGGCGGCCATGACGAGCACGGTGTGGCGGGCGATCGCGGTGTAGAGCCGGGCCTGGCACTGGTCGAGGCCGAAGCAGTCCTTGCCGAATGCGAAATCTTCTTCTACCGGCCAGCGGAGGCCGGCGGCGCGGATCAGCCGGGCCTTGGTCAGGAGCTGCCCGTCGGGGACCCAGCAGTAGTGAAAGGCCAGGTCCCCGGTCTTCAGGTGGCGGCGGACCAGCAACTGGTGGCGCGGGGAGGCGGTGGCGAGCCACGCCCAGGCATACCAGCGCTCGCCTTTGGAGCCGTTGCCCGCGGAGCGGACTTCCCAGCGCCGCTTGTGTTTCAGCAGCGCGGTGACCGCTTCCGCGCAGGTCATCCTGGTCCCCGCGGCCAGGGTAATCATGAAGTTCGACGGCACCCGCAGCACGTACGCCTGGCCGTTGTCTTCGAAGAACTCGCGCAGCTGGGTGCAGTTGCCGTAGACCTCGTCGCCGCAGGCGAAGTCGAAGCGGAGGCCGTCGGCGTACGCCCTGGTGAAGATGTCGATGCCCAGCTGTCCTTTGGTGCGGAACTCCAGGTCCGGCGGCAGGCCCATGAGCAGGGACTTCACCGGGTCCTCGATCTGCTCGGCCGGGATCCACTGCCGGGCGCCGATCAGCGCGTGCCCGGTCTTGTCGCGCACGTACGACAGGTGCACCGTATTGATCCCGTTGGCCACCCGGCCGGCGCACCCCAGGTACTGCCGCTTGACTCCCGCGGTGGCCTCGCCGGCTTTTTCCTGCCCCGTCTCGTCGATCGCGCCGATCACCATCCCGCCCCGCCGCCGACGCCGCGCCGCCTCCTCCAGGCCCGTCACCGCGAACCGGCGCACCACGCTCATCGCGGCGGAGGTGTCCCAGCTCGCGTGATTGAGCAGCCGCTGGGTCCGGTCCGGCGTCCGGTCCCCGCCATGCCGGGCGATGCTCCACCCGTTCACCCTGGGCAACTCGCTGACCAGCGCCGTCACATACTTGCCCGCCTGCAGCCAGGGCTGTGTCCGGGCGAAACACGGCCGCAGCAGCCCCAGCAGCTCATCCCGTTTCCGCAGCGCCAGGTCGGCGCCTAACCTGACGGCAGCAGCCGCCTCTGATTTTGTACTCGTCACACAGGCATGATCACGAGGCGGCTGCGCTCACATCAGCCCGTCCAGTAACAAGACCACATCAGCCACGCCGGGCCCCTCCGCCCAGCTCACGGCACCAAGTGCGGCTGCCTTACTAGCCGTGCCTGCGGCACCACGACAGGAACGAGCGGACAGTGGCGACGTGGCGGTTCCAGGAGCGGGGCGCTAGGGCACCCCATGGCAGGCTGGCCGCGGCGGCCAGCTCGTCGTCGCCGACGCCGGCCAAGGGCCGGTCCCGAGCTGGCTGGCGAGTCCAGTGCCGTTCTGGGGAACCGGCATCACGGCTTCTGCGTCCACGCCGCCGCCACTGCGGTCCTGGTCGCCACAGCGACGACGCCGCTGCAGAAGGCATGCCTGCCCCGGTCGCCGCCGGAGGCTTTGCCCCGGGGCGCGCGGGCAGCTGTCAGGACTTGCGGGTCGTTGGTCGTTCTGCCGGCGCTTCGGTCTTGCGCCCAACAGGGTGATCGTGACGCCGGGCGCGATCTGGCGCTGGCGGGCGGGGAGGAATCCGCGCCACTGATAGAGGGCGAGCGCGGGACGGTTGGCGGTTCCGGTGGAGACCACGGTCAGGTCAGCCGGTTCCCCGGCATCCAGGGTATCGAGCAGTGTTGTTGCGATGCCCCGGCGGTGCGCGCGGGGGTGGATAGCCAGCCGGCAGATGTCCAGGGTGCCGTCGTGCCGCCGGGTCCAGGACACCGCCCCGGCCAGGCCGGCCTCATCGCAGACGCCCAGGAACGCCTCGCCGCAGCCGCGCAGTTCGGCCAGGGTTTCGTGAAGCGGCGGGATGCCGTCGAATCCGATCAGGCCGGCCTCCACGGCGTAGGCGGCACGCTGCAGGTCCCGCAGCTGCTGCAGGGTGCCCGGATCGGCCAGGTCGAGCCGGTGTGCCCCGGTCAGCTGACGGGCTGGCCCGGCGCTGGCGCCAGGATGGCTGGTCATGCTGCGGTCATCTCGGACTGCCCGGCCAGCACGCCAGGCCCGGACCCGGCCGCACCGTGACGGACCCCGGCTCGGTCATCACTCCCGGCGTGCGCCGGACCGGAGGGGGAGGGAGCTGGTGCGGGGATCTGGTTGGCGGCTGGTGGCAGATGGCGGTTGAGGCGGAGGGCGGCCAGGGCGGCGGCGGCGCAGGCCAGCGCCAGCGCGGCGAACAGGGCGGTGCCCCAGCCGGCGCCCAGTGCCGCTGCCCCGCCGGCCGGCCCGGCCAGGAAGCCGGTGGTGAAGGCCAGGGCGCCCAGGCCGTTGTAGCGGCCGGCGGCGCCGGGCGGGGCGAGGTCGTTGATGATCGCTGGCAGGGTCGGTGAGAGCAGGGTCTCGCCCAGGGCGAAGATGACCATGGCGGCGGCGAAGGCGATCTCGGCAGGCGCGCCAGCGCCGAGGTGGCCGGCGGCGATCACGATGGCCCAGCTGGCCGCCCAGGCCGCCGCGGCAAGCGCCACTCCGGTGGTGCGCCGGTGGCCGGCGAGCCGGCGCAGGACGAACAGTTGTGCGCCGACGACGGTGAGGGTGTTGGCGGCGAAGGCCAGGGCCAGGCCGCGGGGGTCGATGCCGCCGGGCCGGGTGGCGTACCCGGCGAAGCTGGACTGGGACTGGCCGAAGCTGACGGTGACGATCACCGCGGTAAGCACCCAGACCCGCACGAACGCCTTGTCCGCCAGGACCTGCCGGAAACCGGTCCGGTGCTGGCTGGCGGGGGGCGGTTCGCTGGCCGGGGGCGGTTCGTCGGCCGGGGACGGTTCGCTGGCGGGCGGCGCGGGCGGGCGCAGGCGGGCCAGCACGGGCAGGAAGGCGAGGAAGGAGGCGGCGTCGGCGTAGTAGACGGCGGTGAAGGTGGCTGGGTGGGTGACGCTGACCACGGCCGCCGCGCCCAGCGCGCCCAGGCCGAGCCCCGCATTCAGGCAGGCGTGGCGGACGGAGAACACCGCGGAGCGTTCGGCCGGGCCGGTCAGGCTGGCCAGCAGGGCATCCTGGGCGGGCCAGATCACCGACACGCCCAGGCCGAGCAGGCCCGCCGCGCCGAGCAGGTCGGCGGCGGTGTGCGCCAGGGCCAGCGCGGCCGACCCCGCGGCGGCCAGCACCAGGCCGGCCATCAGCGGCCGGCGCGGCGTCCATCGGTCTGCCGCCGCGCCGCCCAGCGGGTTGCCGGCCAGCGAGGCCAGCGCGATCGTGGCGACCACCAGCCCGGACGTGCCATAGCCCAGGTGGCGGACCTGGTGGGCGTAGATGAACAGGCACGGCAGCGTCAGCCCGCTGCCGACCGCGGAGGTGAAGTCACCGCCGAGCACCACCCAGGCCGGCCGCGGCAGCGCCGGGAGGAGCCGGGGGCGGGCGCGTCCCCGGCTGTCTGGCCCGCCGCTCATGACGCCTCCCCGGCGAGGCGGTCCAGCGCCTCGCGCGCCGCCGTCACGTGCGGGTGGCCGGCGGGCAGCCGGGCGGTCAGGATCGCCGCGGCCCGGGCCGCCAGGGCGGCCGCCTCGGCCCGCCGGCCCTGGCCGGCGACGGCCGCCGCCAGGTTCAGCACGGTCAGGCCCACTTCGGCGTCGCCCGGCCCGAGGACGGCCTCGAGGATCCGCAGCGGCCGGCGGCCCAGCGACTCGGCGTCGGCGAAGCGCCCCCGGTCGCCGGCCAGCACCGCGAGATTCGCACACGTCATGGCGACCTCGAAATGGTCAGGTCCGTAAGAGTCTTCGAACACCGCCAGGGCCCGCCGGTACGCTCCCGCGGCGTCCTCGTAACGGCGGGCGAGGTGATACAGGGCACCCAGGGCGTTCAGGTCCCGGGCGACATCGGGGTGACCGGCGCCCAGCCCCTCGGCCCGCAGCGCCGCGCCCCGTTCGGCCAGCGAGATCCCCCCGGCGGCGTCGCCCCGCGAGTGCGCCAGCCCGCCCAGGTTGTGCAGCAGCCCGGCCTCCACCAGCGGATCGGGGTCGTCCAGGCCGTCCAGCGCCGCTGCGGCCCGCCGGTAGGCGGCCTCGGCCGCGTCGAAGTCCGACGCGTACTTGCCCACCACCCCCAGCGCGTTCGCCGCCGACACCACCGCCATCGACGCCTCCCCGAACGCCGACGCCGCCCGGTCCAGCACCGCGCGCAGCCGCGCCGCGGCCGTGTCGAAGTCCCCCGCCAGCCGCTCCAGCCCCGCCAGCCGCTCCTGCGCCTGGCACCACAACAGCAGGATGTCGCCGTCCCCGCCCCCCGCAATGGCGTCGCCGAGGATAGTGATCGCCGCGGCGATGGTGACCGCGGCGTCGCCGAAGCGGCCCAGGCACTCCTCGATCTCCGCGACCGCGACGAGCAGGGCGGCCGCGTCCGGCCCGCCGCCCAGCCCCGCCGCCTCAAGTGTGGCCAGCCCGCGGGCGGCGAGGGGCAGCGCCGCCGGGGGGTCTCCCCCGTCCAGCGCGGCCAGCGCCTGGTCCCGCAGGCCCAGCGCCTTCTCGGCGGCGCGGTCGCCGGCCGCCGGGTCGCAGTTCATGGCTGTCAATGGGGTTGCGGCCCCCGGCCCGACCGGGGCCATGCTGGTCGCTGGAGCACACTGGTCGGACACGGGAACCACCACCTCACTTCTCACTTTCCCGGTCAGGCGCGACCGGCGGCCGCCACGACCCGCGACTGGTTGAGGACCAGCACCCGGATCAGGGCCGGGGACTGGTTGTGGACCACGACCCGGCCCACGGCCCGCGAGTGGTTGCCGATAACGGCCCGGGTCACGGCCCGCGAGTGGTTGGCGACCAGGCACCGGGTCACGGCCCGCGAGTGGTTGCCGACCAGGGACCGGGCCACGGCCCGCGAGTGGTTGAGGGTGATGGACCGGGCCACGGCCCGCGAGTGGTTGCCGACCAGGGACCGGGCCACGGCCCGCGAGTGGTTGAGGGTCAGGGTCCGGGTCACGGCCCGCGAGTGGTTGGTGCTCAGGCCCCGGGTCACGGCCTGGCGGTGGTCCTGATTCTGCGGCTGGATGAACATGATTCCTTGCCTTTCTTGGCTGGCGGACCGCGTGCCGGCCCGCTCAGGTCAGTTGTAGGTCCCGGCCGCCCGGGCGCGCCTGAGCAACGGTTGCTCATTTCGCCGGCGCCGGACCGGGCGGGTCTATGAGTAACGAGGCGCGCACGTCCCGGCGCGGGCCCGGCTTTTTGGTCACCCATCGGGCGGGCGGGCCAGGTGGCGCTGCCCGGCGGCTGCCAGCGCAGCACCCGCGCGGGCTCGTCACGGCTGGTCACGCCGCCGCCGGGCCCGGAGGATGGTCGCGGTAGGCAACCTGGGCAAGGAGACCTGCCATGACCACCAGTACCGACACGCGCGCCCCCGCCGACACGGAACCGGTCAGCATCTACCAGGCGATCGGCCGGCGGGCCGCTCTGGCCGCCGCCGTCGGCGGCCTGTACGGGCGGCTGCTCGCCGACCCTGAGCTCGGCCCGTTGTTCCCCGGCGGCTTGTCATGACCCCGGTTGAATGTGCACGACGCGCGGTGCGAGGCTCTTTTCGCATCCGGACTGCAGCGCTCGGACGCCCCGGCCGCCGAAGCTGTGGCGGAGGCGATCAGCCGCGCCGTACGGCAGCTCGGCATCCGCGGCTGCGCCGGCCGGATGGCACAGGAGTTCGGCGACCATCCCGAGGCGGCCGCCGACCGTATGCGGTGGGTCCGGCGGCTGGCCGACCAGGTGTTCGCCTCGCCGGTCCCGCAGCGGACAAGGCAGGGCTGGCCGGCGTCCGCCCGCTCCTCCTCGCGTGTCGGGCGGCCAGTCACCGGGAGTGTCGGCCGCGCCGCCTGACCAAGGTGAGTCCCGGTCCTGCTGAGCAATACCCAGGGTTCATCGCCGTCCGGCGGTTCGCCGGTAAGGAAGTCGTCCCGGTCATCGGCCCATGCTGGGAGCGAGCGGAGATCCCGTGGCAGCTTGCCGGGCAGCTGCCCCAGCCTGGCATCACCGGCGAGGACATCAGCGGATACCGGGTGTTTGCAAGAACCGTGGTGCGCTCGTGAATGATGTCGCGCTCGAGCTCGGCGAACGCAGCCATCATGGTGAAGAAGAACTTGCCTTCCCCGCTCGGGATGTAGGTGCCGGCGAGTTTGCCGGTGAGGATGCGCAGGCCGATGCCTTGCTCGTGCAGGTCGTCGGCGATGATGAGCACGTCTTTTACGGAGCGGACAGGTGAGCAGTGTGGCCGCCGGATCGAGGCGAGGAGAATTCCCGCAGCCGCCGGCACTAACGATGATCTTAAGGACCTCCGCGCAGGGTTGCGCCCGAGACCGGGACAGCGTTTGATCAGCCGGCTGATCCCCGGCTGGGCGCGCCCTTCGAGCAGGGACGCCGCGACGGCACCTGAAGATCCCGCAGCGAGCGGACCGCGGCGCGGGCGGTCACGATCGGTAGGGCTTCCGCGCGGACCCGCCGCGGCGGCGAACCCCATGAGATCTAGCGCCGGCGGTGCCGGGCATGCTTCAGTAAACGATCGTTTACTGAAGATCACCCCTGTGAATGTCCGAACTCGCCTGCACGGGCGACCTGGGATCTCAGGCTCGTGTGCAGGCGGCTTTGGGATTCTAGCGCGGTGTCCTTACCGCGCCGACGGAGGCGTGGGACCTGGCTGCCCGCCGTGCCGGAGTGATCAAGGAGCTCGCTGGCCAGCGCGCGTAGTAGGCCTGGATGCTGCCGATGCTGCGGCGGCCGAGCTGGGTGTGTCCCGCCGACAGGTGTATGTGCTGGTCAGGCGCTGGAGGGCGGGTGAAGGCCTCGTGTCGGACCTGCTGCCTGGTACTTCCAGCGGCGGCCGCGGCGGCGGGCGGCTTCCCGACGAGGTGGAGGCCGTGGTCCGGGAGGTTCTGCGGACCCGGTACCTGACGCGGCAGCGGCGGCCGGTGGCCTCGGTCTGCCGGGAGATCACGCGGGAGTGCAAGGCCCGCGGCCTCCGGGTGACGTCGCGGGGGACAGTGCTGCGCCGCATTGCCAGGCTCGACCCGGTGAGGACGACGTCGGCGAGAAAGGGCAGGGACGCGGCCAGGGCGCTGAAGCCGGCTGGCGGGGTTCCGCCGGAGATCACGGAGCTGCTGGAGCAGGTCCAGGCTGATCACACCCCGATTGACGCGATCGTGGTGGACGAGCGGCACCGGCTGCCGGTCGGGCGCCCGTACCTCACGGTCGCGATCGACGTGTGCTCCCGGTGCGTGCTGGGGATAGTGGTCACGCTGGAGGCCCCGTCGGCTACCTTGGTCGGGCTGGGCCTGGCGCACGCGGCCGCCGACAAGCAGGCCTGGCTGGAGCGCATCGGGGCAGTGGCGACCTGGCCGATGAGCGGCAAGCCCCTCGAGCTGTACGTCAACAACGCGGCCGAGTTCAAGAGCGAGGCCCTGCGGCGCGGCTGCGACCAGCACGGCATCCGGCTGCGCTACCGGCCGCCCGGCCAGCCGCACTTCGGCGGGATCATCGAGCGGCTGATCGGCACGATGATGCAGATGGTCCACGAGCTGCCGGGCACGACGTTCTCCAGCACCGCCGACCGGGGCAGCTACGACAGCGGCGCGAAGGCCGTCCTGACGCTCGGCGAGCTGCAGCGCTGGCTCGCCCTGGCGGTGGCCTGCTACCACGGCGAGGTCCACGAGTCGCTCGGCCGTACCCCGGCCGCCGTCTGGGCCGAGAAGGCCGCCGAGTCGGGGATTCCGGCGACGGTGGCGAGCGAGACCGCGTTCCTGGTCGACTTCCTGCCGGTAATCCGCAGGAAGCTGACGCGATCGGGGTTCGTGATCGACCACGTGCAGTATTACTGCGACGCGCTGAAGCCGTGGATCGCCAGCCGCGACCAGCTGGGCCGGTTCATCGTGCGCCGCGATCCCCGCGACATCAGCCGCATCTGGGCACTCGACCCCGACGGCAGCACCTACCTGGAGGTGCCGTACCGGACCCTGTCCCGGCCGCCGATCAGCGCGTGGGAGCAGAAGGCCGCCGCCGACCGCCTGCGCGAGCTCGGCCGCGCCGACGTCGATGAGAACGCGCTCTTCGCGATGGTGGAGCAGATGCGCCAGATCACCGATGCCGCCGCGGCCACGACTCGCAAGGCCCGGCGCGACCGGGAACGACGCGCCTCGGCGCCGCCGGCGCGGTCAGGGCTGGCAACAGCGGCGACGCTCCCGCCTGAGCATGACGGCGCTGATGCGGAAGCGAGGCCGTTCGAGGTGATCGAGCAGTGGTGACTGGTGACCTCCTGGACCTGTCGCACCTGCACCCGGCCGCGCGGGAGATCGCGCGGCTGCCAGCCGGGGAACGGCTGCAGTACGCGCGGGCAGACCGGTGGATCGGCTACACCCGGGCCACGGAGGCCCTGAGCCAACTGGAGGCGCTGTCCGCCTGGCCGTCCAGGCAGCGGATGCCGAACCTGCTGCTGACCGGCCCGACTAACAACGGTAAGTCCATGATCATCGAGAAGTTCCGCCGTTCGCACCCGCCGGTCTCCCATCCGGACCGGGAGGAGATCCCGGTGCTCGTGGTCCAGATGCCGTCCGACCCGTCCGTGGGCCGGTTCTACACCGCGCTGCTGGCCGCGACGGGGGCGCCGCTGCGGGCCGGGCACCCCAGGCTGGCCGACCTGGAACAGCTCGCGCTGCGCGTGCTCCGGGGCGTCCGGCGTCCGGGTCCTGGTCATCGACGAGCTCCATAACCTGCTCAGCGGCCGGGGCGACCGGCGCCGCGAGTTCCTGAACCTGCTGCGGTTCCTGGGCAACGAGCTGCGCGTCCCGCTGGTCGGTGTCGGCACCCGTGAGGCCTACCTCGCGATCCGCTCCGACGACCAGCTGGAGAACCGGTTCGCCCCGTTCACCCTGCCACGCTGGGAGGCCGGCCCCGAGGCCTGCTCGCTCCTGGCCAGCTTCGCGGCGTCCTTCCCGCTGCGAAGGCCGTCGCCGATCGCGACTCCCGAGATGGCCGGCTACCTGCTGACCCGCAGCGAGGGCACCATCGGCGAGCTGGCCCGCCTGCTCACCGACGCCGCGGTCGCCGCGATCGAGTCCGGCGAGGAGGCGATCAGCCAGCGCACCCTGCTCATGGCGGGCTACGCCGGGCCGACCGAGCGGCGCCGCATGTTCGAGCGCGAGCTCGCGTGACCCCCGAGGTCGGCACCCTGCGGTGGCCGCTGCACCCGCCGCCGTCGGCCGGGGAGGCGCTTACCTCCTGGGTCGCCCGCCTGGCCGCCCTGTACGGCATGACGCCCGGCTACCTGCTGCGCCACTGCCTCGGCGAGGCCTCGGCGCTGCTGGATGACCCTCGGGCGGACGACCTGGACTTCGACCCGCCTGCCGGGATCCTCCAGGCGCTGGCCGAGCGGACCGGCACCGATCCCGGCGTGGCGCGGCTGACGACGGTCGCCGGGTGGGTGCCCTGGCTCGCTGACACCCTGGACCCCTGCGACGGGCAGGAGGCCTTCGACACCTACGTCCGGCAGGACTCGGTGCTCCTGGCCCCCGGGGAGGCGGGCCGCAGCCCGGTCCCGCACCGGCTGCCCTGGATCCCGGTGCGCGACCAGCAGTGGCGTATCGACCTGGTGGCCTGCCCGGCGTGCCCCGGCGACCCGGCTCGGGGCACCAGCCTGCTGGCCATGCTGCCCATCATGACCACCTGCGGCGAGCACGGTTGCCGGCTGCAGACCGAGGTGGCCGTCCGGCTGGCCGCCCTTGACCGGGACCCGGAGCCGCCCCCGCCGGTACCCGGGCCCGTCGTCGCCATGGACCGGCTCACCTTCGAGGGCCTGACCACCGGTATAGTCACGCTGCCCGGCCGGCTGGTCCGCTCCAGCAGGCGATGCTCGAGGCCGTGGCCACGGCCCTCCGCCTCGCGGCCGCCGGCAAGATCACCGCGCGGGGAACCCTCGGCCACTGCCTGGCCCTGCGAGCCGCACCGCGACGTCTACGAGGGAGACCGCCAGGCTTGGGAGCAGAAGCAGGCCCAGGCCGAGCTTGAGGCGATGATCGACCGCGCCCGGGACGACCCTGGCACCGCCCGGCGGCTCCTGGAGATGTTCACCGTCGGCTGCCGCACCGTCGCCGGCTTCTACCGCGAGCGCCAGTACCTCATACGACGAGGCATCCCGTGGGAGCTACTGCCGGACCACCGCGATCTCGGCCGGGAAGACCTCCGCCTCTGAGCCGGAGCCGTTCCCGGATAACTAGCGTTATCGGGCAACAACGCCTACCATGGCGAGATGCCACCTGCGCGAACGCCGCGACGCCGGCGCGGTCCGGTTCCCGGTTATCAGGCAACTACGGGCACGCGGCCGGAACGGGCCGTCCGCAACGTGCTGCCCGGGCATCCGCTCGCCCGCCACATCGATGACTTCCTCACTGACCTGGCGAACGCGAACAAACCGCGCAACACGATCCGCGCCTACCGCGGCGACCTGA
>WNFI01260023.1_pt1 | contig 13561 bp, 17 predicted proteins | sample 5400471 | NCBI WGS metagenome assembly WNFI01 (sample SAMN13153348, study PRJNA577476) | soil metagenome | isolation source: 100 cm saprolite on Douglas fir-dominated hillslope | place: USA:California | collected 2013-09-17 | reverse complement strand
TCGGGGCCGATGACGTGCACGATGCCCTGGTTGGGCGAGTCCATGTCGAACAGCGGAACTCCGAACTCTTTGCAATTCTTTTGCAGGGCCTGGATCTGGCGGGCGGCAATCGGGTCGGTGATCGGCGTGCCGCGAGGCTCGGTCGGGATATTGTGGTCAACCGTGGCGACCGTCCGATTCGGCTGGCGCACCCGGCGACCGGCCACGCGCAGGCCGTCGAAAGCCTGCGGCGAGGTGACCTCGTGGACCAGGTGCAGGTCTATATAAAGAAGCGGGAGGCGGTCCGGTGGCGACGAGACGATGTGCTCGTTCCAGACCTTCTCGAATAGGGTGCGCTTCTCAGCCATAGTCCTAGACGTATTTTATCAACAAAAGTCCGTGCGGGACCGGGTCAGAGACCGGGTCCCACACAAGTCAGTTCCCAATCCAAATCCCAGAGAGTCAAAAGCCACGGGTATGAGACTATGATCATCATTCATGATCAACGGGAAACGCATCGCCGTGGTGTTCCCGGCCTATAACGCGGAGAAGACCCTGGCAGCGACCGTGGCGGAACTGCCCGAGTTGGTCGACATCCGTATTCTTGTGGACGACCACAGTTCCGACCGCACCGTCGAAATTGCCAACCAACTGGGGCTGCAATTCTTCGTGCATGACCAGAATTATGGCTACGGACGCAACCAGCAGACCTGCTACCGCGAGGCCCTGGCCGCGGGCGCGGATGTGGTCATCATGGTGCATCCCGATTACCAGTACACGCCGCTGCTGGTGACAGCCATGGCCAGCATGGTGGCCTACGGGGTCTACGATGTGGTGCTGGGATCGCGCATCATTGGCGGACAGGCCCTGCACGGAGGTATGCCGTTCTACAAATATGTGGCCAACCGCTTCCTCACCGCGTTCGAGAATCTGTTTCTCCGGATCAAGTTGTCGGAATATCACACCGGCTATCGCGCCTTCAGCCGCCAGGTCTTGCTCGAGCTTCCTCTACTCGAGAACTCGGACGACTTTGTCTTCGACAACCAGATCCTGGCGCAATGTGTGAACTTTGGCTTCCGCATCGGCGAGGTATCATGCCCGACCAAGTATTTCGAGGAGGCATCTTCCATCAACTTCAGCCGCAGCGTGACCTACGGTTTCGGGGTGCTCAGGACGACTCTGCAGTTTGCTCTACAGCGAGCGGGGCTGGCGCACTTCCGGATTTTCAGCGCGAAAGGCAGGAAGCTGGACCCGGGTTACGCCGCCTACTATGCCCGGGGCGCGGCCCGGCCGCCGGGCTAGGCGAAGCCTCGTGGAGCGGGGAAAGAATAAAGCCCAGGGCGTTAGCCCTGGGTGCGATTAGTAAGTTGCGTAGCCCTGGAGGGCGAAAGAGGTCAGCATACCGACTCTGGATGCCGCCCGGTCAAAACGATTCCAGGATTCGCGAGATTCGGCGTCCGTGCCGCGGCCTCGTTCGCCCCGTCAGGGCTTTCATGGGCCGGTCACCCAGGGCTTGCGCCCTGGGCTTTATTCTTGCGCCGCTCCGTTTCGCCTACGAGACTTTCTGCAGCAACAAGGTCCGCTTTGCGCTGACCGCGCTGGGGATGGTCATCGGCACCGCCTCTCTGATCCTCGTCGTGACCATCGGAATGACCGGCAAGCAGTATGTGCTGAGCCAGATCCAGTCAATCGGCACCAACCAGATCGAGGCCGAATACCAGAGCGGGGGCCAGCGGATAGCCAATGTCACTCCCGATCCGCTCACCATCGACGACATGAATGCCGCCATGGAGGAGGTGCCGGGCATCGTCGCGGCTTCTCCCGTGGTGCCTCTGGGCGAACGTATTCCCGTGGGCGGAGGCAAGGAACGCGACATTTCCGTACTCGGGGTTTTCTCGGACTACAGAATCGTGCGCAACCTGGTGGTGATCACCGGCCGGTTCTTTGACTCCAAGGACTCGCAGGAACACAACAAAGTCGGAGTGATCACCCAGAAAATGGCCGAGGAGCTCTACGGATCGCAGGAAGAAGCCATCGGCAAAATCATCAAGCTCAGCGGCCTGCCGTTCACCATCGTGGGCACGTTCCGGGAGCGAGTGGACACTTTCGGGCAAACCGAAGTGGTGGATTACACCATGCTGATTCCGTACACGGTGAGTCGCTACTTTACCGACACTCCGAACGTCAAACAGATATATTTCTCGACTGCCGATCCTTCGATGGTGCAGCCGGCAACGGAGCAGATCCGCCGGGTTATCAAGAGCCGCCACCGCGGCGAGTCGGTCTACCAAGTCATGAATCTCACCCAACTGGTCCAACTGGCGGAGAAAACCGCCAACGCGCTGACGCTGGTGTTGCTGTTGGTCGCGGCGGTAGTCCTGCTGGTGAGCGGCATTGGAATCATGAACATCATGCTGGCGACGGTCAGCTCCCGCATCCGCGAAATCGGCATCCGCAAAGCACTGGGCGCCACCAACCGCGAGATACGCTTTCAGTTCCTGGCCGAAGCCATGACCATTTCCCTGGTCGGAGGTCTGATCGGCGTAGTCATCGGCCTGGCGATTCCGTACTCGGTGCGCTTCCTCACGGAATACCGCATTCCGATTTCAGGACTGTCCGCGATCGTGGCCATCCTGGTGTCGTCGTTCGTAGGCGTGATTTTCGGAACGGTTCCCGCCACCAGAGCGGCGAAGTTAGATCCCGTGGAGAGTTTGAGGTATGAGTGAAGGAGAGCGCTTCTAGCTCCTGGCCTCTAGCCTCCGAATGTGCTTCGCAGCCAGAAGTGTCAGGAAGCCCAAATGAAACTACTGAATAGAGCAGGAGTGGATGGGGCAACCGTTGATTTATCTCCGCTGGAGACAAGGGGTTCGCGGGCCGGGTTGGGCGAAATTTGCTTTGGTTTTGAAGTCGCGGACTTCAACGCGCGCATCGGCGCTACCCGGGATGAGGCGCGAACTCTGTTCGAAAAGCTGGATCGGCTTAGCCTTGATGGACAAAACGTGATTCTCCTGACGAGAGAGGAGATTCGGTTGTTGAAAAATGCCCACGAACAAACGCTAAATGAGCTCGGCGTAGAGGAATACGGAACTCGCACGGGCGTCAACTTTGCTGACGGCCAGGTGATTATGAAGGGGTTGCTCAAATTGGCGACCGCGCTCGCCAGAAGCTAACAGCTAGGAGCCAGAAGTTGCTCCAAAAACAAAAACGCCGGGCAGGTTTGCCCGGCTCATTCTTGTTACTCACCTCGCGGGGAAACGGCTTGGTTCTGAGGTCCCCGCAGATTTCTCACATAATCTTCGTCACCGCTTACATCACCAGAGCAAGGCTCTCCAGTTCTTTCTGCAGCACCGGCATGGAGCACCCTGACATCTCAACCCGGCCCACGGCGTCCATGGCTGCTTGAGGCGATACCCCGTAGCCACGGCCCATGAGGAAAACTTGCAGGAGTTCAGCGGCTTCGCGCGAATCGATCAAACCTCCCTGCAGAAGATCGTTGCGCAGAGCCAACAGTTCGGTACTGGAGAATCGTTCTCTCATGATCGTTATCACCTCCGACCACTATTTCCTTAATCTATTAGACTCACTACCTGTCATGAACGTTGCATGCAATTTTGGTGCCGCACTCAAGGCTCTTTCTCCATATACGTAAGGAGAGGCCGTTTGGTTTCTTAAACCCCTTATGCTGCGGTAAGTTGCAAGGCACCTAAATCTTTCGATGATGTCGGCCGGGGTGGGTTTTGTGGCACGAACGGGCCATATCGGGAATTCTCGATCTTGACACGTTGTGTCGTTGTGGGACGCGAAGCGATGACAGAATATGGCTCAGGATATGGGCTTAGGGTATTTGGCTCAGGAAGGATCGGTGACGGCTTCGTCCACCAGCATGATCGGAATTCCGTCCCGGACCGGATAGACGCGGCGGCACTCGGCGCACTTCAGACTCTGTCCTTCGTTTTTCAGCGCCAGCGGCTTTTTGCACACCGGGCACACCAGGATGTCGAGCAGGTCTTGGGGAATCATGGGGAGATTTTACGCGATTTTTCTGCGAGCGTAAAAGCCGGAAAAAGCATAACCGCCGGGGGCCCGCTCTCAGCTGTCAGCTCTCAGCTTTCAGTTAAACCACAACTCCGGGGTAACCGATAGCTGACAGCTGAAAGCTGACAGCTTCTGCCCGCTCTTTTCCCCGGGATAGTTTACGATAAAGCTCGATTCTCCAGCGGGAGGCGAAGGGTTCATGGCTGCCACTATTCTGGACGGCAACAAGATCGCCGCTGAAATCCGAGCGGAGGTTGCGTCTGAGGTAAAGGAGATGGCTGCGTCCGGCCTGCGTCCGGGCCTGGCGGTGGTCCTTGTTGGCCACAACTCAGCCTCAGAAATCTATGTCAGGGGGAAAGTTAAGAGTTGCGGAGAGGTGGGGATTTACAGTGAACAACTCACTCCGCCGGACACGATTTCGACACAGGAGTTGCTCGAGCTCGTCCTGCAGCTGAACCGGCGCGATGAAATTGACGGCATCCTGGTGCAGTTGCCCCTGCCACCCCAGGTTGACTCCAAGAAGATCTTGATGGCCGTCGATCCGGCCAAGGATGTGGACGGCTTCCACCCGGTCAACGTAGGCTTTCTCTCCACCCAGCGGCCCGGCCTGGCGCCTTGTACGCCAGCGGGCATCATGGAGATCCTCAAGCGCAGCAATATTCCAGTCGCGGGTCATGAGGCTGTGGTGGTGGGACGCAGCGATATTGTTGGCAAACCGACCGCCATGTTGCTGATCAACGCCAATGCCACAGTGACGGTCTGCCACTCGAAGACCCGGGACCTTCCCGGCGTATGCCGTCGTGCCGATATCTTGGTGGCCGCAATTGGCCGGGCCGGAATGATTACCCGCGACTTCGTAAAACCCGGAGCTACCGTGATTGACGTGGGCATGAACAAGGTGAGCGAGCAGGCAGAGTTTGACCGGCTTTTCGCCGGCAATGCGAAGCGGGAGGAGAACTTCCGGAGCAAAGGGTCAACGCTGGTGGGAGATGCCCATCCGAATGCGGCTGACGTGGCGGGAGCGATTACGCCTGTACCCGGAGGAGTATTGTGGGCGAAATGTTTGCCGGCCTGGGCGTGCATGTCATTCAGGCCGACGAGATTGCTCACCAGCTCATACAGCCGGGCCAGCCAGTCTACCAGCGAGTTGTGGATCATTTTGGATCTGGAATCCTGAACCCGGATGGCAGCGTGAACCGCGCCCGCCTGGCGGAACTCGCCTTCGGCACCGGCGGGAAATCTACTCGCGTTCAGGAACTGAACCAGATCGTGCATCCCGGCGTGATTCGCCGCCAGGAGGAGTGGATGGCGGAGGTGGGCCGGCACGATCCTCACTCCATTGCCATGGTGGAGGCGGCGCTCATTCTGGAGGCCGGCATGGCGATGGGATTCGATCGTCTGGTAGCCGTGACCTGCCGACCTGAGCAGCGTATCGAGCGCTGGGCGCAGCGTTTGAAAGTGGACCAGGAAACCGCACGCCGCGAAGTCACACGCCGCATGGCGGCCCAATTGCCCGATGAGGAAAAAACCAAAGCTGCCGATTACGTGGTCGACAACTCGGGCTCGCTCGATGAAACCGCGCGCCAGGTGAAGACAATCTACGCGAAGTTGAAGAAGGAATCGGCAAAGTAACCCGGCAAGAACCACGTGGGGACAGCCGCCCCGGGCGGTCTAGTCGAGCGTAGCTCGACAGTGTTGGCGACCAGAACAGCGGACTTCGCTCCGCCGGACAGCCGTGGGCGGCTGTCCCCACGTGGTCCTTTAAGGGATTTAGAATCAGATGGAGTCGGTGATGGAAGGTTTTGAAATATGAAGCTGCTGCGTCCCGTCCTGCTGGCGCTGATTTTTGCCGGCGCGTTCTACTACTTCACTACCTACCGTTCCGGGCCGATGCATTCTGCGAACTGGTTTGGCCGTCCCCTCAACAAGGTGGAGATTACCGAAGCCGCTACGACCGAGCCCTTTGATGCCGAAGAGCAGAACAACATTGGCGTCTATCGCAAGAACATCGATTCTGTGGTGAACATCACCTCGCGCGCCGTGACCTTCGATTTCTTCTATGGCCTGGTGCCGCAGGAAGGGCAGGGCTCAGGCTTCATCATCGATAAAGAAGGTCAGGTGCTGACCAACTATCACGTGATCGCCGATGCCCGCCAGGTGAAGGTGACGCTGCACAACCGGAAGGAGTACAAGGCAACCGTCGTGGGCACGGACCGCGCTCACGATCTGGCGGTCATTCAGATCAAAGGTCCGGGGCTTACTCCCATGGTGCTCGGCGACTCGCGCAATTTGCAGGTCGGACAAAAAGTCTATGCCATCGGTAATCCCTTCGGTCTCTCGGGGACCATGACCCGAGGCATCATCAGTTCGATCCGCCCGGTGCAGGAACCTGATGGGTTGCAGATCGATGAAGCCATCCAGACGGACGCGGCGATTAACCCAGGAAATTCCGGCGGACCGCTGTTGAACTGGCACGGCGAGGTGATCGGCATCAACACGTTGATTGCCTCCAGCGTGGGCCAGAGCGCGGGCATTGGTTTTGCCATCCCCGTGAATACGGCCAAAGCCGTGCTGAACGACCTGATGACCCTGGGCCGGGTGCGGCGTCCGGCCCTGGGAGTGAGCACGATTCCCATTACGCCGGGCCTGGCGGACCAGATGGGGCTCGCGGCCGACAGTGGATTGCTGATCGTGCAAGTGGTGCCGGGTGGCTCCGCGGACCGCGCCGGCTTGTGTGGTGGCACTGAGCGCGCCTACATCGGCAACATGCCGATCATGGTGGGCGGCGACCTGATCGTGGCCATTGATGGCCAGGAGATTCAGGACCAGCAGGACCTCGGCCAGGTCATGAACAATCACCGGGCGGGCGACACGGTGCGGCTCACCATCTATCGAGGCAAAAAGAAGATGGATGTCAGCGTGACCCTGGGTGAAGCGCGACAGCAGGTGTGAGAAGGAACGCGGCGCTTGATTTGATCTAATCGAACACGAGAGTCATTCTGGCGTGTGCCGGTGCAAGGAGCCGGACCAACGTGAAATTCGCTCCGCGCTAGATCCTTCGCAAGCTCAGGACGACGGCCTTTCGTAAGGGTAGAAATCTTTGTGTCGTGCTGGTCGAAGGCATTCATCCAGAAATGAGCGTTGAATCCATCCGCCGCTTCTGCCTTTCCTTCCCCGATGCGACCGAGAACCTGCAATGGGGAGACGACCTCTGTTTCAAAGTGCGAGGAAAGATTTTCACCATCCTCGATCTGAACTCCGTGCCTCCACGGTTGATGTTAAAGTGCACTCCGGAAAGGTTCGCCGAACTGGTCGAGCAGCACGACATTATTCCGGCTCCGTATGTCGGTCGCTACAAATGGGTGTCGTTGGAGCGCCTGGACGCCCTCCCTTGGACCGAGATCACCGATTTGATTGAGCAGTCCTACGCGATGGTGGCAGCGAAGGCCAGAATTGCAAGGCCCAGCAAGGTCAACTCCAAGGCGACCAAACGCCGGGGACCTGGAACGCGACGCGCCGGCAGTAAAAACCGCAATTCTTAAATGAAAAATGGCCAGTCTGTGCCAAACGGCGAAAAGCGCCTCCCCGCAGGCGGATCGTTCTGCCTCAGCTCTCCGAGAATAGCTTCCATCCTGCATCTTTTTCGTCTCCTCACCCGTATATCCGGGTAGCATGAACGCCCTAGCTTATTGCTCCGTGAATGTGATGGAATCCGAGGCCAGCGCAATCGCTCGCGGTCTCCGCCGGCGTGATCCGGACCTGCTGGATCGTCTCATCGAGCAGTATCAGCACCGGCTGTTCCGCTATCTGGTCTACCTGTCAGGAAATCGTGAACTGGCGGAAGACCTCTTCCAGGAAACCTGGATTCGCGTGCTCGAACGCGGCCATCAGTACGACGGCACGCATGAATTCAGCACATGGCTCTACGCGGTGGCGAGGAATCTGACCATCGACTACTTACGAAAGAAAAATCCGGTCAGCCTGGATGGGCTGATGGACGATGAAGACCGTGCACCGCTCGAACCGGCCGATACCCGGCCCATGGCATGGGAAGTTGTGCAGCAGCACGAGCAGGCCGAGCGCATCGGCGCGGCTCTGGTGAGCATCCCGGCGGAATATCGCGAGGCCGTGGTGCTGCGTTTTCAGGAAGGATTGGCTTTGGACGAAATTGCCACTGTGACCGGGGCTCCCCTGGGCACCGTGAAGTCGCGACTCTATCGCGGATTGAACATGCTGATGTCGCGGCTGAAGGGAGCGCAGGCATGACGCGGAACGTACACGACGAGGCCCGGGAGCTGATCGCTCTGGGTGGAGATCTCTCGGAGACGCAACAGACCTGGCTGTGGGCCCATCTCCACGAATGCGAAGGATGCGGTCACTATGCGGAAGCAGCAAACGGAGTAGTTCGTGGGTTGCGTTCGCTGCCGCTAGCCGCCGACCCGCGCCTGGTGCGAGCCACCCAGATGCGGGTGCGCTTCCACGCCAGCAGGCTGCGGGAGACGCGGGAACGCCTGTGGCTGGTGGGGATGGCCTGTCTGGGAGGGGGTCTTTCTGCCACGCTCACCGTTCCCTTTTTGTGGCGGCTCTTTGCCTGGATGGGCGAACGGGCCGGAGTCTCGACCCTGGTTTGGCAAACCGGTTTCATGTTTTTCTTCATCGCGCCCGCGCTGGTGGTAAGTGTGCTGTTGTTGGCTCGCGGCACGCACCTCACAAGCAACGGCGAGCAGTCGCGATAAAGGCAGTAACAACGCGGAGCAACTTATGCAGGTAAGAAACGAAACGCAAACTGGATTGACTGCGGAAATCAAGATTGTTCCGCTGTGGGCATGGGCGCTCGCGGGGATTCTATTTGTCGCCGCGCAGGTTTTCTTCAATGTTGTGGTGGCTCGGCACTCGGGCGGGCCGCCGGCATGGGCAAGGCCGCTGCTTGGGCTATTGGCCGGCATTGGTGGGGGCTGCTTTCTGCTGCTCATCGGCTATATAAACCGCGACGCGAAACGACGCGGGATGAGCCCTACGCTTTGGACGATCATGGCCCTTATTATTCCCAACGCTCTGGGCATCATTCTTTACTTCCTGCTGCGGCAACCGCGCAGCAGCATCTGCCCGCAATGTGGGAATGCCGTCCAGACGGGATTCAACTTCTGCCCTCGCTGCAGCTACAAGTTGAGTCCGAGTTGTCCGCAGTGCCAGCGCGTGGTTGGGGTAAATGATGTCTATTGTCCGTACTGCGGAACTTCGCTGCACAATCCGGCGGAACCCGCCTCTGGGCTCGCAACGAAGCTGCCCGGTTAACGAACAATAAGTGCAAGTCCCGGCCATGCGGAGTCGATGAAATGATGGAACGGATTGCAGAAGCGTCGCCGCGTTTCAAGGCCAGGGTTGCCGGTGTCTTTGAAATGCTCGAAGGCATGACGTCACACGAGCGGCTATTTTGGTTGGGGTTCGTCTCCTCGCTCATCGGGGTTGCGTGCCATATCGCCTGGATCCTTCTCTTCTACTACTTGTTTAAGCCGGTGAACCGGAGCCTCTCTTTACTGGCAGCGTTTGTCGGTCTCGTAGTATGCGCGATGCAGGCCCTTACCTGCCTCTTGTACGTTGCTCCTTTGCTCGTCCTGCAAGGAGGCAGCTCCGTGAGCGCATTTACCACCGACCAGTTGCAAGCGCTGGCGTACGTCTTCTTCAGATTAAATGGCTACGCTTTCGACATAGACTTGGTGTTCTTCGGGCTCTGGTGCGTCCTGGCCGGCTACCTCATTTTCAAGTCGACCTTCCTGCCTCGAATTCTGGGAGTGCTTTTGGCGATTGATGGTTTGGGTTGGATGACGTTCGTGGTACCGCCGTTTGCACTCCATCTGTTTCCCTTCATCGCTGCCGCATCCGCCCTCGCGGAAATACCGGTGCAGCTATGGCTCGTCGTGATGGGCGTGAACCCTGAACGATGGAAGGAGCAGGCCGCCGCCGAAGTCCGTACATGAAAGCCGTCGTGTATAGCCGATACGGCGCTCCGGATGTTCTCCAAATCGACGACGTCGAAAAGCCTGTTCCCCATGACAATGAAGTTTTGATTCAAGTTCGCGCGGCTTCCGTCAATCCCCTTGACGAGGGCTTGATGAGAGGCGGCGGTCGGCTGGTGACCGGACTGCGCAAACCCAAGGGCGGACGACTAGGCGTTGATGTGGCCGGCATGGCTGAAGTGGTGGGCAGAAACGTAACCCAGTTCAAACCAGGCGACATGGTGTTTGGCGTGTGTATCAGCGACCCGCAGGCTTCGGCTCTCAGAGTCTGGATCCCCCAGGGCGCCTTTGCCGAATACGCCTGTGCTCCCGAGTCTGCATTAGTCATGAAGCCGGATAACGTGACGTTTGAGCAGGCGGCTTCGGCACCGGTGGCGGCATTCACCGCATTGCAGGGTCTTCGGATAGGCGGCTTGGGCAGCAAGAGATCGACTCAGCCGGGACAGAAGGTCTTGATTAACAGCGCGGCCGGAGGCGTGGGCACGTTCGCGGTGCAGATCGCCAAATCGTTCGGCGCAGAAGTCACCGGCGTATGCAGTACGAGGAATGTCGACATGGTCCGATCGATCGGCGCGGATCACGTCATTGACTACACCCACGAGAACTTCACTAAAAGTGACCAACGTTACAACCTGATTTTCGACTGCATTGGGAACCATTCGTTGTCAGCCTGCAGGCGCGTCTTAAATTCCAAAGGGACAGTCGTCATGGTCGGAGATCGGACCGGTCGAGGGATGTTCGGCATTTTGGCCCGTTTGATCACAGCGCTTGTGTTGTCACGTTTCGTGAGCCAGAAGCTGGCCACCTTTTTGGCGAAACCGAAGAAAGAGGATTTGACGATCATGCGCGAGCTCATGGCGTCCGAAAAGGTGAAACCGGTCATCGACCGGCGTTACGGCTTGAGCGAGGTCTCTGAGGCAATCCGGTACCTGGGAGAAGGGCACGCTCGAGGAAAAGTAGTAATAACTCTGGAATGTTCGCGCCCGCTGTCACAATTGCCGTGAGGATGCGCTGCGCGCGAGATCCTTCGCAAGCTCAGGATGGCCCATAAATGAGATGGGGAAATTCAAACTGACCCTCTAACAAAATTTTCGATGATTTGACTCCCACTCTGTCACTGGGCTAGCCTCTAGCAGTCCCAACCTCATGCGACCTCGTTGCAAGTTATTCATTCTTTTGCTCTTGATATCAGTCGCCCCGGGCAGCTTCGGGGCGCGCCTGGTGCCGGTTGAGGCGCCGCGGGCCATGGTGGCCAGTGTACGGGCATCGGCCTCGCGGATCGGAGTGCAGATCATGAAGGCGGGTGGGAACGCGGTTGACGCCGCCGTGGCGGTCGGTTTTGCGCTGGCGGTAGTGCATCCCATCTGGATTCCCAGGGAAACGTGATCGAAGATGCCAGCGCGGTGGGCTACAAAGCGATCGGAGTACCGGGCTCGGTCGCCGGCATGGTGTACGCCGAAAGGAAATACGGCAAGCTGTCGCTCGAGCGGGTGATCGCTCCAGCCATCAAGCTGGCTGAGGACGGTTTTGGTCTGACCGCGCAGGACGCCAAGGATTTGCGCGACGATAAACACCTGGCCCAGTTCCCTGAGTCACGGCGCATCTTCCAGCGCGATGGGAACTATTACAAAGCTGGCGACGTCTTCAAGCAACCGGACCTGGCGCGCACTTTGAAACGGATCGCCGCCAATCCTGACGACTTCTATCATGGAGCCATGGCTCGCGAACTGGCTGTGGCCATGCAAAAGGGCGGGGGGTTGATCACGGCGAACGACCTGGCGCAATACGAAGTGAAGGAGCGCGAAGCGATGCGCGGGTCGTATCGCGGATACGACACGCGTTCTTCGACCGGGCGGAGTTCATGGGCGATCCCGATTTTTCCACAATTCCCGTGGCCCAGCTCATCGACAAACGATACGGCGCGGCCTGGCGGGAATCGATCAATCCGGCGCATGCCAGCGTGAGCACGGATTTGGTCCGACCGGCGATCTTCAGCCAGCTCGAACAATACGCGTCCGCGCACTCCCCGCCCAGCGCTGTCGCGGAGACGAATCATACGACGCATTATTCCGTGGTCGATCCGGAAGGGACCGCGGTGGCGACGACTACAACGCTGAACGACACGTTCGGTTCCCGAGTCACCGCCGAGGGGCTCGGTTTTCTCATGAACGATGAGATGGACGACTTCGCCGCCAAGGCCGGCGTACCCAACATGTACGGCTTGATCCAGGGGCCGGCCAATGCGGTTGGGCCGGGCAAGCGTCCGCTTTCTGCCATGACCCCAACTATCGTACTGAAAGACGGTAAGCTATTCCTGGTGCTAGGCTCTCCCGGCGGCCCGCGGATTATTACCACCGTTGCCAACATCCTGATGGGAGTGGTCGACTACGGAATGAACATTCAGGAGGCGGTGGACGCGCAGCGCTTTCATCAGCAGTGGCTGCCGGACTTTACTTATTTAGAGCAAGGATTTTCTCCTGATATCGTGAAGGGCCTGGAAGGCATGGGCCACCATATTGAATTTGGGGAAGAGGATTCAGGCACGCGCGAGCCGTATTGGAGCGATGGCGAGTGCATCATGGTGGACCCGAAACGGGGAACGCGCCTGGGGGCGAGCGACAAACGCAATGGGGGAAGAGCGATGGGATTTTAAACAAGTGTAGGGCGGACACTCTTGTCCGCCGCCTTTGACGTTGATTTTGGGTTTAGGATCTTGATCACAGCCTGGTTCCAACGGCCCGAAGTTTTATTTTGAATGCCCAAAGCCCAAGTCAAAGGCCGCGGACAAGAGTGTCCGCCCCACACGTGCTAATCAGAGCCGAATATGCTTAAAGCGATATCCACTTACGTTTATGTGAAAGAGCGGCTGCATCCTGGGCTGCTTGACGGACTGGTGCGGGGCGGAGCGCAGGCCATCGAAATCTTTGCCGCACGACAGCACCTCGACTACGCCAATCGCAAACAGCATGTGCGCGAAATTGCCGACTGGTTCCAGAACAGCGGCGTCCCTCTTCATTCCATTCATGCCCCCATGTACGCCGATTACGAGGGAGGCCGCACCGGCGCGCCGCCGGTGAACGTGGCCGCGACCGATCGTGCCCAGCGCATCGAGGCCATGGACGAGATCAAGCGGGCAATCGAAGTGGCCGAACAAATTCCGTTTCGCTTCCTGGTGCAACACCTGGGAACCAGCGGCGAATCGTTTGACGATCGCAAGTTCGAGGCGGCGATGACGTCGATCGAGCACTTGCGCGCCTTCGCCAAGCCCCTGGGAGTGCGCATCCTTCTGGAGAATATTCCCAACGAGCTATCTATACCTGACAAGCTGGTGGAGTTTATCCAGATCACACACTTCGAGGACATAGGCGTATGTTTCGATTTCGGCCATGCCCACATTATGAGCAACGTGGCGGAAGCGTTCGAAATCCTGAAACGCCATATTCATTCGACGCACGTCCACGACAATGCCGGAGACCGCGACTCGCATTTGTGGCCGGGTGCGGGAACCATTGACTGGAAAGCGGCGATGG
>WNFI01667724.1_pt1 | contig 13562 bp, 12 predicted proteins | sample 5400471 | NCBI WGS metagenome assembly WNFI01 (sample SAMN13153348, study PRJNA577476) | soil metagenome | isolation source: 100 cm saprolite on Douglas fir-dominated hillslope | place: USA:California | collected 2013-09-17 | reverse complement strand
ATGAGCCTCTTACCCTGTTTACTACATGTTCTTCTCTTGTTGCCCATAACCCTCCATATATATGAGATCCCCCTCTAGTATACATGTATCTCTATTGTAAATTCCCTCTCTGACCAACATCATTGTGCTCAACTTCACCCTCCTTCCCCATTCTCCTCTGAAAATATGTATATTTTCTCAGTGCCTTCTTGCCTTCTCTTTTTTCTTTACAGTTTGGTCCTGTACTTTACCTTTGGACCTCCTGGGATCTCCAAAATCTCAAAGTGCCTACCTACTGCACTGTTGTGACATTACTCAGAGCCTGACTTAGGAAGCACACAAGTTATTGTAAAGTTCTGGAGCTCACCAGGGCAGTCTCTCTGCTGCTACTTTGTCAAGTGTTTGCATCCGTAACCAGCAGGAGTGCTCCAGCTGGTTTTGGATGCAATCCAGCTAGAGCAAGTGAGTGCAAGTGTTTGCTTTTCCATTGTACTGCCACTCAGAGCAAGCAAGTGCAAGTGTTTGCTTTTCTATCACCCTGCCAGCCCGCCTTGTGCAGAGTGCTCCTTCTGTTTCCAATTTTGATTATTCTTCAATTCCCCTCTGAAATGTATATATACCATGGCCTCTCTTCTGTCTTCTATTTCGTTCAACTCCCCCCTCATTGCATTTTCTGAAAAGTGTGTTTGACATATTAAAGCCTTGTAAGTCCAATCTCTCATAGTGGTTTTGCACTCATTAGCACTAATGGTGGGAGCAGTGTGATCATGCCCAAACATACAACCACTCATCAGGAGAAGTAAGCATATTAACATTATCTTGTGCTGTATCATGGGTACTTATTCTATCTGGACAGAGCACTTCCTAAAGGCAGAACACTGAGGTGTATTCAGTGTGGTCAGGAGTTTAGGAATGACAGTGCCAGGAAGATACATGTTGCTAAGTGTCACCAGAGAAATGTTGTGTCTGACACTGGGGAGGTTATTATATCTTGCAATGCAGCAACTGGGCGATTCCACTGTCCTCAATCCAATTGCAATTTCCAACATTCCAATGCCCAAGCTGCCCTCAAGCACCACCACCACATAAGTGAGTTGATGTTCCCCACAGATTGGGCATGTAATGACTTGGGAAATGCCCACTCCAGAGAATGCTACAGATGTGGACCCAGGTGATGCTTCTCATAGAGACACTGATATAGATGTTTCATTTCCCACCAGCTCACATGGGATCTTGCACTCACAAGGCCTTGTTGTGCCCCCAGAATTCCATCGCCTGCAGCTGGGAATTGATACTGGCCAGAAAGTAATTGTCTGCCAAGGGTGTCAAATTGGGATTCATTGCCAGTCCCTGACCAACCATATACGGAAAAAACATGGAGGGCTTGGCCAGTTACCCCCTGATTATGATAAGATCCTTGATGCTTTCCATATCCCTAACATCATTATTCCTCCACTGTCTAAGGTGGCCCCCCTCCAGTCCATCCCAATCCTGCATGGATTTATGTGCACTTTTCCAGGCTGTGGGTTTGCTGGCATCAAGAAGGAATCCATCTCAAGGAATCATCTCAACTCCCACCAGCCTTTTGATTCGCCCCACATCACTCCAAGTGCAATACAGATTGTTCGACCAGGACCCAATGGCCATCAGACTTGGGCAGTGGATGAGAACTATTCCTCCTTCTGTGCCCAAGATGCTGACTTCGGAGACTTTTTTGCTCAGCTAGCTGGGAGGGAGGAGCTAAGATGGGTATCCAACATCATAGAGCCTTCTACTGATCCACGCCATGTTAATGGCTTCCTTGAAATCTTTGGGTGGCTGAAACTCACCTCTGGTCTTCACTATCGGGAGCTACATGCAATAACACAGACTCCCAGTAGGGATGATCCATTGAATATTCTTTCCTATCGGCTTGGGAAGTATTTTGATGGTATTCGTCCAATAGTCAATTCTACATCCCCTTTGATCCTCAAATGGGTCAATAGCACTACCAAGTAAGTCCTATTTTCATGCACTTCCCCCTGTTTGTTTATGGTTTCATTAAGTGCCATTGAGAGTGTGCCATTCTCATACCCCCAAAATGCAACTACATCAGAGAGATATGAGGCTCTGGCTCTATGACTTGTTTGCTACATCATCAGATATTGCTCTGGGGAACGATTCCCTCTTCCTATTGCGCTAACTGGCCATCAGAGAGACAGTGCATCCAGGATACAGAGTGCTCTTCAGTCCCTCATGACAGACAATGAATGGGATGGACTTATCCATGCTGTGCTCTTCTCATTGCTCTTCTCCAACCACCCCAATGTTCTGCGGAACTCAAAGAAGGATCCCATATCTATCTTCTTGATGCTCTTGAACATCAACCCTCAAGATGGCAACTTTGCTTCCTGCTCTACCATATGCAGTAGAATGTTGGGTCTGCTCCATATCTTTAGATTGGTGGCCATCAGGGAGATACACTTTGGGGCTAACCAGGAGGTACAAGAAGAAGAGTCTCCCATGGATGTGGCACAGGGTGCTGAGTTCCAGTGGGTTTCTTCCTTCCTTTTTGTCTACCCCAGTGCACTGATGTTTTCTTGACTGGAGGTTGTGTCAGGAATTATGTTCAAATTGGTTGCGATCTGGCCTTCCCAGCCCCTTTGATACTGTCCTATCAATGGACAAGTATGCTACAACTGTGGCCCTGAATGGGGAAGAAGGATTGCCCACTGTGGTGTGGGATGTTGATCACCAGTCCATGACAATCAGGGGCCGCCCAATAAAGCTGGGGGATATCCCCACTTTCTATGGAAGCATCCTGGAGAATATCAAGGGGATTATGAGCTACCTGGCCCAGGGGATCAGCCTGACCCTCCCCTTTGCTTATTCTGAAATCATTGATGACCTGCAGAATCGAACCCCTCATTACAGCTTCCTGGGTTCTGATAATCCCAAGATTGCTGGAATAAGGTATCAGGTGCTGGCTGAATTCAGGACATTGGAGTGGTTTGTAGCAAAGCCTGGGGGTGGCTTTGAGTGGAACCACTCACACTTGAGCTTATGGATGGAGGGTGCACTAGAGCTCAACAAACTCTTCTTGATGGCCATCCACATAGGAGGGGGACAGCCAGCAAGAGGAACAGAAATTCTGAGTGTACTAGTCAGAAATTGCCAGAATGGACAGAGGGGTCTATTTGCCCTTCCTGGTGGATTAGCAACAGTAATAAGTTACAACAAAGTGCGCCTCATTCTTCAGTGGGCAGGCAGACTGACCTAGAGCTTGCTCCCCATAGACCAACTCCAAGACTAAAAGGCGGAAGCTCATTGCACGTTTCATGCATGTTGCATTGTCTGACCTTCTACTTCAATACCTGGTATTCATCAGGACAATAGAAGAGGAATTTTCTGAGTTTCTTTGGGGTGAGGTATCCCATACTCACATGCACCATTACCTCTTTTATGGTCCCCAGGGCTCTGTGGCAATTACCTCCCATTTGAGTGCTGTGCTAGAAGAGCAAACAAACCATTACCTCCATGTCTCCCTTAATGTTTCTACATATAGGCACATGGCAGCAGCTATAGGACGACACCTGGTGGTTGGTATCATTGATCCTGATGAGGAGACCACCACTGGCATGGATGCACAAGCTGGACGCCTAACCACCACCTCAGACAGGATATATGGGCTCCAGAATAGTGAGCTAGGTGGTCTCACTGACAGACTTTTGGCTCTCTTTCGTGCCACCAGCAGACTATGGCACAGAAAGGTCCTCGGGCTCCCTGTAGATGGTCATGTAGCTGAACTTGAGGAGATCCTTGACCCCTGAACAACATCCAGTCAACTATTGGGAGAGGCCCATCCACTGTGTCCAGCTCCCACCACCATCCATGGGGCGCCAGAGTCCTCTGACATCCAGAAGCTGCTCAAGGAAGCCATGAATGAACATGTGATGCCTCAGCTACATGCTCTGGATCAGCGATTCACCGCTCTAGTGGACATGCTCACTGTCAAGAGAGGAACATCCCCAGCCATCCTCCATCCTTCACCCATTGTGGCCCAATCCACTCTGCCTACTACAGTTCGGGTGCCATGTACAGCTTCTCCACTTCCAGCAGTATCTGTCCTGTCATCAGCATCATCCATTAACTCCAGTGTGCCAGTCAAGGTGGATTTGAAAGGGAAAGGAAAGGAAATACTAATGGTATGTTCATGAGATGGCTGTGAGACCACCATTCTGTGATGCTGAAATGAAACTTCCTTCAAAATAGGAGGATGATCTCTATGTCCCTCCACAGCATGCTCTGACAATGGATGTTCTGGAAAAGAAGGAAGCAGAGGATATTAGGGAGGCAATCGCTGAAAGCCTCAAAGCAGGGCCTCATGAAAAAGTTGGTGAATGTTCCAGAATGCAACCCTTGCATAACAAGACTTCCACCACCAATGTCACCCCTGAATGTAAGTCATTGGCTCTTGTTTTTTTTTTTTTCAGTCTTTGACACTTTGTGTGTGACTTTTCTCCCCAAAGTTCCATCTTCTCTAGCGTCTACCAATGTCACCCAGTGTAAGTCATTCTAGTATGACTTTAAATTTTCTTTTCAGTCTTTGACACTTTCCATAGCTACTTTTCTCCCCACTGTTGCATCTCCACCTTTGTTCACTCCCAAGGAGGTAGATGCATCCAAGCTTTCAGCACTATATGACCCTGATGCTGTAGCCAACATCCGATTGCTCTTGAAGAATCCTGCAGCCACCTTTCGCTCCCCCATGCAGTACTATGTCTACAAGGAGATCATGTCCAGGAAGCACCACTGCCTCTATGTTGCTGGGTGTGGAACAGGCAAGACATTGCCCTTTGTCTTGGCAGTCAAAGCATGGGGCATTGCCAAGCAATCTGTCTTGGTATTGCCATATGAGATTCTTCATCCTGACATGCACAGACGCCTAAATGAAGCGAACATTTCCAATTGCAAATGGAGCATCACCCAAGGATCACCCAAGGAACGTGTCATTACAGTATCCATTGAATCATTCAGCAATGACCTTTTCTTCAACTGGCTCATGGGGGCTGCCAGCAATAAATGACTAGGCTGCATCATGTTTGATGAAGCACATGGAATAGTTGAAGACCAGAGGTTCCGTCCAGACTACATCAGTGCTGTCCGCAGGCTTTCAGAATTGCCTGGTACACCAGTGATTTTCACATCTGGTACCATGTCTGCCCAGTTCACCCACCAGTTCTGGAAAGTTCTGGACCTGATGTATTGTCCTGACCAGGCTGCCATTGTAGTTCGCACAAGGACCCAGCAACCTAAAGTTTTCTATCAGTTCATGGTCCTCAATACTGGCTATCCACCATCCATGAAATCCCCAGCCAGGACATCATGGTACACATTGTGGCATGCACAGACAATTCAGGTTATCTGTGAAGCAGTGAACAGGTTGAGAAGGCAGGAATGAGGTCTCATCTACTTTGTCAGCAAGAACGAATGCATGGACTGGGTTTTCCACTTGGGTGTCCTCATGTCACTGCTGATATTCCACCAGATCTGCATCAAAACCACTTTGCTGATTGGTGTGCAGGTAAACACCCCATTCTCTGTCTCAACAAGGCTGGTTACTATGGGTTTGATTACCATTCTGTGGCCTTTGCTATTTTTGTGGGCCCATGCATGTCTGTCAATGACTTCTACCAGAGCTCCGGTAGGGTGGGTAGAGGGGACAACATTGAGATGAGCCTTACATTACTACTGGCTGCACCACAGAAGCCTGAGAGGGGGGCTGAGTGTTTTGAGGGTCGTCTGGCCATGTCAAGGACAGTATTCCATCTGGGCTGTTGCCATAGGGCCTTCCCATCTATGCATCTTGATGGACCCAAGATGAGAGTAACATGTATGGTGCTTCGAGACTTGGATCCCTCAACTGTGCTGTGTGCTGTCTGCTACACAAAACAACTGGGCAAACTTGATGGCTATGATTTTGATGATCCATGGGGAAAGCCTTTCAGTGCGTATGATTCTCTCTCCACACATGCTTCTCTGATGTCCCTTTCAAGAATTCAGACCTGAATCCACCAAGGATCCATTAGTGCATGACCCCATCCATTCATCCAACAATACCCAACACAGTCCCCATTCTTCGTCCTCATCACTAAAAGTGCATCCACCCTCTTCATCTTCATCCTCATCTGCTTCTGTTCATTCTGGTCCACACCTTCAAGTTGGACCTTCTGCATTGGCAATCAACTCATCATTTCAACGATCTAAAGCTGATACTGCAGCAGCCATACCTCTTCAAGTGCTGCGCTGTCTCCAACAGCTCAAGGGGAAGTGTTTACTTTGCTGGTTGCATGGTGCAGAGTCTGATCATATCACGTCATGCTGTCCTGGCACTGGTGAATGGGAGGGATGGCAGCAAAGTAAGCTGGGAGTGGATGATTTTGCCTGGAAACACTGGTACTTTTCAGAGAACAAGTCCAATGATGTGAAGGGTTATTGCTGGAAATGTCTCCTTAACCTAGACTGGCTTCCAGTGCATCACATCAATACCACACAAGGGTGTCTATTCCCTGACATGGTTTTTGAAATCGTGTGGATCATCCTTGACTCACAGCCCCTACGCAAGGCCCTTTCAGAGTATGTTGGTAGAGAGGATGTGGCAGATGTCAATGGATACACATCATGGCTCTTGGGTAGATTTAATGGTGAAAAGAAATGGCGTCACTGTTCCACTCTCCTTGTACTCTTCTTTTTCAATTTTGCATGTTCTCATTTCAACTAACAGTCCTTCATTTGGTTCACTTCTGAATGCTTGTTGTGGGATCTGTTTTTCATATCATATCGCCTTGATAATGTATAGGTAGTCAGGAAGGGAGGGAGTGGGGAGTATTGCTGCTCTGTTTAACCTAGAGACACAGGCTTTGCTACTGGCCTTAGCAAATAGGCAAAGGAGGGACAGTCATAGCCACGAGTTTTGGTGTTGTTAGTTGGTCTCTTTTTTCTATTTTTCTATTTACAACTGTTTATATACAAGCTGAATTTCCCATGCTCACCTAATGCCTGACAAGCCTGTAGTGGCTCAATGGAGAACTCTCCTGCTGAATGCTCTGTGTGAAAAGGTGCTTCATTAGAAGAGTCTGAGATATATGTACTTGTGCAGTGACAGGGCCAGTAACTAAAAGTGTGAGTAGCAGGAAGCAACCAATAGGTGGAGATAAAGAGAATTTTTTAACACAAGCAGCAGTGTGCAATCCATAATATGTACAGTGAAGCACAGTGCAGAGTTCAAACCAAAGGCAGAAAGGATAGAACATGCAAACTGAGAACAGGTAAACAGATGCAGAATGAAAACTAACCTAGTGTATACAGTTGTGTGAGTGAAATGGAAAAAGAAAGAAAGAATAAGATATGTTAACCTCAATTGCAAGCAATGAGAATGAAGGAAAAAAGGAAAACAGAAAAAGAATGGATATAAGATGTATCTACTTGTGTCCAAATATGAAATGATTTGTTTGAGAATAAATGATGGAAAACAACAGAAATAAAGTTCACTCCCACAGGGTTCCCAGAAATGATACTTTGCTCTTGGGATTCATTATGGTATCAATTCTATGTCCTTGACGGCCCCTATCCCTATTCATCAGTAGGAGAATCTTGATCAAGATCCTCCTGGCTCCCAGTTGCCTCCTTCCACTCCTTCCAGCCTTGATTTCTTGCCAACTTGTTCATGTACTGGTGAAAAGGGAGACCAGCAGTTTTTCTTGTAAAGTTGATACTGGAAGCATCTGTGGTGTTCACTGAGGCTTGAGAACTATTGCTGGCCTGATCTGAAAGTGGCATGGAGCTGTCTGGTGGATTCAGGATGTGATTAGAGGTGAGTTCCTGCAGTGAATTTGGGGTGCTAGGTGATGAGTGAAGAATGGGGATGGCTGAAGAGGGGGGCGGAAGTAGCAGAGGAAACTCATCTGTCTGATCCAACCAGTCATCTTGAGAGGCATAATTCTGATCAGATGCTTGAGATGCATAGTACCCTGATGATGAAATAGGAGTAGAATCCTGGGACTCAAGGGGCTGTGAGTGAAGTGGGTAAAATGTGTCCTGGAGCCCTTCAGAACCACTTGACAGAGAATTTGGGACATAGTCTCCTGCGAACCATGTCATGGGCAAGGCATTGCCCACTTCAGAGGGATCCATGTCCATGGACTCAGAACATTGGTCTGATTGTGGAAATGTGGGTGGCATGCTAGGAGAATGCTCTGACACCTGTCCATCAGATTCTCCATAATCCATCGATGACCCAGTAGGTGAGGAAATATCATGACCTTGTGCCCTGGCATATCGTTTGAGGGTGGAGATGAGTAAAGTATCTGATGATGAAGAGGGTCCCCTTGATGGGAATAGACATGAAGGCGATGGAGGTCTGGGTGGTGCTAACTGAGGTGGTATTGGAATGGACAAAGTATAGCAGGAGGGATCAAGTGTCTGTCTTTTTCGAGAAGCATCCTCCTCTTCTGATGGCCCCCTCTTCCTAGATGGGCCAGCATGTCCATATGCAACTTGTGAATCAGGTTGTGAGCTGGATGTTGCCCTAGAACCAGAGGAAATTGACTGATATTGGGAGTGTGAAGAGGATATGGGAAATGACTGGTGTGATTGAGAGGAGTGATGGTTTGAGAAGGGTTGTGTGGCTGGAGGGGTGATGCGAGAGGAAATATCCATCATGTCACCCGTTGTGACTTTTCCATCTAGAATGGCCTTGGAGATTGGGGGATTGGTAACCAGGGAAGTGAGGAATTGATGCATGACTTGTGCTTGATCAGAGCCAGCGTAGTGGGATAAATCTCTGGAGAAGATGGAATCCAGCCGCATGTGGAGCTCAGCCAGAAAAGTGGAGTCAAATTCCCCTAGTTCCTTGCTTTCTGTGTTACTAGGACCATATGTTCCAGAAGCCATACTGCCAGACAGAGAGAGCTGTGCAGGAAGTGCAAAGCCAGAGCTACCTTGGGATCTGTTTGGAGGGGGTAGCACCGGAAGGTGCTCATATTCAGAACCTGCTTCATTCATTGCTGTTGAGTCATCCTCCAGAACAGAGTTGATCACCAAATAAAGGTCCTGAGCAAATTCTTTTTCCTTGTCAAGCCCTTTCTCCTTGAGGCCAAGTTCTGCCTTTTCGAGTTCCAAGGCTTCCCTGGCTTTCTCCATCTCTTCACGATGCTTTGTCACTTGTCCCAGGTGGGACATGGTAAGACTGTATTTCTCCACTGTGTTATTGACCTTCTGGAGAGCTGAATTGTGGGCCTCCTGAAATTGGTCAAAAGAGTGAGGAGAAAACGGCTGAATGATCACCATGGAGAAGAAGTGATGGGGCTCTTCTCTAGAATCCCTTGGAACAAAATGCCTAAGCAACCTCCACCATGCCATGTTGTTCTCAATCATCATAGTGATTCGAGAGGGATCAAAGGAGTTGGGGTTGTCAGTTGACTCCTCTTCCTCAGAATCCTTGAAAGAGGCTGTTGCTGCACCATCATGAATTTGTTGCTGCTGCACAATTGATTCCAGCAACTAGGAAAAAAATAAAAAATAAGTAAGAAAAATGTACACACAGAGACAGGGAAATAGAGACGCACACCATCAGTGGGCATTCCCTTCTCAAGGAACAGAGCTGGAACTGCTGTGTCCCAGAACAGAGATGGATCATCCCTGGAAAAGTGGAATGCATCCATGACTTCAGGCTTTCTGCTCCCACCACGTCCTCCCATCCGACTTGTCATTGACTTGAGTTTTTCCCCACCAAAGATGATGAACACCAGCTGGACATTTCATCAAAAAAATGCAAGCTCATGGATGGCCCTGAAATAGACTCACAAGTGCAAAAGACCTCCTTATCTTGGACATTGCCAAGTTAACCCTGGACTTCTTTGCTTGGAGGTATTCTGGGTGAAGGAACTATCAAGACATTGGATCAGCAGAGAATGAAAGGAGATAAAATTCACTCACATCATGTGGAAGGAATCCCCATGTTGGACTGTCCTTCTGCTGAAGGATGTTGTCATATCCCTCTGGAACTTGCTGTGCACAGGATATAGCCTCTTCACTGTAAACATCATTCTCTTCTTTCTGAAGACGTGACCATGTGGGTGGTTTGTTGTATCTAAGTGTCCAAGACACAGAAAATGTGGATTTTGTGATGGATGCAAGAGGGAGAGGGTGGGCAAGCCTTCTCAGCTGCTCCATGTGAATCCTGAGAAGTTGGGCATAAAGCTAGACAATGATGTCAGGGGAAAAAAATTGGATATGTTATGTATATATGCTCACCCGATGCATCCCACCACGAGTCCATACTTCAACATGGAAGACACTCTTGCAGTCTCTCCAGAAAGGAATGCTGAGAAGCTCATGGATTGCCTCTGTCAATGGCCTACATCGCCATATATCTACCATGCATTTAGTGCTCTTCTCTTCTAGCCCTTTCCAAATGGATCCTAACCCTCCTGGGGAGATACTGCTATCAGAATTGATGGAACTGTACATGATGAAAAAGATGTAGGGCCATTTGTTTGGGGATTTCTCATCAACCATGTTATCTTGAACTAGCCAGGCCCTGAACATGTTCTCATTCTGAGTACGAAGAGCTAACAATCCAGGGTAAGTGGCAAAAACCAATGAGAGAAGTCATGGAAACTTACATTGTCCATACAATCTCACATTCCAAACAGCCATAGGGTGAGCATGGACTTGCTCCATGGTGAAGTTGGGCTGTTGCTGTCCTGGATGAGTGTCTTCATACTCCTCTCCCAAAAGGTGTAGTATTTGCATCTCCAAGACTCTTTTTCGATGTTGGCCATGGACAAGTTGTACCTTGATGTCTGCAGGGAAGTGGTCAAGATCTACATGTTCATCATCAGGAAGTAACCCTGTCATCTCATGAGTAGCAGGGTTGATCCTGCTTCCCCAATTCTGGAAATGCTGAAGAACAAAGTCCTCATCAACAGGGTGGTTGCCCTCAAGTAGAACAATTTGTCCAAGTGGAACCTAAGAAGAAGATTGACAAGGAAATAAATCAAGAATGGAATGCTACTAACCACCACAGAGCCTTTGTACATGGAATCACGAAGTCGAATAAAAGTGTGCCATGGGTCCTCCATCTGTTGCATGATTGATGAACTAGGTAGGCACAGGTATAGTCAGAGAGAGGAGGGGGTTCAGATGGATCTTCAGCACTATCTCTGAAGCACAGTATTTAAGCCAGTCAGCAATGAATGGCAATATGATCCAGGGGGTGACTTGTGCGGTCCTTGCACAAAAATATGCAAAATGCAAATGTCCATCAAGGCTAGCGTTGTAACCTAGGATCTGGAGTACATGGATTGGGAGGAACCAAGATCAGTACTATCATATATGATGTGAGCCAGACTGCTGGGTGAAGTGATCTTGGGTCTCCAATCTAGGTCCCAGCTCAAAAATGAAACCCATTCCTTGGCACAACCAGGTTACTGGGATCCTCACCAATAACCCATATGTTGGTGAGGGTCCCAACAAACTGGAACTCTCTTAGGTAGGCACTGACAATGTCCCTTAAATTGAATTGTTCCTGAATATAAATGGAGTGATCTGCTAGCTGCAATTGACTCTTGAACTCTATTATTAGGTAGGCAGTGATGATGTCCCTGGAACATCAGCAAATTGAATTGTTCCTGAATATAAATGGAGTGATCCGCTAGCTACAATTGACTCTTGAACTCTATTATTAGGTAGGCAATGATGATGTCCCTGGAACATCAGCAAATTGAATTGTTCCTGAATATAAATGGAGTGATCTGCTGTAGACACCAGGATCCATAGGGCTGTAATCCAATAAAGCACCACCAATCTACATGAGTAGATTGAAGAACAAGGCCAGCCACAAGTGTATTGTAGGAGTGAGTAGTAAGATGGTCTGTAAATGTATGAGTATGCACAATCAGGTGTCTGAGTAAGAGCAGGTAAACAAAACCATGGCAAGTTCCAGTTCTCATCCCCCAGAGCAAGTATGAAGACAGGAATAACACCATTGTGATTACCAGAATTAACTAGATTTTATGAGCTGGTTACAAGGAGATTTAGGGCACTTCTGAAAATCCAAGTTTTAGCTCCAATAGTGTCTTTTTTGGTTTTTGTATGTTAAGAGGAATGTCGAATATGATGCAGCTATCCATGCGTGCTCTGAGTCTCCAAACTAGACTCTATAGGTGGGTTATGTAATGAACCATTATCCCATTACTATCATCCTGAAATCTGCAATGAATTTGACACATAAAAATGGAGGATTCTGCTATGATAGCAGAGGGAGGATAAAATCATGAAATCTCAGAAGTGCTCCAAACATCATCATACATATCCTCAAAAATCCAGCTAATTCATAGATTCTAATGGTGTTATTGCCATTCCCATATCTACTCTGGGGGATGAGAAATGGAACTTGCTGTTTTTCTGTTTACCTCTTTTCCTTGGAATCCCCTGAACATATTGGGTCATATTATACTTCGTTGGAAAGACGTTTTCAAGGAGAACACAACGCTGTTGGAATCGTGAGAAACGGTTCAGAATTGATGGAAAAATTCCGGAAATCAGTTTTATGAATTTAAGCCTTAGGGGGGGATGAAATCTGGACCCCTAACTAAGCCTTCTGGAAGCTTGTACAGCAATGAGTAACTACTTTGGATGCCACTGAAGATTCTAGAACAAGGGGAACAAAGATTTCTATTGGAATCTAATACAGAAGTACAGAGAAAGCTGGGTCATCATGAGGCTGGATCTTGTTTCCTTCATATCTCCTCTTCCGTCTTATGGATTCTGGTCAAACTTGGTACATACGGGAAGCTCTTTTCAAGGGGCATCTAACGCCACCAGTTGCAAGATATTTGGAGAAGAACTCGCAGAGGACATCAGGTATTACTGGAAATTAACCAAGTGGTCTAGATCAAGAATATTGGTGCCTTCCTTTTTGGGAACCTCCATTCCAGTCACTCACCCCTTGACGTTGGCAGTCCTCCTTCAGTTCTAATATGTTTTCAAAGGTATTGGGGGTGGTTTTGGAGCAGAAAACCAGGTTTGATTAGTGGGATTTTAAGGGGAAGGTATTTTGTCCTCTGAAATCAGTCTGTATAGTCAAATATTGCAGGACAGAGAAGTAGGATGGAGTCATAGCTTTAGGGGCTTTGTATATCTGAGGTTGATGTCTGGGTTTCTTTATAATTAGGCTGGGGGAGTTGTATGTACGTTATTGAATCAAGTATCTCTTTATTCCCCCATATCCTTTTACTTGTGTGTGTACTGTGTCAGACGTCTCCAGAGTGAGCACTCTGAGTGGTTTTTGATTAAGGTAAAGTCCCTTTGAGATAAGAGATTCAGTGTCTGTGCCTAGCAGTTGGTATTAAGCTCCAGAGAGGGCTCCAGCTGAAGACTTAGTGCCCATTTGGCTGGGCCTCATTTTACAGGTATCCAGGTATTTGTTTATCCTGCTTACACCACCTACACCACCTCTCCCACACCTTAGGCCCAAAGTAATACACTTTAATATATTTGACTGATGCCTTCTTTCAACATGCAATGCCCAGTTGAGCAAG
>WNFI01328065.1_pt1 | contig 13562 bp, 13 predicted proteins | sample 5400471 | NCBI WGS metagenome assembly WNFI01 (sample SAMN13153348, study PRJNA577476) | soil metagenome | isolation source: 100 cm saprolite on Douglas fir-dominated hillslope | place: USA:California | collected 2013-09-17 | reverse complement strand
TTTCCTAATTTGTGTAAATCCCAATGCATTTTTTGAACTTCCCAAGCTAATGAGAACCCTCCCAGGGTCCAAGAGCCACTACAGAGCACCAAGCATCACCCAACCCATCAAATAGACCCCTGTAGGCTGTCACCCTTGTCAATGCTCAATGATATTGCATCCTGTCTCCCAAACACCATCCCACTTGCCATTCCCTCTGATAGCAGGAGGAACACTAGGACACAAGTACAGATACAGTCCTATGCTAAATCATACTTACTGTAAATCACAAGGATTGGGGGAAAGGCTCCCTGCCTTTAACATTTTCCTCAACATAGCTTCAGACAAGCTTAAGGTTGGCAGACAAGGTATTAAGGGGCTGTTCACTTATGTGTCTTGGAAAATTTTACAGAAGCTAAAGGGGCTGGATTGAAGAAAGTGGGATTCAAGGTGTTGGACATTGATTCCATTCACAAAGGCATTCCTGCCTCTAATGATGACTGGTCTTTCACCACCTGGCCATCAAAACAAGTGCTGTGTACATGAATGGTATCTGACCTTGATTTTCTGACAGAATGAAATCTCTTCACTCCAGTGACTGGGACAGTTGTTGATCATAAGTGTGCTGTGTCCCCATTTTCTTATAATAATTGATTCTGTATCTGTTTGCTACAATGATGTGTCTCCATATGATTTTTTTCATCTATGCTGCATTGCAATCATCTGTAGCGGGTGTTGCCACAATCAAGTTGAAAGTTATTTGTATTGAAAATTTTGACTGGAAAAAATAGGATTTCACCCCTTTGAGGGGACCCCCTCTCTGACCTCATGTTCGGTATTTCCCAAAGTGACACCCTTGAAGACACCTCCTAATTGCTTGGTTTTTATAAGTTTAAATGTGAAAACTCGAGCCATATGCAGTTTCCTGACATGTTGACTATAAGTTATGTCCAACAAGTTATTATCATAACTGTAAATTACAATCATGTTGTATCTACACAAAAATTATCACATGTCATGGTCCGTAAAGCCAATGGGGAGCATACAGAGAACCAGAGCATAACCTTCGAAGTTCAGAGCTGTGTGAGCCTGATCATGATGGTTGAAACTGCTTAATGCATATGGTTACCAGGCTATGAGGCTTGCAAGGGTTACAACGGTCTCTAGGGTTGCATGCAAAATCATGGCACAGGTTGACAACTCAGCCGATCCTCAAATGGACTTTGCACGCTGATGTACCATATCCATGGGTAGGGCAATGGGCGGATTTGATGGCTTGGAGTGGATACGTGCCGGAGCGGAGCAGGAGTCTCACAGCTTCAGCTTGATGCCCGAGAACAGGACATCTAATAAAAGGAGCAGAATTTTCTCCTGGTAGCCACGAGGCTTTTCCAGTATTCCACACACCAGATCTAATGATGAAATATCGAATTTCTCGTTTTAACCTTACACAGACATTGCAGCTTCCGCTGTGTGCTTCTGATGATCACACTCATTCTAGCGGACTACGCTACATTAGGTAACCACCCCTTCCAGAGAACCCATGACAGCATGGGCAAGACCCTCAATCACTTCTTCCCCCTCCTTCTGATTGCACGAAAGTGCAAGACGGCGGCAATCCCACGAGTATCAAGCTCGGGGAAGAATGTGTGAGACCTATGTACAACTGATGAGGATGGGCCCGGCGGCTCACTGGCTCCAATGCATACCAACGAACGGATCAATCTAAGGATGGTGCCAGTGACGCCGCATCCCCCTTCAGGTTCATTCGTTAAGGCCATATCACGCCATACCCTGGCATTGTCCAAAACACATCCACTGGACGAAGTCGGAGAATCTGACAGAACTAAAGGTACGGGTGACAGTCAACTTTCAAGAAAGAGAAGATGGTCATATTGAGAAATCGCGTTTTACCTTAGACTGCAACCGTTTATTGAAGACTTCCCCCGTGCATCCGCTCCAACTCCTTACTCCTATTTTCAGCCCTCACTGAATCAAGGTAGACCGATGGGGGTGATATCCTAAGAATATCGTGATTCGAACCATTGGAGGCTGTTGAGTTTTTACTCTTGGACCAATTGACGAAGGATCGGTCAAATGCAACGAACCGCCGCGGGTGCTAGTCCCTGACAATGACAATCTCTCCCGGCCTTGGATAGAGCATGGAAGGACCTGGAGCCCATCCCCAATTGCTCTTCTATTGTCATTCAAGAGCAATTCAAGAGTGAGGAAATCCGAAATCTCACCGCATAGCCAAATGTCCGGAGAAGTTGTGCAATTGCAGAAGTCACACAAAGGATGTTGTGCGTGACTGGAAAGGGACGGTGAACACTGTATAAATTTATGTCTGTAATTACAAAGCATATCTTGTGGAGATCAGCACGGTTATTTCATGAGTCTTCATGGGGTTCGTGGCCCGTGGGACCCGGATGTTTGGCCTGCGACTGCGCCGCACAACTTGAGACAACTTGGTGGATTTGCCAATGGACATGAACCAAGCGTTCTCAATGGGGTTGATATTTGAATTGATCTATGATGAGTTAAATTCAGCGCGCCGTGCGTGCGTGTAATGATGGATATCCCAGGGTCGCCTGAACATGGCCATGTGGGGCAAAAATTTCGTTTCCCCTAACGGGGGATTCGACGTTCGGCGTAAGCAGCCCGGTACGGGGGCCGACGGCGCCCATATGTCTGTCGGGCCTTATGTCGAAAAGAACCAGGCTCCAATGAAGTCATCTCATCACCAAATCTTCCCATGGACGCAAGGAGCGAGTGTTGATTTTATCCAAGTTAGGTTATGTAAAATATTACAAAAGCACGAACATCAGGATCAATAAATCACAAGCGATTGATTACAGAGTCTCACAATTTGCATCGGATGGCAAAATCTGCAATCTGCAAGATCGCCTTGATTCCGATCTTCTGTCATAATACACACTGTTGGGCACGCAGGTCCCCCCATATACAGTTTCTCCCTTGATGAACAGGCTCTTAGTTTAGCCTAGAATTGTTTGAATAGGCCTCACTTTTCCATAGAAAGCTAATATGCCGCAGTTAAACGATCAACTCAGCGATGGACGGCGGAGGCTTTCCGGAAGTCCGCCACCGGGATACGATCATGGCAACTCTGAAGACGAAGAAAATGATGCACCCTAGGTAGCTGATGGGAACACGAAAGGACCTGAGGAATGCGCACGAGATCATTCAGAGAAGCATGACCGTTTCCCTGGTAAAGTCATGAGGAACAGAGCAATGCCCTTTAATGCCTTTGTTCCACCAAAAGGAGCCATCACATCAATAGGTATACATGCATGCATCACCACTTGCATTTAGCACGGAACGGCAGGGAACGGCCAACGAAGATAGCCTTAAGCGCTGGAGATAAGGATAAACTCCCCCGAATCGTAGATAGTAATACTAGTTCTGCATGACAAAACTGATTATATGTACACACGTGACTTGCGACTTGGAGTCTACTGCGCCATTATTATTTGGAACCATCAACGGTGTTCTCAGGCATCAGAATCTCAAAAGTGATTTCTACACAGGTCAAAGCTGCCGTTCTCTGTGGAGCTATCCTCGCTGGCTTCGCCTTTCACTGTCTTCAGCTTTGGAGCGTCGACCGACCACGCTATAGTCTGTACCCATCTCCCGGGTCCGCCGAAATTCAATTTCCGACGCAGATCAACCACACTGTCAATAAAATGACTACCAATGGTCTGCTGAATGTCGGATATTTTACGGTGAGCAGTTTCGCGCGCTGGATCTGGGATCGAATCTGCTGGATACCAAATACAATAAACCCCTAGAACTGGGGAATTTACGGGCGCAAATATCCACCATCTTTGGTCCCTGCTCAGCATCTCACGTACGCTTCTTCGCGGTAATTGCATTCCCTTCAAGGTTGTCTCAAGCATCGTACTCTTAGCCACATCCTTTATGCATTCGCGAACGTTAGCCCCGATTCGGGGGAGGTAGTCCTCAGTGATGTATGGTCGGACAAAGACATTCATTACCCTGGTGATTCATGGGAAGAACCTGTTACCCACCTGTTTGGCAACTTTAAGCAGTTCTACCTGATGAAAAGAACGCATCGCCACTTAAAGCTTTTGCTCAGCATCGGCGGATGGACATACTCACCGTCGTTCCATCCAGTCGTGGTGAATCCCCAACTGCGTCGCCGGTTTGCGGAATCATCCATCAAACTTGTTGCAGACTATGGTCTCGACGGTCTCGATATCGACTACGAGTATCCACAGAATGACGCTCAGGCGCGTGGTTATGTAGATCTTCTTCAGGAGCTTCGGGAAGGCCTTGATAACCTTGCAACCAAAATTGGTGGCTCGGGTCGATTTGCATTGTCCATTGCTGCTCCATGTGGTGCCCACAATTACCAAAAGCTGCATGTTGCCGAGATGAATCGTCATCTCGACTTTTGGAATCTCATGGTACGCAATGCTCTATTCAGGGCAAAACTTTGAGTCCGCCTTTATGTGGCACACTGAATACGTCTTCTGATGCCGTCCAATTCCAGGCTTATGGTGAGTGTCATCTGCTTTGCACTTATTTCCATACTGCAAATCTCTGAATCCGTGTATTTCCTTTGTTCATCTTTCTAGACTACGCTGGGTCTTGGGACTCTGTCTCAGGCCATCAAGCCAACCTGTTTGGCGGGGCTACGAGCACAGATTCAGCAGTCAAGTTTTATGAGACCCGCGGGGTAGCCCGCTCTAAGATGGTGATAGGCGTTCCACTTTACGGGCGATCTTTCCTCAACACTCAAGGCCCCAGAGCTCCGTACAATGGCGTCGGACCGGGCTCTTGGGAGGCTGGAACGTACGACTACAGGGCGTTACCCAAATCGGGATCGACTGTGTCTCACGATGAGGCCATGATGGCTAGTTGGAGCCATGATACAATCACTGGCGAGATGATCACGTTTGATGATGAGTGGGCCGCACGCCGCAAGGCAGAATACATCGTGCAGTCTGGATTGGCAGGAGCAATGTACTGGGAACTTAGCGGTCCGTAATTCTGTTATGATCCCTCTCACAGTCGTGCTAATCATGGACGGAGCTGCTCGCTCGGCGATTTATCCCGATCTTGCGCTAACTGTTTGATTCTTTTTTGTTGCAGGGGATAAAACACACGGACCACGAGATGGCATGGAAGTTGGGGAAGGTAAGGTGGAAGTGCCGGGAGAGAGCCTAGTGAAATTGGTGGCGAATTTGTTCAAAGAGTCTGGGTTCAGCCTAGATTCGACGCCGAACCGTCTGCAGTATCCCACGTCTATGTTTGGCAATGTTCGACACTGGAGCGAGGCCTGATGGATTATGTGAGGGGCCAAAATTGACGTTGAATCAACAAGTTTTCGATGCTGTACTTCTATACCTGGGTGCCAAACCATGTCAAAAATGTTAAACCGATTTGCATGATGGATGACTAATCAAGGAGGATGCTTTAAAAATTATTTCTTAATTCTTGTGGATTTCCGTTGATACTGATTCCGTCGATCTACTGCCATCTTTGGTTGGGGTCCAGAACATTTGATTGCTGTACACTGAGTTGTCATTACATTTACGTGAGCCGGTCTCTTTATGTGGGGCCATTCGACCGGATCGCCTATCGAGTGGTCAGAAGTAGGACATCAGCATACGGTTCACTCTATTTCGGGCAGGAGAGAAAAATGCTATTTCAGGAGTATATACATCGGCTGCAGTACCTATTTGTCACTCCCCAATATTAATATATGTCGGGGTGGTCAGATGATAAGACCAAAGTGGCAGGTTGCCTTAGCGCTAGTCACGTGCTGATCCGTATAAGTTATAAGGTCACCGAGGACATGCCAGATATGGCTTTATACTGAAGTCAAGCGCTACGGATTTACCATATATAGCCATTAGCACCGCAGTCCCAATTTGTGATTCTATTGCAAATGCGGATTTGTTTCGTGTGTTGGAACCCTATGCAGGACTCATTCCCAACCTCGTTTCCACCGAGAGGTAGGTGCCCGTCTGTCTCATCTAGGTTCTATGTCGCTGGCCACCGACTCCCGGTCCCCATCAAACTGGCACGCAGTCGGATCTTTCAAATTTGAAAGAAGCAACCCAAGCCTGATCGCTGATTGGGAATTTATCTATCCAGGGTTGACTGAAAGGAATTCAAACTTGGTACCCGTTTTGCAGATCCCCTTCATTTCATTGGAGAGAAATTCCGGTTTTGAGTCCAGGCCATTTTTGCCTCAAGATCTGATTTATACTTCTGGACTCGGAGTTGTGTCGTTGTCGAATCATTGCTCCCCAGTAAGGGCGTTCCGTGAGCTCTTGAAATTTTGCCTCGTAGAACTTCTCTTTATTGAACCTTTAAAAAGTAGCGATTGAAAAAGGCGCTCTCCCTAACTAACTTCTTTTTCTATCCGCTATGCAATTTCTCTGCTTGGTCATCTGAGTCTCCCCATCTGCCGTTCTAGTCTCGTATGCCATCCTCCAAAGAGGCCAGCAAGCGCGATTCATCATCTCCGGGTGCAGCGCTACCTTCCATTCGAGCGCTTTTTGGTCTTGGCCCAACAGGTACTCAGCTTTCCCTACTTGATGCAGGTAGCTTTGGCTTTCGTATTGAGACTCGTTGCAATCTAGATGACCTCGGTGAAGTGAACCGTCGGCAGATACAGATAGTGCAGGTGGGAACTCGTTCGCTTGAACGTTGGCAATGCTCTTTCCATGTGCTGAACGCGCCTTTTCTAAAATTAAATCGCTGCAGGATCCTCGTTCGGCTTCCCTTGATACGATCTCCCACTCCTCCGAAGCACTCCGACAGGTGGGCCAGCGGTCGTCGCATTCATCGAATTCGGGCCCTACGCAGCCTGCTTCACCAGGCTCGTCTCAATCATCATCTCAAGTGCTACTGCCGCAGGAACATTTCCAACCCCCTTACTCTCGTTCATCCTCTTTCAGATCTCACAACACTTTGCGTCCAATCTTGTCAGATAGCTCCCAGGGCCGGGGTCCAGATGGACATCCGGCTCGTTCGCTTCCGTCGCTTAACTACCGAGTGGCCCAAATATCGCCTTCCCTGGATCCGTTTCACCCTGCCTCCGGCACCGATTCGCGTCATCCCCCTGACGGAGGCAGCTTCGATGATGTTCGTTTGGCTGATATGCAAAAGCTACCGACTACTGCTGCTCGTCGACCACAAGCCGAATCGACTTCAGCACCTTATCCCAGCAGACAACAATCGGATAGGAATGAGGACTCAGGGGGGCGACTCGCCTATCTGAATAACCCAGGGACATCTGCTTCTCCTGGTCAGTGGCGGGTGAACAGTAGCGAACCGATTGGGCAAGGGGGTGTAGGGAGCCACACGAGTCAGATCAACATGCGTCCTCCCAAAAATCTCATGGAAATCGCTCTTGCTCAGGAGGCCTCAGGGTCTGGACAGAAATACGAGTGTAGCTGGTGCCACAAAACATTTAATCGCCCAAGTAGCCTAGCGGTAAGTCCCACTACAATTCTCACTGCATGCAATGCCGGGAGGTATAGGGTGCAACTCACTCAAATTTCCGTGTACCGCCGCTATATGCAGATCCATAAGAACATCCATACGGGGGAGAAACGTGCGCGATCCTTCGCCTTGATGTGCTCCCTGTATGCTCATAATCCTGATCCTTACTTCCCCGTTTTCTAGCTTTTGTGTGTAGCGCCCCTGGCTGTGGCCGCAGCTTCTCGGTTCTATCTAACATGCGCCGCCATGCACGAACACACGATGCCTCTTCGAGCCGTGGCAAGCGGCGGCTTAAGGTCTCACAGGTACGGAAAGAGGATGACCCGGAAGCAGACTGCGAAGGTGGAGAAGATGAAGATTTAAACAGTGGTGGGAGAGACGGACAAGAGTTTGATATTGTGGATCTGCCAATGTCACCCAGGAAACTCAACGACTGGAGCGGAAGGCGATCTCGCCTCCCATCATCCTCGCGCGGAGATTCGTCATCGACCACCATCGCTGCTTCTGAGTTCGAGTTGGAATGGGCTGCGGACGAACATGTCGCTGCCCGCACAGCTCGTGAGCGCAGCCACTTCAGGGAACGCGATCGCCGTCCTTCTCCGGTGTACACTTCTTCGGAGGATGAGCTTGACACCGAAACCGAAGCAAAGCAGCCGTCTCAACCTTGATCACTTGCGATCAGTTTTGCTTTCCATTGCTGCAGCCCAACCACGCCAGTTGAACTTTTCACTCAGAACTATTCGGGGAACGCCTCCCCTACGCTTTCATTGGTCCATGGATAGCCATTCGAGCTCCATTTAGGCACTCACCAATTCTTGTTGACCGAACCTCCAATTACAGAGTTCCAACTTCGATCCTAATCCCCCCCTGATTCGGGCTTGTGTAATTTCTTGATTTTTATCCATTTCAATCCATTCACCTACACCATATTCCCTACTCATCTCCATTTCTTGTGCGGTCCTTTCTCCCAAGTTTCGACTGGTGCTTAGCACCACTCCATTCTCTCTAATATTAATTCCAAAACCCCCGTCACGTGGTACAACACCCAAGATCTTACCTGCCTTCATGACGGCCTTGCGCCGGTTTGGGTAATCCAATCACAGTGATCGATGATCTGTAATCCCCATTTGCTTCAGGACTCTGGGCTTCGGCTAGCGAATTTCACTTGAAGGGGTTAAACCCAAAGGATCAGCACAGTCCCTGTTCCATCCCATGGTCGATCTAGTGGCCGCGTACCTGTCACGGAAAAGGATTGGCTGGTAACATGAGTTTGAAAAGGTCGCATTAACTAATGCCCTTTGTATGCTGGGCCTTGGACCCCTGGCATTCGACGTCACGGATACACAGAGTGGATGTGGTGCGGTCTTGTTGCATTGTCAGTCATCATAAGTAGGAATGACTGTTGTGTTTGAAACAATTACATACGTATATAAATCGCAAAATAATAGTGCCTGCCATCATCCAGTTATCGTCGAAGAGTAGAAAGGCCGCCGCATGCGGTAGGATTTGATATAGTGGACGCTGGAGCTAGGTTCTTTGGGCATGTTCATCTCACGGCGTATAGTAAGCTACAGAACGGAGGGAGCGCAGACCATCTTCGATTCGAATAAAACCTGCAGCTTGATATGATAGCTGATACAAGCTCATGGGCGGATCCCCCTTGAGCGATTTATCCAATTGCACAACATCGAGATCTCGTATCGTCAGTTTGCCAAATGGTGGATCTTAATGGGCATGATGACTCTCTGGTGGGTAGTATGCAATTGGGCAACTCCCAACTGAATACCAGTATTCGGACGTCTGGGCGTCCTAAAAACCAATGTGGACGGCCATATCAAAGCGTCAGATGCCGAGGTTGCTCACTCCACGAGAAGGAAAGTGCCGCAGCACAAGGAACGAATCAGGGATATTCGAGTAATCCATCCACCGGGTGGTGAGAATGAGATAAGTGATTAGCAAGGGGTGGGTTACGAGAAGTTTAAACGGCTTTGATAGGACTAGTCCGACTCCCCCACGCGGAACCCATAGCCGATGCTTGTCAACAAACCAATGTGCTGCCTTTGGCAGAGCCTACTAATGCATCCATTTCAGGAGTGTGCCTCATACTCAAAATGCAAGACAGCAAGCGAAGGGATCGGTGGAACAGGGCACTGATCCACGGGTGGCGATAGCCAAACCTGAGATACACCGAATCTACCATTATCACGTACCATACCATCCAGTTGGTGACACGTTAACTGACAGGAACCAAAGGTTTAGTTCAAGAGATCCGTGGAGTCTGAGAAAGCGTGGAACCATGGGACAATAGTGGGTTGCCAGTTGCCTCCCAATCTATCCACCATGGGTTGCGCTGGAGTTAGGGTATTCTCCCATCGGCGGCGTTCGCTCTTTCACCGAGATGCATGAGTCCATTACTGTAGCCTGGATGCGGTACCCGACGAGATACGGCTACCTTTTGATGTTGAAGTAATAAGAATTTTGGGACTCAGATAAAGTAACGAACCGCTCAACTATCACCCATGTGCCTTGAATTACACACTAAGATAAGGGGAACTCTATGTAGGTTCCTGGAGAGTTCCGCCTGCCGATATTTCCATCGTTCGGCTGAATCCGGATATGCAGGGTCACTGTAACTCCAGGACAGTGGGTCTGAATCCTCAATCCTGACGGAATCTGCCGACGTGGTCAAAGCGGGTGTAAGCTGAACTTGACGGCGAATCAACCAAGTCGAGATCTTCAACAGTCTTTAGATCTGCAGGGATGAAGGGTGCATGAACGCCGATTTGGAGGTATTCTCATTCAGGAAGAATAGATGTGGTGAATACAAAGTACTTCAATGCTGAATTTTCAAACCCCCTTGTGATGCAGGTGCGGAACTTCGGTGGTCGGAATCCGCCTTTATGACTTTACCCACGTATTTCTCGATGATAGGCAAATAGCATTCACGCGAGATTTGCATATGCTGCCCTTGACAAGTAACAAGTGCCACACGCGCAGTTTCATCCAACTGTGAGGGTAATGTATAGTAAGTGGCAGTGACCCAGCAATGAGCAGGAGGGCTCTTGCCTTTCTTAGTCCAATCCAATCTTCCTGATACAAGAGCTGCTCCTGCATGGGAAGAATATCTTCCCTCCACCACGGCTTCTTGCGATCGTGTTCTTGTGGAGGTGCGTAAGACCCAAACCAGCTACTCTCCTTGGGAACGACTGTACTATCCTGGTCAAACATGATCATGACGAAGTTCTCCAGATACAACAGGTTCCTCTTGAAGGTTTCATTGCGTCTCTCTTCGACTTCGCCGTTGATCATTGTGAGGAATTTGTTGTGATCATAATACATTTGTAGACGAGTATGGTCCCTGAAGTATTGGGCCTGAACGATATGGGCTTGGGCGTAGGTGGAATACACACCACGGCGAGCGACAGCACGAGCAAGGAGACAGAAAATGTCACCTGGGCGACATGTAGGAAGGTCAGTGACGCCCATGTGCTGTGACCCAAATCTGTTCTCAAACTTGTATAAGGACCGCATCATAACGAGAGACAAATTCCGTTCCTTACGTGATCAGGTTGAACACGGGAGGACTGTTGTATTTCTCGACATATGCACGAAGAAATTGACCACCTAACACATGCGTTACATCCACCCTGTATTATACGGCAAGGAGAGTTCACACCTTGGCTGAAACCAATAGCATCGAAACCATTGCTAAGTTCCGTCATATTGTTCAACTGAGCGTTCACAATTTCCAGTTGCTCCCAAACATTTCCAAACTGGATGTTACGAGTGTTAGGTGATGTTATGACGTCAGATACCGGGTAGGAGTTTTGGGAAAGCGGAAGGTACACACCCAGCCAGCTCTTTGGTCGGCGTCCAAGGTATCCTCGATGTAAATACTATGGACAAAAAGGCCATGATGAACGTCCTTGATGAGATGACTGAACTCCTGCATGCCAACGGAATGCCCCGAATCTCCCATGCCGTGCCATAATACTAGCGGGCGAACCGAAGCATTGTATGGGTGTTCAGGAGACCAAGGGGTGGGCAGCTTGGCCGGGAAACGAGATGTGGACCAGGACGGGGTTGGAGTACATAATGTGAACGTAACAGCAAATCCCAAAGCGAGAAATTCGAGACTCTTCATTATCACCATAGGATATTACTACACTTAGTTTCAGACAAGGCTCAAAAGCGACGTAGTTAGACGGTTGAGGAATCCACACATGATTGTGTCATCGACGTAAAACTGCGGAGTTGGCCGTTCGATTGTGTTCATGTATTCAGACTTACCCATTGTTGGAACCCATCCGCCGTTCCTCTGTTTGTCAGTTTCAGAGGGAGTGGAGTCTTTTCAAGACCATGACAGGTGTCTTTGGCCAGTTGCACAGTACTGGTGACCCTCAGCCACGTCAAAGACCTAAAACCCCGGTTAGTCACCCTCTGACTGTTCCTACGGGGATCTCATGCGGCCTCCGTCTCTTGACCTAATCCGTAGATCGTTACAGGTGTTGTATGTATTTCTCTTGGGGAGCCAGTCCACCTATGATACTGAACAGGGTTTCCTATTCCCTTGAATCCTGTTTAGATTTGCGCAGTGGTTATCGGATTCGCTTGGACAATCGCTTTTGTGAACTGGTTGCTTAAGAAGCATCGACGACGCATCATCCGCAAGCAGCGACTCTCCCGACGACAACCACCGGGAATCTTAAACGATACACGCGATTACTCATCAAGACGGAGTGCCTTCGTCGGCCGGGGCGGCGACGGGAATGCTGTGGTCAAATCTCGCCCAGGGAACTTCGTCATTTCTCTCACGCCAGCACTTCCCGAGGATAATGGCCCGAAGCAAGGACAAGAAGTGATTCCTGTCTACGATCCTGAACCCGCTTTATCGAGTGGCGCAGATCAACAGCCAGTTAGTGGCAATCCGGAGCTTCTGTGGAATGCAGCGGAGAACCAGAATGGACACGCCACTCCGAACACATTGGAGCCGATAGTCACGGAATCATCCACTCTTGCCCATACCCCATCTCGGCCATCATCAGTATATGACGATGATGAAGCACACGGACTAGATGGACCACATACACCCGCGGAAGTCGTCGCTCTACCCCTAGGTACCCCGTCGTCTCTTTCATCCCCTCTCGCGCAAAGCAATTACTTCGCAGCCTCGCCGAAAGAAATGGACCGGACATCTATTATCGTTCTTCCCCCTACACCAGGTCCGGTACGGCGCGATCCCAATACGAGCGCAGGAGATTATATTGAGATGGGACATTATGCCGTGCGCCCCCCTCTAGAAACATCTGAGAACGGGGATCCGAGACGTGCTGTCTTCGACAGATCTATATTCAGAGAGTATGTCGAGGGTCAAGGTACGCTGACAAGTTTTGGTATGTCTGTTTGGATGCTGATGGCATGTACACAACGGTGGTGGATTAGCACGGTAGCCCTCTCTATCTTATCCTTGCGCCATCCACCCTTCTTAGGATTCTTACAGCCAAGTCCACAATTGTTAACACAACGAAGAGAAAAGACCACCCGCCTGATATTGCGTGTACGGCGGGGATGCCATGTTAGATACTGTCCATCAATGACTTATTTTAGACAGCAATGGGCGATGTTTGCCAATCCTCTGCACCAGTTAGGCCTTCCAGGATTGTATTGAGCACTACGCAGTAGCGGGTCTTGGATGCATTTTAATCCCGTTTGCAACACAGAAATCAAAAATGAAGTCCTCTAGTTCACCCCTCCAGCCAAGGTCCTCTCTGCTTGCATCCGATTAAAAAATTTTGTAACCTATCCTTTGCAACCGAGTGCATTATCGCTAGAAGGGCCGCTCCCATGACCTTGCTTGACGGATTTTTGAGTTTGTTTAAATGACTAGAGTGCTCGCTTCGCGCGCTACAACCTGCACTGCTGCTTCTCTTATTTTCACACACAGCCACAAAGTGAGTAGAGCTAGTCTAGAAATTGCAAACAACAATCTAGCCACCCAGGCACTTCTAGGTAGCCTACACACCACCACACTTCAGAGCTGGGCTAGTATGTACCCAGCATGGCTGATGGAATAGGTGACTTAA
>WNFI01010936.1_pt2 | contig 13562 bp, 15 predicted proteins | sample 5400471 | NCBI WGS metagenome assembly WNFI01 (sample SAMN13153348, study PRJNA577476) | soil metagenome | isolation source: 100 cm saprolite on Douglas fir-dominated hillslope | place: USA:California | collected 2013-09-17 | reverse complement strand
CAGCACGGCGGGCACCCGGTACAGCTCACCGCGGTTGGCCGCGACCGCCGCGAGGATCAGGTAGATCAGGTGCGCGATCAGGAAGGCGATGAACAGCGGCACGAGCGCGATGAGCACCAGGCCATGAGTGGCGATGGCCAGCACGATGCCGATTAGGACGCCGCCAAAAGAGTAGCCCAGCGCGGTGATTCCCATGTTGAGCGACTGAGCAGCGTGATAGCGGACGTATCTTGATTCGTTCATCTTCACCAGATAGATGATGAGAGGTGCGATCAGGCCGGCGACGAAGGTCAGCAGGTACGCGAGCAGCGCCAGGAGCTGATCATCGGACGGGCCTCTCGGGCCGTAGCCGAGCGGAGTACCAGCCGGAAACGGCTGACCGGGCGGCTGGAAGTATCCGGACATGACTGCGTGCGCCTTTCACGAGCAAGCTACCGCTGGCAAACGGTAGCGCATCAGCGCGCCGGTACACTGGCGCTAACGCGCTGACGGAGACGAGTAGCGCCGGGAACCGCGAGCCCAGAGAGCCGCCGGCAGCTGAGATGGCGGCCTCGCGTCCGGTCGTGAAGACACTCCCGAGTGCGGGGAGGAAGGGCCGCTGCGGTCCGGCAGCAGGCTCGATGCCCCGCCGGCTAGCCCCCGTGACCGGGCTTATGAGGCCTGACCGCCCCCGGGCGGGCGGCGAAAGTGCGGTGGCACAGCGAGTTCCCTTCTCGCCCGCACTCCCAAGGGGCGCGTCGAGCCAGGGGAAGTGCCGCATGACAGCGAACCGGGTCCTCGCAGCCGGCCTGGGCGAGAATGTCGGCGAGCAGGTCGCCGTTGCCGGCTGGCTGCACCGCAAGCGCCAGCTGAAGTCGGTCACATTCCTGATCGTCCGGGACCGGACCGGCCTGGCCCAGGCCGTACTGACCAGCGATCGGGCGGCGTCGACCGGGGCTGGCGACCTGCCCGAGGAGACGGTTATCCAGGTCACGGGCCTGGTCAAGGCAAACGCGCAGGCGCCAGGCGGCGCCGAGATCACCGATCCCGTGATCACCTTGCTCGGCGAGCCTGCCGAGCCGCCGCCCTTCGACCTGTACCGGCCGACCGTCACGGCCGCCCTGCCGACGGTGCTCGACCACGCGCCGGCAACGCTGCGTCACCCGGGGTTGCGGGCCGGCCTGGAGATCTCGGCCGCCAGCGTGGCCGGGTTCCGCGCCGCGCTCGATGCCCATGACTTCACCGAGATCCATACGCCGAAAATTGTCCAGTCGGCCACGGAGTCTGGCGCCAACGTCTTCGCGATCGACTATTTCGGCCAGCAAGCCTACCTGGCGCAGTCGCCGCAGTTCTACAAGCAGGCCATGGTCGGTGTCTTCGAGCGGGTCTACGAAACCGGCCCGGTCTTCCGCGCCGAACCGCACGACACGGCCAGGCACCTGGCGCAATACACCAGCCTCGACGCGGAGTTCGGTTTCATCACCGATCACCATGACGTGATGGCGATGCTGCGGGAGGTGATCGTCGGCATGGCGGCGGCGGTCCAGGTCCGGGCCCGTGACGCCGTTGAGCGCGTGCGGGCGAAGCTGCCCGATGTGCCCGCACAGATCCCCGAGCTGCATTTCGCCGACGCGCAGGAACTCATCGCGGCACGGGCCGGATGGGACCCGTGCGGCGAGCCTGACCTCTCCCCCGCCGACGAGCGGTGGCTGGGCGACTGGGCCATTCGCGAGCACGGCAGCGAACTGCTGTTCGTGACCGGATTCCCGATGGCCAAGCGGCCCTTCTACACTCACCCCGACCCGGACAGGCCCGCCTACTCACGCAGTTTCGACCTGCTGTTCCGCGGCATGGAGCTGGTCACGGGCGGGCAGCGGCTGCACAATCACGGCGACTACCTGGCCGCGCTCGCCGCCCGCGGCGAGGATCCGGCGCCGTACGCGGGCTACCTGCAGGTGTTCAGCCACGGGATGCCGCCGCACGGCGGCTTCGCGATCGGCCTCGAGCGCTGGACAGCCCGTCTCACCGGCGCGACCAACATCCGCGAGGTCACGCTGTTCCCGCGCGACCTGCACCGCCTCTCCCCCTAGCCCGGCCGCCGCGCCCACCCAGTCCGACCATGATCACGGCGATTTCATCCGCCCGGCGCGTCAGCGGGCCAGGCCGAGAGTGATCGCGTCCACCTCGGCGAGCTCGTCGGGGGACGGGATCCAGTCCGCGGCCTCGGCGTTAGCCTTCACCTGCTCCGCCGTCATCGCGCCGGCGATGACGCTGGCGCAGCCTGGCTGAGCGGCCAGGCACCCGATCGCGATCGTGAGCAGCGAGGTGCCATGCGATTCCCCCCAGGCGGCGAGTGCCTCGACAACGTCCAGCTTCGCCTCGGTGACGTAGCTGTCCCTGCCAGCTAGCCTGGTGCCTTCCCTGGCCGGCTGGCCGCGGCGGATCTTTCCGGTCAGCAGGCCGTTCGCCAGCGGAAAGTAGGGCAGCACACCAAGGCCGAAGTGCCTGGCGGCGGGCACGACCTCGGCCTCAGCATCGCGCTCGAGCAGCGACCAGTGGTTCTGCGCTGACACGAAGGGGACCCTGCCGTGGCGGTCCGCCTCGCAGGCGGCTTCGGCTAGCTGCCAGCCGGTGAAGTTGGAGTGACCGAGGTAGCGGACCTTGCCCTCGACAACCAGCTCGTTCAGCGCTGCCAGCGTCTCGGCGATCGGAGTCTGGGGATCGGGGGTGTGGATCTGGTACAGGTCGATGTAGTCGGTCCTCAGCCGGCGCAGCGACTGCTCGACCGCGCGCCTGATGTAGGCTCGGCCGCCCTTGGCACCGGCCGCTGGCCCGTAACCCATGTCGGCACCCTGGTGACCGAACTTGGTCGCGACCACGACCTGGTCGCGACGGCCGGCCAGGACCTCGCCAAGCAGCTCTTCGGAGCGCCCGCCGCCACCGTAGCTGTCGGCAGTGTCGAGGAGGGTGATGCCGCAATCGATGGCCGCGTCTACCACGGCCCTCGTGCCGGCCAGATCGAGCCTGCGGCCAAAGTTGTTACCGCCGAGGCCCACAACCGAGACGACGAGACCGGAGTTGCCGAGAGCCCTGTAGCGCATTGTCCCCGCCTTCATGTGTGTCGCAGCTGGCTGTGCCGATCAGATCGTACCGAGCGGGCCGAACCATCCCGAGCGCGGCGCAGCAGCGCGATATCCTGTGCCGCACCATGCGAGAGTCCCCGGCGGCAGGGCCAGTGGTCCTGCGGATCAGGCTCGGCGCCACACTCCGCCGTCTGCGCGAGCTGCGCGGGATCACCGCGCAGCAGGCGGCCGAGGCGATCAGGGGCTCGGATTCCAAGATCAGCCGGATCGAGCTCGGCCGCCATGCGGCCAGGGAGATTGACGTCTCCGACCTGCTGAGCCTCTACGGCGTTACCGATCCCGCCGAGCGCGAGCCGTTGCTGCTCCTGGCTAGCCAGGCGCTCGCCCAGCCCTGGTGGCACCGGCATGCGGACATCCTGCCGCCCTGGCTTCAGGCCTACCTGGGGATCGAGGAGGCGGCCGAGTCCGTCCAGAGCTACGACACGCATTTCGTCCCCGGCCTGCTGCAGACCGCCGACTACGCCGCCGGGCTGCTCGCGCAGGCCGACGTCGGCGAACAGGAGACCCGCCGGTTTCTGGACATTCGCGCGGAGCGGATCGCGAGGTTCGCGGCCGGCGGCTGGCGGCTCGCCGCCGTGATCGACGAGGCGGTGCTGCACCGGCCGGTCGGCAGCCAGCGCGAGTTTGCCGCCCAGCTCGAGCATTTGCGGGACGCCGCCGGGTGGCCCGGGGTGACCGCCAGGATCAGGCAGCTTGCAGCCGGGGCGCCGCTGAGTCCGGCCGGATTCACGATCCTGCGCTTCGCCAGCGACCAGCTTGCGGACGTGGCGTATTCCGAGCAGCTCACCAGCGCGAGCTACCTGGACCGGCCCGCGGACGTGGCCCGCTATGCCGCCACGATGGACATGCTGTGGAGGACCAGCCAGCCGGCTGAGCAGACCGCCGAGATCGTCACTGCCGTGCTCGCGCAGATCGGTTAGCCGAACGTCCTGGCGATCCGCCTGATGTGCGCGGCCGAGTCCGGTGCCGACATCGCTGACATGCTCAGCGCGTCGAACGTCAGGCGCAGCGCCTGTACCTCGGCGCCGCGCTGCTCCAGCAGAACCTGACCGCGGATCCCCTCCGCACATGCCACGTCCGCATCGGCCGGCTCGGCGAAGCTCAGGATGCCGAACGAGCCGGCCAGGCTAGGACGCTGCGCGGCGGCAAGGCCGAGTACACCGATGGTGACCCCCGGCTCGCTGCACGCTTCAGCTAGCCGGTCAAGCTGCCCGCGCATAACGCTCGGTGGCCCGATCGAGCGGAGCAGCACCGACTCGTCGAGCACCAGCCGAAGCTCGATCGGGTCGCTGCCGCGCAGCACCTCCTGCCGGCGCGCTTGCACCGCCATCAGCCGCTCCACCTGCTCCGATGTCAGTTCGGGCCGGCGCGCCGCGATGACGGCCCGGCCGTACTCCCTGGTCCGCAGCAGGCCGGGCACGACCAGCACACCGAAGGCCCGCAGCGCAGCCGCCTCAGCCTCGAGACCAAGGTAATCGCCGACGCCGGCTGCAAGCAGGTCGTCGAATCCCGCCCACCAGCCCTTGCGCTGGCCCTCGCGGGCCAGGTCCATGAAGATGCGGCGGCGGTCGGCGTCATCGATACCGTACAGATCGAGCATGAGCGTGAGGTAGCTGGTTCTGGTCGGCGATTTGCCCGTCTCGATCCTGGACAGCGTGGACGGAGCCACGCCCAGCTGGCTCGCGACCTCCTCGAGCCGCAGTGACCTCTGCTCGCGCAGCCGCCTTAAATCAGTGCCTAGTCTGCGCCGCCGGACGGTCGGTCCTGCCAACACCGATGGTCGCCTCCTGTTGTGCGGGGACTCAGCACACCTTACGCCTCATGCGGCGGGCTGGGATCCCATTTGCACTCTCGCCACGCCGATATTCTTAACGCACTTGCAGACTTTGCATTCCCATTGAAGGATGGGGCATGATGCGCGAGCGGCCGGAAGGAGTCACGATGCCAGCAGAAGCCACCCGCACCAGCGATCGCGCCGCTGATCCAGCTTTACTTCCGCACTGGGTGATCCTGGGCAGCATGACGCTGCTCGGGCGTCCCGAGAACGTCCGGGCAGCCAGGCAGTTCGTCACCAGGACCATCGGGCATGACCACCCCAAGGCCGATGCCGCCATCCTGCTGACATCGGAATTGGTCACCAACGCACTCACGCATTCCAGGTCACGGCTGCCGGGAGGCACGATCGAACTGGTCGCGGCGACGAAATCCTCCGGGCTTCTGATCTCCGTCACCGACAACGGGTCTGACTCCAACGTGCCGACCATTGGCCTCAGCCCGGGCGGTGAGAACGGGAACGGCCTGCTGCTGGTCGAAAGCCTGGCCGACGTCTGGGGCTACTTGCACGACTCGGCGCGCACGCTGGTCTGGTTCAGGCTCTGCACTCATGAGGCGCTGCAGTTCGGGACCGACCCGGCATTACTCCCCGGTTGCCTGCCGCCGCTTCGGTCGCTGGCGTGCGGCGTGCGTCATCCCTCCCACGTCGCGAGGCCCGGGTCAGGGCCGGCGGCCTCCGCTCGATGAACCGCCGGTATCCGGCCTGCAGGAAACCCGAGGTGAAGAGAACGAAATGCGGCGGCTGAACCCCCGCCTGGGTCGCGAACATGATCTTGGGCTGCTTGCCGCCGCGAACCGGCGGCGGCGTCTCGGCAACCAGCGCCGACAGCCAGGCGTTGAGCCTGCCGGTGGGAACCCGGGTTTCCCAGCTCGCCAGGGCCGTCTGCAGGGCGGGAACGAGGCGGTCCACGTGCCAGCCGGTCGCAGCTGAGATATTCACTCGCGGCGCCCAGCGGGCGGTATAGAGCTGACGGTCGATCTCCCGGTCGAGGAAGTGCCCGCGGTCCTCGTCGACCAGGTCCCACTTGTTATATGCGATCACGAGCGCCCGTCCCGCTTCGATCACCATCGAGATGATGCGCAGATCCTGCTCGGCCAGGGGTTCGCTGGCGTCGATAAGGACCACAGCCACCTCGGCACGCTCCAGCGCGCGCTCGGTCCGCAGCGCGGCGAAGTAGTCGGCGCCCTGCGCTTCCCTGACCCGGCGCCTGATCCCTGCCGTGTCGACGAACCGCCAGGTGACACCGCCGAGGTCGATCAGTTCGTCGACGGGGTCCCTGGTCGTCCCGGCGACCGGGTCAACGAGCACCCTGTCCTGCCCGGCCAGCTTGTTGAGCAGGCTCGACTTGCCGACATTGGGCCGGCCGATCAGCGCGACCCGGCGCGGACCAGACTCAGCGTCGATCCGGTCAGGCGGCGTTTCAGGGAGCGCGTGGAGGATGGCGTCGAGAAGATCGCCGCTGCCCCTGCCGTGCAGTGCGCTCACCGGAACCGGCTCGCCGAGGCCGAGCGACCACAGCGAAGCCGCCCCGGCCTCCGCGGGCGCATCGTCAACTTTGTTGGCAGCGAGGACGACCGACTTGCCCGATCGCCTGAGCACCGCGGCGACCGCGGCATCGGCGTCGGTCACCCCTACCACCGCGTCGGTGACGAACAGCACGGCGTCGGCAGCGTCGACCGCAACCCTTGCCTGCGCGGCCACCCGCGCGGCGAGCACCGGCGACCCTTCGATCGCGGGTTCCCAGCCGCCGGTGTCGACGACGGTAAACGCTCGGCCCCGCCAGGTCGCGTCGTATGCCACCCGGTCTCTGGTGACACCTGGCGTGCCCTCCACGACGGCCTGACGGCTGCCGAGTATTCGGTTCACCAATGTCGACTTCCCGACATTCGGCCGGCCCACGACGGCGAGGATGGGCGCCGGGACCTGATCAGCCTGGCCGGGCTGCTCGTCCGTCATCGGCTCGCCCGGTCCGCGCCGACCAGCGCGAGGATGCGGTAGATGACCTCGTCGAGCCCGAGATCGGTGGCATCGATCGCGATGGCGTCAGCGGCCATCTGGCTCTGCGGCGCGTCCCGCCGATCGCGTTGCGCCTGCTCGGCGAGGGTGACGGCCGCTGTCGGCGGCTCCTGCGGGTCGCCGCCCAGCTGAGCTGTCCTGCGGTCGGCCCTGACCTGCTCGCTTGCGGTCAGGAACACCTTCACTGTCGCGCCAGGCGCGACGACCGTGCCGATGTCCCGGCCTTCGGCCACGATTCCGCCCTCGGTCTCCGCGGCGCCCGCGATGATTGCCTGCTGCTGGGCGATCAGCTGGGCACGGACTTGGGGGACCGCCGCCACCAGGCTCACCACGTTCGACACCCTGCGGGTCCTGATCTGTTCGGTGACGTCGATCCCGTCGATTCGCACCCGCTGCTTCCCCGGATCAGTGCTGATCTCGATGCTCAGGCCGTCCATGTGCCCGGCTATGGCGTCCGGGTCAGTCAGGTCGACGTCATGCTCGAGCATCCACCAGGTCACGGCCCGGTACATCGCGCCGGTGTCCAGATAGCACAGCCCGAGTGCCGATGCCGTGCCGCGCGCGGCGCTGGACTTTCCCGAGCCCGATGGACCGTCGACGGCGACCACCAGCGCCTGCCCGCCCGCCGTCCGGAGCGCGGCTTCCGGCTGCCGGACGCCAGCTACCGAATTTGTCACGCAGGCGATGCTACCGGCCAGCCCGCGGCAGCCAGCGCCGCCGCTAGCGCTGCGGCGGCTTCAGGCCGGACGGAAAGCTCGGCGACACCGACTGGCAGCCCAGGCGAATGCTCGATCCTGACGTCTTCGATGTTGATTCCTGCCGCTCCTGCCGCGGCGAACAACCTCGAAAGCTCGCCCGGTGTGTCCGGGATCACGACCTGCACCGCCGCGTAGTGCGGTGCCGGGCCGCCCTGCTTGCCGGGAATCCTCGCGACCCCGTCGCGACCCGACTCCAGCAGGGCCGTCAATTGCTTAGCGGCATCGTCATCACCGGCGGCGACGGCGCCCAGCGCTCCCCCTGCCGCGTCGAGGTGGCTTGCGACGGCCTGGACGATCTCGCGTACCTGCGCCGCGTTGGCCGCCAGGATCTCCGTCCACAATCCGGCGTCCCCCGCGGCGATCCTCGTCACGTCGCGCAGGCCCGGCCCGGCCAGCGCTAGCGCCGCGGGGGGTGCATCCGCGCACTGAGCCGCCATCGCGGCCGCCACCAGGTGGGGCACGTGCGAGACCAGCGCCACCCACCTGTCGTGCTCCGCAGCTGACATCCGGACCGGCTGGGATCCGCATGCCAGGGCCAGATCGGTCACGACCTGGACGCACGACGCCGCCGTCTCGCCGCCCGGGCAGATCACCCACGGCTGGCCGGCGAACAGGTCCGCCCTGGCAGCCGCCGGGCCTGAGCGCTCGCGGCCCGACATCGGGTGGCTCGGCACGAACAGCGTGAGGTCGCAGCCCAGTTCCCTGGCTTGGCGCAGCGGCAGCCGCTTGACGCTGGCGACGTCGGTAAAGCACCTGGCCAGTCGCTGTCGCTGGGCGTTCGCCAGGGCCCGCGCGACCGCGGCGGGCGGCACCGCTAGCACCGCGATGTCGGCGGGTCCGCCCCGCGGGCCGCCGGCCGGAAGCACGCGCCCCGCTCCCAGTTCAGCCGCGAGCCGCGTTGCGCTCTGGTCAGTGTCGGTCAGCCAGACCTCTGAGCCGCGCTCGCGCAGCGCGAGCGCGATCGACGTGCCGATCAGGCCGGTGCCGACGACGACCGCGGACGCTGGTCCTTCCGCCCGCGTCATGGACTTCCCTGCCCGGTCACTGCGCGATGTCCAGCCGCAGGGCGGCAGCGCCGCGCAGATAGACGTGCTGCACCTGCGCCCTGGCCAGGCCGGTTTCGACGTGCATCATCAGCCGCACCACCCGCGGCATGGCACCGGGCACGTCGATCTCCGCGCAGCACAGCAGAGGTACCTCCTGAAAGCCGAGCGACCGCGCCGCCAGCGCGGGGAACTCTGCCCGCAGGTCAGGCGTGGCCGAGAAGATCACGCTGATCACCTCGTCTGTCGTCAGGCCGTTCCGCTCCATCACCTGGGTCACCAGTTCGGCGGTACCGTCCAGTATCTCCTGACGGTGATCTGTCCCGATCTGGATGGCGCCCCTGATGGCCCTGACCGCCACAATCGCTCCTTTCCCGCGCGAGTCTCCCCGTGACCCTATCCGCCGCGGTCGGCCACGTTCTGCCCGCCAGGGTTACATGCCGACGGCGGCGTACAGGTTCCCTACCTCAACGGTGGACAGCCGCCTCGACGTGCCGGGCCGGAGCGACCCCAGGCTGACCGGCCCGATCTGGGTCCGCACCAGCCTGCTGACCGGATGCCCGACCGCGGCCAGCATGCGCCTGACAACATGCTTGCGGCCCTCGTGCAGAGTGACCTCGACCAGCACCCGCTGACCCGCCTGCTCGACCACGCGGAACCTGTCCGCGCTGACCGTCCCGTCCTCGAGCTCGACCCCCGTGGTCAGCCGCCGAGCCAGATCCTTGCGGACCGGACCGCGTACATCGGCGAGGTAGGTCTTCAGCACCCCGTACCGCGGATGAGCCAGCCGGTGCGCGAGCTCACCATCGTTGGTCAGCAGGATCAGGCCCTCGGTCTCGTAATCCAGCCGGCCGACATGGAACAGGCGCTCGCTGTGATCGGCCACCAGATCGGCGATCGTGCGCCTGCCCCGGTCATCAGACATCGTGCTGAGCACCCCAGCTGGCTTGTTCAGTGCGAGGTAGACAAGGTCCTCACTGGCCGGGATCCGCTTGCCGTCCACCCGGATGACCTGGGTCCGCGGGTCCACTCGGGCGCCGAACCTGCGGACGATCTCACCGTCGACCTCGACCCGCCCGGCGCCGATGAGCTCCTCGCAGGCGCGCCGGCTGCCCACGCCGGCCGCCGCCAGCACCTTCTGCAGCCGCACACCGCCAGGCACGTCGGTGAGCGAGTCCCGCTCCCCCGGCTCGATGCCCCAGTCGTCGTCATCGTCGGCATAGCCGTCGCCGGCCCGGGCTGACGATCGCTGGCCGACCGCTGGCCCGTCGCTGCCGCGCCGCGCGTCACGACGGGCGGTCATGGCTCTGATCCTGTTCGTCGTCGAGATGGTCCGGCAGGAACGGGGCAAGTTCAGGCAGCTTGTCGAGGCTGGCGATGCCGAGCCGTTCCAGGAAATACGCGGTCGTGCGGAACAGCGTCGCGCCGGTTTCGGCGTCGGTCCCCGCTTCGGTCACCAGGCCCCGGAGCGAGAGCGTGCGCATTACCCCGTCGCAGTTGACGCCGCGCACCGCGGAAACCTGACCCCGGCTGACCGGCTGACGATAAGCGACCACGGCAAGCGTCTCCAGGGCAGCCTGGGTCAGCCTGACCTCCTGGCCGTCGCTGACGAACCTTTCCACGACCGGGGCGTACTCGGCCCTCGTGTAGAAGCGCCAGCCACCAGCCACCTCGCGCAAGTCAAAGCCCCGGCCCTGCTCGGCGTAGGTGTCGGCCAGTCGATGCAGGGCCGCGGCCACGTCCTGCTGTGCCACCTCGAGCACCTGTGCGAGCGTGTTCTCAGGTACCGGCTCGTCAGCGACCAGAAGAATCGCCTCGATGGCCGGCTGCAGCCCGGAACGGGACTCGCCGGAATCTGGCAATGGCTCTTCGATCATTTCCGCCTGTCGTCTGATCCGCCCGGCCGGCCGGGCATGGTACTGCCGGCGGCCTCGCCGTCGGCGGGCTGGCCGCTGGCTGAATCCGGCGCGATCCAGGTGATGTACAGGTCACCCAGCGGGGTCTCCTGCTCGAACGAGACGAATCTGTCCCGGTAAAGATCAAGGACGGCCAGGAATCGCGCCACGATCTCGTAAGTATCTTCGCAGCCGACGGCCAGTTCGGCGAACGAGGCCCGCCCGGCAGCGCGCAGCAACCTGGTGACGATCTCGGTCTGCTCGCGCACTGTCGTGCGCGGGACGTGCAGGTGGGCGGTGGACACGACGGGCGCCGCCCGCGGCGCGAGAGCCGCCGCGGCGACGGCCGCGAACTGCTCGGCGGTCAGGCCGAGCAGAACCTCAGGCAGCAGATCGGCGAATCTGGGTTCCATCGGAACCCGCCGGGGGAACGTGCGGCGCTGGTGCGCCATCTGAGCCGCCATGATCGCCGCAGCTTCCTTATAAGCGCGGTACTGCAGCAGCCTGGCGAACAGCAGGTCCCTGGCCTCGAGCAGGGCCAGGTCCTCCTCGTCGTCCACTTCTCCGGCCGGAAGCAGCCTGGCCGCCTTGAGGTCTAGCAAGGTGGCAGCCACGACGAGGAAGTAGCTGGCCTGGTCAAGCTCCCAGCGTCCGGCGAGCGCGCCGATGTAGCTGATGAACTCGTCGGTGACTGCGGACAGGGCGATCTCGGTGATGTCGAGCTTGTGCTTGGAGATCAGCGCGAGAAGCAGGTCGAACGGCCCGGAAAAGTTATCGAGGTGAACCTCGAAGCCGCCTGCTGGACCGTGCGCGCTGCCGCCAGGTCCTTCGGTCATAACTGCCGTCAATGTCCGTTCCGCAGCCGGCGCGCCATCAGGCTGTCCGCCCCTTCGGCATCCAGGTCGGCCAGCAGCACGGCAAGCGCCTCCCTGACGATCCGGCCCCGATCCGCGGACATCCCGTAGGAGCGCAACGTCAGCCTGGCGCGCTCAAGCTCAAGGAGCTCGCCCTCTGATAGGTACACCGTGATCTTGTGGCTGTGGCTCTCTCGGCCGCTGGCCTGCCGCTGCTCGGTTTCGGCGGGAATCTGGGACGCCGGGCGGAGCAGCTCGGCGATCCCCGGAACTCTTACCCGGCGCTGACCCGACCTGCGAGCTCGGCCTTGTGCCACCGGTCAAGCACCTCCTTGGCGAGCTCCCGGTAGGAAGCCGCTCCCGCCGATGAGGGATCAAAAATCGTGATCGGCTCTCCGGCAACGGAGGCATCAGGGAACCTGACCGTCCGGTTAATGACGGTATGGAACACCTTGTCGCCGAACCCCGCGACAACGCCGGCAAGGACCTCTCGAGTGTGCAGCGTACGCGAGTCGTACATGGTGGCGAGCAGTCCGTCCATAGTCAGTTTCGGGCTCAGCCTGGTCGATACCTTGTCGATCGTCTCCATCAGCAGTGCCACTCCGCGCATGGCGAAGTACTCGCATTCCAGCGGTACGAGGACGCCGTCAGAGCACGCCAGAGCGTTGACCGTGAGCAGCCCGAGCGACGGCTGGCAGTCGATCAGGACGATGTCATACTCGGGCAGCAGCGGAGCCAGGACGCGGCCGAGCACGAATTCCCTGCCGACTTCGTGCACCAGCTGGACCTCGGCGCCGGACAGGTCAATGTTGCTGGGCAGCAGGTCCATCCCGTCGACCTTGGTCGGGAAGAGGACATCCCCGGCCGTGGTGCCGGCGTCCAACAGGACGTTGTAGACCGTGGCATCGAGCTCATGCGGCTGAAAGCCGAGGCCGACCGACAGCGCGCCCTGCAGATCGAAGTCGACCAGGAGCACGCGCCGTCCGAGCTCCGCCAGCGCCGCGCCCAGGCTGATCGTGGTGGTCGTCTTGCTGCGGCCGCTGACTTCCGGACTTTAGAGCTTGCATCGGGTCGCGGCAAGCCGACTCACCCTTTGCGCGGAAACGGCCCGCTCATCTGCCCTGGTCTGAGCCTGTCTGTCTGGTCCGGATCGGACTGGCTTCAGCCCAGAGCTCGCGGATGGGATGCCGCGTAAACCTCGCGTAGCTTGTCGACCGTGACCAGGGTGTAGACCTGCGTAGTGCTGACCGAGGCGTGCCCGAGCAATTCCTGAACAACCCGTACATCGGCGCCGCCGTCTAGCAGGTGCGTGGCGAAGGAATGCCGCAGCATATGCGGCGAAACCGCGGCCAGCCCTGCCCTGGCGGCCGCTGCGCGCAGCGCGCCCCACGCTCCCTGCCTGGTGAGCCTGCCGCCGCGGGCGTTCAGGAAGACGGCGGGACTGCGCTGCCCGGACCGTGCGCTCGCAGCGAGCGCCGGCCTCGCCTGCACCAGATAGGCGTCGAGCGCCGACCGGGCGTAACTGCCGACTGGCACGATCCGCTGGCGGCCGCCCTTCCCCGCCAGCCTGACCGTGGCAACCACCCCGCCGGTGCCGGACTGGCCGGTGAGGTCAAGGTCGTCGATGTCCAGACCGACGGCCTCGGAGATCCGCGCCCCGGTCCCGTAGAGCAGCTCGAGCAAGGCGCGGTCGCGACGCTGAACTGGGGTGTCGCCAGCGATCTGCAGCAGCCGCGCTACGTCGGGAATCGAGATCGCACGCGGCAGCCGGCGCGGCGGCGCAGGCGGGCGCACGGCCCTGGCCGGGTCCGATCGCGCCAGCCCCTCAGCCATCGCGAAGGCATGCAGGCCGCGAACGGCCACCACCGCGCGCCCCGCCGAGCTGGCCGCCAGCGGCCGGTGCTGCTCGTCGCCCTCGCGCAGCCTGGCCAGGTACTCCGCGACGTCGGGCGTTGTCACCTCGCCGATCTGCCTTCGGCCGGCGGCGGCCAGCGTCGAGGCGTACCGCTGGAGGTCCCTGCGGTACGCCTCGATCGTGTG
>WNFI01712246.1_pt1 | contig 13563 bp, 13 predicted proteins | sample 5400471 | NCBI WGS metagenome assembly WNFI01 (sample SAMN13153348, study PRJNA577476) | soil metagenome | isolation source: 100 cm saprolite on Douglas fir-dominated hillslope | place: USA:California | collected 2013-09-17 | reverse complement strand
GATGCCGCGAAGCTCGAAGCGCGCCAAGGACCGGCAAGAATCCACGGTCTCGCGCTCGCCCTGCAGCACATGGATCAGCATGGCCGACTGGCCGTCCTGATAGGTGGTGACCTCCTGCGCCATGGCGACGGGGATGGGCGTATTGCGGTGGATCAGCTTCTCGACGATGCCGCCCATGGTCTCGATGCCGAGCGACAGCGGCAGCACGTCCAAGAGCAGCGTGTCGGAGCCGACGGTGAGCGCCTCGGCCTGGAGCGCCGCCCCCAGCGCCACCACCTCGTCGGGATCGATGTCGGACAAGGGCTCGGTGCCGAAGAGCGCGCCGACCATGCGCCGAACCAAGGGCAGCCGGGTCGAGCCGCCGACCAGCACCACGCCCTTGACCCTATCCGTGCCGATGCCGGCATCGGCGAGCACGCCACGAGAGATCTCGAGGGTCCGCTCGACCAGCGGCCGGATCAGGCTCTCCAGGCGCACGCGGTCGAGCCGGTGCCTAGTGGTGCGACCGCCGACCTCGATGCGCCATTCGCCCTCGTCCTGGGTCGAGAGACACTCCTTGGCGAGCCGCGCCGACTGCAACACCTGCTTCACCTCGGCGTTGCTGAGCGTCTCCTTGCCGCGCTCGGCCAGGAACGCCTCGGCCACCAGATGATCGAAATCATCGCCGCCGAGCTGCGCATCGCCGCCGGTCGCCAGCACCTGAAAGATACCCTTCTCCAGCTTCAACAACGAGATGTCGAAGGTGCCGCCGCCGAGATCGTAGATGGCGTAGAGCCCCTCGGCACCCTTGTCCAAGCCATAGGCGAGTGCCGCCGCCGTCGGCTCGTTGACCAGGCGCAAGGGCTCGAGGCCGGCGAGCCGGGCGGCGTCCTTGGTCGCAAGCCTGGCGGCATCGTCGAAATAGGCGGGGACGGTGATGACCGCGCGCTGGACCGGCCGGTCCAGATGTTCCTCGGCGATGACCTTCAGGCGCTTCAGGATGTCGGCGGAGATCTCAACCGGGGTCAGGCTCCTGCCGCCGAGCTCGAGCCTGACCATGCCGCCCTTGGAGCTGTCGAGCCGGTAGGGAAGCGTGCCGGCGAGTGCCTTCACCTCGCTCTCGCCCCTGCCCATGAGCCGCTTGATCGAGCTCACTACCGCGTCGGGCTCGTCCAGCAGCACACCTCGGGCTTGCCGTCGAGCGCGATCGCCACCACGGAATTCGTGGTGCCGAGATCGATGCCGATCGCCAGCCGGTCGGCGGCCTCGTGCGGCGTCGGCGTGGCGCCGGGCTCGTGCAACTGGAGCAACATCAGCGCACCTTGGCAGGCAGGCGCAGGCGGCGCAGCCCGGCCTCCTCGACCAGCTTGGAGAGATATTTGAGGCGCAAGGTCAGGCGGTGCGCAGCCGCTCGATCGCCGGCGGCAAACGCGCGCGCGAGATCCTGCCGGCAAGACTCCGCCGCGGCGCTCGCATGGTCGAGCACGCCTTTGACCGAAGCGGCGTCCGTCGCGTCGGCCAGCGCCTCGCGCATCTCCATCGCCTCCATCAACAGCTCCGGATCGTCGATGGTCTGGCCGTCGCCGCGGTCGACGGCGATGCCTTCGAGCGCGAGCAGATAGCCCGCGCGCCGGAGCGGGTCCATGAGCGTTTCGTAAGCGGCGTTGAGACTGCTCGCCTGGCTCTGCGAGAGCGCGCGCTCACGCGGGCCCCTGGTGGCGAAGCGGTCGGGGTGGAGCCGGCGCTGGAGGGCGAAGTAGCGGCGCTCGACCTCGGCGGTGTCGAGCGCGAAGCCGCGCTCGAGCCCGAGCCGGCGAAAGTGATCGAGCTGCCCCGGCGGCTGCACCGCCCCGCAGGTGGCGCAGAAGGGCTCGGCCGCCGGCGTCGGCCCGCGGCACGACCAGCAGGCGACGACGCCGGAATGGGCAGCGGCCGCGACAGGGGAACCGTCCCTGCCCGCTCCGGGCTCGTTCTTCTCCGCGGCGCTCATCGGGGCCAGCGGCTCCTCTTCATAGTGCCCACTTCAAAACACCCAGTACAAAACACCCAGTACAAAACACCCATTACAAAACACAAGGGGCGCCCGAGCCTGGGGCTCGAGCGCGGGACAAGAGACAAGGACGCGAGCGGGAAGGACCCGGCCGGCGCCGTCAGACGTGGAAGGATTCTCCGCAGCCGCAGCGGCCCTTTTCATTCGGGTTCTTGAAGGTAAAGCCGGACTGCAGCTTTTCCTCGACGTAGTCCATCTCGGTGCCGAGGATGAACATGGTGGCCTTGGGGTCGATCAGCACGGTGACGCCCTTGTCCTCCACCACCTCGTCGAACTTGCCGCGCTCGTCGGCATATTCGAGGGTGTAGGACAGGCCAGAGCAGCCCTTGGTGCGCACCCCGATGCGAATGCCGACCGATGGCTTGCCACGCTGGGCCAAGAGCGCTCTCACGCGCTCGGCCGCCGCATCGGTAATGGTGATCGCCGTCTTCGCCATGGTCGTTCGTCCGGTTTCCCGCTCCTCTACTGCCTACTCGGCGGCCTTCGGCGCCTTCGCCGCGCGCTTGGCGCGGTAGTCGTTGATCGCCGCCTTGATCGCATCCTCGGCCAGGACCGAGCAATGGATTTTCACCGGCGGCAGCGCCAGGTCGGCGGCGATCTGGGTGTTCTTGATCGTCTCGGCCTCATCCAAGGTCTTGCCCTTCATCCACTCGGTCGCGAGCGAGGACGAGGCGATCGCCGAGCCGCAGCCGAAGGTCTTGAACTTCGCATCCTCGATGATGCCCTCGGCCGAGACCTTGATCTGCAGCTTCATGACGTCGCCGCAGGCCGGCGCGCCGACGAGGCCGGTGCCGACGTCGGCGGCGTTCTTGTCGAACGAACCGACATTGCGCGGGTTGTTGTAGTGATCGAGCAGTTTTTCGCTATAGGCCATGTCGTATCTACTCCCGAATAATGGTTGAGCAAGAAGCGCGGCTCAATGCGCCGCCCACTTGATGCTTTTGATGTCGATGCCTTCTTGCACCATTTCCCAAAGCGGGCTCATCGCCCGGAGCTTCTCCACATGCTCGGTGATCTCTTCCACGGCGAAGTCGACGTCGGCTTCGCTGGTGAACCGGCCGAAGCCGATCCTGAGCGAGGTATGCGCCAGGTCCTCGGTGACGCCGAGTGCCCGCAGCACATAGGAGGGCTCGAGCGAGGCCGAGGTGCAGGCCGAGCCGGAGGACACCGACAATCCCTTGATCCCCATGATCAGGGATTCGCCCTCGACATAGGCAAAGCTGATGTTGAGGTTGCCCGGCACCCGCTGCTCGAGGTCGCCGTTCAAGTACACCTCCGGCAGCCTGGCGGTGATCGCCTGATAGAAGCGATCGCGCAGCTTGGTGAGCCGGGCGGCCTCATCCGCCATCTCGCGCTCGGCAATGGCGCAGGCCTCGCCCAAGCCGACGCAGAGCGGCGTCGGCAGGGTGCCCGACCGCATGCCGCGCTCCTGGCCGCCGCCGTGGATGAGCGCCTGCAGGCGCACCCGCGGCTTGCGGCGCACGTAAAGAGCGCCGATGCCCTTCGGCCCGTAGATCTTGTGGCCGGAGATGCTCATGAGGTCGATGCCCATCGCCTGGACGTCGAGCGGGATCTTGCCGACCGCCTGGGCGCAGTCGCTGTGGAAGAACGCGCCCTTGGCATGGACGATGCGGCTGATCTCCTTCAACGGCTGGACCACGCCGATCTCGTTGTTGACGGCCATGATCGAGACGATCGCGGTCTTGTCGGTGACCGCCCGCTCGAGCTCGGCCAGAGTCACGATGTGGTTGCGCTTGTCCTTGTAGAAATGCGCCACGCCCTGGAGCGCCAGATTGTTCGATTCCGTCGCCCCCGAGGTGAAGATGATCTCGCGCTCGTCGGCGCCGATGATGCTCGCCACCTGGGCGCGGGCCTTCTCCACCGCTTCTTCCGCCTCCCAGCCATAGGCATGGCTGCGGCTGTGCGGATTGCCGAACTTCTCGATGAAGTAGGGCAGCATCGCCTCGAGCACGCGCGGATCCATCGGCGTGGTCGCCTGATAGTCGAGATAGATCGGGCGCTCGGGACGATTGGCGCCGGCGCGCGCAGTCTTGCTCGCAGCGGCCGCTGCGGACTTCAAAGTCTGGGTTAGGCTCTCGATGCTCACCTTGCTGTCCTCCGAGCCGCCCTTCAGGCGGCGGCCAACTTCGTGCTGTTGCGCGCGTGGAAGGCACTCCACGCTTCGATGAACCGGTCGATGTCCTCGCTCACGCTCCGCCAGCCGAGGCTGACGCGGATGGCGGCGGATGCTGCGTCCGCCGGCACGCCCATGGCGGCAAGAACATGGCTCGCCTTGACCTTGCCCGAGGAGCAGGCCGCCCCGGCGCTCACCGCCACGCCGGCGAGATCGAGCGCGATCACCTGCGTCTCGGCGGCGGACCCGGCGACGCCGATGCAGCTGGTGTTACAAAGCCGCGGGACCCCCCTCGCGTAGATGCGCGCATGGGGAGCCGCCTGCAAGGCACGTGCCTCGAGCCGATCGCGCCAGAAGCCGAGTTGGTCGCCCCGCGCCAGATCGGCCCGCGCCGCCGCGGCGGCCGCGCCGAAGCCGGCGATCCCGGCGAGATTCTCGGTCCCGGCCCGCCGCCCCCGCTCCTGCCCGCCGCCCCTGAGCCGCGGTTCCAGGCGGACGGAATCGGCGAGGATGAGCGCGCCCACGCCCTGCGGGCCGCCCAGCTTGTGCGCCGACAGGCTCATGAGATCGAGGCCGAGCCCGGCGAAGTCGAGCGGCAGCCGGCCGGGTGCCTGGACCGCGTCGGAATGCACCAGCGCGCCGGCAGCATGCGCGATCTCGACCACGCGCCGGATCGGCTGCAGCACCCCGGTCTCGTTGTTGGCGAGCATGACCGACACCAGCGCCGGCGCCGGATCGGCGCCGAGCAGATCCTGCAGGCGCTCCAGATCGACGATGCCGTCGCCGTCGACGGGAATGGCCACCGCGTCCGGCCGCGCCTGGCGCACCGAGTCATGCTCGATCGCCGAGACGAAGAGACGGGCCCGGCCGCTGCCGGCGAGGGCGAGGTCGTTCGCCTCGGTGCCGCCCGAGGTGAACACCACCTGGTTCGCCCGTGCGCCGGCAAGGCGGGCCACCTCCTCGCGCGCAGCCTCGATGAGCCGCCTTGCCTGCCGGCCGAAGCGATGCACCGAGGAGGGATTGCCCCCGATCTCGAGCGCGTGCAGCACGGCCGCGGCCGCTTCAGACCGGATCGGCGCCGTCGCGTTGTAGTCGAGATAGGTGGCGGTCGGCATGGCTCAATCGTCCGAAATGACTATTCCGCCGCGACCGCGTCGCTGGCAGCAGGCTCGGCCGGCGCCCCCTCGGAGAAGCGGGGGCGGATCACTCCGGAGGTGCCGAGCACGCGGTTCTCCACCACATCGGCGATGGAAACCGAGCGCAGGTAGAGATGGATCTGATTGCCGAGCTCCTCCCACAGATCGTGGGTCAAGCACCGGCCCTTGTTCGATCTGCAGCCGCTGGGCGAGCCGACGGCGCAACGGGTGGCCCGGATCGGCTCGTCGACGGCGAGGATGACATCGGAGATGCGCAGCTCCGGCATCGAGCGGCCGAGCAGATAGCCGCCGCCCGGTCCGCGCACGCTGCGCACCAGACCGCCACGGCGCAGCTTGGCGAACAGCTGCTCCAAATAGGACAGCGAGATTTCCTGGCGCTCGGCGATATCGGCGAGCGCCACCGGGTTGCCGCCGCTGTGGCGGGCTAGGTCAACCATCGCCATCACCGCGTAGCGGCCCTTGGTGCTGAGCTTCACGGCCTCACTCCTCCCGGCGTCTCGTTCAAATCCCCTCTCCGATCCACACATTGGAGCCGAGCACGCGCTCGGCCACCTCGCGCTCCGTCGGCACGTGGGCGCCATTGCCCATGGCGGCGCCATCGTGCTCGGAGCCCTGCTCCAGCTGCTCGACCCGCGCCCGGAGCCGCATCAGCTCCGCCAGCAGGCCTTCGATGGCGCGAGCGACCGGATCCGGCAGCTCGCCCGTCGGCATGCCATAAGCGGCGAACTCCGGCGCCTTGCCGCGCTCGCGCGGCAGCACTTGGCGGGCCGGGATGCCAACCATGGTGACGCCCGGCGGCACCGTCTTGAGCACGACCGCGTTGGCGCCGATCCGCGCCTCCGAGCCGACGACGATCGGGCCCAGCACCTTGGCGCCGGCGCCGACGATGACGCCGTTCTCGAGGGTGGCGTGGCGCTTGCCCTTGTGCAGCGCGGTGCCGCCGAGGGTGACGCCCTGATAAAGGGTGACGTCGTCGCCGACCTCCGCGGTCTCGCCGATCACCACGCCGGTGCCATGATCGATGAACAGCCGGCGGCCGATCTGGGCCCCGGGATGAATCTCTATCCCGCTGATCATGCGGGCAAAATAAGCGATCCAGGATCCGAGCAACCGCCAGCCGCGGACCCAGGCGCCATGCGCCAGGCGGTGCAGCACGACGGCATGGAAGCCTGGATAGGTGAGGATGACCTCGACCCGGCTATGCGCGGCTGGATCGCGCGCAATGATCGAGTCGACATCCTCGCGGAGCTTCTTGAAAACCATAGGATCCGCTGTGGTATCATGCCTCGCGACGACGCCGGCAGCGCCGCGGTCTGCCCATGGCTGCCATATAGGTTTCCCGAGTATCCGGGTCAAGTATTTTCGCGGAGCGCTGCCTTGGGTTTGACCGTAATGTCCTATAGTACACGTCGGGTATCTCTCGGCCGTTTCCCGGACCGGACGGTCTGATGCCTGAAGTCATCATCAACGGGCCGGAGGGGCGGCTCGAAGGCCGCTATCTGCACAGCAAGACCCCGGGGGCTCCGATCGCCCTCATGCTGCATCCGCACCCGCAATATGGCGGGACGATGAACAACAAGGTCGTCTACACCCTTTATCAAACCTTTGCGCAGCGCGGCTTTTCCACGCTCCGCTTCAACTTCCGCGGGGTCGGGCGCAGCCAGGGCACCTTCGACCGCGGCGAGGGCGAGCTCAGCGATGCCGCCTCCGCGCTCGATTGGTTGCAGAGCTACAATCCGAATGCAACCGCTTGTTGGATCGCCGGCTTCTCCTTCGGCGCCTGGATCGGCATGCAGCTGTTGATGCGGCGGCCGGAGATCGCCGGCTTCGTCTCGGTGTCGCCGCCGGCCAACATCTTCGATTTCAGCTTCCTTGCCCCCTGCCCGGCCTCGGGCATGGTGGTGCATGGCACCGCCGACGAGCTGGTCTCCGCCGAGGCGGTGCAGAAGCTGGTGGACAAGCTCTCCTCCCAGCGCGACATCACCATCCACCATCAGGTGATCAAGGAAGCGAACCACTTCTTCCACGGCAAGACCGACGCCTTGATGACCGCGGTCGACCGCTACCTCATGGACGTGATGGAAAAGCAGCAGGCGCCCGCCGCCCGCTGACAGGGCGGGCGCACCGGGCCCGCCGCGCCCCGAGCATTGTCCCGCGGCCGATCGCCGTGGTACATGCGCCCCACACCAGCATGGAACCAGGCAGTTCGGCCATGAGCGCGCCCAAGAGCGACTTTCTGCGCATCATGATGGAGCGCGGCTTCTTCCATCAGGCGACCGATCTCGACGCTCTCGACGCGGCGATGCAGGCCGGCACGCTCACCGCCTATATCGGCGTCGATTGCACCGCCGACAGCCTGCATGTCGGCAATCTCGTCGGCGTCATGGTGCTCAGGCATCTGCAGCAGACCGGCCACCGGCCGATCTCGCTCATCGGCGGCGGCACCACGCGCGTGGGCGACCCCTCCGGCAAAGACGAGAGCCGGCGCCTGATGAGCGATGCCGACATCGCCCGGAACGCCGCCGGCATCCGCCGCGGGCTGGCGAAGTTCATCCGCTTCGGCAGCGGCCCGACCGACGCGATCCAGGTCAACAATGCCGAGTGGCTGGACCAGCTCGAATACATCCCGTTCCTCCGGGATTACGGCCGGCATTTCTCGGTTAACCGCATGCTCAGCTTCGATTCCGTCAAGCTCCGGCTCGAGCGCGAGCAGCCGCTGAGCTTCCTCGAGTTCAACTACATGATCCTGCAGGCCTACGACTTCCTCGAGCTCGCCCGCCGCTTCGATTGCCGGCTGCAGATGGGCGGCTCCGACCAATGGGGCAACATCGTCAATGGCGTCGAGCTCGGGCGGCGGGCGGAGAACCGCGAGCTGTTCGGATTGACCACGCCGCTGATCACCACCTCGTCCGGCGCCAAGATGGGCAAGTCCGCCGCCGGCGCCATCTGGCTGAACGAGGACCGGCTCAGCCCCTACGACTATTATCAATACTGGCGCAACGTCGAGGACGCCGATGTCGGCCGCTTCCTGAAGCTGTTCACCGAGCTGCCGCTCAGCGAGATCGCACGGCTGGAGGCGCTGGCAGGCCAGGAGATCAACGAGGCGAAGAAGGTGCTGGCCCTCGAGGCAACCCAGCTCTGCCACAGCCGCGCCGCCGCCGAAGCCGCCCAGGAGACGGCCCGGCGCACCTTCGAGGAAGGTAGCATCGGCGAGGCGCTGCCGACCGGCGTCATCGAGGAGGCGAATCTCAAGCAAGGCCAGCCGCTGATCGAGTCCCTGGTCAGCCTCGGGCTTGCCAAGAGCAACAGCGAAGCCCGCCGGCTGATCCGCGGCGGCGCCGTGCGCGTCAACGACGAGCCGGTGACCGACGAGATGCGCAAGCTCACCCTCGATGATTTGAGCGGCGAGCGGCTGATCAAGCTTTCCGCCGGCAAGAAGCGCCACGCGCTGCTCCGCGCCGCCTAGCGCGGCTGCAATTCGTTGCGTCTTATGTCGCTTGCGACCCCCTCGAGCGAGCCGAACAAGCGCACCAAGTCGCGCAGGAAGCCCGGCGCGATCGCGGTCAGCGGGTTCACCTTGACCTCGGGCTCTTCGAGAGCGCCGTCGACGATGAAGTCGACGGCCAGGATCCCCTCGTTCTTGCCGCCGGTGATGACGGTGCCGAGGAGCGGGATGGCGCCGAGGATCTGGCTCAGGCCAAAGGCGGGCACCAGCGTGCCTTCGAAATGCACCGCATCGGTGGCACGCTGAATCCGGCCCTTGCCGGAAAGGCCGAGCGCCGGACCATAGGCGCCGAAATCGCTGAGCGTGATCGTTTGTGCATCCTGGCTCACCGCCCCACTGATGCGGGGAAAGCCGATCCCTTGTCCGGATAGCGAATCGAGGATGCCGGTCAAGGAGACGAGCCCGGCGATGCGGGCGAGGATGGGCGCGCGGTTGATGACGGCGTTGCGAATGTCGAACTTCGCCTGCAGCGGCAGCCCATCGGCATCGATGTCGACGGTGCCGTCGACGCTGAGCGTGCCGCCGGAGAGATTGTCGAGCACGCCCAACCCGGTCAGCACCGCGCCGGCATCGGGCGAGGTCAGCTGGAAGCCGTGACCACGCTCTTGCGCCGACATGGCGAGCTTCAGCCGCCCGGAAGCGCCGGCCGTTCCCTCGGCGGCGATCGAGCGCCAGACCTTGCCGTCGGAGGTGAGCGCGGCGCTGACGGCGGCAAGGCGGCGCTTCGCCGATAGCTGCAGGCGGCCGACCTTGAGGGCAATTTGCAGGCGCGGCCCGGCCTTGTCGGGGCTTTTGGCCTTGGCCTCGAATATCGGCTCGAGGTCGAGGCTGGCGCCCTCCAGCGTCACCGCGAACTCGCCCTCGCGCTGGCGCTTCACCGTCGCCGCCAGATCGGTATCGCCCCGTTTCACTCGCTCGATGTCGACGAGCTCGACCGCACCGTCGGGTCCGAATGCAATCCGGCCATCGGCTTCGATGGCACCCGCCTTGATGCTGATCGGCTCGATCCGGGCGAGACGATCGCCCTCGAGCCTCACGGTGAATGCGGCACGCCCTTCAGCGAGCGCCGGCTCCTGCCATCCGAGCTCCGGCACCGACACGCTGGCGCCGGCGAGATCGAGGGCTATCTCGATCCTGGTGGCGTCGCCGCTTGGCTGGGCCAAGTGCACATCGGCGGCGACCGCGCCCTTGAGATAGCTCGCCATGTCGAAGCCGAGCGCCGCACGGCCGGCGTCGTTGATCCGCCCCTTCACGTCGATGCGCCGGCGCAGCCTCGCGGCGTTGGCGAAGTTCTCCCGCCAGTCGAGCGTGACCGGCGTGCCGGCGAGACGCGCGTCGCCCTTCACGTCCATGCCGAGCCCATCCAGGCTGAGGGCGAGTGTGCCGTCGCTGAGCCGCCAGTCCTTGACGACCTTGGGGATGACGACGTCGCGCAAGTTTGCCGCCGCCCCGATCCCTACCTGCTCCAAGGTCAGGCGCTTGATCAAGGGGAAGCGGAAAGCCAGGCGGGTGGCGGTCCGGCCCTGCACCTGGGTGATGTCGAGCCCGAGCTTGCTCGGATAGCCGAGCGGCTTCTGATCGAGCACCTCCAGCGCGTCCTTGAGCGGCCCCTGGATCACCACATCGATCGCCGCGAGCTGATCCGGCTCGGAGAGCCCGGTGATCGCCACCGATGAGGGGCCGAGCCTCAGCCCCTTGAGGGCGCCCGAGCTGAGCGCCAGACCGAAGCGGTTGTTGGAGAAGGTGGCAGTGCCGCCGCCGCCGGCGACCGCCGGCAGCGGCGCCAGATAGCGCACGGTGACGCCCTCGAAATTCATCGCGCCCGAGATCGAGCTCAGTTGGAAGGACGCCGGATCGAGATTGCTCAGTTGGCCGATCACCCGTGCATGCGCCTCATGCACGGTCCCGGCCGAGAGATTGGCGATGACCCATTGCCGCGCATTGGCGCCGACCCGCTCCGGCCACCAATCCCTGAGCTCGTTGGTCGGCATCTCCTCGATGGAGACGTCGGCCTCGAGGAGGCCGGGCCCGTCCATCGCGGTCAACCGCCCGCTCGCCTTGAGCTTGGGCCCGCCCAGATCGAGCTCCAGGCGCTCCAGCTTGAGGCTGCGCGTGGCGCCGTCATAGCCGAGATCGAGGCCGGCGCTGAGGCATCGAGGCTGATGCTGGCCGAGCCGTCGATTGCGAGCTTGATGCGGCGCAGGGGGTCCAGCAGGGCAAGACGCTCGGCGAGGAATTCCGGCTCCATGCCGCGGAAGCTCAGGCTCGCCTCGGCCTCGCCGGTGGCGCGGCGAAACCGACCGCCGCCTTGGATCGGGACCAGCTGGCCGCCGATGTCGAGCTCGCCCCTGAGCCAGGCCGAGATCCCCTCTTGATCGCGGCCGAGATCGAGATCGAGGCTGGGCGCGCGCCAGGTGAGGCCGCTGGCGCGGTCATCGAGCAAGAATTCGCCGTTGACGATCTGCACCCGGTTGAGGAGCCCGGCCGCCGATTGCACGCCCGGCGGCGCCAGCAGCGCGCCGATGATGCCGCGCCCGACCGCATCGCCGCCCTCGAGGCTTGCCTCCTCGCCGAGCCCGAGATCGAACGATCCGTCGGCCTGTCGCATCAGGCGCAGCCGCGGCCCCAGCATGTCGATCCGGGTGGGTGCGATCACGCCGTGCAGGAGCGCGCTCACGCTCAAGCGAATGGCGAGCGCCGGCACCGAGGCGACGGGCTTGCCGTCGGGGCCGAGCGCACGCACGTCGCGGGCCCGCAAGTCGACGGCGTGCTCCCAGCTCGCCCAGACCAGCTCGGTGCTGCCGATCTTGGTGACGACGGCGCCGTCGGGCGAGCTCAGCGCCGCCTCGATGTAGGGTGTGAGGTAGCTGAGGCTGATCGGGCCGGCGGACAGCCGCCACATCAGGAGCGCCGCCACGATCATGATGCCGGCGACGATCTCGGTGGCAATGATTCCCGCGCGCCGGATCACGCCCGCATGCCCCGGGAGCGGCCCAGGCCTTGGGAGCGGCCTTGGCCTCGGGAGCAGCCTTGGGCGGCCGCAGCGCCGGAAGCCGGGCACCCATGCCGAAGCCGCGGCTGCCTCGCTCTGCTTGACCTCACCCCGCGCGCTCCCGCACCTTGCCCGGATCCGAGCTGCTGAACCATGCCCACTTTACTCCGAGTCTCCGCGCCAGAGGAATTTCCCGACCCTGCCGACACGCAGGCCGCCGCGATCGGGCTCGAGCGCTGGCACGAGCGCGCTCAAGAGGACGAAGCCGAGATGCCGGGATCGGCCGCATGGGCCGAGGCGCTGATCGGCCAGCCGAACGGGCGGCGCATGCTGGAGGCGATCTTCGGCAACAGCCCGTTCTTGACCGAATGCCTGTTGGCGGAGCCCGGATTCCTGAAGCGGCTCATCGACGACGGCGCGGCGGAGACGCTGGAGCGCCTTCTGGGCGAGATCGGCGAGGGTGCCGCCACTCTCGATACCCCGGCCCTGATGGCGCGGCTCCGGACCCAGCGACGACGCACGGCGCTTGCGATCGCGCTCACCGATCTCGCCGGCGCCTGGTCGATCGAAGAGGTGACCGAGGGCCTGAGTCGCTTCGCCGACCGGGTCCTCGAGGTCACGGTCGACCATGTGCTGCGGCAGGCGCATGCGGCCGGTCGCCTCAAGCTTGCGCATCCCGAGCGGCCGAGCGAGGGCTCGGGATTCTTCGTGCTCGCCATGGGCAAGCTCGGCGCGCATGAGCTCAATTATTCGAGCGACATCGATCTCATCGTGCTCTACGAGGCCGGCATCGCCGCCTATGCCGAAATCGACGATCTGCAGGCCCGGTTCGTCAGGCTTACCCGGGAGATCGTGCGCATCCTCGAAGAGCGCACGGCCGAAGGTTACGTCTTCCGCACCGATCTCCGCCTCCGGCCCGATCCCTCGGCGACGCCGGTGGCGCTCTCGGTCGAGGCGGCGGAGGTCTACTACGAGAGCCTCGGCCAGAACTGGGAGCGCGCCGCCATGATCAAGGCCCGCGTCGCCGCCGGCGACCGCGAGGCGGGCGAGCGCTTCCTCAAGCATCTCAGGCCGTTCGTCTGGCGGCGCAATCTCGACTTCGCCGCCATTCAGGACATTCACTCGATCAAGCGCCAGATCTATGCCCATCGCGGCGGCCGCGACATCACCCTCAACGGCCACAATCTCAAGCTCGGCCGCGGCGGCATCCGCGAGATCGAGTTCTTCGCCCAGACCCAGCAATTGATCTGGGGCGGGCGCGACCCGCGGCTCAGGGCGAGAGGCACCGCAGCCGCGCTGGAGGCGCTGGTCGAGGCCGAGCGCGTAGCCGAGCGGGCAGCCGCCGAGCTCACCCAATGCTACCGCTATCTCCGCAAGGCCGAGCATCGCCTGCAGATGATCGCCGACGCCCAGACCCAGACCCTGCCCGAGGCCGACGCCGACATGCGCCACCTCGCGATCTTCCTCGGATATGGCGATGCGGCTCACTTCGGCGAAGCGCTGCTCGCGACGCTCCGCAAGGTGGAGACGCACTATGCGCGGTTGTTCGAGGAGGCGCCGAGCCTGAGCACGCCCGGGAATTTGGTGTTCACCGGCGCCGACGACGATCCTGGCACGGTCGAGACCTTGAAATCGCTCGGCTACCGCGACACCGGCATGGTCTGCCAGACCGTGCGCGGCTGGCATCACGGCCGCCACCGTGCGACCCGCAGCGAGCGCGCCCGCCAGATCTTGACCGAGCTGATG
>WNFI01229814.1_pt1 | contig 13563 bp, 10 predicted proteins | sample 5400471 | NCBI WGS metagenome assembly WNFI01 (sample SAMN13153348, study PRJNA577476) | soil metagenome | isolation source: 100 cm saprolite on Douglas fir-dominated hillslope | place: USA:California | collected 2013-09-17 | reverse complement strand
ATCGAGCATCGGCGTCGAGCAAGGCAAAAAATTTGTGCCGGATGTTCCGCAGCTGCCTGGAAAAATGTCATTGGCAGTTTTTATGACAGTTGTGCCCGCAATATGGGTGGGAACATAGCTAGTTAGAAGCTTCGTACCAAACGTGTTCGGGTAGTTTGCTTCTGCCCAGGAACCAAACGCGGGATCGGCAAATGTCAGCACCTGGTTGCCTGTAGAGGTGGAAGAACGCAGGGCGTCGATTCCGAAAAAGAAGAAAAACTGGTGATGAGGGATGATTGGCCCGCCGATGGCCGCTGAAATGTTGTTGCTGTGAAATGGAGCATAGGGGTGATCCGATCCAGGCAAGGAATACTTGGCGTACATCCCCTGGCGGGTAAAATAGTCGCTGGCTAGGCCGTGGAATTCGTCGGAGCCGGACTTTGTGGTCATGGTGGTTTCGAGACCGCTTCCACGACCATATTCTGAGGAGAACGTATTGACCTGAATCGTGGTCTCCTGAACCACGTCGGGATTGGGTACGAGATTCAATACGCCCTGCCGAATGTTGCTGGTAATATCCAGCGAGTCGACGACCCACATGTTCGCAACCGTGCCCTGTCCGTTGGCACTGAGATCCAGTGCCGTCTCCGTCGAAAAAATATCCGTTGAAGTACCCGGAGTGCCGGACGCCACGCCGGCGCCACCGGAGAGTCCTAGCCCCGAGACGCCAGGTGCTACGTTGACGAGCGAATATGGGTTGCGGCCAGCCAATGGCAACGTGGATAGCTCCTGGCTTTCCAGAGTCATCTGATTGCGCGTCTCGGCCACATTCAAGAGGGGCGCCTCGCTCGTGACCACCACCGACTCCGTTGCGGCCCCAACCTTTAAGGCGATGGGCAGATTCAGATTTTGGTTTGTTTCCAAAGTAAAATTCGTCTCTGCTTTGGAAAAACCCGTGGCTGCAACGGAAATCTTGTACTGTCCTGGAGCAAGACTTAAAAATCGATAACTTCCTTCCGCGTCGGTGGTGGTCTCCGTTGTCACGCGGGTGTTGAGATTTTCCAGAGTCACTTTCGCTTGACCGACGCCGGCGGAGCTTGGGTCAGTGATGGTGCCCTGGATGTTCGCAGTGAACTGGCCCCAAACACAAGTCGAAGCGACTAAAGCGAGAAAACAAGAAAAGAAGACCCGAAATAGAGCAGACTTCGATAGCACTTTTTCACCCCCATTTAAGCTGAACAGAATCTCGGAAAGCGCTTACTTGAGAAAACGCTTACTCTCGTTTGCACAGAAACTTAAACGTTACAGGAACGTTTATTTCGACCAGCCTCGGTTTTGCACCTGCCCTATCCCCTCCCGCAGGGTGATTAGTTGGTTCGCCTTAACTCCCTTGGCTAAGCTACGGAGACCAGTCGGCCAGAAAACCTCGATGTCCGCTACGCTGGCTTTGCCGAGTCCGAAATGGAGGCGGGGATCATTACAAGAATAGAAGCTGGACTGGCTGAGTACAGGCTGAGCCTGCACCCAATTTCCATAGTGAACAAGCACACGAGCGCCAATGGCGCTTCGATTGGATTTGACACCTTCCAGTTTCACCTTGAGCCAGTTTCCTTTCCCACTGCCATCGTTGCGCAGTAGAGAAGGCGGCTCATTCAAGTTCACGATGAGCACGTCCACATCGCCATCGTTATCGAAGTCTCCAAAAGCACAGCCACGACTGCAATGCGCGGCGAGAACTCCGGGGCCAGCCGCTTCCACCAGCTCTTCGAACGTACGATTGCCCAAGTTGTGGAAAACGGCACGAGGCGTGCTATTCGCGTACTGCGGAAGTTTACGTTCGACTTCGGGGTACACGTTCCCGGTTACCATGAAGAGGTCGGGGTAACCATCGTTGTCAAGATCCACCATCCCGGCTCCCCAGGAGATGTAGCGCGTCTCGACTCCGACGTGCGATCTGCGCGTTACGTCGTCAAAACTGCCTTTGCCGTCGTTACGATAGAGGACGTTGGCATCGTCGGCGAAGTGGGTTTTGAAGATGTCCAGGTGGCCGTCCAAGTCGTAGTCGCCGACAGCAACTCCCATGCCCGCCTGCTCCATGCCGTCATCGCTCAAAGCGACTCCGCGCAACACTCCTTCTTCGCGAAACGTTCCATCATGGTTGTTCATAAACAGCAGACTGGGAGTGGAGTCACAGGCAACGTAGATATCAGGCCAGCCATCTTCGTCGAAATCCGCCGCGACGACAGTCATGCCATAAGTGTGCGTTGCCTTGGCAATACGTGATGGCTCGCTGACGTCGGTGAACGTTCCATCGCCGTTGTTGCGGTACAACCAGTGACGACCTGTAGGTAGACCGCGCGGCCCACACTCCACCGGAATGCCCTTCCAGTTGCAGTTTGTATTCTCGCCGGGCACCGGCGCGTGTTCAATCGAGAAACGCACGTAATTGGAAACGAACAAGTCCAGGCGTCCATCACGGTCGTAATCGATAAAGCTGCATCCTGCGCCCCATCTTTGCTCGTCACTCCACAGCCCAGCGCTTCGAGTGATGTCGGTGAAGGTCCCATCGCCGTTGTTTCGGTAAAGAACGTTCTGTCCAAAATAGGTGCAGAAAATGTCGTCGAAACCGTCGTTGTTGTAATCCCCGATGCAGACTCCGGAGGCCCAACCCACACGGTGAAGTCCGGCCCTTTCCGTCACATCCGTAAAAGTTCCGTCACGGTTATTCTTATAGAGACGATTCGTCGTGCCCTCGGGCGCTCCCTCGAGCCTCGTGCCGCACAGAATAAAGAGGTCCATCCAGCCGTCATTGTCGTAATCAATGAAGGCACATCCGCAACCCGTGGACTCCAGGATGTACTTCTTTGCGTCTACGCCGCCGTAGATCACCGGCTCGCGCAACCCCGCCTCTGCGGCAACATCCACAAAATGAGCGTGGAACGGACGCCCCGATGGAGCGCCTCTGGGCAGCGGCGTTGCAGTGTGGGTGGCTACTCCCTGGCCAACAAGCCCTTTACGAGAGTAGGCCAATGCGGAACTAAGGGCGAGTCGGGCAAATTCGCGGCGGGTAAGCTTCATTGCAGACGAGCACCGGCATCGTTCTCTTCAATCAGTTTGTAGCGATAACGATCGCCTTCTTCTTTGGTCGCTTGTTCGCGCAGCACCGCAAGCCGCTGCAGCAACTCAGGAATCTCCTTTTGTTGCCCCAACTTTCGCAGCGCTTGAATCAGGCGATATAAGGCGGTCTGGTCTTTCGGATCGCTCGCTAGTGCTTTGCGGCATTGCTCTGCGGCTGCCGCGTACTGTTCCGTCTGCATATAGAGCTTCGCCATGGTGACCCGCGCCGAAGCAAGCTTCGGGTTCAGCGCTATTGCCTTCCTGACAGATTGCATCGCCAGCTGAAATTCCGCCGTGCCAGGCTCCGCTCCTTTTTGCGAAAGCACGTCCGCACGCAAATAGAGTAGGACCGGGTCATTAGGATGGATGGCCAGCTTCCTGTTTACGGTAGTCAGCGCTTGCTCCGGATCGTTTGCCTGGACCGCAGCCAAACCTTGTGCAGCTGCGCCGAGAGATTCCCGAGGATCAAGTTGCTGGGCTTTCTCGAAGTCGTCTTGCGCCTTCTCGTACTGGGCCAGCTGTACGTACAACACGCCACGAGCGACGTAAAGTGGCGCCGCCTGTGGCTGCAGCTTCATTCCTTCCGAGATTACGTCGATTCCCACTTGGAAGGACTCATGAGAAAACGCCAAGTTTGCGAAGTCCAAGTACAAGCTGACATTTGACGGATCGCGCAGAATGGCCTGGCGCAACGTCTCCACCGCCTTTGGCGTGTCGCCTGAATCTTCGCTGGCGGCAGAGGCAAGTTGCAGTGCATTTGCCGAAGGATCAGGGGAATCGAGCAGCGGTTCCAAAGTAACCAGCGCATCTTTCGGTTTTCGCGTCATGATCTGCAAAGAAGCCAGCAGCAGGCGCTCTCGTTGGTTCTCAGGGCGCAGATTGAGCGCCTGGCCGAAGACCCCGGTCGCATGAGCGAACTGCTTCAGTTTCACCAGGCAGGTCCCGTAAGCGTTCAGGGCATCCACCTGTGATCGTATCAGCTCTCCCGCCTTCTCGAAATGTTCAATAGCGCCGGCGCAATTTCCTGCCCGGTACTCCAAAACAGCAAGCATGGCATGGGCCGTCGGCTCGCCTGGGCGCAACCGGAGCAAATGATTCAAATGTGGTATTGCCTCCGCACGGTTGTCTGTTGCGTAAGCGCTCTGTGCTGCGCCAGCGAGCGCTCCGAGGCTGTTCGGGTCGATCTTTAGCGCATGGTTGAACGAATCGAGGGCAGCCGGATTGTCGCCTCTTCCCGCCTGCGCAATACCCTGAAACGTCCAAAGTTGAGGATTGCGTGGCGACTCCCTCAATGCGGCCCGGGTCAGGTCGATCGCGCGCGCAAAATCGTTGCTGGCGAGTGCCGTCCGAATCGTGTCGACTCGTTCGCTAGACGACGTTTGACCCAATAAAGCCGAATTACAAAGAAAAAGCGCAAGGATGAACTTTGTTAGAACTCGCATAGTGCTTTGCCGAAAGCATACTGCATTTGAGAAAGCGCTTACAGCTTGTATTTCCGCCCCCTTAGCGCTATAGATTGACCGAATGGTATCGGAGGCATTAGCCGTGCAGCGATCTACTAGGCGCCAGTTCGTTAAGAACGCAACAATTTCGGCCGCAGCAATATTGGCGGTACCTGCGGTTCCAGCTTGGGCCAAGCCCCCGAGTACAACCATTCCCCCGCCTCTTTCCGTTTTCCCTTATTCCAGCATACAACTGCTGGATGGCCCGTTACGCACTCAATTTGAACACAATCATCAATTGTTCCTCCATCTTGACGAGGACGGTCTTTTGAAGCCATTTCGACAGCGCCAGGGAATGCCCGCACCAGGGCCGGATCTGGGCGGCTGGTACGACAACGCCGATGACTTCAACCGCGAAAACAACTTCCACGGGTTCATACCGGGCCATACCTTCGGCCAGTATTTGTCGGGATTGGCGCGCGCCTATGCGGTCACGGGATCGAAACCCACTCAGGCCAAAGTCCACCGCTTGGTACGAGCATTTGGCCAGACGGTCGAGCCGACCGGAAAGTTTTATGTTGACTATCGTTTGCCTGGTTATACTTTTGACAAAACTTGCTGTGGCCTGATCGACGCCCACGAGTTTGCCGCGGATCCAGTTGCACTGGACGTGCTCAAGCGGGCGACGGACGCAGTTCTGCCGCATTTGCCGGAGAAGGCTCTCAGCCGCGCGGAGCAGGAAGCGCGCCCACACAAGGATCTCGCATATACCTGGGACGAAACTTATACACTTCCCGAAAACTTTTTCCTCGCATACCAACGCAGTGGCGACAAACGTTACTTCGATCTCGGGAAGCGCTTTATCTACCACGAGTATTACGACGCTCTTGCGGAAAACCATAACGCCCTTCCTGGCAAGCATGCCTACAGCCACGTCAACACGTTAAGCTCGGCTATGCAGGCTTACCTCGTCCTTGGTGAAGAGAATTATCTCCGCGCCGCAATGAATGGTCTGCGCATGGTGGAGGAGCAAAGCTACGCCACCGGCGGATGGGGTCCAAACGAGGCGTTCGTGGTACCCGGAAAGGGCGAGCTTGCCGCCAGTCTGGATCAGACGCGATCCAGCTTCGAAACACCGTGCGGCGCCTACGGACAGTTCAAGATCACGCGTTACTTGCTGCGAGTTACCAAAGATTCGCGGTACGGCGACAGTATGGAACGCGTTTTGTATAACACCGCTGCCGGAGCAAAACCGATCCAGGAGGACGGCACCACTTTCTATTATTCGGACTACAACAACAACGCTGCCAAAAAAGTCTATTACAAGGACAAATGGCCGTGTTGCTCGGGAACATTTCCTCAACTTACCGCGGACTACGGCATCAGCTCTTACTATTTCGATCCAGAGGGCGTCTACGTAAATCTTTTCCTGCCGTCGAGAGTTTCCTGGAACCAGAACGGAACACAGGTCGGCCTGACCCAGCGAACGAACTATCCTTCGTCGAATGAAGTGGAACTGCGCGTGCACGCGCAGGCGGAAACCAGGTTCGCGGTCCATCTTCGGATTCCAGAGTGGGCCGACGCCAACACGCGGATCCTGGTGAACGGCAAATCCGCGGGAGAGATCGTTCCGGGCAAATTCTTCAAGTTGCAACGTGGCTGGCGGGATGGTGATCGTGTCGAATATCAGGTGGGCACGCGAACCCGCTTGCAAGCCGTGGATGATCAGAATCCGCGGATCGTCGCGTTGATGCGTGGACCGCTGGCCTTGTTCGCGACGGGCACTTTGCCGACAGTTTTTTCGCGCGAAAAACTTCTGGCTGCCACCACCGTTGCGCATTCATCGGCCGACTGCGAAGTCCAGGGCCCTTCCGGCAAAGTGCTGTTTCGGCCCTTCACCGCTTTAGCGGACCAGCCTTATCGCTTGTATCAAAAAGTCGAAGCTTAGGGGACGCTGTGGATATTCGGGACGTCGCCAAAAAAGCCAAGGTGTCCATAGCGACGGTTTCGCGCACCCTGAACAATGTCAGCACCGTCGACGCGCACCTGGCCAAGCGGGTGCGAAATGCGGTGCGCGAACTCGGCTACTTTCCCAATCGGCAGGCGCGCGCTTTGGGCTCGGGAAAGAGTCGCGTCTTTGGCTTGGTCGTTTCTGAAATCACCAATCCATTTTTTCCAGAGATTGTTCAGACGTTCGAAACGCTGGCCGTTGAGAACGGTTATGAAATCCTGCTTACTTCCACGGTGCATGAGCCCAAACGCATGGAGCTCGCCGTTCGCCGGATGATCGAAAGCCGTGTCGATGGCGTGGCCATTCTCACTTTCGGCATGGAAGACGCGCTGCTGCAACACTTGCGCTTTCGAGAGGTCCCTCTTGTCTTTGTCGACGTTGGCCCGCGAGCACCACGCATTAGCAATATTCGCGTCGACTATCTTCACGGCATCAGACAGGCCGTCCAGCATCTAGCGGCGCTGCGTCACGAAAAAATCGGTTTCATTAGCGGTCCGACTAAACTGCGGTCGGCGTGTGCACGCAGGGAGGCCTTTGAGCAATCGATGCTCGAAATTGGTTTACAAATCAAGCCGGAATATATTGTGCAAGGTGATCACAAGCTCGAGGGTGGAAGGCTTGCGCTACAACAACTGAGCAAACTCCGAGAATGTCCCACGGCCCTGCTGTGTTCAAACGATATGACCGCCATCGGCGTGATCCGGCAGGCTTATGAACAAAGCATTCCGGTACCAGACGAGTTGTCAGTCGTGGGTTTCGATGACACGCGCCTCGCTGACTATATTGTTCCACCATTGACCACCATTCAGATGTCCCAGAAGGATTTGGCTCGGATCGCATTTCAAGCGCTTTTGGAAGAATCCAGCCGAAGGGTTCCAGCGTCCGAGGGCACCGAGTATTTGTTAACAACGCAGTTTGTTTTGCGCCGTTCCACCGACTTTCCGCCGGACGAACGAAAACGCGAAATTCGAAGAAGAACCGAAGCAGAATGAGGCGAGCTGAATTTGCGCGATAGCTGGCCGTGTTTCCGCTCCTGGCTCGATGATCCGGGCTACTGAGAGCAGCTGTTCTGGACGAGCCTGCCTAGTCAAGAACCGGCCGCTGGTATGCTCGTCAGAGAAAACCGAAGTTGGCGTCTCGCATTGGAAGCCACTCCGAGGCTCGTGTAGAAGATGAGATTTTATGGCCGTAGGTTCACCGGCCCGGAGACGCTTGAGAGTAGCGCGAACAATGTTCGGAGCCGAGCGCTCCTCCCGGGGTGCAATGCAGGAATTTTTCAGGTCGCATGGCACCATTTCCGTTACACGCATTCCACCCGGGCGGATCCATCCCGCGAGAGCATCGCACGACAGTTTGACGGCGAACCCGGTCATAGTATATTGTATACAACGCGGTTGCGCTGAGATCCTTGAATACTCCCTTGAATCTAACTATGCCCCTCCGCGGGCACTCGGCTGAAGCTCCCCGTTTCGAGCGTCTTCACGTTGTGGACTCTCACACCGGAGGTGAACCCACTCGCGTAATCATTTCCGGCGGACCTCCACTGCCTCGCGGCAGCGTCGCCCAAAAGTTATCGTGCCTGCGTGGCGAGTTCGATTACCTACGAACGGCCGCTATCAACGAGCCAAGAGGTTCGGAGATTATGGTAGGTGCGCTTTTGTGCGCGCCGGAATCGTCAGAAAGCGTCACGGGTGTTGTTTACTTCAATAACGTCGGATATCTGGGAATGTGCGTACATGGGACCATCGGATTGATCGCCACACTTGGCTATCTTGGGAAAATCAAGACCGGCACGCATCAGATTGAGTCGCCTGTCGGCACAGTGGCAGCAACGTTACATGAAACCGGCGAGGTCACTGTTGAGAATGTGCCAAGTTACCGCGCCCAGGCAAATGTGCCAGTGAACGTCCCGGGCTACGGCAAAATTCACGGAGATGTGGCGTGGGGCGGCAACTGGTTCTTCCTGGTGGATCAGTCTCCTGTGAAATTGCTCGCTGAAAACGTGAGCCACTTGACCGACCTTGCCTGGGCGATTCGGCAGGCCTTGCAGCAAAACAACGTTACTGGCTCGGATGGCCAGGAGATTGACCACATCGAACTGTTCTCCAGCTCCGAAACACCCGGCGTAAACAGTAGGAATTTCGTCTTGTGTCCCGGCAAAGCCTATGACCGTTCACCCTGCGGCACAGGAACGAGCGCAAAGCTGGCTTGCCTCTATGAGGACGGCAAGCTGAAGCCAGGACAGGTTTGGCGCCAGGAAAGCATTGTGGGAAGCGTATTTGAAGGAAGCGTACGCATCGAGGACGGGAGAATTCTCCCGGGCATAAAGGGGTCAGCCTACATCACCGCTGAGGCCGTCTTGCTTTTGGACTCCGCAGATCCGTTCCGGAACGGCTTATTTCCATGAAATCAACAGCCGACGTCATCATCGTCGGTGCGGGCATTGTCGGCGCTGCGTGTGCCTTCGAACTTGCCCGCGAAAACTTCAGCGTCATTGTCGTGGATGCAGATGGAATCGGCACGGGAGCCACCGCTGCGGGAATGGGGCACGTTGTGGTCATGGACGACTCCGAAGCACAACTCGCGCTGACACGGTATTCCAGTGCACTTTGGCGCCAAGTCGCCAATAACTTGCCGAGCTCTATCGAATATCAAGCGTGCGGAACAATCTGGGTGGCGGCGGACGAGCTAGAGTTGACCGAGATTCGCCGGAAGCACACCTATTATCTGGACCGTGGCGTGCCAGCTGAGATCCTCGACGCCAAGCAACTTGCCGAAGCAGAGCCGAATCTTCGCTCACCGCTTGCCGGCGGACTCCTGGTCCCATCAGACGCCGTGATTTATCCGCCTTGCGCTGCCGCTTCACTCTGCCAATGCGCCAAGGAACGTGGCGCTGAAATACTTCTCGGCACGCCAGTGACTTCGATTGGGCGAGGCATAGTGAGTCTGTCCAATGGCAGCTTTTTGAGCGCAAAAGTCATCATCAATGCCGCAGGGCAATTCGCGCCGACACTGACTTCGGGGCTTCCAATCAAACTACGCAAGGGTCATCTGGCGATCACCGACAGTTACCCGGAAACGATTCGCCATCAGCTAGTCGAGCTAGGTTATCTGAAAAGCGCGCATGGCGCGGCCAACGATTCAGTCGCGTTCAACGTGCAGCCGCGAATCACAGGACAGGTCTTAATCGGGTCTTCACGGCAATATGGAGTGGAAGACCGCCGCGTCAACGGGCAAATTCTCACGCGCATGCTGGTCCGCGCGTTCGCGTATTTGCCGATTCTGGCGTCACTCTCTACGATTCGCGTGTGGACCGGCATCCGCGCGGCCACACCGGATAAACTTCCGCTGATTGGATGGTGGCCCGAGGATCCTTCGGTTTTCCTCGCAACCGGACACGAGGGGCTCGGTATAACGACTTCGCTTGGCACAGCAAGGCTTGCGGCCGACGCACTGCTCAGGCGGCGATCCAAGATTCCAAGTGAACCATATCTTCCTTCTCGCCAAATGCACGAGGCCGCATATGCCTGAAATCATCGTGGTGCACGTCGGCGGAAAGCGAGTGGAAGTGCGTGAAGGAACTTCGGCGGCTGTCGCAGCTCTCATGTCCGGCGTTTTGTGCAGGACCTCAGCAAGCGGGCAGCCGCGCACACCACTCTGTGGGATGGGGATCTGCTTCGAGTGCCGGATGCGAATCAACGGAAAGGCGCACGCACGAAGCTGCCAAGTGTTGTGCGCCCCAGGGATGAAAATCGAACCGGATGAATGAGCCGCTTCAACTCGACTGCGAAGTGGCTGTGATTGGCGCGGGCCCAGCAGGCATTGCAGCCGCGACTACAGCTGCCGAAGCTGGGTTGCCGGTTGTCCTTCTGGACGACAATCCTCAACCAGGGGGACAAATCTGGCGGGGGGAAACCAAATCTTCCGAGCGGCCTGTGGCCGCCCGATGGTTAAGCCGCCTTGAAGCGACAGCTGTTCGCAAAATTCACAGCGCGCGCGTTTTTCACGCGGATCAAGCCAATCTCTTCGCGGAGCTTCCGAGCGGGATGGCTCATGTAACGTTTCGGAAGTTGATTGTTGCCGCCGGATCCCGAGAACGCTTTCTTCCTTTCCCTGGGTGGACGTTGCCGGGTGTCATGGGAGCCGGTGGCCTACAAGCTCTCATCAAGGCGGGGCTACCCGTAAACGGGAAGCGCGTGGTCATTGCGGGTACGGGACCCCTTCTCCTGGCTGTCGCCGCATTCGCCGCAAAGCACGGTGCCAGCGTTGTTTGCATTGCCGAGCAAACTTCGCTCCGGCGGTTGGCACGTTTTGGATTCTCTGCGTTGTTGTCGAAAAAATCGCGAGAAGCAGCGGAGCTCCTTTGGCAACTGCGTGGCGTCCCTTACTGGAAAAACGCATGGCCTGTTGCCTCGCTCGGAGAAACGGCAGTGGAGCGCGTTCAGATGTCACACAATGGGGCAATTCGGGATCTCGCGTGCGATTATCTCGCCTGCGGTTACGATTTGGTGCCGTCTATTGAGTTGGCCCAACTCCTGGGATGTTCGCTCCGCGACGGGTTTGTTGTCGTCGATGAAAATCAGAAGACGTCCATCGCGGAAATCTATTGCGCGGGCGAAATGACCGGTATCGGGGGCGCCGAACGATCACTGCTGCAAGGTCGAATCGCGGGTTACGCCGCAGCGGGTCAAATCTCGCGAGCACAAGAACTATTCTCAAAACGCAATGCTCTTGAACGGCACGTCCGCGCGCTGCGAAAAGCATTCGCCTTGCGAATCGAGCTTAAATCCCTTCCTCAAGAAAAAACGCTGATCTGCCGCTGCGAAGACGTCGCCTTCGGCAACCTGCGCCTTCATAACTCATGGCGTCTTGCAAAACTTCTAACACGATGCGGAATGGGCCCCTGCCAGGGGCGCGTGTGCGGCGCCGCAGCGGAGTTTTTGTTTGGTTGGGATACTGGTGAGATTCGACCTCCCGTGTTTCCCGTGTCGACATCCAGCCTCGCGGCGGCAGCCGCTGGCGCGAGTTCCGAACCTTTACAAGGAGAAATACAATGAAGTGGACCGGCGTTATGCCAGCCATAACCACCTGTTTTAACGAAGCTTACCAGGTGGATCACAAATTCATGGGAGAGCACGCGCAGTGGTTGGTCGCGAACGGCTGCGCGGGAATCGTTGCCCTGGGTTCGCTCGGCGAAGCCACAACACTCACGTTCGAGGAAAAGACCGCCATTCTAAAAACCTTGACATCAGTGCTGAAGGGTCGCGCCCCTGTCGTAGCGGCGATTTCCGCGCTCTCTACAGACGAAGCCGTGACGCTAGCGAAGTCCGCTGCGTCGATCGGATGCGACGGTTTGATGATCTTGCCTCCCTACGTGTACAAAGGCGACTGGCGCGAAACGAAAACGCATGTTGCCACGATTCTGCGCGCAACCGCGCTGCCGGGTATGCTTTATAACAACCCCGTCGCTTACGGGACAGACTTTACACCAGACCAAATCGCCGAGCTTGCTTCAGAATTTACCAATTTGGCTGCCGTGAAGGAGTCAAGTACCGACGTCCGTCGCGTGACCGCAATTCGCGCACTTCTCGGAAATCGTCTGGCTGTATTCGTTGGCGTCGACGACGCCATCCTGGAAGGCATCGCGGCTGGTGCTGTCGGCTGGATTGCGGGTCTTGCGGACGCCCTGCCGCGTGAATCGGTGGATCTCTTCAACTACGCCATCTCTGGCGAAACGCGAAAGGCTTTTGAGCTTTACCGATGGTTCTTGCCACTACTGCGGCTTGACACTGTTCCTAAGTTTGTTCAACTGATCAAGCAAGTACAGCAAGAGCTCGGCGTCGGCAGTGCGCGCGTTCGCGCGCCACGGCTCGAAGTAACCGGAAGCGAACTCGAAGAGACTCGCCGTCTGACCCGCGAGGCTCTGGCTAACCATCCCGGTGCGCAGAGCGCTGAGCTGAAAATCGCATAGTTGGACGGAGAGATGATCAACCTTACGACTCTTTCGGGAAAATCCTTGATCGGATTTCGCAACGGCACCGCGAGCGATTCCTGGTTCCGCGGTACCGCGCCAGCGACCGGCGAGGAACTCGATCCTTTGTTCTATGCAGCCTCTTCGGCTGAAGTGGAACTTGCCGCCCAGCTTTCGCTCGATGCGTTTGCTGTCTACAGCCGTTTCCCTGGCCGTCAAAAAGCAACATTCTTAAAGAGAATAGCTGCCAATCTCGAAGGTATCGCCGATTCCCTGATCCCTCGCGCGCACGCGGAGACCGCCCTGCCTTTGCCCCGCCTGCAAGGCGAATTGGCGCGCACCTGCGCGCAGCTTCGTTTGTTTGCTGGCGTGGTCGACGAGGGCTCGTGGACCATGCCTCGCATCGATCGAGCCGTTCCTGATCGCCAGCCAACTCGCAAACCAGACATCCGTTCGATGCTGCGGCCGCTTGGCCCTGTTGTCGTTTTTGGAGCCAGCAACTTTCCTCTCGCGTTCTCTGTCGCTGGCGGAGATACTGCTTCCGCGCTTGCCGCTGGCTGTCCCGTCATAGTGAAAGCGCATCCCGCTCATCCTGGAACCAGTGAACTTGCGGGACTCGCAATCCGCAACAGCGTAAGAGAAAGTGGACTCCCGGAGGGCGTGTTTTCTCTGCTCTTTGATTCGGGCGTTTCTGCAGGAAGGCAGCTGGTGCAACATCCAGCGATCAAAGCAGGCGCCTTCACGGGCTCGTACGCTGCAGGCCGCGCCCTCTTTGACCTCGCCGCGCGCCGCCCCGAGCCGATTCCTTTCATCGCGGAGATGTCTAGTGCCAACCCGGTGTTTTTACTTCCCGGTGCGCTCGCCAAAGCGGCCGGCAAAATAGCCGAAGGTCTTTACAACTCCTTCACCCTTGGCGCGGGGCAATTTTGCACCAAGCCCGGTCTTGTTTTTCTGAATGAAGGAGAATCTGCAGAGGCCTTTCTTAGAGTACTCCGCGAAAAGGTGGCTGGCGCTCCGTCCTATTCCTTGCTTACCGCCGGTAT
>WNFI01211488.1_pt1 | contig 13563 bp, 7 predicted proteins | sample 5400471 | NCBI WGS metagenome assembly WNFI01 (sample SAMN13153348, study PRJNA577476) | soil metagenome | isolation source: 100 cm saprolite on Douglas fir-dominated hillslope | place: USA:California | collected 2013-09-17 | reverse complement strand
ACGCCCTGGGTCTGCCCGTTGGGGATGGGCCGGGGGCCGATCTCGGTCCAGGTGGTGGTGCTGGCCAGGGGAACGGTGGTGGGACGGGCGATGACGCCGAACTTGGGCTGGCGCTCGAAGAACTCGATCGCTCTCTGGCGCGGGTTGTAGGGGAGCCGCTTTGCGTCGTCGAACCCCCGCAGCATTCCGATGAAGGCATCGCGGAGGCGTAGGTAGGTCTCCTTGTCGATGTCGCGGAGGAAGGGCGGAATGTCGGGATCTTCGTCGGTCTCCAAGCCTGGAGATGTGGGGCCTGAGGGCCCAGGGCTGGGCGTCGCGGCCCGCACTTCGAAGGGCCCCGCGAGAACAAGAGAGCAGGCGAGACCAACAGCTAGCCAGGGCAAGGCGGGGCTTCGGAGGGGGGTCGTCGGGCCAGCGCGTCTTCGCATCACGCAGTCCACCCGCGGACGATCAAATACGCAAGCGATCAGAGGGAAGGGTGAGGTTATAGCAAGGTGGGCGCGTATGTCAACAGCCTTTCAAGTCCCCCCTCGAGAGGGGGGGCGGACGGCTGCGTGCGTTCGCCCACGCCTGATTGGGGAGGGGCCCTCTCGAGGCGATCAGAGCGTACCCGACTCATGAGAAGGGGCGACAGTGGCTTCCAGACTGAGCCCGCAGCCGTCGGATTCGCGTTGGATCCACGGATGTGAGATACTGACGGTGCTTCGCGCTCCATCAGGGAGCCGCGCGGACGGCGGCCTCCCGGCACTCCCCCGTTCTTCAAACCCAATAGCCGGTCATGTCGAAAGGCTCTACTGCCTTGCCCTTTGAACAACTCCGTCTCCACAACAACCTGGTGCGTGGCGTCCGCACGCTCGGCTTTCCACGTCCCACACCGATCCAGCAGGAGGCCATCCCGCCGGCACTGGAGGGTCGCGATGTCCTTGCCTGCGCCACCACCGGAAGCGGCAAGACGGCTGCCTTCATCCTGCCCATTCTCCACCGCCTCTCGGGCAAGCCGCGGGGAACGACGCGAGCCCTGGTCCTGACACCTACGCGAGAGCTGGCCCAGCAGATCGCCGACCATGCCAAGGCCCTCGCCGTGCACACGCCCTTTTCGGCGGCCGCTATCTACGGCGGGGTCGGCATGGGCCCCCAGGAGCACGCCTTCCGCGCCTCCAGGGCCTGGAGGTGCTGGTCCTCGACGAGGCCGACCGCATGCTCGACATGGGTTTCCTTCCCGACATCAAGCGGATCTTGAAGCACATCCCGCCCAAGCGGCAGACGCTCCTGTTCTCGGCCACCCTGCCTCGGCCGATCGTGGCCCTGGCCGGGGAGATGCTTCGGGACCCGGCCACGATCAGCCTCGAGCGCAAGGTGACCCCGGCGGCGGGCATCACGCAGACCGTCTACCCCGTGCCGGCCCAGCTGAAGTCCGCCCTGCTGGTCGAGCTTGTCAAGCGAGGGGAGATAAAGAGCGTTATCGCTTTCACCCGAACCAAGCACCGCGCGAACCGTTTGGCGGACTACTTGATGCGCAACGGCGTATCTGCCGAGCGCATCCACGGCACCCGGAGCCAGGCCCAGCGGACCGCGGCCCTGGGCGCCTTCAAGGCGGGCAAGTTCCCGGTTCTGGTCGCCACCGACATCGCAGCCCGAGGCATCGACGTGGAGGCGCTTTCCCACGTGATCAACTTCGACGTCCCCAATTCCCCGGAGGACTACGTCCATCGCGTGGGACGGACGGGACGGGTCGACCTGACGGGCGACGCCTTCCTCTTCGTGTCACCAGAGGAAGAGGACGACGTGAGGCGCATCGAACGAGCTCTCGGCATCCGTCTCCCGCGCGTCACGCTCTCCGGTTTCGACTACACGAAGAAGCCGGCCGAGAAGCTCGAGATTCCCCAGGGCCAGCGCCTGGCCCTGATGCGGGCCCAGAGACGCCAGCACGACCCCCGCCCCTGGCACCGCTCTGCCGCCCGGGTCGGGGGCCGGGTTCCTAGGCGTCGTCCACTTCATGGCATGGGTGGCACGGAGCGCGGCCCCGCCTAGCGAACCGCGCGCGAGTATCTTATTGGACCCGTACGACCCGTACCTATTCCGGTTGAGCTCGAGGGCCCGACCGGCTCACGGCCTGCTGGATGACGGCGGTGTCGGATATCGTAACCCCGAAGGCCCGAGCACTTCATCAGGCGCGAGAACCACCGCCGCGGGGCCGACCTCCGCCTTGCCATCTGGCCGGCCCGCGGTCCGTGCCTGGTCCGTGTTCTGAGGTGGTAGGGCGTCTCCCGAGTGGACGGAGAGCCCGTTAAGTCTCTATCGCTACCTACCCGACGTTGCGGCGTAAGCCTGCTCGGCGGATTCGATTCCCACCCGCTTCCGCCAAAAGTCCCTTGTCCATGACTTCGCTGGCCGCTCGGCTTAGCAAGATCCGACCGCCGCACCGAAGAGCGGCCATCGACCCACTGCTTTGCCTGACTCGGCGAGGCGTGCAATACTTCGGTCGATCCGGAGCATGGCGAGCATCGGGAGGGCGTGCGGCCTCATCCCCGGCGCTCCCGGTCCCTTGAAAGCTGGCAGGTGGTTTCGATGAGCGACCAGGCAGACCTTCGCTTCGGCGTAATCGGGACTGCTCGGGTGGTCTCCTACGGGCTCGTGCAGCCGGCTCGAAGCGTCCCGAACGTGAAGGTCGAGGCGGTGGCGTCCCGCTCCATCGACAAGGCACGTTCCTTTGCCAGCCTGCACACAATTCCACGTGCGTTCGGCTCCTATGAGCAGCTGCTCGACGATAAGGGCATCGATGCCGTGTACATCGCGCTGCCGACTGCCCTTCACGCGCACTGGGTACGAAGAGCACTCGAGGCCGGCAAGCACGTGCTCTGCGAGAAACCGCTGGCCTCGACGGCGCAAGCCGCACAAGAACTCGTCCAGTGCGCGCGGGAGAGCAAACGGGTCTTGCAAGAGGGAATGCATGTTCGGTACTTGCGTAAGCTGCAGCGGCAACGGGAACTGGTCGCGAGCGGGGACTTTGGCCGACCATTGCGCATCGAGGCGTCCTTTCGGGCTCCGCGGATCCCGATGGCAGAGGGCGACTTCCGCCTTCGCTTCGAATTGGGTGGCGGAGCAGGACTGGATCTCGGGTGCTACGCGGTGAGCTGCCTTCGGTACGTGGCAGGTAGCGAACCGGCCGTCCTCGCCGCTCGTCACCGCCGCGTGGCCCCGCAGGTGGATCGATGGATGCGCGCAACGTGCCGCTTTCCCTCCGGAGCCGAGGGCGTTGTTGAGTGCGGGTTCCGAGGTTGGTATTCCCCGCGCGTGGGCGTCGACGTGAGGTGCGAACGCGGTTGGGTCAAGTGGGAAAAGGCTGGCCTCGTCCACAATAACGAGGGGCGGGTGGTTCATGAAGCGATCCCCGACAACTGGACGTTTCAGCTGCAGATCCAGGCATTCGCGAAAAGCACACGCGGCGAGCCTTCAGACGCCCTCCCGCCCGAGGATGCGGTTGCGAACGCTCGCGTACTCGACGCGATGTACGAAGCAGCCGGTCTCGCTCCACGACCCACGACCGTTCCCACGTGAGCTTCCTGCCCGATGTCCCGTCTGAGGATCCCCAAGGCCAAGTCTGGGACATCGTGGTCGTTGGCACTGGCGCCGGCGGCGCGACGGCGGGGTTTGCCCTTGCCCGAGCCGGCCTTTCGGTGCTGTTTCTGGAGCGGGGGAAGCTTCTTCACCACGACGACACGGTAGTCCGAGGCCAGCCCTTCTCGTGGAACGGGGACGTCGAGGACGCACTTCGGCATGGCTGGTGGCCCCATCCTCTGGGTCGTCAAGCCGGCGAGGAGCAGGTGGACGCCCATATTCCGCCTTTCATCGGGTGCGGTACGGGCGGGTCCACGGCGGTGTTCGCCATGCTGATGGACCGGTTTCGGCCGCAGGACTTTACTCCGCGGCGCTTCCAACCCGCGGCTAGCGACGCGTCGCTCCCCGAGGCCTGGCCGGTCGTCTACGACGAACTCGAGCCGTTCTACGAACAGGCGGAGAGGCTTTACCGGGTGCGCGGCACGCAAGACCTGCTCGCGCCTTCCGGCGGTGCCCTCCTCGAGCCGCCAGAGCCCTCGGAGAAAGAGCTGGCCATTTCAAGCGCGCTCACGCGCGGAGGGCTACACCCTTACCGGATGCACTCCGCCAAGGACCGGAAGCCCGAATGCACGGGATGTAGGGCGATGCTCTGCCCAAACGACTGTCGGAACGATGCGGGCAAGATCTGCCTTCGGCCGGCACTGGAGGACCACGGCGCACACATTCTCCCGGAGTGTCATGTCGTGCGCCTCGAGGAGGAAGGCCGCGTCGTTCAGCGTGCGATCTGCGACAGGAACGGCCGGCGCACTGTGATCCGTGGCAGAGTCTTCGTCCTTGCCGCGAATGCCTTCTTTACTCCAGCCCTGCTGGAGCGGTCTGCAAACGAGCGCTTCCCCGAGGGTCTCGCCAACAGCTCGGGATGGGTCGGCCGGAATTTGATGCTCCATGCCTCGGATTTCCTGCAGCTTCGACTTAAGCGCGCGTCCTATACCCTTGGTTCCGGCATGAACCACGGATTGTCGCTCAACGACTTTTACCTGCGCGAGGGCACGAAACTCGGAAGCTTCCACGTTCATCCGGCATCGTTCACGCACGAGACAATGATTACGTACATGCGAGAGCACACGGCGTTGAAGCAGGTTCCTAGGCCCGGCTTATCTGCGCTCGCCTGGATCGCGTCGTATGCTCACCGATCGTCAACGGTCTTCGCGACAATCCTCGAAGACCTGCCGTATTTGCACAACCGTGTCCACGCCTCACCAGGGTCCGACGATCGCGTGGTATACGAATACAAGTACCCGGACGAGTTGCGCGCGCGAAGCCTTATGTTGGTCGACGCGTTCAAGAGCGCCGTGAGCCAATATTTCGAAGTCACGCCGGGGATCAATCCCAGCCTTACCATTGCCGCCAACAGCCTGCGCGTCAGCGAAAAGATCGCGAGGAGGTTGTGAGCATTCTGGGGTCAGCGACTCTGCGCCCCGGCCTGGAAAGCTCTGGCAGGGATATGAAGCGTCAGAACAAGCGAATGCCGACTTCACGGCGTCCCTTGATTCGATTCGCACCCGGGACCCGCCCAACCCGCCGACTCGACCAGGGCGGCGGCGAGCTTTCTCGCTGGCCAACCGGGCCGGCGGGCATCCGGTGCGGGTTCGCGGTGAATAGAGGAGTGTAAGCGATGCGAGACCAGCGTCGCTCCGCCTTGGATAGTCGTTCTGCGCCGGTCTAGGCCTCGTGGCCGCTGACCCAGGGTGCCAGCCGCTAGCCGTTGGCCGTTTCCCGGGCCGGCGTCTCCCACACGAGGTTACGGAGGCCGGTCAGGGAGCTCGACACCCGCAGGGCTCCGTCCCGCACTAGCTGTTGGGTGCCGTGGCAAATGGAGCTGAACAGGCTCTGGATGGGGAGCGCGGCAATGCCGGGATGGAATCCGACCCACGAGTTGCGACCGCTAGCCTTGGCGACGTATAGGGCCCGGTCGGCCACGCTGATCACCTGCTCCCAGCTCAGGGCATCGAGCTGCTCCTTGAAGAAGGGGTAGCAGGCAAATCCGACGGAGCAGCTAGTCCTCACTACGCGCCCTTCTCCGACGTCGAAGACCTGCTGCGCCAAGCGCTGACGGATGCGCTCCGCCAATTCGGCTAGACCGTCGCCGCTCAGCTCCCGGGCGACCAGCAAGAACTCGTCGCCTCCCCAGCGGACAATGATGTCCGAGCTGCGGCTCACGGACTCCAGCAGCTCCCGCATCTGTCGCAGAACGGCGTCGCCGGCGGCGTGGCCAACGGAATCGTTGATCGTCTTGAAGTGATCGAGATCGATCATTAAGAAGGCGAGGTCGAGGAGCTCGACCGGCGGCGTCTCTTCGGATAGCCGGCGGTAACGGCGGTGGAGAAGCGCTACTTCCTTCTCGAGATATTCCGTTAGGAAGCGGCGGTTCGCCAAGCCGGTGAGGGAGTCGGTGACGCTGGCCTGAGCGAGGTTGTGGTTCACGCGCTCCAGCTCGAGCTGGCGCTCGGACAGCTCCCGGGTCCTTTCCTCGACCCGGACTTCGAGCATGCGCGCGTACTCGGCCTCTCGATCGAGCTTTCGTTGCTGAAAGCGGACCATTCCGAAGACGCTCCCGCCGAGCAAAAGGAAGTAGCCGGAGAACGCCCAGCGTGTGGCCCAGGGCGCCGCCGCCACGTCGATTCCGACCGCCAGGCCCTCTTCGTTCCACCGACCATCACGGTTGGCCGCGCGCAGACGGAAGTTGTAGTGGCCGGGGTTTAGGTTGGTGTAGGTAACGCTCCGCCGTCCACTGAGGGGGACCCACTCGGGGTCGAAGCCATCGAGCTTGTAGGCGAACCGGTTGCGTTGAGGCGCGCTGAAGTCGAGGGCCGCGAACTCAAAGCCAACGACCTTGTCCCGGAAGCCCAGGTTGAGGCCGCGGGTCTCATCGGCCGGACCGGCAACCGGGCGGTGTCCCACACTCACCGAAGTCAGCACGACCGGCGGCGGGACCGACGTCCGGCGCAAGCGGTCGGGTCGGAAGGCGTTGAAACCGTTGAGGCCTCCAAAAAAGAGCTCCCCGCTCGGGCTCTGGTGCCAGGCCCCGAAATTGAACTCCGGGCTCTGCAACCCGTCACTCACGTCGTAGTTGGTGACCTGGCCGCTTCGAGGGTCGAAGCACGACAGGCCGTTGTTGGTGCTCAGCCAGAGCCGACCTTGGTGGTCGCTGCGCACGCCATAGACGACGTCGCTGGGGAGTCCGTTCCGCGTGGTGAAGGTCTGGAAGGACGTGCCTTCCGGAGGGAGGTGGCTGAGGCCACCGTGCGTGCCGACCCAGAGGCCACCCGCCGCGTCCACGAAGAGCGTGTGGACCGCGTCGGAGGGCAGGCTGGCGGAGTCCCCCCCCCGGTGCCCGAAGCGATGGAAGCGGCCGGTCCGTGTGTCGAGCTGGTTGAGCCCCTTCTCCATGGTGCCGATCCAGAGGTGGCCGTCGGCCGACTCGGCGAGGCTCGAGACCCGGTCGCCGCTCAGGCTCGTCGCGTCCTGGGGGTCGAAGCGGAAGTGCCTGAACCGCTCGCTCTCGGGGTCGAGCTGCTCCAGGCCCCCCCCATAAGTCCCGAGCCACAACTTACCCTCGCGGTCTTCGAGGATGGAGGTCACGCCGTTGGCGCTGAGGCCCTCCGGTCGCTTGGGATCGCTGGGGTAGCGTTTGAATTGGCCGGTGGCAGCGCTGAACCGGTTGAGGCCGGCATCGAGAGTGCCGATCCAGAGATTGCCCAGGTGGTCGTGCCGCAGGACCATGACCTGGTCGCTGCCCAGGCTGCGCTCGTTCTTCGCGTTGTGTCGATAGGGAATCATCTCCCCCGTCGTCCTCTCCATCACGTAGAGCCCGGCGTCGAAGGTTCCGATCCACAGGCGCCCCGTCCGGTCCTCCGAGAAGGACGTGACGTGGCCGCTGCCAAGCCCAGCCGGGTTCTCGGCATCGGGAGCCACGTGGCCGAATTGCCAGCTCAGGGGGTTCCACTTGTGCACCCCCCCTAGGCGGGTCCCCACCCAAAGCACGCCGCCGCGGTCCTGGGCAAGGGCCAGCACATGCGCATCGGCTAGGCTTGACCCGTCCGTGGGATCGTGGCGGTAGTGGGCAAATGTCTGGCGACCCGGCTCGAACAGCTCGAGGCCTTGGCTGGTGCCCACCCATAAGCGATGGTCGGCGTCCTGGAGGATCGCCCGCACCTGGTCGTGAGCGAGGCTGCCGGGGGCTTTCGCGTCGTGCCGGAAATGGTCGAAGCGATGGGTAGCCGGATTCAGGCGATTGAGACCACCGGTGGAGGTACCCACCCAAAGCGCGCCCTGGTCGTCCCCCAGAATGGCGCGCACCTTGGGGTCACTCAAACTAGTGGGCTCGGCTGGGTTCGGGATGAAATGCTCGAACCGCTTGCCGTCGCCGCCCAAGAGGTTGAGGCCGCCATCGGTGCCCACCCAGAGCCGGCCCTTGCCGTCGATGTAGATGGCGTAGATCCGATCGTCGCTGAGACTTCCTGAGTCGGCGGCATCGTGGGCGAAATGGCGTAGCTCGCCGGAGGTGACATCGAGCCGGAGCAGCCCGGCGTCGCGGGTGCCGATCCAAAGCGCCTTCTGCTTGGCATCAAAGCGCAGCGCCCGGATGTGTCGCCCGGCCAGCTTCTCCTCCCGTATGACGCGATCGGTGGCCCTCTGCCAGCGGGCCAGACCATCGCTGGTAGCCACCCACAGGTCACCGGAGGTGTCCTCCTGCACTCCCCACACAAAACTGCTCGGCAGGGAGGCCACGTCCGCCGGATCGTGCCTATAAACCTTGAAGGAGAGACCGTCGAAGCGGTTGAGTCCGTCCTCGGTGGCCAGCCAGATGTACCCGCGCTGGTCCTGGAGGATCCCCATGACCGTAGACTGCGACAGCCCCTGCTCCAGAGAGAGGTGATCGAAGCGGATGGGTCGGATGGGAGCGGCCCCGGCGCTCGCGGCCAGGCACAGCGTGGCCAGCGTCAAGCATGCCAGGATTCGGGGGCGAAGATCAGCGGGTGTCATCTTTTTCCGTTGCTCCAAGACGGGTCATGACGCGGAATCGAGGACGAGGCCACTCCGCAGGAACTCGGCGAAGGCGTCCGCGGGAACGGCCGGCGAAAAGAGGAACCCCTGGTACTCGCTGCACCCGTGGCGGCGGAGGAAGTCCAGTTGGCCCGCTTCCTCCACGCCCTCCGCGACCACCCGCAGGCCCAGCTGGCGGGCCATGGCGATGGTGGCGCTGGTAATGGCAGCGTCTTCCGGATCGCTGCGCAGGACGCCGCGCTCGCTCAGCTCGAGCTCCAACAGGGAGGCGTCAATGCCGGTCTCCTCCAAGCAGTCGCGCACGACCTGCGCGAGATCGCCGCGCATGAGCTGGCAGAGCGAGACGTTGACGGAGATGCGGCTCGGAGAGAGGCCCTGGTTCAGCCAGCCCCGGACCTGCTGGCAAGCGGTGCGGAGCACCCAGGTCCCGATCGGCAGCATGAGGCCGGCTTCTTCGGCCAGGGGGACGAACTCCGACGGGGGAACCTGACCGAGCTCCGGGCACTCCCAGCGAAGGAGGGCCTCCGCCGCGGAGATGCGCGATGGCGACCCCTCGACGAAGGGCTGGTAGTGGAGCCGGAGGTCACCGTTTGCGAGCGCGTTGGGGAGCAGCCGGATGATGGAGCGGCTGCGCTCCGTCATACGGTGGGCCGACTGCCGGTAGAACCGGATTGCTCCGTCGCTCTCCCCTCCCTCCCGAACCGCCAGTTCGGCCTTCTGGAGCAGGCTCTCGGCGGTGAGCCCGTCGGTGGGAGCCACCGCCACACCAACGTTCGCGGAGAGGAGGATTTCCTCGGCTCCCGCGACATAGCGGCCCGACAGGCGGTCGAGCAAGAGGCGGACGACGCCCTTGGCCTCCTGCCACCCGGGCAGCCCCGTGAGCAGGGCCGCGAAGAGGCCACCGCCCAAGCGAGCGGCCATCGACATCGACGGGCCGGCAGTGGAGCGCAGCACCTCCTCGGAGCGGAGTCCGGCCACCAGACGTTGTGCGACTTGCTGTAGAACGGAGTTGGCTCGAGCTCGCCCCAGCCGGGTGTTGACGAGGACGAGGTGCTCGATGTCGAAGAGGGCCACCGTCACCTGGCTCTGCTCGGACGCGGCCGCGAGGGCACCCTCCAGCGCGCGCTCAAAGCGCTCGCTGTCCGGCAGCCCGGTGAGGGCGTCGAAGTGCTCGCGCCAGGACCTTTCCCGACGCTCTTCCTCATTGGCCTTCCGGAGCCGCTCCATCTCTGCCCGCGCGCCGCTCAGCTCGAAGGCGGTCTCGGCCAGCTGGACGAGGTGCTGGGCTCGCAGGCAGGCCACGCGCGCGTGGAAGGGGCGCTCGAGGACGTCGTTGGCGCCCGCCTCCAGGGCAGCCTCCACTTCGTGACGGCCCGCGCAAAAGGCGAGAACGGGCACGTCCGAGCGGTCGGGCCGGTGGCGCAGGACCTGGCACAGGCTCTGCGCGTTGCCGTCGCCGAAGGCCATATCGGCCAGGACGATGTCCGGCCGGAGGCGGTCGAAGAGCTCGAGAGCATGCGCGAAGTTGTCGGCGGTGACCACCTCGAAGCCCGAGTTGGTTAGCCAGCGGGACGGTCCCTTGGGGCTCGAGCCGTCGACGCCGGCGAGCAGGGCCAATCGCCGCTGGGAGGAGCGCGCACGCCCGGCTAGAACCTTAACCGTATCCAATATTGCCATCGCGGGTAGTGCCACGTTGCGCCCTCGAAACGACGGATGAGCTTCTCTAGACCGTGCGCCCTCGCGTTTGTTTTAGGGGTCGTCGACCAACACGTCCAGGCTGTCTACGAGCATGTCCACGGGACCGTCCGGCCAGATGACGGCCTCGCTCCACAGGGTGCTCTCGGGCCATATCGTGGCCGTCGGCAAGACGGGCGGCCACATGAGAGGGAACGGGGACACTGTCGTATCCGGCGAGAGCACACCGTAGGAGGAGACCAGGGGCTGGTTCCACTGGGTGGGGTCTGTCCAGAGGATCGCCGGCGACCAAAGCGTCATGAGGGAGAAGGAGCTGTTGGACCACAGCACAGCCGGGTTCTCGAACACCAGGTGACCGGTCGCGGCATCCGGGGACACGAGCGGGGATGGAGCATCCGCGACCTGTCCGGTAGACCGGAGAGCGCCCAGGATATCCAGGGCCCCGGCCCCCATCGCGAAGGGGCTCCCCACCGCCGCCTTTGTCGCCGAAAGCATGAGCCGCGCCTTTACCGTTCCAGGATTCAGGCCCGGTTCCTGCTCCAGCATGAGCGCGGCCGTCCCGGCCACCATCGGCGCGGCCATACTGGTCCCGGAGAGCTCAAAGTACTGGAGGTCATTGGGTTGGGCGGGATCGCCTGCCATCCGCCGGCTGGGGAACATGAGATCGAGGTAGGAACCGGGCGAGCGAGCGGAGACGATCTTGTTCCCGGGCGCGAGAAGGTCAGGCTTGGCCACGAGATCGAAGAGTGTGGGGCCGCGGGACGAGTATGTGGTGACGGTGTCGTCCGCGGTATCGGGCGTGTGCTGGTCATTGAGGGCCCCGACGGTGATGACCTTGCGGGAGTTGCAGGGGCTGCTAATCGTCGCGTCACCGGAGCGTCCGTCATTCCCCGCCGAGCAGACGACGACGATGCCAGCGTCCCACAGGCTATCCACCTCCTGCACGAGGGGATCGAGGGCGGCTGGCTCGTAGACGGGGTGCCCGAGCGACAGGTTGAGGACTCGGATGCCGAAGGTGTCCTTGTGATCGAGGACCCACTGCAGGCCGGCGAGGACGTCGGAGGCCTTGCCGCCGCCGCTACCGTCGAGCACGCGAACCGCGACCAGACTCGCCTGGGGGGCGATCCCCGCGAGGCGTCCCTGGTCCGAGTGGCTGCCCGTACCCACCAGGATCCCGGCGACGTGGGTGCCATGGCCATTCGGGTCGATGCTATTGGCGGGGGAGAAGGTCGGATCGTAGCTGCCAACGAAGTCAACCGCGGCAATCAGGGTCTGGATGCCCGGGTGCGGCGCCACTCCGGAATCGATCTCGGCGATCGTGACCCCTGCGCCCTTTAGGGTGCTCTCGGCTGCGCCCGAAGGGGGCGCATCGGCGGCCTGGCGAGCCACGTCTAACTTGGACTTCACCGGCGCATCGCTCGCAACGAACTCGACCGCGGGGTGGTGGCCGAGCTCTTTCAGCTTCGCGGCCGGGATCCGCATGGCCATCCAACGGGAGGAGGGACGGAGTTGGCGCCTGATCCTTCCCCCGAACCCCTTCACGAGCTCCTTCTCGGCGGTTCCCGGAGCTTGGCGAAAGCGCACGATGACGTCGACCGTGGACGCCCCCACTTTGTTCGCTTGCTCAGAGGCCTTGACACTGATCTTCTCGCGGTCTGGGTCGGAGTCCCGGTGGCGCGGGGAAGGAAGGGCGTATGCGGCGCCAGCCGAAAGGAGAAAGAGAACGACACCGCCAACAAGGTGCTGCCTACGACCTCGGGGCCTCTGATTCATTTTGGTCAATATCCTGCGGGGATGTCATTAAGCAAGGGCGATGCCACGACTCTGCCGAGGAACAGCAGGGCAAGATCGCACGCCCTGTCTATGAGTTAGCAGATCGCCTGCAAATTGATGGGATGCCGGAGGCCGATAGTGCGCCAGTATTCCGGCGCGCCAGTTTTTAGAACTGGCGGGTCAGCTGCGTCATGCGGCGCAGCAAGGTTGGCTCGGTGACGCCAAGAAGTGCCGCTGCCGCTTGCAGATCGCCGGGTGCTGCGGACTCGGTCTCGGTCAGCAGGCAGGCCTCCGCCCACCGGCACGCGTCCATCCCGGCCCCTCGAGCCTGGATGAACTCCTCGAGCACGCTCAGCACTGCGGGCCAACATGCAGAACGGACGTAGAGTCCGGCCGCGCGGTGGCTGGTCGCGCTCTGGAGTTGGCGCCGGTAAGTAGTGTCGGGAAGGCCGAGGAGCTCGGCACCGCGCCGAGAGATGCCGTGCGCGAGTCGGTCGGCGGTCAGTATCAGGTCCTCCGTGAGCCACTTCCCCAGGGGGACGAACGTGGCCCGCCCGGAACTGAGGGCCGCGGCAATCTCGTCCGCCAATGCCTTCCGGAGCCGGACCGACGGTTCCAACCCGTTGGACCCGCCGACCGGCTTGGCCACGGCCTCCCGGGGGGACGCCAGAGGAGGCAGGACCGGCATGCGAGCCGGCTGGCGTGGGTGGACGCCGGGCGGGGTCCCGAGACCCTGGAGATCGTCTTCGTCTACCTCCGGGGCGTCGCAAAACAGCACCGAGGTGAGCATGAGATTCTCCAGCTCGCGCACGTTGCCCGGCCAGGAGTAAGCCTGAAGAGCGCGTTCTGCCCGGATGGTGAGGTGATGAGCGGGCCGGCGGTACAGGGCAGCGAACTGGTGGAGGAAGATGGCCGCTAGGTGCAGGATGTCCTCCCCGCGCTCCCGCAGCGGCGGCACGTGCAGCCAGACAACGTTCAAACGGTGGAAGAGGTCCTCGCGGAACGTGCCCTGCCTGACCTTCTCCCGCAGGTTGGCGTTAGTGGCGGCTATGATCCGGACATCGACCGTGCGCGCCACCACACTGCCGACCGGCGTGAACTGCTTTTCCTGTACGAACCGGAGGAGTTTGCTCTGCAGATCGAGGGGCAGGTCGCCGATCTCGTCCAGGAACACCGTGGCCCCGTGGGCTTGCGCGAGCCGGCCGAGCTTCCGGGCATGAGCCCCCGTAAACGCCCCCTTCTCATGCCCGAATAGCTCGCTATCGATCAGGGTGGGGGAGATGGCGCTGCAGTCGACCACGACAAACGGCTTCTCGCGGCGTGGGCTGAGCTCGTGGAGGGTGTGGGCCAGCATCTCCTTCCCGGTGCCGCTCTCGCCCGTGATCAGCACCGTGGTGTCGGTGGACGCCGCCTTCCTTGCCGTTGCCACGACGGACTCCATTGCCGGCGACCGGTAGGCGAGCCGCGAGC
>WNFI01156013.1_pt1 | contig 13563 bp, 11 predicted proteins | sample 5400471 | NCBI WGS metagenome assembly WNFI01 (sample SAMN13153348, study PRJNA577476) | soil metagenome | isolation source: 100 cm saprolite on Douglas fir-dominated hillslope | place: USA:California | collected 2013-09-17 | reverse complement strand
GATATGTGTCGACCCGAGGGAATAAGCGCGATGAAACTCTACCACTCCACCTCCTCACCCAATTCGCGGCGCGTGCGCATATTCCTCGCCGAAAAGGGATTCGCAATTCCCCTCGTCACAGTCGATCTTGGCAAAGGCGAGCAACATTCCGATGCCTACCGCGGGATCAACCCGCGCCGCGTCGTGCCTACCCTGGTTCTGGAAGATGGCACCGCCATAGGCGAAGTAACGGCGATCTGCCGGTACATTGAAGAAGCCCATCCAACGCCGCCCTTGCTTGGCGAGACGGCGAAGGAAAAGGCTCTGGTGGCGATGTGGGAGCGGCGTGCCGAACTGGGCGGTTTTGCCGCGGTCATGGAAACCATCCGCAATTCCGCACCCGGTCTCAAAAGCCGCGCGATCGCCGGGCCGCATGACTACGATCAGATTCCCGAGCTGGCAGAGCGCAGCAAGCTCCGGGTGAAGAATTTCTTCGCCGATTTCGACGATCGATTGCGCGAGGCTCCTTTCGTGGCTGGCCAGCGCTTCTCCGTCGCCGACATTACCGCGCTGGTGACGGTGGGTTTCGCCGCCAAGGCGATCAACTTTCCTGTTCCGGACGGGCACCGTACACTGAAGCGCTGGTACGACACCATTTCAAGCCGACCCAGCATAGCTGCGTAGTTCGCTGCGGTCCCCACACAGGCGTCGTCAGGAGAAATGAAATGAGTCAGTCAAGGGAATCAATGAACAAGGCGCTCGTCCTTGAGGCATTCGACACGTTGTTCAATAAACGAGACTACGCGGCCGCCGAACGCTTCTGGTCGTCCAACTACATTCAGCACAGCGCCCACATCGAGCCGGGCCGCGAGGGTCTCTTCAACCTCATCAAGGGTACTCCGGCGTCCCTCAAATACGAGCCCGGCGTGATCGTGGCCGAAGGCGACTTTGTCATCGTGCACGGGCGATTCTCTGGCACAGGACGCCCGAGAAACTGGATCGCCGCCGACGTCGTTCGCATCGCCGACGGGGTGTTGGCTGAACACTGGGACGTCCTCCAGGATGAAGCGGCTCGTGCGGGGTCGAAAAGCGGTCTGCCAAAGGCGCGAGATGTTGGGCGGAATCTGCGCTAGATGCTGGACTAGGACTTCGAACGCCTGCTCTGCTTCGATTTCGATGACGCTCCCTGTATCCGTCTTTGCAGGACATTTCGGGAAGGCTGGGTGACTTCGCGTTTTCGAGCGCACCAGAAGCTAGGGTACTGTTGCCCCCGTGGGAGCCACAACTGGCCGCAGGGAGGTCGCCACTGCGCTTCCGATCTGCTGCGCGAGGTGGGAGTTCGCCGCGGCCTGGGTCGGTCCGACTGTCCTCGAAACGATTTTGCCCTTCGAGTTCTTCACTGCCACAGTGGCTCCCGGCCCGATGGTCAGGATGAGCTCGTGGGTCCGGGTTCGGCTCGTATCGAACAGGGAGGGGCTGGAGGGCGTGCTCACGCGTACGAGCTTCCAGACCGGCGTCACGTTGACGTCCGTCACGATGACGAACTTCACGTCGTAGGAGAACGAGTCGGCGGAAAAACTTCCGCCGGATCCCAACGGTGGGCCTTCGCCGCTCGGGTCCTTTCGGGAAGAACGCAGATATGCGCTGGTCTCGGTGGCTGCAGGAAGCCAGTCCCGGATCCCGAGATCGCTCAGCACGACGAACGGAGAGCTGTGGCTCGGCGGACCGATGCTCTGTGACTCCGGCTTTTCACAGACCTGCTTTTCGCTCAGGACGTTGTAGAGGTCCGAAATCGTATAAAAGCTCTCGAACGTATCGGTGCGCGTTGCGTCGGACGAGACCTGTCCGCCGGCACCGAGCGAGAATGTTTCGGCTGTCGCCTTGTTCAAAGTCCAGAGGTAGGTGGCACCGGGATTGAGCTTGCTGCTTTCCTCGACGGTGAACTTGAGGGTCGATTGGACGCCCCAGGAATCCGGGACCGGTTGATCCGCATCCGTGGAGACTAGTTTTCCGTGGTAGTACGTTTTGATTTGAACCCTGTTGCGGGCTATCTGTACGGCGGAGCGCAGTTCACAGAATATCGCCCGCTTGATTTGCATCTCCATGTCCTGGGTCGCGTCCTGATCCGCGACCAGATCCCAGACCTCCGGGATTCTTGGGACGGACGTGCCACACCCGACCAAGACCGTCGCGAGCCCGAGAGCGAAGATATTGCAAACGTGGATTCTCATGGGTGCGGGCCCGCCGGACTCATTTGTCCGGATTTAGAATCGACTGAATTTTCTGCTCGAGCTCGGGCGTGATGTTGTGGATGGTGAGGTCGGTACCTGTCGACGCAGCGACGAATCCTTGTGGACAAAGGCCGCCGAGACACTGACCGTCCTTCCATTTCTCCTGGCAGGGTCCCTTGCAGTCTAGCTGCCTGCAGGATTGTGCTGGGGGCGGAGGGTTGCAGACCGATGCCGGCGTAACCGAACTGACGGGAGCCTGCGCCAGAATGGCGGACGGAATGTGCAGAAAAAGAAGCGCGATGAATCCGAGCGTGAAACGCATTGCGATCACCCCTAAAACTTAAAATATATACTGCAAATTAAATACAAGCAGCGAGCGAGCAGAGGGTCAATCTTCATTCGCTCCTCTGCTCGCCATTTTGCGGGGGTGTGTCCGGCGGGACACGCAACTTGCGAGTTTCGCGAGCGCGATTTCGTGCCGCTTGGCTCTGAAGCCAGTCGTCGCAGCTGATCTAGACGCCCTACGGTTTGGTGCAACTTAACTAGAGCAGTTTGCCTTGACTGAACGGCACCGGTGGGCGTCTCGCACCCCTTCGGGTGGTGTTCGGAAATCGCTTAACAACTCTCGTGTCGCTCTCACCTGGAGTCCGACGGGGCTGTGGCGGGCCATTGCGAAAGATCCATGCCGAGACGAAATTCGGATTGGGCCAGCAGCTCCTTGATCTCGTTCAGCGACCGGCGTCCGAAATTTGGCGTGCTCAGCATCTCTGCTTCGGACCTCTGGACCAGCTCGCCGACGTAGAGGATTCCCTCGTTCTTTAGGCAGTTCGCCGAACGGACGGACAGTTCGAGTTCGTCGACGCGTTCCATCATTTTGCCCGCCTGAAGAGACAGAAGCTCGAGGTCCTTCCTCGGATAGTCGGGGAGGGGGCAGCCGAACTGGAGGCCGATCTGTGCCAGAACCTCCTTCAACTCGTTGAGCGACTTGCGTCCGAAGTTCGGGATGCAGAGCAGTTCGGCCTCGCCTTTCTGTGCGAACTCGCCGATCGCCGCCAGCGGTGAAATGCGCCTCTATTCACTCCGGAAGCGGATGGAAAATTCCATCGAAGGCGAATTCTACAATCTCGCGGCGTTGGAGGGGTGGCGCGGCGTCGACGTCGATGTGATCGCGGACATCAAACAGGTCGCCATCGACGAGCACCGGGCGGCGTGGGACGTGATGGAGCAGGCGGCCAGGGAATTTCTTAGGCGAAGAAAGCCAATGAAAAAGGAGACCTAGGTTCCTTTTCCATGCCGTTTTACAGGCCAAGCGACCAACATCGGTAAGCCAAGCATTCGCTCCGCGAAACTCAGGTCTCGCTTTCCATGGAGGCTAGTTCGTCAGCGACGTGCTTCGAATTCTTCACCCAAACCGGCACGTCTGCCAGATCCTTGTCCTGCTGCTTGATCGCTTTCAGCAGGCGCATCTCGTCCAATAGATAGAAGAGCAACGCCCGCCGTACGGTGACCACTGATAGACCCTGCTCCATTCCGTACTCCCGAGCGATGGTCGAGCGCTGGGTCGGAGACAGTCTGGGATGCGGTACGAATTCCACTCCGACCATATTTTGCCAGTCGTCGTCGAGCGTGGAAGGTACGGGAGCATGGTCCGGCAGGGAATGCGACGACAGCACACGGGAAAGGGAGAAGTCTATGAACCGCTTCCGAGAGAAATCGAAGGCGCGAACATGGTAACGACCCGAAGCCTTCACGACGGCGTGCGGGCACACGATGCGTTCGCTTGCTCCCGTGCTCGTCATCGATTGATATTTCAGGCGACAACTCGCGCGTAATTCCATGGCGGCGAGGAGCGCTCTCACATCGTCGGGTTCGATCCGATGTTCAGGAGCGGACAACACTTCCAAAGAGAAGGGTTCGTCGGGTCGCGCGTCCGGAAATCTCGTGAGCCAGAGATCGTCCATGGAGCCGTGCACGTCGAACACCGGGGTGAACGGTTCGGGGCGCAGATAGGTGCCTGGTCCCATGCCGCGGGCGGCGGCAGGTCCCGGTTTTCTTTCCGGTGGAGGAGTGGCGGATAAGTAGCGATAGGTCTTTATATCTATTTTTGCTTGTACGTTGGATATGCCAAATTTGGAGACATGATCGGCGAGTCGCAAAAACCCGAACCATTTCAATCGGTCGTCGACATGCTTGAGACGAGCCTTTAGGGCAGCGCCGCCGCGCAAGGATTCGAGTTCGGATAGTGACTTTACAGACATTCTATATTGAGTTCTAATATTCAAATGATGAGTAATCAAACAGAAGCAGATTCGGAGGAAGACGTCGAGATCGCAGTCCGCGTGCTGAGCCGGGGATTCATCGATCTGCATCAGGGCGTCAGGGCGGGCGAGATCGTCGATCCTTATTCGCTGCCCCAGACCATGGGAGACGGTATGCGGATGCTGTCGAGGCTGTGCGTCAAAGCAGGCGCCGAAGATCTCGGGGATAGCATCCATTCTCTTTCAGACATCGCCCGCCGCCTGCCCGTGGGCGAGTGGGGCATTCCGCAGTTCTGCGCTCCGTTCCGTTTCGCCGAGGCCAAGCTCCTCACCGCCGAACCCGTAGCCCCCACCGAGGAATGCCGTGCGCTGGCGAGCAAAGGCGGGGCGGACGGCATCCTGGAAGGCGTTCATCATCTTCAGCTTCGCGAAATCGTGCAGCGGGTCCGGAGTCAGAGCAGGCTTCAAATCTATTCCGTGCTGCGCGAGCGGATCGTCCGGAAGCCGGTGTACGAGCGCCGGGAGCTGTCCGGCTTCCTCGAAGATGAGGGCATTGTCGCCGCCGACGAGGTGATGCGCCAGTGGTCGATCGACATTCCGCTCGGCGCGTTGCGGCGCAACGGCTCGTTCGCCATCTGCGGCAATTGCGGCGGTCTTCTCTATCCTCACCGCGACACGAGCCGCTTTCCGGATGGCCGATGCAAGATCGGACCCTGCCGGGAGGAGGTGCCATCGTCGACGGCGGGGCAGATCGTCGAAGACGTTGCCGGCTGGCGCGTCTTCAAGGACGACATCCTGGCCTATTGGGTCGGGCCCGGCCTAGCGGAGATCCGCTTGTACGACGAGCTCCGCAGGGGCGGCGTGGACGTGCAGCTCTATCCCCGCGACGATGCCGCCGACGTCGGCCGGACGAGCGAGCTCGGCATCGACGTGAAGAGCTACGCCTGTCCCCGGCTTCTGGGCGACACTTTGTCCGAGCGACTCGGCGGGCTGACGACCTTCGACGAGCGGTACGTGGCCATTCCGGATGCCATCGTGAACCGCCGGCCGGGTTATCTCGAGGATCTGCGCTACGCGTACCGCGGCTCGACAAGCGTCGTGTTCGGAAAGATCAGCGAAATCGCCGCAAGGATTCTCGGATGAGGGTCGCTCCGGACGGTTTCAGACCGGCGCTGCGCGCCCAGTGGATGGCGTGCGTAATGCACGATATCCTCGGCCTTCGGTCGCTCGCTGGCGCGCCGGCCCTGTTTTCGGGGTACCGCTCGATCGTCACCCACCCCGCCTTGGCCGACGCACGCGTCGCGCTACGGAACCTTCGTCTTCTCGGCGTCAATATCGAGTCCGAGGCGCATCTCCAGGAAGCCGTGACGGAAGCCCGCGCCTGGGAGGAAGATCACTCGTCCGCGGACGACTACGTCGAGCCGCCGTTCGAGATCTCGACCGATCCCGGCACTGGCTTTGCGATCCGTGAGCGCGTCCGCCGGGACGATGCGCGTCGCGCCGGCATGCTCGCTTGCTTGTTAGGCGTATTACCTCACGACGTTCAGAAGACGCTGCCTGCCGATCACACGCGCCGATTCCGCTTCCGTGTCGACGGGGACACCGGTCCGGACGTCATCTGCGACACCCGCGAGATTGCGGGGCTGCCGCCTCCTCCCGAGACCGCTCCGGTAATGCGGGAACGCGCGCCGATCAGTGTGACGATCGCGGAGCTGGAGGGCGTCGCTCGGGAGCTCGATGAGGAGGACGCTCGCGATCCGACTCGGGTGCCGCGCAACTTCTTCACGCGGTTAAGGTCGGAGCAGGGGGACCCCGTCTTTTCGGTGCTTTCGCCGCAGGGAGCGGGGCTCGCGCCGACGGACCGGATCGAACTCGATGACGTTAGCCACATGATCGGCCTTCCCGGCGCGGGCAAGTCGACTCTGATTTTCCTCCTGGTCGTGCTCCTCGCGCGGCGGGGCCGGCGTGTCACGCTGCTCGTTCCATCGATCGAATTCGCGCTCGCGCTCGATGCGGATCTTACCCGCTATGCGGTGCCGACGGCGCTGCTCGTCGGTCAGTCGCCCGATGCGCGCAGACGACACGCGACACGACTGGCGGAGCGCATCGCGACGCTAGACAGCGCCGGCTTTGGTCAGACGGCTCCTGGTGCTGAATTGCTCGGGACGCGATGCGCTCTCGCCGGCTTTGTGTCGGTGCCTCCGCCCGGGTTCGATTTCCCGCATGATCGCCCGCCTTGCAGGTCGCTGCGCCAGGCCGTGGTCAAAAGGGACGGGAAGGAGGGCAAGGAAGGAAACCGGCTCTGCCCGCTCGCCGTCGCTTGCGGACGCCAGCGCTCGTCGCGGCGGCTGGCCGATGCCGCGGCGCTCGTTCACATCGGACATGTGATCTCGACCGAGGTCGTCGCCTCGCCGCACTTTCATACGGAGCGGATGCGGGAGTTCGAGATGCTCGCCCGCACCAGCGATCTCGTGATCATCGACGAGGTCGACGGCGCACAATCCGCGCTGGATCAGAAGGGCTTCGCCGAACTCGACCTCTTTGGATCGTCCGACTCTTACGAGTCCATCCTCCTGGACGATGTCTTCGATCCGGTTGCTTCGGGGCGCGGTTTCGCGGTGTCGAACTCGATCGAGAACTACACGCTGGCCTCCAACAGGTTCATGCGTCTGAATCGCGGGCTGCGCGCGCACTTGCTCGAGCGCATGGTCGAAGAGGGCGGGGTCCTTTCGCGGTACAAGGACGCCTTCGTCACGGGAAATTCGATCCTCGCCAGCATGTACCTCGACCCCGAGGTCGACGAAGAGGAGCACGGCAGCGCCAGGTTCGATCTGATCCGGCGCCTTTTCGAGCAGTTGGTCCGCTCCGTCCTGACGTCGGGCGTCGGAGGCGATGGAGAGGACGAGCTTTCGGATCTCGATCTCGAACGCGTCGCCCGGGATCTCGGCGTCGAACATGCGGCGCTGGTCGCTGCGGCCACTCGCTTCCGAGACGCCCTCTTCGCGCTGCTCAATGCCCGCCTGGTCGAGAAGTTCGCCGAATACTACGACCAGATGCAGGAGGCATTCTTCGGAATCCTTCCGCCGCGCGCGGAGCTGGATCCGCAGGAGGCGCGCATCCTATTCCGCTTTCTCGTCGAAGTGACGACGGTCGTGCTGCAGTTCCTCGCGCTCGTTCCCGCGCAGTACGCGATGATCGCTGAAGGCGTGCATACCGAGCGCGTGTTCGGGCAGGGCGTCTCGCTCGATATGCGCCGCCACCTGCCGGAATCGTTGATCGGGCGGCTGTCGGGCATCCGCTTCTCGTACGAAACCGAAGAAAGTGGCAAACGCAAGCTGGCTCTGCAGTATCTGTCCTTCGCGGGCGTGCCCAGGCTCCTGCTGTATCACCTGTCGGCGATGTTGACGGAGGACGGCATCAAGGGGCCGGCCGTGTTGCTGGCCTCGGCGACCAGCTACCTTCAGCCAAGCCCGAGCTATCATGTATCGGTCCGCCCGAATTACGTCCTGCGCCGCGAGGGCGAACGCGAAGCCTGGCGCGATAGCGTCTACGCCTTCAGGCCCGTCCGCGACCCGGACCGCCCGGGCGAGTTCGTAAGGGTCAGCGGCGCCGGCACCGAGCGCGATCGCAATCACGCTCTGCAGCTTCTTACCGATCAATGGTTCGGGGGAGCGGATCCATACGTGCGGCAGTTGCGGGAAGACCAGTTTGATCCGGGCCGCCGGACCGGCATCGTGGTGAATTCCTACGAGCAGGTGCGCTCCATGAAGGCGCACCTGAAGAGAACGTCGTCGTCGGCCGACCGCGTTATCGGTGTGACGTCGGACATCTCCAAGATACCGCTGCAGGAGCGTGCGGAATGGGTCTCCGCCAGCCAGGTCGAGATGCTCGGCACGCGTGACGACTGGGACGCCATCATCTTTCCGATGAAGGCCATCGGTCGCGGCGTAAACATCGTGTTCCCTGACGGTGATCGCGTGCGCGACGCGGTCTTGGGTTCGGTCGCGTTTTTCGTCCGACCCCACCCGGCGGTCGACAGCCTCGCGTTCACCGGCGGCTTGGCCGGTCAATTGGCCTTGAAGTTCGACCAGAGAGCCATTCCTCCCGGCGCCGACATCCCCCGGCTGGCCCGGGAATGGCGCAGCGCCCGCGACGACGCGTTGGACTCGCTGCGACGGCTGCTACGACGTCCCCAGCAGATGAGCCGACTCGGACCCATGATCCGTCCCTTCGTCGCGGATGGCATGGTCGATCTGCTGCAGACGATCGGCCGGGCTATGCGCAATGGATGCAAGGCGCGGGTCTTCTTCGTCGACGCCTCCTTCGCGATGAATTCGACGCAAAACCGGCGCGACAGCCAGCGATCGAGCATGATCGTCGCGATGCGCGACGTTCTGCAGGAGCTCCTCTCCTCCGCCGACCCGGTCGAACGCGAGATCTATCAACTTCTTTACGAGCCGTTCCTGCACCCACTGCGGAACTGCGCCAACGTGATTTTTCCGGAAATGGACCCCGAATGACCGACGAAGAGAACCTTTTCGTCCGATCGTACGGGGATCAGAGCATCCTCGAGAGCGCGTTCGTCTGGCGCGGACTGCCTCCGTCGACGCCGTCGCCGGTGCCGCCGCTGCGCTTCAGTTGGACCTCGACCACGAGGGATCTTCTCAAGCGCATCGCGCGCAACGCGGTCGCAACGAAGAAGGTCGAGGGGAAGGAGATTCCGTACTCCGACCTGAGGGCCGCGTTGCAGGCGCGGATCGGCGGACTGGTGCTTCTCGACAGCAGGTTTTCGCGAACCGACGAGGCTCGCCGCGCGGCGTTCTGCTGATCTATCTCGGCGCACTGAACTCCGACAGACGCAAGAACCTGCGGCTGGAACTGTTCAAGCGCAGGAAATCGATGCTCGTCGTCGACGAGGCGCTTGTCGCTTTCGCGCTCGCCGACAAATCGGACCATCGAAAGGCGGTACTGGAGGTCGCACAGGGTTATTCGGGTGCGGCTCCCTACAGAGACTACAACCGCTCGGCAGTCCCGCCGGAGATGTTCAAGGGACGATCTTGGGAGAGAAGCGCCATCGAGCACTCCTTCGGATCTCACATCGTCTTCGGCGGCCGGCGGCTTGGCAAGACGGCGCTCCTTCGGCAGATCCACGCGACGCCGCCCGCCAACGCGGTCTTCGCCTACGTCGACATGGACACTTCGAACGCGTTCGAGCAGATGTCCCGACGCATTTCGATTTTTGCCTCGCCCGTCAGAAACGAGGAAGAGTTCACCTCCACGATCACGACCTGGCTCGGTCAGGACGAGCGGCGTCGGCTGCTGCTGCTGATCGACGAGGCTGACAGTTTCGTCCTCTACGAAAGCCAAACCGAGTTCCGTTGCATCCGGGCACTGCTCCGCTTGATGGCGGACACCGGTAATCGTTTCAAGTTCGTGTTGGCGGGCCTTCACAACGTGTCGCGCATCGCGCGGACGGAGAACTCGCCGCTCGTTCATATCTCCAACGAACCACTTCAGATCGGCCCGTTGTTGGACAAGGACGTCGACGACGCGGAATTCCTGATCCGTGGGCCGTTGGCCGCCATGGGTTTCGAGTTTGAGAACCGGGAAGATGTCTGGCGTATCCTGAGCTTCACTAACTACTACCCGGTCCTCATCCAGGTGTTCTGTGAGGAACTGCTCAGGATCATTCACGACCGGGCTCAGCAGACAAACCGGCTGCCGGATCCGATCTCCACCGGCCTGGTGGAACTGGCGCTCGATTCCGCGGACGTCCGTGGCAAGTTATTCGCAACCTTCGAGACGACCATCAACTCGATCGAGGGTCGCTACGAACTGCTGACTTACATTCTCGCGGCACGTGAACTGGTGGACCACGGCTCAGGTATGTCCGCCGAAGGCATGACGCCGGCCGAGGTGGCAGAACGCGCGATGGAGTATTGGCCCGCGGCGTTTCCCCGCGGCAGCGACCCGATCGAAATCGAATACCTGCTCGAGGAAATGGAGGGTTTCGGGATCGCCCGGCGCACCTATTCCGGCGGCTTCGCCTTGCGATCCCGTAGGCTGCTCGAGTTGATGGCATATGACGAGGCCGATCTGACGAGCAAGCTCGAGCAGTACCATAAGCGGCGTCCGGATCGGATTTTCGATCCGAAGAACAACCGCAGGATACTCGCAAAGCCGCTCCCGACGGTGGACAGCAACGGCCACCTTTCGCCGCTGACGAACGGTCAAGAAGCCGACCTCCTCGCGCCGTTCGCGCCAGCAGCGGCGGTCAAGGCGGACGGTTCTCCGATGCCACCGCGAGCTCACGGCATCGGCGTCGTCTTCGGTACGGCATGGGCGGGCGTTCGGTTCGTCGAGGCGGCTCTGATGGATGCCGAGCGGACGAAGGACGGATTGGTCGAAGTCGAGCCGCGGACCTACGAGGGGAAGAAGGATCTCTTCGACGACGCGAAACGACCATCGCGGTCGGGACGCCCGCGCGTGCTCGTGGTGTCGTCGAGGACGCCATGGCGGCCCGACTGGATTCTCGAAGCCGAGCGGCTCGGTCGCGTGCGGAAGGGCGAGGTGAGGATCGTCTTCGTCGGCGATCCTCTTCACGCTTCCGCCTGGTCGGAGGATACGGCCGTGCTGAAGCGCATCAGGCCTCAGGTCAAGTTGGTCCGGCTGCGACCAGTGACACGGTCGTATCTCGGATCTCGCCTGGAATCGCTGCAGCTTTCGGCGGATTTGATGGATCGCATCATCGAGGCGACCGGCGGGTGGTCGGAAACTGTCGGGCCGCTCTTGGCTCGGATAGCCGAACGGCCGAGTCAGGCGTCCGCCTTGATCGATGCCGACCGGCAAGCGTTGCTGGCGGCGCCTGGCCTGTACGAGCGACTGGGTATCCAGCCCGAACTTGTCGCCTTCTTCCGTGAACTCGCCCAGTACGCGCATGGCTCGGTCATCACGTATCGGGATTTCCAGCATCTCTGCACGACGGACGGCAGGAAGATCGTCCCGAGCGTCCTGGCGGTCTACAGCGACGTCTTGGGGATCATCTCGTTCTCGCCGGATCAATCGGGTAATCGCAGCCTGCACAAGGTCGACCTCAACCCGCTGGTCCTCGCCGCACTGCTGAAGCCGGAGTGAGGTAATGGAACGCGAAGATTTGTGGTGGTCGCAGGCCGGGCCGTCGAGTGTTCTCGGCAAGATCGCGCTCGCGGTCTCCCGAAAAGACAGGGTCGTCTGCATTTCGACGCCGTTTCCCAGGATTTCCGGATTGACGGCAGCGGTCGAGCGTAGGCTCCGGAGCGAACTCTCGCTTGATAGCGTGCCGATCGATCTGACGGCCGAGGATCAATCTCAACCGATCGCACACCTGCTGGCCGGTTTCCTCGACGTCTCGGCGGTCGAGATCGGTACTGTGGCCGACTTCGCCGTCCATCCGCGGCTCGTCGACAGGGTGCTGATCGTCGACGGTCTCGACCGTACCCAACTGCGTCGCTGGAGCCTGTTTCTGCGCCAGCTCATGGCCGAACCCGCGGAGGAGACCGTGGTCGGACCGGTCGTGATCGTCCTGTTGCCGACGGAGCTCAACAGGGACGACCGGTCGGCGCTATGCGGCCCAGCAAACCTGATCTCGACCCTGGGCATCTGCGATCGGTACGACAGTGCGAGCTACGCTGCTGCGATCGGCGCCCGCCCCGCGCAGGGCCTGATCTCGCGCGTCGGGCATGCGGCGGCGATCGAGGTCGCAGCCTGGTCGCGCGAGATGCTCGAAGAAATGGTGAAATGGGACGCGGCGGATCAGATCTCGCCGTTTCCGCTGCTCGAACGGATCGCGGCAAAGAATAGTTATCCTTTCCCTTGTTGGGAAAACGGTCTGGTTGACTATTGGGACGACGAGCCGGCTGCGCACGCGGCGGCGGCCCTGCAACATGGATACGTAGATCACATTCGGCGACGCGTCTGGAGCGCTCAGGCGAGCATTCTGCTGCCGTTCACTCAGCGGATCCTGAGGTCCCTCATCTCGAGGTACCAGCACGTACTTGCCAGGAAGGTCTCTCCCGCAAAACCCTACACCAGGAAAATCCACGATCACGTAAAGACCATCGAAGATTTCTGGAAACTAGAGTTCTACGACTTGAAGGAGTTCACGAAGGACCTGCTCAGTCCCAACGAAGCCAGTCTGCTGAGCCAGGCGGGTTGGATACGCAACAAGGTCGCCCACTTCGACTTGATCGATCCGGAGGTCGTCTCACGCTTCTCCGACTTCTATGAGGCGACGATCGGCGACGTTGACTTCGACATCCCGGGCTGGAACTGGCCGCGTTGCGGACAGAACATGACGCTCACGGTCGGTCCTTCCGGAGCCGGGAAGTCCACCTGGTCGGCCGCGCAGGGGATCGAGGTGATCTCTTCAGACGAAATTAGAAAGGAACGGAGTCCGGACGGCGAAGTGCGGGGTGCGCAGTCCGAGATCTTCCATGAAGTTCGCATGCGCAGCGCGAAGGTCCTCGGCAACGGTCGATCCATCATCGTCGATGCGATGCACATCGAACCGGATGATCGACTTCGCCAGTTGGCGATAGCTCCGGCTGACGTTCCGAAGAAGTACGCACTCATCGACCGGCCCCTCGCCGACAAGCAGCGGGACGGCGGTTGGAGAGGAGAGAAAGGTCTCGTCGACAAGTATCACCGCCTGTTCGCCGACCACGCGGGCGCTGCGCTGGCGGGGGACGGAAGAGGCGACGTCGAGGTCATCGACCTCCGGGTGCAACACAGCGAAGGAAGCACCGGTTAGCTGCAGGTGTCAGGCGAAGGCAATCCCTGGCTACGACGAACGTGTTGGATGAAAAGACCCCCCTCGCTTTTTTGGCGGTCAAAAATCGGCGAAAAAATCGACGCGAAATTCGTCAGTCGTGTCAGTGGGATCTGAGACCGAGTCGTTTTCAAAACGAAATCGAGTCGTTCTCAAAGGTGAAATCGAGTCGTTCTTTCGTGGTCCGCACATCGAAATTCTTGAGCTACAGCAGCGGCAGCTTGAATCTGAAACCAGACGGTTATGAGCGGGAACCTCTATCCATTGAGCTGCAGGCTCCGTCAAACCT
>WNFI01155901.1_pt2 | contig 13563 bp, 10 predicted proteins | sample 5400471 | NCBI WGS metagenome assembly WNFI01 (sample SAMN13153348, study PRJNA577476) | soil metagenome | isolation source: 100 cm saprolite on Douglas fir-dominated hillslope | place: USA:California | collected 2013-09-17 | reverse complement strand
GGGACTCTGTCCTGGAAGCCATCTGAGTGCAGGCAAACGTCGCAATGGCAAGCCGACCAAAGGCAACCGCTACCTGCGTTCTGTTCTGACCCAAATTGCCTGGGTTCTCACACGCATGAGTAACAATTACCTTTCGGCGCAGTTCCATCATCTCAGACCTCGCCTGGGTGAGAAGAAAGCCGTAGTGGCAGTCGCTCACAGTGTGCTGGTCATCGTCTATCATGTCTTAGCGAAAGAAGAGCCGTATCAAGATCTTGGGCCAGATTACTTTCGCAGGCAAGATAAGGAACAGCAAGCCCGGCGCTTTGTCCACCAGCTAGAAACCCTGGGCTATCGTGTCGAGCTGGCCCCACAAGAGGAGGTGACTACCTAATTCTTCCCTTTTATCCCGAGCGCGCCCACCCTCTCGTTGCTCACGGCGCAGGCTGTGAGATAGGGGGCATTTCTGTCTGGAAGTGAGGTCAAGGATTCCATTTTCGAAGGATCATTCAGCCAAATTACCACCTCCTGCTTCTATGACACGTTAGCAATGCCGAAAATTTAGCTACTTGTGCAGAGATCAGTAATTCCATGCCTACACAGTTGTAGATGCGGAATTAAGTTGTCCTCCCCTGTGGAATTAAGTTATGCCTTGAGGTTGATAGCCCCACATTCAAACTTCGGCCTTTAAACTCTGCCTTATGAACACAGTGTCTCCTAAAAACTCTCCGAGTTATGGAATAAAGTTGTCCTTCGATAGCAACATGGAACCCATACTGTTGAGATAATCAGACAGCAGCATCTACCAAAGAGCAGTAGAGAGTGGAGCACTATCATAGTGCAGAAAACTCCGGATGTTTGGACGGATGGCTCAAGTAGCCAACCCAGGGCCAAAGCAGTCAAAGACGTGTATAAGAACTCAATCCGTTCCACCCATGTCTGGCTCTCTTGACCTCCAAACCCTCCTTCGATCAACTCTGAACGATTACATTGTGAAGTATGAACTATCAATCCGTTCAGGGGCATGGTATAATATGTGCAAATTCATGAGAATGTGCGGTAGTCAAACAAGGAGATGCAAGATGAGCCAGAATCCCACGGAAGGCGCTGATTCCACTCCCTCTGAGCCCGGTCCTGCCAATCCCTACCCGGCCCCTGCTGGAACACCCTCTGGGGAGGGATTGCCTCCTTACCATTCGTATGCTCCGCCACCACCGCCGCCACCGTATGGCTCGGACAACCTTGCACAACAGAGCGGCTACGGGGCAGCGTATCCCCCTGCGTACTCACCTGGTCCGCAGGTACCTCTGCATGTAAGATCGGATTCTCCACTCGGGCCAGACGAGCCAACTGTATTGAGCCAGCCAAGTAGCTGGCCCTATTCGCCCTACCCGATGCCCCCTCAACCGGCTCCCAGCACTCCTCCACCACCACCACGGAAAAAAGGAAAAGGTATCCTTGTATTCATTGTAGCGATCGCCCTGACAATTGTTGTTGGTGGCGTGCTGGGCGTTGTGCTCTATACTAATTACCAGAATAACGGGCAGAAAACCGCTGCTGATGCTACCGCCCAGGCGAATGCCAGTTCCACTGCTAATGCCCAGGCCACGGCAACCTACGTCCAGACACATTATCCGTTCAGCGCGAACCTGGTGCTCAACGATCCTTTGAACAATAACAGGAACAATAACAGTAACGCTGCACAATATGGTTGGGAGACAAACACAGGATGCGTCTTCACGGGCGGTGCATACCGAGTAATAGCAGCAAAGCAGGGCAGTTCTGCTCAGAAGTGTACGGCTCAGAAGACCAACTTTACAAATTTTACCTACGAAATTCAGATGACGATCGAGACCGGTGGTGACAACGCGGCGGGAGGTATCTTCTTCCGTGCTGACCCTGTTAGCAACCAGGGCTATATCCTTTTTCTCAGAATTGATGGGTACTACGAATTCAGCATTGCATCAGGCCCTAATCATTATAATACGATACAGTCTGGCACGCTGGCCGCTCATAGTCTGGGCTTCCACCAGGTTCACACCATCGGTATTGTTGCCAACGGCTCTCATATCTCGGTCTACCTCGATCAAAATCAGGTCACGCAGGTATCAGATACCACCCTTACCAGTGGCAAGATCGGGGTGTTTGCGCAATATGGAAGGAGTTCAACGACGGTTGCCTACACCAATGCAAAAGTCTGGCAACTGTAATAGGATGGAGGCAAAGCGTAAATGGTGCCTTGCTTCCATCCTGAAATAGAGAGGAGGAACATCCTATGGGTCTGACAGTCTGTCCCGCCGCCGTCGTCGCAGCCCCGGTCGAGGTGGTCTGGGGGAACCTCGTACAATGGGAACGCTGGTCCGAGCGGTTTGATCGCTCTTTCCAGGCAGAACGGAGTGAGCCAGAAGGTCCAGCCACCGTAGGCCAGACCATCTACTTCGCAGGAAAAGCCTTTGGCCGAACCTTGCACTTCATCTTCAAGGTCGAAGAGGTCAATCCCGAAAGACACCAGCTCGGCCTGCATGCTTTTTCCCCATTCGGACTGCAAGGGAAAGCACACATCGCCTGCTATCCCATCGACGCGACCACCTGCCGCGTCCAATATGACGAGGAGGCGATCTTTCCCCCAGGCTGGTGGGGTTGGTTCCTCGAAACATTTGGCGCGAAAACCATCGCTGCCAGCGTAGAAGATTCCTTGCAGCGCCTCAAGCGTGCCTCTGAAAGACAGTATCAGCAAGGGCAAGCGAAATCAGCCTCGTTCTTTTAGGCTCCATGCGCGTTTTCGTCGTTCTTCTCGCCAATCGGCTTTTCTTGGTGCTCCCATCCTTCTATTTTACAACTTCTTTACTTCTCCCTGCCGAGATCAGTAGGTGCGGGAATAAACTCAGGATCAAAGGTGAATGTTGTTCCCTCAATCCGAGGCACGATACAGAACGAACAGTTCACCGGACAGCCACGCGAAGCAAAAGTCATTTCATAGTGGCCTCGCTGCTTGTCAAAGCGTGGGTCCAGGCCGCGCACGATCTTCAAGCCTGTCTCTTGTTTCCACCAATTCGCCAGCGCGAAGAGCCCAGGACCGCCAGACCAAATCTCTGACCTCGTTTTCATACGCAGCGCGATCTCACGAGCAATGGGCGCATGCCACGAGAAAATGACAGAAAGGCACATCAGGTCAGTATCAAGCTCCCACATGCCAGGATCTCCATCGTAGTATGTTGTTTGGTGCCCCTGAGTCCTGAGCCAGTCTGCCAGCTTCCGCGCCCCAAGATTGTAATGCGGCTCTCCTGAGTTACGGAGAGAGCAATTTACCACTACCGCCTTCATCTCCTTTATCTCAACTTTCTACACAGCAGTCACCGAGGATCTACTGCGTAAGAGGGGAATTTTCTACACACTTTGCCGGATAGCCCTCTTTTATTGCCCTGCTATTGTGTTGCTTTGAAAAAGAATGATCGATGGATTTCGCGGTATGGAACTCACCCTCACACGCAGGGATGGAACCCAGGTTACCGTTACCTATGATGGTCAATTCTCTCACAAGTTCGATTTGCTTACGCTCTTCCCGGGGGAGAAAGGGCCGCCTCAACCACTCGATGACCCGGTAGTTTATGGCAAAGCTGTGTATCAGGCATTGTTTCCACAGGAGACAGTAGCACGGCGTGAGCTAGATGCTATGCCAGAACGAATCCTGCTTGTTACCACTGATGACAGTTGCGATACCATACTGTGGGAATACGCCTATGGTCTCTATGGTGCTGAAGATGTCGAAAACTTCCTTGTCCTGGCGTGCCATTTTGTGCGCGGTCTTCCTCTTGATCAACGCATCCCACCACCAGTGCTGGATAGTTGTTTACATATTATTGCCATTTCTTCCAATCCGCTCGATTCAGAGTTACCGCCCCTCGACATCGATACTGAGTGGATGCGCCTGAAAGAAATTATCAGCGAGGTTCCCCATAACATCAGCCTTGAACGTACTCGACCCTCGACGATAGAACAGGTGCGCCGCCTGGTGGCTAACCAACGCAATCGAGTAGTGCATTTCATGGGCCATGGCGGGCAGTATAAGACAGGGGCAATCCTGTGCTTTGAGAAGGACAACGGCGAACTGCATCCGGTTACAGCAAGAGAGTTCGTGATGCGCGTGCGAGGAAGCGTGTTTCTGGTCACACTCAATGCCTGTGTCAGCGCAACACCTGGATCTATCACCTTCAGTAATCTCGCGGCAGCGCTTGTGCGCCAGAAAACGGCGTATGCCCTGGGGATGCGCCTGAGTATTCATGACGACGATGCACGTAGCTTCTCGCGCAGCTTCTATAGCGAACTGGCGAGTGGAGTCTCCGTTGAAGAGGCACTATTCCAGGCACGGCTGACGCTTGCCAACAGCCCACGTTCCTGGGTCATTGGTGTACCGGTGCTGTATACAGCGCTCACTGCACCTGCCTCTGGTTTCACTTCTATCGAAGGTACACCCACTGTCAACGAGCATCTACCCCAAATCGAGGTCAGCGCGCTCCCCCGTGCGCAGGGTGCGTTTCAAGGGCGCATCGATGAATTAAAGCAGCTTGGTGGCTTGCTCACCGAGGATAATCGCCCGCGCCTGGTCACAATTCACGGCAGCGGTGGGCAAGGTAAGACGGCACTGGCACGTGAAGCCGTCGAACGCTTCGCTTATGCCTGGCCAGGAGGTGTCTGGGCGACGACGTTGGAGAATCTACCCGGCCGCGAAGTGTTTGTCAGCGACTTGGCACGCTTCCTGGGCATCGCTACTCAGGAGATACATGATCCTGCTGAGATAGAGCGGCAGGCACTCAGAAAACTGAACCAACGGCGAACACTGATCGTGCTGGACAATGCTGAGACGCTAGTTGAAGCTGTTAAGGCGAACGATGTAGCTGCAATACGGCTGGCACGATTTCTCCGCGAACACCTGTCGAGTCCCCTGGTGTCCCTACTGGCCACGTCGCGTGAGTTCCTAGGATGGGATGACGAGGTTGGTCTCAAGCACGACCTGAATGGCCTGACGCCAGAGGAAGGGGCCAGGTTATTCCGGCAGGCCGCACCACAGCGAGTGGGTGACGCCGAGCTTGCACTGGCAGAGGAATTGAGTAGTAAAGTAGAAGGACACCCTTTGAGTTTGAGACTGCTCGGTGGCACATTTAATGACAGTGCTGTCGCTCTTCCAGCATTTGTCAAAGACTGTGAGATACATTTGCTCCAAGCTGAAAACAAGTATGTGGGAGCCGAGCATCGCCACCGCACTCTCTATGCCTGCATGGATACGAGCGTGCGTTACCTGGATGCCGAGCTTGCTGAACTATTTAGTAAATTGTGGTTGTTTCACGCACCATTCTTGTTAACAACAGCCGTGGCTATCTTTGATCCAGAGCACGATGCCACGAAAGACGAAGATTCTCCAGTTTATGATCGGTTATATACACTCTGGCGGCGTGCGTTGCTGGTGCGTGAAGAGGTAACCATTCGTGAGGGCACTTTGCAGTTTTACCGCGTGCTACCGACGATACGCCCTTACATCGAGAAATACCTCGCTCAAGTCGACTCGTGCAAGCAATTACTGGATAGTTTTGGAGAAACATATGCCAATCTGATGCACTACCTCCGCAATGAGTTAGACCGTGGTGGCGCAGCTACTATCATCGCCTTACAATCCCGTGAAGATTTCGAACGAGGTGTGTCGTATGTGACAGGAGTGCAGCGAGGCTATTACCTGCTCGACTGGGGATGGATACTTCAACGGTTGATTGATACCAGACGAGGACTGAAGCTGATCGAGCAAGCCCTGGAAATTGGACAAGGCCAGGATCGACTGCTTGAGTTGCAAGCTCTCAACAACATGGCGTTGGTGTACCATGCGACGGGGCAGCCACAGCGAGCCCTGGAGTTGTTTGAGCAGGCCTTGCTTCTGATTCGAGAAGTGGGAAATCGAGCAGGGGAAGCGACCACGCTCAACAACATGGCGATGGTGTACGATGCGACAGGGCAGCCACAGCGGGCCTTGGAGTTGTATGAGCAAACCTTGCCCCTGATGCGAGATGTGGGTAACCGAGCGGGAGAAGCAACCACGCTCGCTGATATGGCCGGGGTGTTGTATCGATATCTCAATCGCTCACAGGAAGCAATCACAAGGATGGAACAGGCGATTGCGGTGTTGGTGGAAACGGGCTTACCTCAAGATGCTGCCGGGCATACCAGAGACGATATGCAACAATACCTTGATGCTATGCTCAAGGATATTGGTCATATCGCTATGCTCGCTGCCCAGATTCAGCAGATTGTCACCAACACGGTTGCTGTCATGACTACTGTGCAGGAAAGTCGGACTGAATGGCGTGAAGTTATAACAAAAGCATTACAGCAAGCAAAAAGTATCAATCGACAGCAGGATGCCGATTTCTTTGCTGCTGTCCTGGCTCTCTTGGACGGGCAACCACCAGCGTTGCCTGGCGACCATCCCTATGCCCTCACCCTGGCAAAGATCCAGGAAGGCATTGCAGCAGGCGGACTAGAAGATGATGATACTCCTCAGAACGATGATCTACCCTTTGATGCTGAACTGATCCCTCGCAGTATCGCTGCCCTCTCAGGCGGGCCGCAAGAGAAAATGGCACATGTACAATACCTGGCTGCGATGAGTAGCCAGACGACGGAAGAGGAGTTGAAAGCGCTTCTTCAGGTGATTCAGTTGGGGCTGTTTGGCAGTGATCTCTCGCAGTTGGGTCAGAACTTGAGCGGTGTGTACCGGGAGGCATGGGAAGCTATTGTCGTGGGTGCTGAGGCAGGAGGTGTTGATCCACGCTTGTTTGAGATGATCGTCAAGAATACGCTGGTGGTGCTTGGGCCAGCTGCAGAGAGACGTGATGAATGGAGGGATGCTCTTACTCAGATAAAGAGCCGGGCAGTGGAGAGAGACGCACAGGAGTTGGTTGCGTTGCTGGTTGCGGTTATTGGGTTGTTGGATGCAGAGGGCAATACTACCGGGCTTGGTACAAGCCTGACGGGTATTTATGCGCGAACGTGGCAGGCGATTGTAGAGAACCTATCGTCATCGTAATGATAGGCCTACAAATTGCTTCAGAGTAGAAAACAGCGAGCACATTTCTATTCTAATCTAAGCAAAGGTGGTCGCCTAGCTTTACAAGAGTGTCCGCCGAGAAAGGAATGACGAATCGGTGGTATGTTAAGGAGGGCTTCAATATGGAACTCACCCTCGCGCGTCAGACCGGAACCCAGGTTCTCGTCACCTGTGATGGTCAATCCTCCCACACATTTGATTTGTTAACACTCGTCCCGGGCGAGAAAGGGCCGCCTCAACCACTCGATGACCCGGTAGTTTATGGAAAAGCTGTGTATCAAGCATTGTTTCCCCCAGATACAGCAGCCCGGCGTGAGCTAGATGCTATGGCAGAACGTATCTTGCTCGTTACCACCGATGACACCATCGATGCCATACCCTGGGAATACGCCTATGGTCCTGACGATTTCGTTGTCCTGGAATGTCATTTTGTGCGTGGTCTTCCCGCTGACCAGCGTATCGAATCACCAGCGTTGGATAAAGGCCTCCACATCGTAGCTGTTCCTTCCAATCCATTGAGCTATGGACTAGAGCCTCTCAACATTGATGGCGAATGGATACGCCTCAAAGAAATCATCCAGGAGTTAAAGGAGTTTGCCATCACCGTTGAGCGAACCCGCCCGCCCACACTTGAGCGCACCGGCCTGCTGGTCACGGGTCAACAGCAGCGCATTGTGCATTTTATGGGACACGGCGGACAAGATGAAAAAGCGGGAGCCATCCTCTGCTTTGAGAAGGACAACGGCGATCTCGACGCGGTGACAGCCAGAGACTTTATGCGCCAGCTACGCGGCAACGTCTTCCTGGTCACGCTCAACGCTTGTATCAGCGCTGCCCCAGGCGAGACACACTTGAGTAATCTTGCGGCGGCACTGGTAGGGCAGAAAACACCCTACGCGCTCGGCATGCGCTTCAGCATCCCGGATGAGGATGCCCTGGCCTTCTCGCGCACTTTCTACAGCTACCTGGCACGTGGTTCCTCCGTCGAAGAGGCCGTCTACCGTATACGCCTTGCCCTCTCCCGCAGCCAGCATCGATGGATGATTGGCGTACCCGTCCTCTACACCTCCCTCTTCGCACCCGCCACTGGCTTTGCTTCCATAGCTGGTACGCCTAATATCGAAGAGCATCAACCCCAAATCGAAGTCAGCGCACTTCCCCGCGCCCAGGGCGCATTTCAAGGGCGCATCGATGAATTGAAGCAGCTTGGCGAATTACTTACCGGCGATCATCGCCCGCGCCTGGTCACGATTCATGGCAGCGGTGGGCAGGGCAAGACGGCGCTGGCACGTGAAGCTGTAGAGCGCTTTGCTTATGCCTGGCCAGGAGGTGTTTGGGCAACCTCATTAGAACACCTACCCGGTCGAGAAGTATTTGTCAACGACCTGGCGCGTTTCCTGGGCATCATTACTCAGGAGATGGGCGATCCTGCTGAGATAGAGCGGCAGGTACTGAGACAACTGAACCAACACCGGACGCTGATTGTATTAGACAATACCGAGACACTTATTGAAGCAGTAAAGGCAGGAAACGGAGGGGTAACACAGTTGTCCCAATTGATCCAGCAGTTAGCGGGTCCTACTGTGAGTCTGCTGGTGACATCACGTGAACACCTGGGATGGAGCGGAGAGGTCGCGTACGAAATCGGTGGTCTATCATCTGAGGAAGGGGCGAATCTCTTCCGGCAGAGTGCCCCGCAACGCGCAAACGAGGTAGAGATGGCATTGGCAAAGGAACTTAGCCAGAAGCTCAAGGGTCATCCATTGAGTCTGCGCCTACTTGGTGGGGCTTTCAATGCGAGTAGCATAACACTGCAAACTTTTCTCGAAGATTGTGATGCTCAATTGTTGAAGGCGGAAAACAAGTATGTGGGGGAGGAGCACCGTCATCGCACACTCTACGCCTGTATCGACACGAGCGTTCGCTACCTGGATGCCGAACTTGCTGATCTGTTTCGTAAATTGTGGCTGTTTCAAGCGCCATTCTTGTCTGAAACAGCCGCAGCCATCTTTGATCCCCAGATTGAAGACGCAGAAGACAAACGCTCTCCTATCTATGATCGGTTACATACACTCTGGCAACGTAGTCTGCTGACGCTTGAGACGGCAACGTTGCGCGAGGGAACAGTCCAGCTCTACCGCGTGCTACCAACGATACGCCCTTACATCGAGAAATACCTGGTACAGGTCGATGAGCGCGAGGGATTACTGGCAGGGTTTGGAGAAGCATATGCCCAGGTCGTACACTATCTTTACGATGAGTTGAACCGTGGAGGCGTGGCAGCTTTCATCGCCTTTCAATCGCGTGAAGATCTTGAGCGAGGCGCGTCAAATGTGACGGGAGTGGTACGAGGCTATTACCTGCTGTATTGGGGATGGATACTTCAATGGTTGGGCGATACTAGGCGAGGGCTGAAGCTGACCGAACAAGCCCTGGAAATTGGGCAGGGCCAGGATCGACAACTTGAGTTGCTAGCTCTCAACAACATGGCGCTGGTGTACCGGGCGACGGAGCAGCCACAGCGAGCCTTGGAGTTGTCTGAGCAAGCCTTGCCGATCAGACGAGAAGTGGGAGACCGAGCGGGGGAAGCGACCACCCTCAACAACATGGCGGCTGTGTACTACGCGACGGGGCAGCCACAGCGAGCCTTGGAGTTGTATGAGCAAGACTTGCCGATCAGCCGTGAGGTGGGAGACCGAGCGGGGGAAGCGGTCACGCTCGCTAATATGGCCGTTGTGTTGTATCAATATCTCAATCGCTCTCAGGAAGCGATCGCAAAGATGGAACAGGCGATTGCCGTGTTGGTAGAAACGGGCTTGCCTCAAGATGCTGCCGGGCGAACCAGTGATGAATTGCAGCAATATCTTGATGCTATGCGCCAGGGTATTTTGCCTGGTCAAGCGATTGGTGGTCCTGCCATTATGCCCGCTGCCCAGATTCAGCAGATTGTCACCAACACGGTTGCTGTCATGACGACAATGCAGGAGCATCGTGCTGAATGGCGTGAGGCTATGGCAGAAGAACTACAAAAGGCCCAACAAGAGGGAGCGGATTGGCAGATCGAGGTTGAGTTTTTCAGCGCTGTCCTGGCTCTTCTGGACGGGCAACCACCTGCATTGCCTGGCGACCATCCCTATACCCCCGCTCTGGCAAAGATCCAGGAAGGCATTGCAGCAGGTGGACTAGAAGACGATGATACCCCTCAGGACGATGACCTACCCTTTGATGCTAACCTGATCCCTCTAAGCATCGCTGCCCTCTCAGGCGGGCCGCAAGAGAAGATGGCACATATGCAATACCTGGCTGAGACGAGTACTCAGACGACGGACGAAGGGTTGAAGGCGCTTCTTCAGGTGATCCAGTTGGGGCTGTTTAGCAGTGATCTCTCACAGTTAGGTCAGAACTTGAGCGGTGTCTACCGGGAAGCATGGGAAGCTATTGTCATAGGTGTTGAGGCAGGGGGTGTTGATCCATACTTGTTTGAGATAATCGTCCAGAACACGCTGGCGGTGCTTGGGTCAGCGGCAGAGCAACGAAATGAATGGCGCGATAATCTCACCCAGATGAGGAGCCAGGCAGTGGAGGGGGATGTACAGGAGTTGGTTGCGCTGCTGGATGCAGTTACTGGGCTTTTGGATGCGGGCGGAATTCCAGCTGGGCTGGGCACAAACCTAGCAGGTATCTACGCGCAAACGTGGCAAGCGATTGTAGAGAGGCTCACGTAATAATATGTGGACAATAGGAGAAACTTCGTTATGACCCAAATCTTCGTTTCCCATGCGCAAGAAGACGCTGAGTGCGCAGAACAAATTCGCAAGGGTTTTGAGACCAAAGGTTACAGCGTCTGGCGAGAACCGACATCTCTCAGCATAGAGTCTATTCTGTATCCACGGACTATAGAGAACGTCATCCTGGCCAGCGCTGCTGTGATCCTGGTGTGGAGTAGCAGCGCCGCACAATCGGAGTGGGTGGAGCGACATATCCTCTTTGCGCAACACTTGAAGAAGCTGATTGTGCCTGTTGTGATTGACGGAACAGACCTTCCCAATACTGTGGTTTCGGTTACACCTATCACGAGCAATCCTCCATGTACTGATGTTTTGGTACAGCTTCCGATAGATTTTCCGCAACCAGGCAGCGCAGACCCACTCATTGTACTCTCTGAGCAGGCGGCTCATGACTTTATACGTGAACGTAAGGCGGCTATCGACCAGGCTGCTGAAATGCTTCAACGAGGTGAACACCGTGAAGCGGTGCTGGCTATCTTAGAGTATCTCGCACACTATGATCTGATGATGGGCTTGCGCGAAAAGGCACAGGAGGTGCTTGATGCTGATACGAAGAAAGTTACGCCTTCGCCGCTTCCTAGCCAGTCGCGTCATATCTTTGGAGTAAGGTGTCGTAACGGACATATCTCCTATTTCGACAAGCGACGGGTTTGCTCGGCGTATAAGGAAGTGCCACGTGAAATGAGACAGAGTGCAGGAATAGAATTGGATGAACTTCTCCTCAAATGTGATCGGTGTGGAGTAGAAGTCGTAGCGCGTGAGGATTGCAGAGGCTACAAATGAACGAGCAACAGCAGATTCCCGTGTACGACTCACAAGAGCCATCAGAAGAAGGCAAGCAGCTTGTTACCCTCTTTAACGAAATGGAGAGCAAGCAACTCGATTTTCTCGACGAGTCGGGCAAGAGTATCATCGAGCGCATCGCAACCTTTCTCGCGGTGTTGTTTGGGGTGACAGCATTCGGGAGCAATTTCCCGCCCGCATATCTCAAAGGCAATCTTCCGGCGAAGGTGCTGGTCATTATTACGCTTATTCTCTACCTTGCTGCGATGGGAGCGGGTATCTGGTCGATTCAGCCACGCTATTACAGGCACTATACGTACAATGTGAGCAGGCTGGGAAAAGAACTGGAGAAGATCACTAAGCATAAAATGTTCTGGCTACGGGTAGCTGGTATCCTGTTTGCACTGGGATCAGTGGCCCTGGCTGTGCTTATTGTCTCCATCATCTGGAATGTGTAAGACAGGATCGTCCAGTGCCCGAGCTTCATGTGTGACGTACAGGCAACACTCTGACGGTGACGATCGGTGAGCATAGCTCCTCTATTCCTCTTGCCGAGATTGTCCCAGGCGCCTCCACCTGTCAGCGCATCTACGACGATGCCGTCGCCTACGGCCGTGACCTGTTCGACCACACATTCCGCGAAGAGCAGATGCGCACGCTGCTCGCCAATCTCCCGGCGAATGAATGTCTGATACTCGTCGCAGATGATCCGCTGGTCGCCAGCATCCCATGGGAGATCGCAATCTGGTAGCGCTGCTCGACGCGGTCATCGGACTGCTGGACGCAGGTGGCAATCCTACTGGATTGGGATATGATTTGTAAGGGCTCTATGCGAATACCTGGCAGGAGATTGTGGAGAAGTTAGTAAGCTGAGGCACACCATTTTTGGTTGAAGTGACCCCCATAGAGACATACCACAAAAGTTGACACATGACACGCTTGAATGCTATATGCTAGCATCAAGAGTGGAAAGCAAGAAACGAGAGGATCTCTATGGGACATCAACGAAGCTATTCATGGGAATTTAAGTTGCAGATGGTGCAATTGCTGGAAAAGGGCGAACAGAATCCATCCCAGATCAGCCGGGATCATCACGTGACCCGCAGCTTCTTGTATGTGTGGTGCCCACGGGTTGCGCAACGAGCTTCGATCGTTGAACAGGAAGGGAAAAAACTGACAGAACGAGTCTTTTAGAGAGCCTGTTTGCTAGGAGTAGCAACACGCTATCGACGCGGGAGAAAACGCATTTCCTCTGCTACTCATCGAAAAAACGCCCGCCTCATCTCTGGCTGTAACGCTTCCCTGTATACTACAGTGAAAAACCTGAGAGTCTCAGAAAGGAACCAGAGCATTCGCTATGCAGTTCTCCAATCACTCGCGCCGACAGGATCACTTAAACTGGTTGGCGGAGATATACCGCGCGTATGCCGCTGATCTCCAATACTTTATCTCTAACAAGGTTGGCGATCCCACTGTGGCCGAGGACCTGACCAGCACGGTTTTTCTCAAGGCGTTGCGCTGGCTCAGGGAGGATCAGAGCGACGATCGCGTGCATGGTTGGCTCTATGCGACGGCTCGTACCACCATTGTCGATTACTGGCAGGCGCAGAGTCAATACGAGATGCGTTCGCTGAGTGGCCTGGAGGAGCAGTTGTTCTTCAACGATGACGCTGCAGATGCTTCCCAGCAGGCCGAGATGCGTGTACAACACCTTCTGAGCCTCTTGCCAGAACGTGATCGCACCATTTTGACCCTGCACTACCTCCCTTTCAGGGGTAGGTTATTTTCAATGGTCATGGTCAGTCGCGTAGGGGCGGGGGAGGTCTTTCACTAGTAGGTTTTTTGGAAACGGAGGAATAGCCTAAAAAGGGCGGTGTAGAGACTGATTTTTGCTGCTAAGATAGAACAAACTACCGTAGC
>WNFI01671726.1_pt1 | contig 13568 bp, 15 predicted proteins | sample 5400471 | NCBI WGS metagenome assembly WNFI01 (sample SAMN13153348, study PRJNA577476) | soil metagenome | isolation source: 100 cm saprolite on Douglas fir-dominated hillslope | place: USA:California | collected 2013-09-17 | reverse complement strand
CAAGGCCAAGCTGACAACGACTTACGTTGCACCGGCGGACATTGTCGGACAAGAATGCTGTGTGCAGCACTCAGATATAACTCCATAAAACATGTTAAGGTTCTGGAAGAAGTCAAAGACTACATGTTTATTTGGATTACGGTAAGAACGGCTGTGAGCACTGTGCTGTGATTGTTGTGAGAGGCGATACACACTGTTTACGGCGACCCATTCCATAATATCGACGTATTTTGGCAGCATGACAATCGTTTTGAAGTTTCCCTTGACGAGTGCTGCCTCGACGAACGGACTGCAAAGATACAAGGGCTTATGGATGCCGGCGACTGGCGCTGATGGCGATGCAGGAGGCATGTAGTCGGCGGAATTAGCATTGGGAGATGTAGTGGAGGTTGGAGTCGGGGAGCGTTTGGGCCCCCTGGGGCCCGAGCGTTGCATAGTGCGTCTGCGTACGAAAAGGAATGAGGAATAGGTGTTAGTGAGCGAGTCATCTGGCTTGACGACGACGACGATGACGAAGTATCACGCACCCTATGGAATTGAAAAAAGACATCACTTGAGTCTTAATGGTGTGCGAGACAGGACGTAATATGAATGATATCGAACTCTGGGGGTCGTTGACTGCAGCACTTGAGTGTTGTCGCTCAGGCTTGCCAGAGAGTCTCCGTGGCGACTGTTGCATCACGTGTTCATCGGCCATTTGGCGGAGCATTAATGGCGCCCTCTAAGAGAAACCTACAAAGTAACTTAAAGTAAGTGATCTGTACGGGAAACGATCGATTTCTGGACCAGATGAACCCTACTACTTACAACGATGGTGACACTACTGTGTTGCTGCTCGCTAAACGCATGTACGTTCTAGCCTAGTTACGCTTCTCAGGTTCGCACAGTCGCACTCCTTCCTAGAGCTCACGACAAATCCAACGTAACAAGCAACGACCATACCTCGGTTTCACTCCGATTGGTGGGTATCTTTAGCAGCGCCCAATCATTGTTTTCTCCATCAGCTTTGTCCTTTTTCTGTGAGCCCTCCCGCCAATAGAGTTAGTACACAATGCGCAGCATCACGACAATAATTGAGGTGGCCATCGCGTATCCGAAGCTGAGCAGATTTACATTTACGCGTCGGCTTCCGATGACTGCGGTTGCCTCAAATCGACACTAAATGCCCACAGCACAACAGTGATCCATGGAAATATCGGAAGCCGTCCCGAAGTTTCTCCGAGCTCATTACCATATCCCCATGATTGCGCTCATATTCTACAAGGAGAAAGCGAATCAGTACCCTGTTAATGTACAGCACTAAGTTACAAGGCCGAACTCAATGTTTGACGCCACGCCTCGGTCCTGTCGATCTAAGCCAGGCTTATTCACGTGCCGTGATCATTAATATTGTACCTTGCTTCTGCTGAACATCCCGTGGACTTTTTTGTTGATCATGGTATCTGTAATTGGCTATGTGTCATCGGAGAGGGCCGATGGCGATTGCATAAACATCAGTATCAGCGCAAGGGCGAGGCCCGGTCCAATCACATAGGTTGATAAGTTTATTGCCTCTCCGCAATGGGAACTTTGGGAACTTTGCAATGGGAACTCGAGCAAAGGGCGCACATGAGCGCTACACACGAACTGGCAAAATCAACCGAGTTTCTAATCAATCTAATAATGAATTACTAGTACACAGAGAAAACTACTTGCGTCTTGGCCATACAATAGTAGAATACAAAATTCGTGGGTAACCAACATATGAGGAGCGTACTGCGTAGGACAGGATACAATCACAGATCAGGGAGGAGTGCTTGCATACCCTCGGCGCCCATTCTAGCCTCATGTCCATCTTCAGCAATGATGTGCATCAGCTCAATCCACTGTCTGGCTGAGTCGCTTTGGCCATTACGCAAGAAATTCCGAATGTGAAACAACCACTGGCCTAGAACTCGGAAGCGAGTCTCCGGTGTGACGAAAAACCCCGTCTTATCTGATACGTCCTCTTGCAGCATGGCCAATGTGGCTTGCGCAAGCCAGTAATACGGCATGGCATTGCGCGTCAAGGGCGGCTCTTCTACGGCCTTTTCCGCAGCCGTTTCATTTTCCGTTTTGACCCATCCAAGCAGCCAATTATTCAAGGCATATTGAAGCGCGGAGTGGCGCGGTTTGGCGCCAAGAACGTCATACTCTGGCGCGGACTCCGAGGCTCTGGCTGCCTGCGCTCTGGAGGGGGCATATATTGAACTCAGGGTCGAGTTGATAAGGACAAAGTGAGCGAAGGCTGGTAGTGTAAGTCCGGAGGTGGGCATGCATTCGTCGCTGAGCACGTCGAGCGCAGCTTTAAGATTGAAACCCGACAATCGTGCCGCTGAGGAGCCGTATGGCGACGGTTGCTGAAGAAGTGAATACCACTCCTGGGAAGAAGTAGCATTCCAAAGGGCATCCTCTGAGGGTAGGCACCAGTTGAGTTCTGATGCGAAAAAGGATGGCGATATGGAGAAGAAGATGTTCAGGAAGCAGTCGTGCACGTAGGCCATCGTGAGAAGCCTTTTAGACGCGCCTGTTAGGGCATGTCGTAAACAAGGGACAAGATTGGACGCACCGTTTCATGGACTCATGGGCTATCCAATCCCTCCATGCTGCATCAATCTGTGATGGATCCGCCAAAGAAAGGTTCGGAGGTGTCCAACTTGAGCATGAGCTCATGAGACCAGATCGCCTGATCATCTAAAGGGCAAGTTCAGGACGTCATTCTGTGCTGAGCGAGGGTAATGACTAGCCGTAACGAGCATTCCATGGAAATGGTGACTAGCAGCGGGGCGCTGGTCAACTGTCTGCCGAAATAAGCTGATGGTCTGGACCAATAGGCCAGCAAGGATCATGTCTATCATTTCTTCTGATTCGGTGGTACTTTCTGCCTGATGGAGCATGAGAAAAGCCTGCAAGGTACACCGATTGGCCCTCACCAGTTGAAGGAGACTTTCGCGAGCGCTGTTAAGTGTCTGAGAGACAAAGTCCTTTGCTATTTGTGTCTTGATAAATTGAGCGCCGCACGCATGCGTTACGCGACCCAGGATCGGTATCTTCCCTTCAAATGTCCAGGTTGACGGATGAACGACAGGGACGTGAGACTGAAACGCGGTGTGAAATAGGTATACTGAGAGCGTATCAGTGGCTGACGCCAAAAGGAGAGAGAAGCATAAGTAGTAGTAGCGCTCACAATAGTTCTGCAACTCGGCTTCTGCCGGACCGGTAGAGGTACCTTTCGGGGACATGTCAATCGGAGACATCTCCCGAACGACCAATGGAGGGGACTCGTTATCATTCCGTAGGCCAATATCCATTGACGTTGCGTCACTGGACAGCGACATGATATAGGGGTCCACATCCAGGGGTGGACATGCCGTTAACACGTTGTCTATCGTTCCCTGTGGCTGCGAGTCGTAACCAAAATCTAGCAAGCCCTGAGCCGTGTGGACAAAATCGCATGGCTGTATGGCGAACGAAGACTCCGAATACAGTGGAACCATGTCCTGTGGCGTGATTTTTGAAAGCGACTCGTCGAGCATGAACATCTCGGAACCTGTCGCATAATAATCGGCTGCGATGTCGAAGATATCGGAACGGGGTGACATGGATGAACTTGTAGTCGTAGAGCCACCCGAAAATTCCGAATATGAAGGCGAGTAAGAAGACGGCTTGTAAAGGAATTCAGTAGGCGAGATTGGTGAGATTGGTGAGATGTCGAAAGCGGATGTCACAGAGTTGATCCCGGTAACCAAAGATATCTCCGTCTCGTCGTAAGAATTGGCCGAGAGATACAGCATCGGATGACTGGAGGCTGGCGTAGGCTGCGGCGATACAGAGGAATTAGAGCTAGAGTCTGCACCGGCCCTTTGCGCTGCTTTCCGGCGTGCAGCTGCAGCGGCTTTTTTCTCCCGCGATTGCGCGGGATCGTTTATGAAGACGCACTCCTTTCCACGTGAGGTGCACTTTGTGCAGGGCTGCCTCAAGTCACATTTAACTTTGGACTCGGCACATGCCTGGCACGACTTGCGCCGTGATTTGTTCTGGTTAAGACTATGAATTGGTTTGTAAGTTTGACGCTCCTGGTCTGAGCAGGCACATACAGATCACCGCAGCTCATGCATAGATTTTGAAAAGGAACACACGGGTCCGAAGGTGACGGTTGGGGTGAGTTGTGCGCGTGAACTTGGCGGGACAAAGAGGACAATGCTTTGATTGAGGTAACGAAGGCCTGTTACCCTTGTGTGAACGCATCCTGGATGAATGCTCATCCTGCGACGAGGATAGGGACGACACGGAGGAAGACGCGATGGCATTTGGGAGGTAGAGTGTGCCGTCGTTCACCGATTCATAGATAGTGACAGGAGATGAGTCCATTGTGGATAGGGAACGTTAGGGAGCGTGTAGCGCGTGAAGGCCCGACTCAAATACATGATGAGTTAGCCTATATGTAATAAACCAAGAGCGAACGAGGTGTGCCATGATACTCGGCCCATGGTTACCGAAAATCACCGAATAGACGGAGGATAGACGGAGGAAACGAGAACCGGGCCGTTCGAAGCGCTGGATCATTAGGTATGACGCCCAATGTTCGGAAGATCCCGCTCGGGACGCTGCCCACCACCTCCGGGCCTTCGTTCCGGGACAGACGTTTCTCTCACGTCTGTCGGTGGTTATATTTCCAAGCATCTAATGGATATAATGTGTGGCTCGCCGAGCGCACACTGTTTCTGGAATACTACCCCTCTCTGCGGGACGCCCTGATGTTCGGAATTACGAAGCGACTTGGACAGGGGTGGTGATTGGTGAAAGAACCACGTTTCCGTTAGCTAACTACCTCGCCTTTCTGACATGAACGATCCTGTGAGATTCCAGATAGTTGGACTGGCTCCTAAAGCGCTGAGTGCGGGCCCCTGTGAGAACGGGGACAATGTTACGGTCCGATATCCGATTGCTTACAAGGCTGGGACTTTGCGGGTGGAGTTCATCAATCAACGTCGCCCAACCACATGCGTTGTGCGCTTCTTGATGCTTGCTACCACATGCCATCCCATGTCTAACTTGTTCAAGGTTTACCGGCATTGGTCTCATCCATACAGTACAGTATAGCACTTGAGGTGTATGGTAGCCAGCGGTACAGTGAACAGCGCCCACCGCCGCCGACACCATCGGGCCGGTCCTCTCTCACCACGCTCCATGACACATGCTCTCCGTGACACCGAGGCGCATCAGGCCATGCATCAGGTTCCAAGCAATTCTCTCACATCCTGCCCGGGAACAAGTCCTCAAGGAGATATTGGTTCCAGCGATATTAATGGTGGTTATATGCGTGACGGTCATCTCTTTTATCCTCACTTTCGGAGGCCGGAGAAGTACAACTTCGAGATGTGGAAAACCAGGAATGGCTGTCATCAGTTTCATCAACCCTACATCTTTACACATGGAAGATACCATACCTCCAGAATAAATGTGATGCGGGTGTCCTTGAAACTGTTTACATTGTGATGAATACAATCAATTTCACCAACATACTGACCGTGCTGAACGCTTTGACCAATTTGCATGAGGCCCTTAGGCCGTGACTGTGGGAATTTTACCGTGTGAACTCCCCCGACAGTCGAGCTTTCGGCGATGTTGACTATGACGAACCTGAGGAGGCTAGGACTTTCATGAGCGCTCCAGAGGCCCATACAGCGTTAGGCAGCAAGATGGAACGTCTCATCATCCCTATTTTCTCTGGCCAGGGTTCCACTTCGGTCGACTCTCGACAGGTTCAAGATTATGCGCTCATGAGTTCCTCGTCTCCTGCAGGCACCCTATTACTTTCCTCCTGTTTCCAGGCTTTTCATTCCGATCTTTCCTCTCTATCGGATACGGAATTGGGAATGACAGGCGTGAGCCTTACCGACTTTGACCGGCCTCTCACGCTCCTTGTCGTCCCGCCCAAGAAATACTTTCGCAATCCTATAGTTTCTGGTACAAGATTACTTCTTATTCAAACTCTCGTTTACCTCGAATGGGCCACAAGGACAATAGGAGATGCACCAGATACCTTTACTACATTACTCGAACGGAACCGCGGATATCATGTTGGAATTGTCGGTTTTTCTTCCGGAATCATTTCTGCCTGCATCGTTGGAACCTCAGTGACCCTGTTGGACTATCTCTCTAATACTGTTTCTGCTTTTCGTGTGGCCTTGTGGATTGGGGTGCGCACCCAATGCTATCGGATTCGTGCTTTCATTGCTTCATCTCACGTAAATGACGATGGTTCGTGGAGCCGTATACTCCTTGGGATAGGATATCATGCCACAGAAGAAGCAATCTCCCAATTTAGGCCGCAGGTGAGTACCGCTCTCCAAGGGCTAAGAAATATATGTTGAATATGACAGAAGGCCGGTGATTCCGCTGAATTATACGTATCCGCGGTCAACGATGAACAGTGCATCACCGTCTCGGGTCGCCCAGACATCCTTAATTCATTTATAGTAACTCTCCCAGAAACTGTCTCTGTCTCAGAGGCTTCTGTCGGTGCCCTGTACCACTCATCAGTGCACAATAACTGCGTCTGTGAGGAAGTTTTGGCGGACCTGTGGCGTCTCAAGATCCATTTTCCGACTTACGACGACATCATTTGTCCAATTCGCTCTACGTTCAGTGGCGAAATTTTGGACGCGAACGACAGCGGATCCTTGGTCCAAACCGTTGTAGACATGATCCTTATTCAGCAAGTGAATTGGGATAAGGTCACGAGTAGCGTCGCAGAATCTATTCCTAATAACGAGACTGCTCACCTCGTGAATGTTGGTCCAGGCTCTGGTTTGATGCGAAGCATGGAAAAAGCTTTCCGCAACAGTGGTTTGATGACATATGACATAGTATTTGATGATACAAAGGAGACCACAATCTTAGGGCCTCCGAGTTCAGAGGAATGTATCGTAGTCGTTGGTATGGCCGTGAACATGCCGGGGGCGCCATGCTCATCAAAGCTATGGGAAATTCTGAAAGAAGGAGTGAATACTGTAGCGGAGGTATAGTCCTCCTTACTATCTCTTGGATGCATGACTAGGAATATCTCACCTGGGTTCAGGTGCCTGAGAGCCGCTTTCGAGTTGGTGATTACACGACTGGCCCGTTTGGTCGCTCAATGAAGGCGCACACTGGCAACTTCTTGGACCACGTGGATAAGTTTGATCACGAGTTCTTCAATATCTCCCCGCGCGAGGCGCGTAGTATGGATCCACAGATGAGGATTCTGCTTCATACTGCATACGAGGCTTTAGAGGACTCTGGGTACGTTCCAAACGCATCAAAATCATTCAATCCAGCCACCTTCGGATGCTACGTGGGCGCAGCTACAGGAGATTACGTGTGGAACCTACGTAACAATATTGATGTATATTATAGCATTGGTAATGGTCATCCCTGTTCTTGCTCCCTCAAGCTAATTTTAATTGCCATCAATAGGGACTTTACGCGCCTTCCTGAGTGGCCGTATTTCATACGCCATGGGTTTCGGAGGGCCCTCAGTAGTCGTAGATACAGCTTGCTCATCATCTTTGGTGGCTATTTACCAAGCATGCCGCGCATTGTTAAAGGGCGACTGCAACGCCGCTTTGGCTGGCGGGGTCAATGTGATTACAAGCCCCGATGTGAGTGTATGACGAATCACGTTTCGGGCATCGTCTTTGACGACGTCCTTTAGATGTTCATAGGCCTGGACCGTGGCCATTTCCTAAGTCCAACTGGCCAATGCAAGGTTTTCGATGCCTCAGCCGATGGGTATTCTAGAGGTGAAGGTTGTGGTTTGTTTGTGCTCAAGCGATTTTCCGATGCGCGGGCGGAGAATGACCACATCCTTGGTATTATTCGCGGGATAGAAGTGAATCAGAGCGGCGCGGCCCGTTCGATAACCCAACCTCACGTCCCCACCCAGATCAACCTGTTTCGGCAACTCCTAGAGAGTAGCGGTATTTCCCCAGAGGATGTAAACGTTGTAGAAGCACATGGTACAGGCACACAATCCGGCGATGTGGGCGAGCTGGAGAGTATACGACGGGTATTTGCTGCTAACCGCTCGGCGGAAAATCCACTTCACATCACATCAGTCAAGGCGAATATTGGCCACTTGGAAGCAGCTTCTGGTGCTGCCGGTCTCGCCAAGCTCCTTCTTATGCTCCAACAGCGCACAATCCCCCGCCTTATATCTCTGGTTAATCTGAATCCGAGAATCCCGGAACTCGCGATTGACCACACCCTCATCGATACTGAAACTCAAAAATGGAACGCCGTCAAGGACGGTTCCCCACGTACGGCCCTGCTCAATAACTTTGGGGCCGCGGGCTCCAATTGCGCTCTCCTTTTGGAAGAATATATCCCTCCTGCTAATCCGAAGGAATCTGCGCCCTCCTCCTTTCCTTATATATTCGGGTTGTCTGCCAAGACAGAAGCAGCTCTCGTCAGCATGCGCACGCGAATGATCGATTGGCTCGATAGCGCCGATGCCAAAAATGCGCCTCTCAGCGATATTGCCTACTCTCTAACGGCGCGCCGCCAGATCTATGAATATCGAATATCGTTTACAGCTCGCACGAGACAGGAGCTAGTCGAGAGCCTTCTCCTCCCTGACCTATCCTCTGTACGAGTCTTCAGGAACGGCGGACGGGCTGCGTTCGTTTTCTCTGGTCAGGGGGGACAATATGTTGGAATGGGAAATGCACTTTACAAATCTGTGCCGCTCTTCCGGGACATCATTGATCAATGCCATAGCTTCTTGGTGAAGGCTGGCTTCGCCGGCCTAATGCAATTAATCGCGCCGGACGAAAATCGCAGCATTTTACCCGAAATGGAAGAGTTGGAAGTTTACCAGAGTGCCATCTTTGCGTTGGAGTATGCACTTTCCCAGTTGTGGATATCCTGGGGTATCACTCCTGCCATAGTTGTTGGTCACAGGTGACTGCAACTTTCTTCGAGAATCCCGCTCTGGATCTGACCATACGTACATGATCCAGTCTTGGCGAATACGTTGCCCAAACCGTTGCCGGGGTGCTTACATTGCAAGACGCCCTTCTCTTAGTTGCCAACCGAGCTCGCCTTACGGTCCAGAAATGTGCCCCGACGTCGACTGGCATGATGGCAGTCAATCTTAGTGCTGTTGCGATTGGCAAAATCCTGGCGTCATCGTCGGAATTTTCGGATATTACAGTTTCTTGTCACAATTCGCCTGATGACCATGTGGTATCGGGACCTGTTCCTCGGCTACAAGCGCTGAAGTCCTACCTTGACGGGGCCGTGGGTTGCAAAAATTTTATGCTTCCGGTCGGATTTGGTTATCATAGCGGCGCAATGGCTCCGCTGCAAGACGACCTGACCTTTCTGGCAGGACGTATCACAATTTCCCCTCCCGTAATTCCCATCATGTCCAACGTCTACGGGAAGCTCGTACTTCCTGGTGATGCCTCGGTGTTTGACGCCCAGTACTACTCTCGCCATTGCACAGAACCTGTCTTGTTCGACGAGGGAATTCGAGGATCTGTGACCCTTGATTTTTTCCCCGTCATAGACGCCTGGATCGAGATCGGACCTCATGCGACGATCCTACCAACCCTAAGGCGACACCCTATTATCCAAAAGGATGCGCTATTTCTGGCTTCTATGTGGAAGCGACAACATCCATTAACTTCCCTACATAGTGCCCTAGCTCGATTATACGTTTCACCACTGGCATCTGAAATAAAGTGGCGAAACGTATTCTCCTATCTGCCTTTCGTTTCGAACACTTCTCTTCCAACCTATCCTTGGTCAAATACGAGTTTTTGGGTCAGTTTCAAAGAGGAGATACCGCCAACATACAAGACTAACCCTCCTGGACCAAAGGCTCGGAACCCTGGGCTTCCTTATGCAGCCCTCCACGCATGTATACAGTCTCTATATGTGGGAAACGGCTACTCCTTCGTGTTCGAGACTCCGATGAGTCATCTTTCGAAGTTGATATGTGGCCACCGCGTTAGAGAACAGCCATTGTGCCCGGCCTCTACCTATCAAGAACTCGCATTGGCCGGGGTCGAGGCTTCTATCCTACTCCATCATTCCTCTTTCAAAAATTGTCTCGTTGTCCTACACGACATTGAATTCCAAAGTCCCTTGGTATACACCGAGGGTACATGCTGTGCCATCCAGACCTCGATCGTATTTGAAACTGAGAACGCGGGATTATGGAAGGTGATAACTACCAATGACGGAGAGAAGACACACGCCCATGGCAGTTTTCAACTCGAGCGGCCGTCAAGCACAATCTCGAGATTCGGTCTTATCTACCCTATCGTTTCGCACCGGATCGCTGCTATCGCCTCTAAAAGAGATGGCAAGATGTTTACCACAAGTAGCGTTTACCAGGTCATCTTTCCCCGCGTGGTGACATATGGGAAGAACTACCGAGCTGTTCGGACGCTGACAATAAGTCCAGAAGGCACAGAAGGTTACGCCACTGTTCAACTACCAAACAACTCAGATCGCGATTGCTTCGTTGTCCATCCCATACTGATGGATGCCATGCTTCACGTGGCGGGCTTTATTGCTAACATGTGTGGGGGAATCAATGACGCGTTCATTTGTAGTAAGGTGGGATGCGTGGAAGTGATACCCCCTCTCATCGATGACAGTGCTCCTTATGGCGTCTACGTCAACTGCACTTGGCTCCCTAGTGGCGACATGCTAGCAGAATCGTACACTCTCGAGCAAGGTCCGACCAATCGGATTGTTGCGCATCTCGAAGGCATTCTATTCCGGAAAATTCCACTGACTACTCTGGAATACGGTCTCACTTTGGCAGCGGGGCCCGAAACCATGACGCCTTTGGGATCGAGCCTCACTCCATCCTTCTCAAACTACTTTGCTGAAGTGAAACCAGGGGTTACACTGTCTAAGTCAAGGACACTCTCGGGTTCTCTCCTGTCTCCTGTTGTCACCAACAATCCTTCGGATAGCCTCTGCGGCGCAGATTTGAACGCTCTTTCTCAGTCTCGTCATGATATCAAAGCAGCAGTTGTTGGAAACGCTCTGAAAATGCCTTGTAGTGACCCTGAAGTCGGCCTGTCTAGTAACACTCTAGTGAAGCAGTTTTCGGACCCTGAAGACGATACTTGTCAATCGGATGTGAACGCATTACTCGCTGCCGTCCTTGGTCTTGAAGTGAAGGGACTACGCGAAGACGCTGACCTTGAGTTGCTTGGTCTTGACTCGCTGGCGTCTATCGAGGCCCATCATGCTTTACAGTCTCATTTTGCCATATCGCTGCCGAGTGACCTCTTCACAACTCATACTAACGCAAAAGCCATACAATTGTTCATCATTAATCGACTGGCTACGGGCTACAATTCCGACAACGGGAGCGCGCACTCCCGGACCAATTCTGCAGACACGGCGAACCCGACTCATCGCTCAGAAACCGCTGACTGCCCCGGCACTCTTCCTATTTCTGTGCAGAGAACTAGACAACCTGGAAGAGTGCCTCTACTCCTCATTCACGATGGAAGCGGACTTGTCACTTACATGCGTAATCTGCCTTCTCTTGGCCGGGATCTATGGGGTATTTACAATCCAAACTTCATCAATGGCCGACCTTGGGAGTCTGTACTATCCATGGCCGCAGAATACGCCAAGTACACGACCGAAGCCGGCCTAGGACCCGTTCTCCTCGGCGGTTGGAACCTAGTTTCTTCTGCGATGCTTTGTCTAATTTATCGTACGCTGCAGGATGGTCCTTCGGCGGTATCATCGCATTTCAAGTTGCTCGTTATCTATTGAAATCGGACGTCCCCGTAAAGGGCGTTGTGCTCATCGACTCACCTAGCCCACTTAACCATGTGCCACTTTCTGACGCACTGATTGATTCGATTGTGAACCTCAATCGCAGCTCCATCCCATCAAACATTGGCCTGCTAGTCAAGGAGCAGTTTCAAATGAACTCGCGTATGCTCCTCGATTACGATCCACTTGTTGAGGGTGGGCCATATCCGCAGCTTGTGTTGCTATGCTCTTGCGAGAACTATGACCCCGGTGGTGGCCTAGAGGTTCCTGGCTGGCTCTCAAATGGGGGTGACCGCCGCGCTGCGGTAGCAGGGTGGGAGACTATAGTGGGAAAACCGGTAAAATGCATTGACATTCCAGGGCATCACTTCCAAGCGTTTCACAGTCTTTACGTGCGTTTCTGTTTCAATTTCGTCGCTGCAGTGTTGAGATTATACCAGATTTCATCCACCGCCTCTGCGATAATTGAAGCCTGTGCTTTTTTGGACGATGTGGCAGATCATTGAGGCATTCGCTAGCTTGATAGATATGCTTGTCTTTTGATACATACGAACGACGTTCTTGCGAGATCTTTTGCAGAGTTACGACGCCGCGTATAGGTGACGTGGTCAACGGCGCGGTGAACACCCGAAGTGTCGGCACGTGGTGCAGCCTTTTTTCTTTTTCCCACACCTCTACGAGATGAGATGATTTGGTGAGAACGATGACCACGGAATCGAGACGATCTGAATAAAGAATAGAATTGGTTTCATTTACATGCCTCTGGCCAAGGCTGTGCTAATTCAGTCAGGTGGTCTAGCTGCTAGGTACCGCGAGAGTCGGACGATATGGTCCCTAACCCCAGGTGTGGAGAGGAAGCAGGTTTCAAAAATGAGTAACTCCATTTGTAGACTTTTCAATCCAACCAATCGCGTCAGACCACTGAACCTCCCTACGCAGTGAGTTCAGCTTCTCCGCCTGACACCGAGAGATCAGTAATGGCAGAAATAGTAGATGAGTCAGATCAGCATTCCTGGGCGCCCTGCTGTGAGCGGAACAAGGTGGATAGTGGATGAGGGTGGATCACCCGGATCACCTTGAACTGTATCCATCTGGTACTGCATTTTCCAGCAGAAATGCGGCGATATGCCAGTGGCGTTCTCGGTTTCCTGAATCAACCTCCGAGAAGCGAACCTTTTGGGTAGAGAGAACGCAGTTGTGAAGTTTGTTCCCCATTAATTATGGGGTTCGTTCATTCATCTTTTTTGTACCACGCTTCCATTTTGATATGAACTTTCCAGCGGGGCGCCGCCAATAGAAGATACTCTTGGAAGGGGTCATCGCCCGGTCCACTGCTCTGGACCGAGAATGGCAAATAACGGCATAGCGGTCGCGTGGCGGGTTTCCAAGGTTTTCAGAACGCTGACATGACAAGAGCCACAACCACTTGGTACTCGAATCAACCCAGCTGAAGCGACAGATATATGGTTTTTCAAGTTTATCCATATCTATCATCGATCACCTATACGAGCGACATCGACGCCATTCAATTCGTTTGGGTCGTCCACAATAGATGGGTCGCATGGAGGATTTCGTAAGGCCCCTTCAAGTTGGCATGTCATCGAAGTCACTGTGTGGTTTTACTATGCCGGCATAACGGTACATGGAGGCGTTGCGGTTGTTACCACACGTTGGAGAGCCGATCACGTCAAGTCTTCCGTACACTGCAGTAGTAATTCCGTGAGTTCGTAAGGTTGTTTCCGGGTCAG
>WNFI01279218.1_pt1 | contig 13568 bp, 11 predicted proteins | sample 5400471 | NCBI WGS metagenome assembly WNFI01 (sample SAMN13153348, study PRJNA577476) | soil metagenome | isolation source: 100 cm saprolite on Douglas fir-dominated hillslope | place: USA:California | collected 2013-09-17 | reverse complement strand
TGGAATCCACCTGTCATTAGTTGTGAAGCAGCGAGATTCGAGTGGGAAAAAGCTTTTTTGCGATCCGCAGATTTGACGTTTTCACACAGCCTCGGTCGATAGCCCCGTCGAACGACCGCTCTCAGCGACTTGGCTGTACAGCCGCTTTTTGGCCGGTAACCGCCCTTCACTCGTCGGACTAAAGTTCCCAGGAAGCGGACGTTGTCTGTCCGATGGAGTCGTAACTACGGCATATAAATCCGTTGTGCCTTCCTTTCACCTTTCCTCTTTTCTCTTTCCTCTCGCATCTTCCCACCGCCCGGCGTTTTCCGCCGGGCCCGCGTTGTGCGCCGCGGCAGTGCCCCACGATACTATTTTCTGACCCGTTTACGGGATTCTGGGTTCATATCTGCAAAACAGTATCTAGGGTGGGTCCTAGGAGTATCAGAGGAGGTCGCTACGCCGCCTATGATGGTCGCCACCGATGCAGCCAACGAGCAGCACCGGGTCAAGTAAAAATATATTAGAGGAGACTCGCAACATGAACCTGAAATCAGCCTTCGCGCTGGCATTCGGCCTCGCCGTTGCTGGTGCCTCGCACGCCACCGAACTTGTGATCGCAACCGTCAACAACGGTCACATGATAGAGATGCAGAAGTTGACGAAGTTCTTCGAACAGGCCAATCCCGACATCAAGGTCAAATGGGTCACGCTGGAGGAAGGCGTACTGCGCCAGCGCGTCACGACCGACATTGCCACCAAAGGTGGCCAGTTCGACATCATGACCATCGGCATGTACGAAACCCCGATCTGGGGCAAGAAGGGCTGGCTGCAGGAACTCAAGCCCGACGCCGCGTACGACGTGGACGACCTCCTGCCCGCGATGCGGCAGGGCCTGTCGGTCGACGGAAAATTGTATGCAGCACCGTTCTACGGCGAGAGCTCGATGCTGATGTATCGCAAGGACCTCGCCGACAAGGCCGGGGTCAAGCTTCCCGATCAACCGACCTGGACGCAGGTCCGGGACTTCGCCGCGAAAATCCACGACCCGAAAAACGGCCTCTACGGAATCTGCCTGCGCGGCAAACCGGGCTGGGGCGACAACATGGCGTTCCTGACCACGCTGGTCAACACCCATGGCGGACAGTGGTTCGACATGGCGTGGAAACCGCAACTCGAATCCAAGCCCTGGAAAGATGCCATCAAGTTCTATGTGGACCTGCTGAACAAATACGGTCCGCCTGGATCCTCTGCCAATAGCTTCAACGAGATCCTGGCGCTGTACAACGAAGGCAAGTGCGGCATGTGGGTCGATGCCACGATCGCCGCTTCGTTCATCAGCGATCCGAAGCAGAGCAAGGTCGCTGACAAGGTGGCTTTCGCCCAAGCGCCTGTTGCAGTGACGCCGAAGGGGGCGAACTGGCTGTGGGCATGGGCACTGGCGATCCCGGCCGGTTCCAAGAACGAGGCGACGGCGCAGAAGTTCATCGCCTGGGCCACCTCGAAGGACTACATCAAGCTGGTCGGCAAGGAAGCGGGCTGGGGCAGCATTCCCACCGGCACGCGCAAGAGCACCTACACGACGCCGGAATTCCTGAATGCGGCGAAGTTCGCTGCTGCCGAGAAAAAGGCGATCGACACCGCCAACCCCAACGACAGCACGCTGCCGAAGTCGCCGTATGTCGGCGTGCAGTTCGCGGCGATTCCGGAATTCCAGGCCATCGGCATCGCGGTCGGTCAGCAGATGAGCGCCGCGCTCGCCGGCAAAGTCTCGGTCGACGATGCGCTCAAAGCCTCGCAGATCTCCGCCGAACGCGAAATGAAAAAGGCGGGTTACTACAAGTAATCTCTCGGGTGTGATTGTCATCTGACGTACGGGCCGGCCGGTGCCGGCCCGACTGCCAAAGGGTGAAACGATGACCCGATTTCTTCCCCGAGCGCTGCTCGCCCCAGCCGTCGTCACGCTCTTCCTCTGGATGATCGTGCCGCTGGTGATGACGATTTATTTTTCGCTCATCCACTACAACCTGATGCAGCCGGGCGAACACGGCTTCATCGGCCTGGCCAACTACGATTTTTTCGTCACCGACCCGTCGTTCTGGCCGGCGATAACCAATACCCTGCTGCTGCTCGGCAGCGTGATCGTCATCACCGTGGTCTGCGGAGTTGCGCTGGCTCTGCTCATCGACGACCCGTTCCCGGGCCGCGGCCTGGTGCGCGTGCTGCTGATCTCGCCCTTCTTCGTGATGCCCACGGTGAATGCCCTGCTGTGGAAGCACATGATGATGAACCCGATCTACGGCGTGTTCGCGCAGGTCTCGATCTTTTTCGGACTGCAGCCCGTGGACTGGCTGACCGACTGGCCGCTGCTGTCCGTGATCGTGATGGTAGCCTGGCAGTGGCTGCCTTTCGCGACGCTCATCTTCGTCACCGCGCTGCAATCCATGAATCGGGAGCAACTGGAAGCCGCACGCATGGATGGTGCGCGCTACCTGCAGCAGTTGCGCTACCTGTATATCCCGCACCTCGGCCGCTCCATGGCCGTGGTGATCATGATCGAAATGATTTTCCTGATGAGCGTCTTCGCCGAGATCTTCACGACCACGGGCGGCGGCCCCGGGGATGCCAGCACCAACATCGCGTTCCTGATCTTCAAGCAGGCCTTGCTCAACTTCGATGCCGGCGTGGCATCGGCCGGCGCCCTGTTCGCCGTCGTGCTCGCCAACATCGTGGCCATTTTCCTCATCCGCATCATCGGCAAGAACCTGGACTAGGAGATCACGATGTCTGCTCCCAAACCCCCGCTTACCCCTGCCCTGATCGGGCGCACCGTCGCGGCATGGCTGGTGACGCTGGTGCTCTTCTTTCCGCTCGGCTGGCTGGTACTGACGGCGTTCAAGACGGAACTTCAGGCGATCTCGGTGCCGCCTTTGCTTTTCTTCACGCCGACGCTGGACAATTTCGTGGAGGTGCAGCGGCGCAGCGACTACATGCTGTACGCGATGAACTCGCTGATCACCAGCGTGGTATCGACCTTGCTCGGGCTGGCCATCGCCGCGCCCGCAGCCTATTCGATGGCATTCTTCCGCAACAAATGGACGCGGGACATCCTGATGTGGATGCTCTCCACCAAGATGATGCCGGCGGTGGGCGCGCTGGTGCCGATCTATGTGCTGGCGCAAACGGCGGGGCTGCTGGACACGCGAACCGCATTGATCATCGTGTTCACGCTCAGCAACCTGCCCATCATGGTGTGGATGCTCTACTCGAGCTTCCGCGACATTCCGCATGAGATCCTCGAAGCATCACGCATGGATGGCGCGACACTGTGGCAGGAATTCCGCCGGATATTGTTGCCGCTCGGCATGGGCGGGCTGTTTTCGACCGGGCTGCTGTGTCTCGTGCTGGCCTGGAACGAGGCGTTCTGGTCGCTCAATCTCAGCTCTGCCAAAGCCGGGACGCTGGCTGCGCTGATCGCCTCGTACTCCAGTCCGGAGGGCTTGTTCTGGGCCAAGCTGTCGTGTGCCTCGTTCATGGCGATCGCACCGATCGTGGTGTTCGGCTGGTTCAGCCAGCGGCAGCTCGTGCAGGGATTGACGTTCGGCGCAGTGAAATGACCAAGGAGCGATGAGCATGGCCTTCCTCGAACTCAAGGGCGTAGAAAAATTCTTCGGCGAGCAGCACGCCATCAAGGGCATCGACCTGACCATCGAGAAGGGCGAGTTCGTCGTCTTCGTCGGGCCTTCCGGCTGCGGCAAGTCGACGCTGCTGCGCCTGATCGCCGGGCTGGAAACGGTCGATCGCGGCTCCGTGCGTCTCGACGGGCGGGACATTACCGGGCTTCCTTCGTCGAAACGCGATCTCGCGATGGTGTTCCAGAGCTACGCGCTCTACCCGCACATGAGCGTCTACGACAACATGAGTTTCGCACTGATGCTCGCCAAGGTGAGCCCGGCCGAAATCCACGAGAAAGTCGAGCGCGTCGCCAAGATCCTGAACCTCGAGCCTTACCTCAAGCGCACGCCGAAGGAATTGTCCGGCGGCCAGCGCCAGCGCGTCGCCATCGGGCGCGCCATCGTGCGTTCGCCGAAGGTGTTTCTGTTCGACGAGCCGCTGTCCAACCTCGATGCCGCATTGCGCGGTCAGACGCGGGTGGAAATCGCCAAGCTGCACCGGGAACTGGGCGCCACCACGATTTACGTCACGCACGACCAGGTGGAAGCCATGACGCTCGCGCACCGCGTCGTCGTGCTGCGCGACGGGCGGGTCGAACAGGTCGGTACCCCGCTGGAACTGTACTACCGCCCGAACAGCCAGTTCGTCGCGCAGTTCATCGGCACGCCGCAAATGAACATGGTCGCCGGTCCAGACGTGGCGCAGTTCGCAGCCGGTTTCGACGTCCCGATACCGCCCGGCGGCTTTCTCGGGCTTCGTCCCGAGAGCCTGACGTTGAGCCCGCCGGGCAGCGGACAAGTGCAGGCCCGCGTCGAACTGGTGGAAGCCCTCGGCGCCGAGACGCTCGTATATGTGAGCACCGAGCGCGGCACGCAACTGGTGGCGCGCCAGAACAATACCCGCGACCTGCCGCGCGTCGGCGATGCGGTGGGCGTGCGGATCGATCGTGCGGCGGCGCACCTGTTCAACGCACAGGGCAGCGTCGTGTCGGGTCCCGCGCACTAACTTTCCGCAGGAAGGACGTTCATGTCGGCCCCGCTCGTGATGCTCCATCTGGGGCTCGGCTTCTTCCATCGTGCCCATCAGGCGGTTTACCTTCACCGGCTCATCGAATCGGGAGACCGGAGCTGGGTGCTCGCGGGCGGCAACACCCGGCCGGATGCGATGGAACTCGTCGCGAGCCTCGCGGCCCAGGGGGGCGCCTACACGCTGGAGACCGTCACCCCGGGCGGCGAACGCAGCTATACCAAAGTCACTTCCATAAAAACCGTCGTCCCTTACGAGCCGAGTCTGGCGGGCCTGATCGCAATCGGCGCCGATGCCACGACGCGCATCATCTCCTTCACGGTAACCGAGGCCGGATATTATCTGGACGCAAAAAATCGCCTGGACCTGACGTTTCCGGACCTGGCGGCCGACGTTGCGGCGGCACGACGGGGCAAACCGGGCGGCACGATCTACGCGGCATTGACGGCCATCCTCCGCGAGCGCATGCGCCGCGCGGGCGGCAAGGTCACGCTGCTCAATTGCGACAACCTGCGCCACAACGGCGATCGCTTCCACGGCGGGTTGTTGCAGTTCATCGCGTTGCTGGAGGACAAGCCATTGAACGACTGGGTGACAGCGAACACCACCAGCCCGAACGCCATGGTGGACCGCATCACGCCGCGCCCTTCGCCCGATGTCGCCGTGCGGGTCAGGAACGTCACGGGCTGGAACGATGCCGCACCGGTGATGAGCGAAAGCTTCATCCAGTGGGTGATCGAGGACGATTTCTGCAACGGCCGGCCCGCCTGGGAGCGGATCGGGGTGCAGATGGTCAAATCTGTAAATCCTTACGAAGAAGCCAAGATCCGCATCCTGAATGCGACCCACAGTTGCATCGCCTGGGCGGGCACGCTGGTCGGCTACCGATATATTCACGAAGGCACGCACGATCCCGCGATCCGCCGGATTGCGCGCGACTATGTGACCGACGACACGATTCCCTGCCTCTCCACGCCGGAACGTCCGAGCCCGCTCGACCTTGCCGCCTATCGCGACATCGTCCTGGAACGCTTCGGCAATCCCGCGATCCAGGATACGAACCAGCGCGTGGCCATGGACGCCTACTCCAAAATCCCCGGCTTCATCGTGCCGACGATTCGCGAGCGCCTGGAAAAGAATGCGTCGATCGCCAGCGTGTCGATGTTGCCTGCGCTGTTCCTCGCGTTCCTGCAGCGCTGGCACCGCGGCGAAATTCCGTACACCTACAACGATCAGGCGATGGATCTCAAGTCGGCACACGCCATCTTCGAATCGGGCGATCCGGTGACTGCGTTCTGCCGGGACACGATTCTTTGGGGCCCGCTGGCCGGCGACCCTCGCCTGACGAACGCGATTCGAACGGCGGGTGAGCGCGTCGCCACTTTCGTAGCGGAGCACGCCTGATGACCCAACGGCTGGAAAACCGGCATGCCTTGCTCACGGGAGCGGCGGGCGGCATCGGCCTGGCGGTAACGGCGGCGTACCTCGAGAACGGAGCGCGCTGCACGGCGGTCGATGTGGCGCGGGAACCTTCCAAAGATCTCGCCGCGCTCATTGCGGCGCACAAAGACCGCTTGTACTACGTGGCCTGCGATGTCTCCAGTACCGTGCAGATCGACACTCTCGTCGCCGCCGCGCGGGAGCGCTTCGGCACCATCGACATCCTGTTCAATAACGCCGCCCTGTTCGATCTCGCCCCGCTATTGCTAAGCGACGAGGCGATGTACGACCGGCTCTTTGCCGTGAACGTGCGCGGCATGTTCTTCGTGATGCAGAAAGTGCTCGCGCAGATGGTTGCGCAACGCAACAACTCGCCGACGGCGGGGACGATCATCAACCTTGCCTCGCAAGCCGGCCGGCGCGGCGAAGCCCTGGTCTCGCACTATTGCGCCACCAAGGCGGCGGTCGTAAGCTACACGCAATCGGCAGCCCTCGCGATGGCGCCTTACGGCATTCGCGTGAACGCCATCTCTCCCGGCGTGATCGACACGCCGATGTGGCAGCAGGTCGATGCGCTTTTCGCGCGCTACGAAGGCCTCCAGCCCGGGGAGAAGAAGGCCGCGGTGGGCAAAGCCGTTCCGCTCGGATACATGGGCCGCCCGAACGACGTGGCGGGCGCGGCCGTCTTTCTCGCCAGTGACGAAGCGTCCTATATCACCGCCCAGACGTTGAACGTCGATGGCGGCAACGTAATGAGTTGAGCATGCACGGGGGCCCGGAACATGCCCGTTCAACGACGATTGCGGCACAGACACAGGCCGCCTGAACTCGAACTCGAAGCTTCGCGCATGCCGTCGCTCGGCTACGAAGCCGCGGAGGATGTCGGTTTCATCCGTTGCCTCGATCATGGCTTTCCGACGCCGCTCGCGCGCTGGCATTATCACGACGAGTACGAACTCCACCTCATCGTGGCCACTTCCGGCAAGGCCTTTGTGGGCGACTGGATCGGACAATTCCAGCCGGGCCACCTGGTGCTTACCGGGCCGCGGCTGCCCCACAACTGGATCTCCCTCGACGTACCGGACGGCGGCGTGCGTCTGCGCGACCGGGTGATCCAGTTCCATCACGAGCCGATAGCAAAAGCCTGCAAGAGTGTGCCGGAACTTGCGGAGGTGCTGCCGCTGCTCGAGCGCGCGCGCAACGGCATCGAGTTCTTCGGCCTGTCGGACCGCGCGCGCCTTTTCTTCGGGAAGATCAAGGGCAGCCGGGGCCTGGAGCGGTTCGCCGCCTTCTGCCAGTTCATGGCGGAACTGTCGCACTGCACCGAGTACCAGTTGCTCTCCAGCGCCCGGTTGCAGAGTTCCGACGACGACGCTTCGCTCGACCAGATCAACAGCATCGTCAATCAGCTCACGGAAAACATCTCCCAGGCGCCGTCGATGAGCGAGTTCGCGGCGCAGTTCGGCATGACCGAGAGCCGCTTTTCGCGGTTCTTCCGGCGCGCCACCGGCAACAATTTCATCGACTTCGTCAATCGCGTGCGCATCAGCAGGGCCTGCCTGTTGCTGATGGACTCCGACCGCTACATCACGCACATCTGCTACGACGTCGGCTTCAACAATGTCGCCAACTTCAACCGGCGCTTCCTGGAAATAAAAGGCATGACGCCAAGCGAGTTCCGGCGCCATGCCGACCGTCGATTCGGGGTCTGAGCCGGGTCTGCGCGTGTATCTGGGCATCGACCTCGGCACTTCAGAGGTCAAGGTATTGCTCCTCGATGCCGTCCACCAGGTCATTGCCGTAACCGGCGAATCGCTGCGCATCTCCCGGCCCCGCCCGCTCTGGAGCGAGCAACATCCGCATGATTGGTGGGCTGCGCTCGATGCGGCAATGACGCGCCTGGCGGCACAACACGGCGGCGCACTGGCAAGAGTCAGGGCAATCGGCCTTTCCGGCCAGATGCACGGCGCCGTCTTGCTCGATGCATCGGACGCGGTGCTGCGTCCCGCGATTCTCTGGAACGATGGCCGCAGCGGCGACGCGTGCAGCGCGCTGGAATCGGCCGTACCCGAGCTGCGAACCATCACCGGCAATCTCGCGATGCCCGGCTTCACCGCACCGAAGCTGGTCTGGTTGCGGGAGAACGAGCCGGAGATCTTTGCGCGGACCACGTGCGTTCTGCTGCCCAAAGACTGGATCCGCCTGCGCCTGACCGGCGAACGCTATACCGACCATTCCGACGCTTCCGGAACGCTGTGGCTCGATGTCGGCGCGCGCAAGTGGTCGGACCGAATGCTCGCCGCCTGCGGAATGTCGCAAGCGCAGATGCCTGCGCTGATCGAAGGCAGCGCCGCCGCCGGACGCCTGCACGGAGAAATTGCCCGGCGATGGGGATTGCCCGAAGACATTGCCGTTGCCGGCGGCGCCGGCGACAACGCCGCCAGCGCCATAGGGATTGGTGCCGTGTTGCCCGGGCAGGGTTTCGTTTCGCTCGGCACGTCGGGCGTCATTTTCGTTTGTGCGGACCGCTTCCTGCCGAATCCAGCCAGCGCCGTGCACGCGTTTTGCCACGCCCTGCCAGGCCGCTGGCACCAGATGTCGGTGATGTTGTCGGCGGCGAGCGCGCTGCGCTGGGCGACGCAACTGACAGGTCGTGAAAACGAAGCCGACCTGCTCGCTGAGGCGCAAGCTCTGAGCTCGTCGCAGCGAACTTCCGCGCCATTATTTTTGCCCTACCTTGCCGGCGAACGCACGCCGCACAATGACCCCAGCGCAAAAGGCGTGCTGTTCGGCCTGACACACGAGCACGGGGCGGGTGACATCGCGCATGCCGTGGTCGAAGGAGTGAGCTTCGGCCTGCTCGACGGTTTCAATTCCCTCGATGCGAACCTGCGATCGAGCGTGCGCGAACTGTCTCTGGTCGGCGGCGGCGCGCGCAGCAGTTACTGGGCACAACTGCTCGCCACGCTGCTTCAGCGTACGCTCGTCCTCAGAGACGGCGCCGAAACGGCCGGCGCGCTCGGGGCGGCGCGTCTGGCGTGGCTGGCCGATGGGGGAGAAGAAAGCGAAGTGTGCCGCGTCGCGCCCGAGCGCAGACGCTTCGAGCCGGACTCATCGCACAACTCCTGTTTGCAGGAGCGTTACGAACGATTTAAAAGATTGTATTCCCAGGTTCGCGGGCTTGTGGGCGGCTGACGACGGCCAACCAAGAGGGACGAGGCGAAAGGAAAGCGTGGTAAATCCGGAGGCGCACAGCGCAATCAGGCTCTGCTGACTCGTAGTAGTCGTCACTTGATCTGACGACCGGTGTCCGGTTTTAGCCAGTACCACCATCAGCTTTCTAGAAACGCGATCGTCACTTCGCAACCCGTTGCCGCCTCTTGTGCGTTGGAAAAGCGGACGTTCGCAGACTTCGCTACACAGCGCACAGCTGTCACTTCGGGACGCTCTATCGCGCGACCGGGCCGCCTTTTAACGCGGTGCCGTTCCTCCCCGTGAACGTGACGCTGACGGCGGTCGGCACGTTGACGCTCACCTTCGCCTACGGACTGTAGAGCGCTAGTCGAACCCGCCCGGCCTTCGTTCAACGCGCCGTTTGGTGCTTCGCTGCCCGCCGGAGGGTCCGTGGCGGCTGACCAAATACCCTCAGGAAAGCGCGGCGCATACGCTCCGTGTCGCCGAACCCGGCTTCCTTCGCCACGGTGTCGATCGAGAGACTGCCCGCATCGATTAAAGCCCGCGCGGCTTCCACTCGCAAGCTCTCGATCGCACGTGCCGGAGATTGTCCTGTTTCAGTTTTGAATGCCCTGCTGAACTGGCGAGGGCTCAAGTGCGCGACCTCGGCAAGACGAGCTATAGACAACGGCTTGCGGAGATTGGCCTTGGCATAGGTCAGCGTCTTCTGTATCCGGTCGGATTTGGGTTCCAGTTCGAGCAGCGCCGAGAATTGCGATTGCCCACCGGATCGGCGGTGATAGATGACTAACTTCTTGGCGATCAGGCGCGAGGCATCAGCACCCAGATCTTCTTCCACGAGCGCGAGCATGAGGTCAATGCCGGCCGTCATGCCCGCCGATGTCCAAACCGGACCGTCATTGATGAAAATGCGGTCCTGCTCCACCTTGGTTTGCGGGAAACGGGCTTGCAACGCCCTCGCATGGTTCCAGTGTGTCGTCGCACGTCGGCCATCGAGGAGCCCAGCTTCCGCGAGAATGAAGGCGCCCGTGCAAATGCTGGTAACGCGTCGGGAGTTCTTGAGCGTCGCGCGAAGAAACTTGCACAGCACATCGGATGAAGGCTCGGGGGTGATCGCGCCCGCCACGACCACCGTATCGAACCTTGGAGAAGCGAACCGCCGCGAGTCAACGGCTACGCCGTATGAGCTGGCCACAAGCCCGCCGGTCTCCGACAGCATATCGACATGGTAGAGCTCTTTGCCAGCATTGTGGTTTGCAAGTTCGAATACCGCGAGGGCGGCCATATCGAGGATCTCGAATCCCGGGAAGATGACCATACCGATCCGTCTCATGATGTCCTAAAAGGAGGCTTATATGTCATTCAAGCCATCACTGTGCGTGACAATCTTCATGCGGTCAACGCTGACGTTCTGGATCGGCGTCCAACTAGCGACACGCAATTCTAATAGGCGGCAACGCCAGGAGTGACAAATGTCTTACGCAGTCACGGTCAATGGCATTGCCTGCAGGGTCGATGTCGATGAAGACACCCCTGTTCTTTGGGTATTGCGCGACGTGCTGGGCATGAGCGGCACCAAGTTCGGTTGCGGCCTCGGTTTGTGCGGCGCGTGCACGATCCACCTCGAGGGCAAGCCGGTGCGCTCATGCATCACGCCCATCGCTGCCGCGGCCGGCAAGCGCATCACCACGATCGAGGCCATCGGCGCCACCGCCGCCGGCAAAAAGATTCAGCACGCCTGGATCGCGCTCGATGTACCCCAATGCGGCTACTGCCAGTCTGGCCAGATCATGTCCGCAACGGCGTTGCTCGCCGCCAAACCCAACCCGACCGATGGCGATATCGACACCGCCATGTCCGGGAACATCTGTCGCTGCGGCACCTATGTGCGGATCCGCGCGGGAATCCAGCACGCGGCGCACGCTGTGGCGAACAGGGAAAAGGAGCTGACATGACCGGTAATCGAATGATCGACCGCGTCGAAAGCGACGGCGCGGATCTTTCCCGTCGGGCAAATCGTCCTGACCATGCCCTATGTCGAGATGGGCCAGGGCACCTACACCTCCATCCCGATGCTGATCGCCGAAGAGCTGGAGGTGGACCTGAAACAGGTGCGGCTGGAACATGCTCCGCCCAACGAAAAGCTTTACGGCAATCCTTTGCTGGGCGGCATCCAGGCAACGGGCAACTCGAACGCAGTACGCGCGTCGTGGCAGCCCCTGCGCCAAGCCGGTGCGGCCGCGAGAACCATGCTCGTTTCGGCGGCGGCAAAACGCTGGAATGTCGATCCGGCATCCTGCCGCGCGCAAAGTGGTGAAGTGCGTCACGCGCCGACGGGGAGACGCCTCAAATATGGCGAGCTTGCCGCTGACGCCGCCGGCCTGCCCGTTCCCGAAAGCGTAGTGCTCAAGCGACCGGAGGAGTTCAAGCTCATCGGCACCCCGGCCAAGCGTCTGGACATACCGTCGAAGGTCAACGGAACGGCCGTCTATGGCATCGATGTTCGCCCGCCGGGCGTGAAGGTCGCGACCCTGGCCCAATCGCCCGTCTTTGGCGGTCGTGTGAAGAGCGTGGATGATGCGGCGGCCAAGACCGTCAAGGGCGTGCGCCAGATCGTGCGCCTCGACGACGCCGTTGCCGTGGTGGCCGACCATATGGGCGCTGCGAAGAAAGGGCTGGCGTCCCTGGTGATCGAATGGGACGACGGCCCGCACGCCAAACTCAACACGAACGAGATTGTGAGCGCGCTCGAACAGGCGACGCTCTATGCGGGGGCGGTTGCGCAGAATGTCGGCAATATCGACAGCGCGATGGCGAGTGCGCTCACCAAGGTCGAGGCGACCTACCAGGTCCCGTTCCTCGCGCACGCGACCATGGAGCCGATGAACTGCACGGCGCATGTCCGCAAGGACGGCTGCGAAGTCTGGGTCGGCAACCAGGTCCTCTCGCGCGCGCAGGCGGCGGCGGCGAAGACCGCGGGCCTGTCGTTGGACAAGGTCGTCGTCCACAATCATCTGATTGGCGGCGGGTTCGGACGGCGGCTCGAGATCGACGGCATTGTTCGCGCGGTCGAGATCGCCAAACACGTCGACGGCCCTGTCAAGGTCGTGTGGACGCGCGAAGAAGACATCCAGCACGACATGTACCGGCCCTATTTCTTCGACCGGATCTCCGCCGGTCTCGATGGAAATGGAGCGCCGGTCGCCTGGAACCATCGCTTCGCGGGCTCTTCCGTCATCGCGCGATGGGTCCCCCCGGCATTCAACAATGGTCTCGACCCCGACACCACCGAAGGCGCGATCGATTTGGTCTATGCCCTCCCGAATATGCACGTCGAATATCTGCGGGTGGAACCTCCGGGCATCCCGACGGCCTTCTGGCGCAGCGTCGGGCCATCGCACAATGTCTTCGTCGTCGAAAGCTTCATGGACGAACTGGCGGCGGCGGCGAAGCAGGATCCGGTCGCCTATCGGCGGGCTCTCCTCGACAAGGCGCCCCGCGCCAGGGCGGTCCTCGAGCTCGCCGCGGCAAAGGCCGGCTGGGGAAAGCCCTTGCCTGAAGGGGTCGGCCGAGGCGTCTCCGTCCAGCACGCCTTCGCGACCTATCTGGCGCAGGTTGCCGAAGTCGAGGTGTCGAGGGATGGAACGGTTCGTGTCCGGCGCGTCGTCTGCGCGGTCGATTGCGGCACCGTTGTCAATCCGGATACCGTCCGGGCGCAGATCCAGAGCGCGATCAATTTCGGCATCACGGCGGCACTCCATGGAGAGATCACGCTGAAGGACGGTCGTGTCGAGCAAAGCAATTTCCACGACTATCCGATGCTGCGGATGAACGAGACGCCGGAAATCGAGGTTCACATCGTGAACAGCGTCGAGCTACCGGGCGGGATGGGCGAAGCCGGGACTTCAGCCATCGTTCCCGCAGTGACCAACGCGATCTTTGCGGCAACTGGCACGCGAGTGCGCAAGCTGCCGGTGGCGGATCAGGCCAAATTTATCTAACGAGGTCAAGCGCAGGGATGTGGCGTTCGAAGTCGAGGGACGCATACCTGAAGTCGTCGCCGGAGAAATTCCGCTGAATTGGGACGTGTTCGTGACGCCTGGCATACCCGCTGTCACCAGCGACTTGCCACCAGGTACGGAACAGCGGATGTCGAACAGCGGATGTCGTCACCGACATCTTCGACCATCACTGCCACGGCCGTTGCGTGATCGCGGTGGCCTGGGGCCACCGCGGGTACATTGAGCACTTGC
>WNFI01212476.1_pt1 | contig 13568 bp, 6 predicted proteins | sample 5400471 | NCBI WGS metagenome assembly WNFI01 (sample SAMN13153348, study PRJNA577476) | soil metagenome | isolation source: 100 cm saprolite on Douglas fir-dominated hillslope | place: USA:California | collected 2013-09-17 | reverse complement strand
CGCATCAGTCTCCTAGGCTGCCGTATCGACCGGGTCACGCGCGCCGATGCGCTAGAGTGGACCCGTTTTTTCCTGAATGAAGCGCGGCCGCACCAGATTATTACGGCCAATCCTCTGATGCTTCTGGCGGCCGAAAAAGACGCCGGACTCGCCGAGATCATCGATTCGGCGGATCTCGTTGTGCCGGACGCGGCGGGGATCCTTTGGGCGAGTCAGCAGGTCGGCACGCCCTTGGATGAGGTGGTACCGGGGATCGATCTGCTTCAAGAGATGTGCCGGCTGGCGCGCGACGCGCGACGGTCCGTCTATCTTCTGGGCGGGCAGCCGGGCGTCGCCGAGAAAGCGGCTGTCTCGCTCGCCTCGCTTTTCCCCGGCTTGCGCATCGCCGGGACGCATCATGGCTATTTTGATTCCCGGGAGGACGAAACGGCGGTCGTAGCGCGCATCTCCGAAGACGCGCCGGATATGCTCTTTGTCGGATTCAGTGTTCCGGGGCAGGAGATGTGGATCAATCGGAATCTCGCGGCGTTGAAAGTGCCGGTCGTGATGGGCGTGGGGGGAAGCTTTGACGTCCTCTCCGGCCGGCTGCGCCGCGCTCCCACTTGGATGCGCGAGCTCGGACTCGAATGGCTTTACCGCACCGTCCAGGAACCCTGGCGCCTCCGGCGGATCGTGCACCTGCCTGTGTTTATCTGGAAAATCCTGATAACATAGGGGAACAGCAAAAAGGTAATATCAAAGAGTGAAAAAGCCCAAAAGCTATTTGCTCTTTTCCTGTTTAGTTTTCTCTTTTTGCAATTCCCCTATTCTTTTCGCCGCCACCCACTACCCCAAACCCGCTAGTTACGTCGCCGACTTCGCCAACGTCATCGATTCGGACTCGCGGCAGACGCTCGAACAAAAGCTGTCCGATTTTGAACGCGCCACGACCAATGAATTCGCGATTGTGACCGTTCCCTCGCTGGAAGGCGACACGGTGGAGGACTATGCGGTCCGGTTGTTTAAGGAATGGGGCATTGGGAAAAAGGGGAAAGACAACGGCATCCTGATCCTGGTCGCGCCCCACGAACACCAAGGGCGTATCGAAGTCGGCTATGGGTTAGAGCTGGTGATTCCCGACGGCTTGGCCGGCCAGATCATCCGCGAGAACATGGCGCCGTATTTTCGGCAAGGTCAGTACGGACAGGGTCTTCAAGCCGCTATCGGTGCGATCGAAGCCATTCTAGCCGGGAAACCTCGCCAAAGTCTGCATCCCGAGGCGCGGCTTGCACAGTGGGGACAACCGCTTCTTTATCTGATTTTTTTCGGCGTCGTTGCGGGTCTTCCGCTCACGGTTGTTTGTCTAGTGCTTGCTTTTCTAGTGTCATCCCGGACCTTGGCCTCATTTCTTTTAGTGCCGGTGGGATTGATAATGGATATCATGCTTCTACATAGGCGTGGGGGCATCTATAATCAAGGAGTTCACCGCGGGGGTTGGGGAACCGGCGGATTTGGCGGAGGCGGGTTTGGCGGCGGAGGGTTTAGTGGTGGCGGCGGATTTGGTGGGTTCGGCGGTGGATCGAGCGGCGGTGGCGGCGCCTCCGGAGGTTGGTAATGCGATTCTGGTGGCAATCGTTTTTTAAGGCCAAGAAAGATCCCGAGAAAGATCTGGGCGCGCTGGTTGAGGCGCTCCGCAGCTCGTTGCGGGATCGCCTGAAAAGCGTCGTCGTCTTCGGTTCGATGGCCAGCGGGGAGTTCCATGCCGAACGCTCCGATGTGAACGTCTTGATCATCGCGACCCTTTCCTTCGACACGCTCGAACAGATGGGCCCCCTCCTTAAACCCTGGATGGCCAAAGGCCACACGCTGCCGGTGCTGGCCACGCCGGAAGACCTTCCGGGTATGGCGCGTTCCTTCCCAATCGAATTTATGGATATGATCGATCACCACAAAGTCCTCTATGGGGACGACCTGCTGGCCGGACTGAAAATCGATCCCCGGCATTTGCGCGCCCAATGCGAACATGACCTGGCGCTCGCCCGCTTGAAACTGCGCCAGGTGATCGCCGCGTCGGCGGCCGACGAAACGCGCATCCGCCAGGCGCTGCTCCGCTCAGGGCGCAGCGTGACGACGATCCTCCAAGCCATCGTGCGGATGGAAGAAGATGGGGTGAAGCTTGATAAAATCAAGGCCGTAGACCGGCTGGCCGATCGCGCGGAGTTCGACGCGACGGTCCTTCACCGGATCCTGGATGCGCGGTTGCGCCGCGAGGTGGACAATATTTCGGATTTAACCATTCATTTTCTCGACTTAATCGAAGCGGTCCTTAACTATCTACGGAAATGAAACGAAGACTCGGGGAGGCATTGAACATGCGCGGACAAATCAAGACAGGCTGGATTATTCTGGCGGCGGTCCTACTGATCGGTCTCTATGCGGGGATGACCTACAACCGATTGGTCACGTTACATGAACAAATTCCGCATGCCTGGTCTCAGGTGCAGAACGTCTTACAGCGCCGCAACGACCTGATCCCCAACCTCGTCGAGACCGTCAAAGGCTACGCCAAACACGAGCAGACGGTTTTTCATGACGTCAGCGAAGCGCTCAAGGCGTTCAACCGGGCGACGACGGTCCAAGACAAGATCGCGGCGGACAACTCCATCACGTCCCTCCTCGGCCGCATCATGGCGATTTCCCTGCAGTATCCCAACCTCAAGGCCGACCAGCAGTTCCTGCGCCTTTCGGACGAGCTCGCCGGCACGGAAAACCGCATCGCGGTGGAACGCATGCGCTTCAACGACATGGTCCAGGAGTACAACACCAAGGTGAAGACCTTCCCGACCAACATCGTAGCGAGACTCGGCGGCTTCAACCCGAACGAAGCCTATTTCAAAGCCGAAGAAGCGGCCCAAAAAGCACCCGCGGTGCACTTCTAACGGATGACACGGAGACGCGGCGAAACGGGGACACGGTGAGACACCGATCCCTGATGTTTCTCCGCGTCGCCGCGTCACCGCGTCTCCGTGTCATGATTCTCCTTTTCACACTTTCCCCTATCGCCTTCGCTCGTTCCGTCAGCTGCCTCCTCGATCTGAAGTTCTACGAAAAACAGCCGGGCGCTGATGCCGATAAGTTCCTGGGCTACACCTCTAGCCGTGTGCGTCGCGCGGTGGCCGTTCCTTCCAACGATGCGTGGTACGTCCGTCCCGTCGGCAAGTGGGGGGAAGAAGATTTTTTCCGGCTCGCGCGCGAGATGCGCGACAACCGCATCCCGGGCCTCGATCTATCCAACCGCTGGGACGTAACCAACGACACCTTATCCATCTTCCAGGATGTCTATGCCCTCCGGGTCTTGATGCTGTCCCAGACGCGTGTCACCGATGCGGGATTGGCCGGTCTCGAGAAGCTCGACCACCTCGGCTACTTGAGCCTCAACAATCAGATCACCGACGCCGGGCTCCAGCATCTAAGCCGCCTCCCTCTGGAAAGGCTGGAGGTGCACGGCCCCAAAATTACCGATAAGGGAATGACCGCAATCCAGGGGCTCGCCCCATTAAAGTCGTTGGATATCAGCGACACCGCGATAACCGATAAAGGATTGGAGGCCCTCGCGGCGCTGCCGCGGCTGGAGGCGCTGTTCTGCAGCCGGCACATCACCGACGCCGGGATGTCGCGCCTCGCACGTTTTAAAGCGCTGCGCTATCTGGACGTGACGGAAGCGCCGGTCACCGACGCCGGCGTGGCGTCGCTCGTTTCGTCGGCGCAGCTCGCAGAACTGTCCCTCAGCGGCACGCGCGTGGGCGACGCCGCGCTCAAACGGTTGTCGCAAATGAAAAGCCTGCGCGTCTTGGATTTGAGCGGCACGCGAGTCACGCCGGATGGGCTGGCGGACATCGCGCGCCTGTCCCGTTTGGAAACGGTGTCCTTGCCCTGGGAGGCGTTGTCCGAACCGGAAATCCATACGCTCGCCGGCCTGCCGCGCTTGAAGCAGGTCGCGCTCAATGGGACCATCGTGACCCAAGAGACGCTGGCTCGCATCCATTCGATGGCCCGTTTGAGCGGGCTCCGGGAGACCGCCGAAATCCCCGGCAGCGTTCCTCAAGCCACCAAAGCTCCCGGAGCCAAAGTCACGACCCTGGCAAGCCCCAGTCCGGTCCAGGAAAAAAAGCGCACAGGCGGCCTCTCCCAACCGATGACTTTACCGGGAGATATCGCTCCCACGATGCCGTCCAAAACCCCGATCGCTTTGGATAATACACCCAAAGGAAAAGGCATGGAGATCGAGGTCAGCGCCGGTCCTTCCCGGAGCAAGAGGGCCCTGTCTGGGCTGAAGCGCATTCACCAAGCTGAAATCGTGCAAGCCCCGCGCGAACCCGACCTCCTCCCCGGCGAATCCCGTCTGATTAAAACGCACCAAGAAAACGCCTCAAACAGCCTCGGCGAAATCGAAGTCAGCCCGCGCAGATAGACCCACCCGATTCCTAGGTCTTCTAGGCCGGTTTTTTTAGCCCTCCGCTCTATATCTCCACTCCCGAATACCCCTTAAAATCTATGCGGTACTCGTACGCGCCCACGCGCGCGTACTCAAAATGAACAAACATGCAATCGAAGCCTTATCCGAGCCAAGCCGTCAAACGCCTATCCCGAATTCTTTCACCGCACCCGGCAGCGCCGATCAAGCCCACCGCACGGCCGCTCTAAGATCGGAAACACCCCCGCTGGCCGCCACGTCCCACGCTGTCGCCCTCGATCAATTCCGTTGGTACATCGTCAAAATCAATCCGGCTTTTCAATTGACGTTAGCCCAGACATGGCCGGCGGATTATCCGACTTTGTGCGATTTCTCAATCGACTTGGCGAGTGTGATATTACACGAGAAGTATGGCTCTTCGCTTCCGATGCGTTTAATGCAAGAGGATCGGAGGGACAAAGGTTTTCTTTACGACTGGCTGGAGGTGGAACTCGAGGGGCGCCGCTATTTTCTGAGTTTTACAGAAGGGCAGGCCCACTTCATGGGCGACCTTCGACGGCTCCGGCGTGAAAAAAAGTATGCCGAGATCTTCGAGCAGTTTCATGAAAAAGGACTCGACCGAGTTGTTCTTCTAGATATGGGAGACGACCCACAGGCCTTCTATGCTCAGCGCGGTCTGCTCAATCCAAAAGAACGCGAGTTGGGGAAAAATAAACGCTATGCGGGCGCATTGACAGCGTTCTACGACTTATTGGATCGACGATTCCATCCCTCAGAGGGTCCGCTCAGCCCCCGTGCGCGAAAAGGTCTGGTCGACTTGCTCGTGGCCCCGGACATGGGCGCACGCATCGTTCGTTTTCAGGATCTCTTGGATGAAACCCACCTGATCGAAGACATTCGGCTGTTCCAAAGCTTCTTCTGGCTGGAGAAGTGGCAAGTGATCCCCGACCTGCTGCATCATCTTTTCACGTCGGTCGACAGAGACGAGCTTCCTCTCGCGCAGCGGTTACTCGATCTCACGCTAAGTCTTGACCGGACCGGTTCCAGCCAACTGGTGTTGGGAGACTTGTTATGCCGATTGTCTCACGAAAAGGTCAATGACATTCGCGAGCGATTCGAGTACGAGAAAGCACCTCCCCAGTTATTGTTCATCGTTGAGGAGGCTTTTCACGAAACGCGATTAAATGAAATTCGGTCGGACTTAACCTTGACGCCAAGAGAGCGCCATGAGCAAGCGGCCGAGACGTATGGTGAGTTGTATCTTTTGTATGCGGCGGATCCGAACAGACAGATCCAAGAGCTGGCTGAAATTCCATTCAGGATGGCGCAACTCGAGCGTTCGGCGGCCCAAGGGACGATGAGTCCGGAAGAAAGTCAGACTCTTTTGCAGATGCGCGAAAGTCTGGGCCACTGGCTGGGCCAACTGAAAGACAATCCGATTGAATATGTCCGGATGTCGCGCCGGGTGGCGATGCTGAAACGGATGGGCCCCGCTGTGGTCGCTCAAGCCCCGCCTCTCGACCTTTCCAGAATAGTGATGATGCATAAGCCGGAACCCCCTGTGGTTTTTCGCGAGACGAATACTTTCGATGCCGCGGCGGCCGCGCTGGAGCGGGTACTGCTCCACCAGTCGTTGGATTCAATTCCTGCCCAACGAAAGGATTTAAATTCGTATTTCGATCAGATGGATGAGTCTTGGATGCGCGCGGGCTACCAACGCTTCCTGCCTCATCACGCGTTGAAACTGCAGAAAACCCCACCGACTGCTCTGTTGGAGTTTCAAGCCTTCTTACTCGATTACCTCAGTTTCCTGGCCGTTCACACCATCGATGACGGTCCCGAACGCGCCCGGGAGAACCGTCGTACGCTCCGCCGGCTGTTGGACCTGCTCCAGAGTCCTGGTACGCCCTATGGCGGCCGCTGGGTCGAGCATGAAGCCCAATTGTTCCAGTTCCAGGGGTCGTTCATCAGCGCCAATGAAATGGAACAGCTCGCCCGGGAAAGAGCCTACATTCAACTGTTCGCCGACGATCCGGGCCCCAACCCCTATTCTCTCCGTGTCGTCCAGGCTATCGGCCCCCATCTCCGAGGACTTATTTACCGAGGAGTGGCCGGGGAGCCAACCGATTCCGAAGAATATGCCAAGATCGTTGCGTTTCATCGCCTGAACAACGGTTTAGATTATTCAGTCCTGCTTCTTCATTTGAGTATCTTGATGCGGGATTACCAGCGCCTGGGAAATAAGGACGATCTGGCTTTGACGATCGCTGGTGGGTTTTCCGTAGACCCCGCAGCGATGACCGATAGGTCCATTATGGAGAGGATCGATCCCGCTATTCCTACGCCGTACCTGTATTCGTTTGGGCGGCCCATTTTGCTTCGAAAAGGGCCCTTCTATCCAAAGGATCTTCCCATGCATGAACGCGAGGCCTATTTTTCGTTACTCGCGCGGGCGCGCGGTCCATTGCTCCGGGATTTGCGTGACTATGAGACATCCGACGCCGACGCGGTCACGACATTCTTCGGGCAGAACACGGTCTATTCTTCAGTGCGGCTGGTTCAAATGTGGTTGCTTCGGTTGTATGACCCGGACATCGGGACCGATTGGGTGTATGAGGACCTCCTTCGTCTGCCCGTGGATGCAAGACACAAAGGCTTAATCGCAGCCTTCGATAACGCGGGCAAGAAATTTCAGGAATCCCTTCCCGGTCAAGGAGCCAGGCGCTACATGTTTCGTACGGACCCCGAGCTCGGCCGCCGCGCGTTCCATGAAACGCTGGACGCTCTGGAGCGGGTCCAACCGGCACCCGCCGCGGCGCATCCGGCCGGTCGAGTCCGGCCATTCGACGAAAAGACGCACCGGGACTTCCATCGCCGGCTTACACAGATATCGTGGGTCCACATCATCGGGGCGATCGCCCTTTGGCTGGTCGAAATTTATTTCTTTGGGAGACCGTCATCGTTAGGGGAAGTCGCGGGCCTCGTCATGGCCCCGGTCGTTCTCTTGTTTACAGGCTTTCTATTCCGGTCGTTGGCCACGACCGCGAACTTGGACCTGATCTATCTTACGGGCGCGCCGCTCCATCTGGAAGCGCAGACCTCTTCCACCGGCACGGGGTGGTTCTGGCAATCAGACGGAAAGCCTTTATTTTTCCATAAGATTTTTTCCAAGCCGGACGATTTCTATGCGCTTGAACGGATGATCCACAGTCTTAACCTATTCGAAGTGGAAGCGTTGGAGCGCGTTTACTTCGAAGAGACGCGGCATGCGCGCGGCCAGGGGGAATTTCAGGCGAAGCTGGGTGCGATCTGGGACGCGTGGCGCGCTCCGAAAGTAGAGACTCTCCAGCAGCGGAAGCAGCGCCTCATTTACTGGATCGCCGGCGACCGCTTTCCCAGTGCCAGGGCGCGGATCTATCGTTTTCCTGCTTACCATTCCGGCGCTTTGCGGCCATCCATGCCGGAGGATCTTCGCCCGGCCCGAGAACCCGCACGCCTGCCTGACCGGCATGCAGGCCAGGGCCGCGCGCCGGCCTCGACACCCCACACCTCCCGGCCGTACATCATCCACCGATCCTCCTAACGCTCAGAAGTGGTCTGGCGCTTCGGGCTCCCGAAGCCTCTTCTTTGTCAGAAACCCTGGGTGCCGCTGGGTGGTCCAATGCAGGGAGGAAAACTAACCTGTCCCAGCTGATGCGTTATATTGCTCCGTTGTACCAGGTACCGAAGGTGAGGCTTGCCGTTTGCGCGGTGTTCTTCGCGCTTCCTCATCGGGGTCACGCGGCGGAGGCGCCGAAGGCGCCGACGACGGCGGCGGGGGTGGCGGCGTCCTCTGCGAGCGCGATCGTCCCGATCCCCTTCACGGAAGTCGCGCTGCAGGCGGAATCCTCCTCCGCCACGCTGCACGATATCGAACTGGGTTTGGGGTCAAACCCGGCGATCGATAAGATCCGCCATGACCTGCCGGTGCTCGCCCGCGAACTCAACTTCCGCCTGAGTGACAATTCAAAACTTCTCGCCACGCACGCCTCGCTGGAGCGCCTGCGCGCGCTCGAGATGAGTTGGCGCCAAACTGCGCAATCCTTGAAAGCCTGGGACCACGACCTGGACGCGTTCATGAGCCAGCTCGACCGGGACGCCGCCGACTTGGACAAGTTAAAAGCGACCTGGGTCAAAACGCTCGAAGCCGCGCGCGCGACCGAGATCCCGCCGGCCCTTCTGGACACCATCCAGGGGATCGATGCGGCGATCGCCCAGACGCAGGAAAAAGTCGAGGCTTGGCGGATCAAGATGCTCGCGATCATCAACGAACTCGACCGGGAAGCCAGCCGCGTCGCGCGCATGCGCGCCGAGATCCAGCGTGCGCAGGAAATGGCGCTCGACCATCTCTTTGAACGCGACAGCCCGCCTCTCTGGGGAATTGCCGCGAGCTCGCAAACTCCGACCCACGTCGTGGCCGAGGTCCGCGACTCCCTCGCGGCGCAGATCAAAACGTTCAACGCCTACGCCGACCGTAACGGCCCCCGGTTCGTCATTCAAGCGGTCCTATTCCTCTTTATGACCGGCATTTTCTTTTGGGCGCGGCGCATCGGCACCTCCTCTTCCCGCATCCTGAACGCGCCGGTCGCGATGGCCGCGGTGTTCGCGATCTTCTGCACGCGCTGGATTTATCCGCAGGCCCCGCGCCTGCTCTGGGCGATCTGGGGAGCGGCGGGGCTGATTCCGACCGTCGTCATTCTCCGCCGGCTGGTCGAACGCGAATTGCTCCCCATCCTCAACGCGCTGGTCGTGTTTTATTTCCTCGATCAATTGCGCTTGGTCGCGGCGACCGTTCCGGTGCTCTCGCGGGGGCTCTTTCTGGCGGAAATGCTGTTCGGGATTTTGTTTCTCTCGTGGGTCATTGTCTCAACACGAAAATCATCGATGGACGCGGCCTCCGAGGACAAATTATCGCGGATCATTCACAACGGCGCGCGCGTGGCCGTGGGGGTCTTCGCGGCGGCCTTCATCGCCAACGTCGTCGGCGCGGTGAATCTCGGCACGCTCCTCGGCAACACGACGCTGCGCGGCGCGTATCTGGCGCTGGTGCTTTACGCGATCGTGGGGATCGCGGATGTCCTGATCCAATTTGTGATGGATCTCCCGCCCGCGAACCGTTTGGGCATAGTCCGCCGGCATCGCCCCCTAGTGGTCTGGCGCGTGCACCGTATGTTTGTGTGGGCTGCGTGGGTGATTTTGTTTTTATTCACGCTCGACATGTTGTCTCTGCGCGCAACAGTCCTCGACGCGCTCACCACGGCGCTCACCGCGCGCGCGACGCTGGGCTCGATCAGTCTTTCGCTCGGCCATGTCCTGGCGTTTGGGTTCACGGTCTGGGCGGCGTCGAAGTTCTCGCGCTTCATGCGTTTTGTGCTGGAAGAAGACGTCTACCCGCGCTTTAAGCTGGAGCACGGGCTGCCGTACGCGATCTCGACGATGCTGCACTACGGTGTCCTTCTGGCGGGGTTTTTGATCGCGCTGGCGGCGATCGGTATCGATATGACGAAGTTTACGATCNNNCTCGCCGGGGCCTTCGGGGTCGGGGTGGGGTTCGGCACGCAGAGTATCGTCAACAACTTCGTATCGGGGTTGATCCTGCTGTTTGAGCGGCCGATCAAAGTGGGGGACGTCATCCAGGTGGACGACGCGACCGGCACCGTGAGAACGATCGGGATCCGCGCGACGGTGATCCGCACGGCGAACGACTCGGACGTGATCGTGCCGAACGGAGCCCTGATCTCGAACCGCGTGACGAATTTATCCGTGGAGACACAGAAGCGCAGTGTCGTCATCCCCGTGAGCGTGCCCGGTACCGCAAACCCACAGCGGGTGATCGAGCTCTTGAAAGGGATCGCGGCGGCGCATCCGTTGATCACCAAGGACCCGCCGCCCCAGGCCTACTTCATAAAGCTCGGCGGCTCGACCCTCGAGTTCGAACTACGCGCCTGGACCGACCACCCCGGCGAACTCAGCCAAATCCGCAGCGACCTCACCCTCGCCATCAACACCGCCCTCCTGAAAGACAGCGCCGTAAAAAGTAACTAACACCAAAACAAACCACAGCTCCGAAGGCCCAGCTCGTAACGGGCCCAGATTTGGCATAGGTCCATCGGCTCGGCGTTTTAGCCTTTTGCTCTATTCATCTCCCGACGGAAAACGCTTAAGATTAAGGACCGTGCCTAAGCCGCTTTTCCGCTTCATCGCCGTGCTGCTGGTGGCCTGCCTGGTGATCGATCCCGTGGCGGCCGCGGTTGCTCCTGCCCGATTTTCTTTAACGCCAGTCCCATCCCGTATGACCACCAATCATTTCACTATCGAGGCGATCCCTGCACGGGGCCTGCACTTTACCCACGTGAAATCCCTGGATCCTTTCCATCTAGCCGCTCACGAACTGGAAGCGGAAGCCAGCCGCTCTCGCCGCAGACCGCCGGTCGGAACGGCCTCCAAACGTCCAAAGAAAGTGACGCGCCGGGACTTGATGCACGCGGTGTTTGATCACACCGAAGATTTAAAGGCCGCGGATCTTTTGCAAAAACAGTTTTATGGCGAACGGGAAACAGCGCGAACGGTCGTCGAAGTCATCACGAGCATGGTTCGATTGCCCGCCTTAACCCGGCGGGACAAGCGCTTTAAGAAGTTAAAGATAGACCGGGTGCAAGCGGCGGCCAGTCGAGCGATTCTGTTATTAGCCAACGCGCCAGAAAAATTTCGCACGCGTCGCCGCACAGAGATGGCCGGCACCGAGCTAGAACGGGAATCGCTGTATGAGCTGCGCCGCTACATGGAGGACCTCGATCCGACGATCCGCAGTGTAGCGGAAGAGCTTTATCGTGCAGGCGTTCTGCCGGCGCTTCCGACCATGCCGATTATGTCGGTCCGCCGGTTTTTAAAAGATGACGATATGGTTATACGCAGCGCGGCGAAAGAACTGCTCTATGAGCGTTACAAAGACACCGCAGAGCGGATCGCGCTCCGGGAATACCGGCTTTATAACTATTTATCAGAGACTCTCGCAGGGGCTCCGTTTACGAGCTTCGATAAAAACGATTTTATTCAACAGGCGCATATCACTTTGATCGAGTACATCGGGTCCTCTCCCTACGCTTCCAAACACTTCCGGATTGGAATGAATCGAGCGGTACGGTTTGGAACCGCTGAGATGCTATCTGCGCAATGGAATATTCCTCCGTCCATCCTATCGTACGGTACGAGCGCGCTTCGCAACGCCATTGTCTGTCCATCCCACGCGTCCTCCCAGCAGATGCGCTTGAGCCGAGACGAGGTTTTAAAGGAATTAAATGTCAGGGAGGAGAGCGCCGAGGAGAGTCCCAAATCACCTGCGAAAAAAAGACGCGGTCGAAAGAAAGCGGATAACGCAATCGAGAGAATTATCGCTGGAATTCGGGAGCACACGTGGTACGCCTTCCAAGGGATACCCTTGTTCGGTGATCAGGCGCCCGACCCGCTCGAAACCGCGGCGGTCAACGAACATATCCAAACCCTGGATGACATCTTACGGACGTTAACGCCCCGTGAAGAAAGAGTAATTCGCATGCGATTTGGGTTTGATAGCGGAGAGGAATCAACTCTCGAACAAGTTGCGCAACATATGGCGGTGACGCGTGAACGAATCCGCCAAATTGAGGCGAAAGCGTTGAGAAAACTACGGTATCCTACCCGAACCCGTCACCTCAAACCCATCTTGGCGACCGGTTGGTTACAAAAGGGACAGCGTACCTTGGACATCTCCAAGCCGGCCAAAGATTTTACGCAAAACACCCTAACGGAGCCGCCCGCGATTGAGCCTCGGGGTACACGGCTCTCCGAATCGGAAAAAGAGGCGTTTTGGAAGCTGGCAACACAAGGGCTGGCGATAGAAAAAAAGCAGGTGCTTGGGGTGACGTTGCAACGCCTGCGTGGCTCCGATAACGGGCAATCTCCCGAGGCTTCGCCCCAAGTGATCGAATTGGAAAATCAAGTTCTCGCACACCTACGCCTGATTCTCACCTTAGGCGTCCTGGACGGCTATGGAACCGAAGCCGAAATCTGCCGTGACCTGATCCAGATCTCGATCGAAAAATCCCGGCGATTGCTTCAGGACCTGCCCTGGGCCGACCTCATGGAAGCGGCCCAGCAAGATCCGAAAGTCGCCCAAGACTATATCCGCGAGCTCTTTCCCGGTATTTTTACCAATCAGCAGCTCGCGACCTATATCCGACATAAACGACAGAAGAAGGTGCTGGAGCAGGAAGCCCCGGTGCCCCGGCTTCCGGCCAGCGTGTTGGCTTTGAGGATCCTGGCGTCTGCCCAGCGGATCACCGCGTCCTTGGCCGCGCGGGAAACCGAACATTCCCGGCGGGTCTTAGCACGCATCCTGAAAGACATGTTTTACCCGGTCATGCGCCGGGACGAGGAGCAGATGTCTCAAGAGGGATTGCATACGCTCCACGAAGAAGTCCGCCGCCATGCCAAAGAGGGGCTCTATCACAGTGCCCTGCAAAAGACTCATCAGTTCTATGCCGAGGCGCGCCCCTTTGAACCGCGCGGTTTCCGGGAAGAGACGTTGAACGGCCAGACCTGGCCGCTGACACCGGCTCAGAAGTATGGCGTTTGGCAAGCGCTACGGTCCCTCCAGAATGAGCAGGAAAGCTGTGTCATTTTCACCAGTGACGCACGCGTCGGCAAAACCATCATGGCGGTCCTGGCGGCTTTTAATATTCGCAAGGATCGAGGCGCCGGAGACTATGCCGTGCGTAAGGTCCTTTACACGACCACCAACCAGGCCAAGTTCGAAGTCGCCCAGGAAATCGAACGTCGCACGCAGCTCGACATTCGAACGATTGTTCTGGAGGGCACGCGCGCTCAGCGACTGGCGCAGATTCAAGAAGCCCGAGAGGCGCAGGGCGATGTGGTCGTCATCGCCAATTATGAAAGTGTGCGCGATTTACCGGAGGCGCTGATCGCGTTCGCGCCGGATATGCATATTATCGACGAGATCAACCGCCTGCGCCGGGGCGAAAAAACAGTCCGTGCTCCGGTCATTTTTGGGATCCCAGCGCCCTATCGCATTGGAATT
>WNFI01021687.1_pt1 | contig 13570 bp, 14 predicted proteins | sample 5400471 | NCBI WGS metagenome assembly WNFI01 (sample SAMN13153348, study PRJNA577476) | soil metagenome | isolation source: 100 cm saprolite on Douglas fir-dominated hillslope | place: USA:California | collected 2013-09-17 | reverse complement strand
GGTGAGGACGTACTCGTGGGCCCGCCAGCCCCAGTAATAAAGGTTGAGGACGCCCAGCCCGACCAGGACCACGCCCAGCATCAGCAAGAGGCGCAGCTCGCCCGAGATCGGGAGCAGCGCCAGGATCACCAGCGCAACCGCCACCGCCAGGACAGTGGTGGCAATCGGGCGCAGCAGGACGACCCAGTGTCGGCATGACCTCGCCAGGATCCGCTCGCCGGGAAGCAGGTCGTGGGCGTTCATGGAGCCTGGCTGTAGAGGACGAACAGCGTCCCGATGACGAGGAACGGTCCGTAGGGGACGGCGTCCTTGAAGCTCCGGATCCTGGTGATGAGCAGAATTATCGCCACAAAGCCGCCCAGGAAGACGCCGTCGAGCAGGGCGTGGGGCATCCGCAGGTTGGAAAGCCCCGTCGCCAGCCCGATGAACACCGCAAGCTTGACATCACCGAAGCCGAAGGCCTCGGCCCCAAAGATCAGCTGGCCGCCGAAGTAGAGCAGCAAGAAGATGCCCCCGGCGATCAGACCCGCCACGGGCGCCGTTCGCCAGTCGGGCCATGGCCATGTCAGCGCGGGCGTCCAGGGCGTGACGAAGGCGAGCGCAAAGGCGATCACCCAAGCCGGGAACATCACGAAGTCGAGGATGTAGCGAGTCTTGAGGTCGAACGCCAGCACCTGCACCAGCACGGCAACGTAGACGGAGTCGATGAAAAGCAGCGGCTGGACACCCAATTTGAGCACGAAAAGCACGAACAGCGCGGCAGTGAGCGCCGGCATCAGCAGCGACTCGAGGACGGACTGGTTGAACTCGATCTCCTCGATTCGAGCCAACCAGCGCGAGAGGTAGTTCAGGGCGACACCCGACCCGGCGCCGCCAAGCGCCCAGGCCAGCGCGAAGAGCAGGCGGCTCACGAGTTGAGGCGCCCCACCACCGCGCGTTCGAGAGCCGCTCGCATGGCGGCCTCCGGCGGCGCCTGGCCCGTCCAGATCTCGAAAGCGGCGAGCCCCTGAAAGAGCAACATCGTCAACCCGTTGATCGCCCGGGCACCCTGGTCCCGCGCCCCTAAAAGCAAGGGGGTCACCGGGGGCTGGTAGATCAGGTCGAAGATGAATTGGCCCGGCGTGATCCAGTCAACCGGGAAGAGCACAGACTGGCCGTCACTCCCAACCGGCGTGGCATTGACGAGCAGCTCGGCCTTCCGAACCAGGAGCGAGAGGGACCCCAGCGGTGCCGGCCCGCCGCTCGTGACGTCCAGGTCACGGCAGACCGCCCGGGCCTCATCGAGGTCGGGGCTCGAGACCCAGATCCTGGTGGCCGTCTCGCGCAGCAGGTCGACGCAGGCGCGGGCGGCGCCACCGGCCCCCAGCACCAGCACGGACCGTCCCTTCGCCTGGAAGCCGGCGTCTTCGAGCGCCTTCGCGAAGCCCGAACGATCGGTGTTCCAGCCAATCAGGGCGCCGGCGCGATGGCTGATGGTATTGACGGCTTTGATGACCTGCGCTTCTGGGCCCAGTCCATCGAGCAGCCGGCTGGCCGCGACCGTGTGGGGCATGCTGACGGCGGCTCCTAACACGCCGCGGTCGGCGCGGATGCGGGCGATGGCGGCGGGGAGCTCGGCCGGTGTAACCGTTCGAACCTCGCAGCTGGCCTCGATCCCCGCGGCGGCGAAACCGGCGTTGAAGAGGCTGACGGCCGGTTCGCCGTCCCCCTCCCCGCCGAGCAGCAGCAGCCGGGCCTTGCCCTTACTGGAGGCCGTACTGCTTGAGGACCTGGGCGAACTCTTCGTTGGTCTTGGCGTAGTGGTTGTGACCCTGGGGGTCGGAGAGGTAGAAGAAGTACCCGGTGTTCGCGGGTTGGAGCGCGGCATCGATGGCTTTGATGCCTGGGTTTGCGATGGGTCCAGGTGGGAGTCCGGTATGTAGATAGGTGTTGTAAGGGGACTGAATCATGCGGTCCTCTTTGGTCACGGATGACTGCCAGATGCCTTTGGCGTAGAGCACGGTGGCGTCGATCTGGAGCGGCCAGCCGGCCGCCAGTCGGTTGTAGATCACGCTGGCCACCAGCGGCCGGTCGTCCTGGAAGCGTGCCTCGCGTTCGATCATGGACGCGATCGTGACGACCTGCAGGGCATTGAGCTTGCGCTGTGCCGCCTGGCTCTTTCGCGTGTCGTCCCAGTGCTTCTTGAAGTTGTCGAGCTGCAGCGTGATCAGGTCCTTCGCGGTCCCGTTCCGTGGCACAAGGTAGGTATCCGGAAAGAGGAAGCCTTCCAGCGACGCGCCGGGCGGCAGGTCCTTGAGAAAGTCGTAGGTGAACTGGCCCTGGACGGCCAGCGCCATGTAATCGCTTCCCTTGATGATGCCGCCCTTGTCCAGCGCCGCCGCCGCTTTCTTGATCGTGTATCCCTCGGGAATCGTCACGAAGATTTCCTCCGGGATCGCGGTCTGTAGCGCCGTCAGGATCTGGATCATGTTGAGGTTCCGGCTCAGCTCGTAGGCGCCGGCCTGAACGTTGCGGTCCAGGTGCTTGTAACGGGCATACAAATCGAAGACCGTCACCGAGTCGATCAGGCCGGTGCGGTGCAGCGTGTCGGCGACCTCATGAAAGGTCGCCCCCGGCGGCACGACGAAGCGCACCTTGGAGTTGCCAGGATTCGCCGGCTGATGAAGCTGGTGGTCCACCCAGCTGTATCCGAGGACGGCCGGTATGCCCAATGCCGCCGGCAACAGGAAGAGGATGACAATAAACCATTGCACGCAGCCCAGTGCACGGCTGCGCTTGCGCGGCGCCGAGGCGCCCATGGTCGACCGCTTCGGATCAGTCAGCGTTCCGGACCGCCGTCGTCATCGAGCTCGTCGTCCTCTTCGAATTCCTCGAGCTGCTCGACCACCCGGTCGTGCTCGTCGTCGTCCAGCGTCACCAGCGACCCTCCCTCGCGGCGAAGGATCAGCACGCGGTCCTCGTCGGCCTCCGCCTGCAGGACGTAGTAGGTTTCGCCTTCGATTTCCACGACGTCGTGGACGACGTAGCTCTCCTCTTCGCCGGTCTTCTCATTGACCAGCTCGATGGTTTGGACTTCCCCGTTCGCTTCCGGAATCTCTGGCATTCAGCCTCCTGGTGCCCGACCAGCCCGATAGTCAAGATATCCCTGCAACAATAGCGTGGCGGCCACACGATCGATCTCCTGGCGCCGTTTGCCGCGCCGTTTGCCCTGTTCGATCAGGTAGCGCTCGGCGGCTACGCTCGTGAGCCGTTCGTCCCAGTATGCTACCGGCCTCCCGGTTGCCTTCGCCACGTGGGCGCCGAATGCCTGCGCCTGCTGGGCCGCTGCATCGATACGGCCGTTCATCAGGCGCGGCAGCCCGATGACAATCAGTCCAACTTCGTGGCGATCCACCAGATCGGCGAGTGCCTTGAGATCCTCAGCCTCCGAGCGGCGTGCCAGCACGCTCAGTGGCTGCGCAATCGTCCCGGAGGGATCGCTGAGCGCGAGGCCGAGCCGGACCGTGCCCGGGTCGATCGCCAGGATCCTCACGGGCTCGCGCTGCTGCTGGAGACCTCCTGGATCTTGAGCGTGATGCGGGAGCTGAAGAACGGCAGCCAGGGCAGGCCGAATGGTGATTGGGTCACCCGGGCGTCGACCACATTCGGGAGCGACTGGAGGAAAGCGCGCCCCTTGGTCGGGCTCATCCCCTTCAGATGCGAGCGGATCGCCGGTTCGAGGAAGATCGGCGTGTAAAAGCCTGTTACGTGGCCGTTGAGCGTGACGTGGCCGTCGGCGGTAGCGTCCGTTGGGGGATCGTACTTGATGGTCGTCCCGTTGGTCGTCAACTGCGACCCCTGAGGGACCTTCCGCTGAAGGAACGCCTTGAGCATTTGCTGCACCGCCTTCTCGTCGAAGGTGACGCCGTCACCGGCGACCTTGATCGTGATGGTGAAACCGGGAACTTCCTCGCCGACCTTGTGGTCAGCAGTGGCCGTCGCCTGCACTCCACTTCCAACCAGCACGATCTTCTGTCCCTGAGCCTTGCCGTTCAGCTGGTCCGTGACCTGGGGAACCGCGTCTTTCGCGTAGACGTCCCGGATGCTGTCGATGTCGGACTGCTGAATGATGGTGGCGGTGCGGGCGTCGGCCCCGCCCGTCGTCGGATCGGGATTTGTCACCCCAAGGTTATCGCTCGAGTTCTGGTCGATTTTTCTAATCGTGTCTCTGTCGGTGTTGCCGCTGGCACCAGCATCGACGGCGACCACCGCAACTGTTGCCGAGCCGACCGGGCCCGTCAGCGTGACAGACCTCTGAGTCGCGTATTTCTTGGAGGCGTCGTTGGTCTCGACGATCCACCCCTTTGGAACCGTCTCGGTGCAAAGGAAGCAGCTGAGGGAAAACTTGACGCTGCCCGTTGCTCTGGCCGCATCGATCTGCTTCTGTCCGGTTGGGGTGCCGGGAAATGTCTGCGACTGACTCGCATGAACCGCCTGGGTCGCGAAGTGGTCAGGTGACCCGGCGGCGGTGCCGGGAGCCCCTAACAGCGTGACATCTGCCTTGATCGCCGTCCCTTGAACCGACACGGTCGCGGTCGCGGTCGGCAGGTACAGGATGCCGACCAGCAACGCTACGACAACCAGCACCGCAGCCCCGATCAGATACGGCCGGTAGCTTCCAAGGGGCGGCCCCGGTGCGACAGGCTTCCCGGGGGCCGGCACCTGGCGCCTGGGTGGCGCCGAAATCACCGACGTTTCCCGCGGCCGGTCCAGCGTGGCAACGCCGCGCTGGGGAGCAACCGCCTGGGCGTTGGTTGGAGGGGACGGCGCCCCACCGGCAGGGACGGCGGCGTCTGCGGCGGGCTCGCCGCCCAGTTCCGGGCTGTCCACCTCGGTGCCGCGGTCGTAGGCGGCCAGGCTGGGATAGGAGGTAAAGCCGGCCTCCAGGGACATCGCCTGGAGCCGGGGGTCGCTGCTGACCAGGTTGACCCGCTTGCCGTAGCTGTCGGCGTAGCGCTTCAGGAGCCGGAAGCTCATGGCACTCTGGAGTGCCCGGGCACGCTCCGGGACGACGAAGGTGACCTCATCCTCGAGACTGAGATCACGCAGGCGATCGACCAGGTCGGTGATCTCCTCGTCCGCTTCGACGTAGAGCAGCTTGGCCAGAGTCTTCACAGTTTTAGCACGTCGCAGGCTTTCATACCGGAAACGTCACTGATAGTCGAGTTGTTACGGTGTCAGGTTTTCTTAGCCGGCCAGTGCGGTCAGGGTCGCGGGATTTCCCATGTCGTAAGGGTGGCGGGATTCCCGCCTGGTCAGACTTTCATCGCCTTGAGCACCTTCCGCATCAGCCCGAAGAGGGGTGCCTGGTCCTCGGACTGCTGCTGGATGGCGTGGAAGGCCAGCCCCATCGGGGTGATGTCCTGCTGGTCGAGGAGGAGGCCCGTCGAGTCGTAAATCCCCCGGATATCGACCGGGCGCAGCACGTTGACGCTCGGGGTCCGGCCCGCCAGGTAGATGGCCGTGGGCAGGCGGTCGCCCTTCGCCATTTCCTGCAGGGTGATCGCCACCCCCTCCACCAGCACCTCGGCGTCCCGGGCCAGCACCGCATGGACCTTCTCAGCCTGGTCGGGCGGGAGCTCGCCCTTGGAATGGCGCAGCTTGACCGCCTCGGCGTCGTTGAAGGAGATACCAAAGCGGGACGCGAGTTTCTTGGTGAAGACGCGCCCCCCGAGTGGAAACATCCGGGTTCCCTCGATCCCGCCGTTGCGGATGAGCGCGATATCGGTGGTTCCGCCGCCGATGTCGATGAAGATCCCGCCGAAGTCGTAGACCTCGTCAGTGGCGGCACAACGCGCCATCGCATACGGCTCCGCGACCGTCGCGATCAGCTCGAGGTCAAGTTCCGAGGCGATCGTCTGCAGCGCACCGACGTGGGTCAGGGGCGCAAAGGTGTTGAAGACCGTGATCACCATCGTGCGACCCTGGAAACCCAGAGGGTCGTTCACGGTGAATCCGTCGATGCGCACGTTGGTGATGGCGGAGTTGATCAGCTTGACGTTTACGTCCGTAACCCCGAGCTCGAGGCTCATCGAGTGGCCGGCCTCGCGAAGCGCGCGCTTCTGCACCATTTGCAGGGTCTGCGTCAGCTCGACCTCATTGATCTTGAGGTGAGGGTCCGCCCGGGGCACCGTCACCGACGTACTCAAGCCCTTGACCAGCTCGCCGGCGATCCCGATGACCGCCTGGCCTGGGATCGTGTCGCACATGTCCTCGGCCTCTGACATCGCCCGGTCGCAGCTGTCGATAATCCTCTGGATGTCGGAGGGAACGCCCGCCTGCATGTCTGCGAATTCCTGTCGCTGGCGCGAGGCGCCCAGCACCACGCCGTTGCGCCCTTCGCGCTTGACGACGAGCGCCTTGATGTATTCGGTCCCGATGTCGAGCGCGGTGTAGTAGTTCTCGTAGTCGGCGCCGCGCCGCAAGCGCTTGATGCGGTCCTTGATCTTGATCATTGGGGATCTCCCTCCCCCCTTGCGGGCGAGGGCTTCTTCATCTCCCTCCCCCCTTGCGGCGGAGGGTCGGGGTGGGGGGTTGAGAGCTGCTTCCTGACATAGTCCTGCACCCCGCCGATGACAATCGCCACGCCATTGCCGTTGGCGCGGTTGAGAATCTGGTCGGCGTACGGAAGCAGATCCTTTTCCTGCTCGTCGACCCGCTGCAGCATCAGGCGGATGCCGTCGACGTCGGCCTCTTCGACCTGCGCACCCCCACCCGCGGCCAGCCGCTGCCGAAGGTTTGCGGTTTCTTTCTCGAGACGTTTGACCTCCGCCTGCAGGGCCGCGACACGGGCGGGCAGCTCCGAAGGCGCCGTTCTGAGCGCGTCGCCCAATTCGCGAAGCACACGTTCGTCGTTCCGAATCTGTTCCTCGGCCGCCGCGCCAGCCCGCATCTCGATTCGACGAACCCCGGCGCCAATGCTGCGGTCGCTGGAGATCAACGCGATGCCGATCTCACCACTTCGTTCGACGTGCGTGCCACCGCAGAGTTCCCGAGCCCAGTCGCCGAAGGACACGACGCGAACCAGCTCGCCGTACTTCTCGTCGAAGAGCGCCACCGCCCCGGTGGCGATCGCCTGATCGAGCGGAAGCTCCTCGACACGGCGGACGAGGTTCTCGCGGATCTTCTCATTCAGCAAACGGGAGACGCGGTCGACTTCGTCCGCCATCAAGGCGCGAGGAAAGCGGAAGTCGAAGGTAGCGTAGTCGGGCTGAACCGAGGAGCCGGCCTGAACGGCCTGCTCGCCCAGCACGTCCCTCAGGGCGCGGTGCAGCAGGTGCGTGGCAGAATGGTGCCGTGCCACCGCCTGACGGCGCTGGACATCAACCGCCGCCCGGACGCGATCGCCGGGCTTCAGCCGGTCGGGCCGGACCTCGACTCGATGCCGGATCGCCTCACCCTGCGGCTGAACGTCGACGACACGAACCTTCGTCCCCTTCCAGCTGAGCCAGCCGGTGTCGGCGGTCTGCCCGCCGCGCTCGGCGTAGAAGGGGGTCTCTGCCAGGAACACGTCGGCGGACTCCGGCTCGCCGGTGACCGGGAAGACGTCGGTGACGGTCGTTTCCGTCTCCAGCTGGTCGTAGCCGACGAACCGACTGGCGCTTCCGGCCAATGGGGCAGTGAAGCCGCCCGTGGCAACCCGGCTTCGGTCGCGCTGGCTTTGCATCAGCGCGGCCACGGCCTCTAGATCCACCTCCACGCCTCGTTCCTTGGCCAGCTCCGCCGTGAGCTCGATCGGAAAGCCGAGGGTGTCATGCAGGTAGAAGACTTCCTGGGGGTTAAGGGTTCCGCGCTCGAGCAAGGGTTGCAGGCGCTCCATCCCCTGCCGCAGGGCGACGCCGAACCGCTCCTCCTCCGTCCGGACGACCTCGGCGATCCGGTCCACTTCCGTCCGGACCTCAGGGTAGACGCCACCCAGCAGTCGCGCCACCATCGGCACGCCCGACGACAGGTGGACCGCCGGACCGAGCCGGCGGGCATGGACCATGCCTCGCCGGATCAAGCGTCGAAGGACATATCCACGCCCGTCGTTCGCCGGCACGACCCCATCGCCCAGCAGCATGGTGGTACCTCGCGCATGGTCGGCCAGCACGCGGAACGAGATGTCGGTCTCCGGCTTGGCGCCGTAGGGCTTACCCGCTTCTTCCGCAAAGTGCTGGATCAATGGCTGGAATGGATCGGTGTCGAAGAGAGACCGCTTTTGGCTGACGACCGATGCGATCCGCTCCAGGCCCATGCCGGTGTCAATGCCTTTCTTGGCGAGCGGCATTCGTACGCCCGACTCGTCCCGGTTCCACGTGATGAAGACCAGGTTCCAGATCTCAAGAAAGCGATCGCAGTACTCGCAGTTCGGCCCGCAGTCCGGCCGCCCGCAGCCGTACTCCTCGCCCCAGTCGTAGTGGACTTCGGAGTCCGGCCCGCATGGCCCAGTGGGACCGGCCGCCCAGAAGTTGTACTCGTCGCCAAAGCGCCGGATCCGTTCGGGCGGGATGCCGGTTTTCTTCCAGATCTCGAAGCTCTCGTCATCGTCGTTGTGAATGCCGGCCCAGAGCCGCCCCGTCTCGAGCTTGAGGTCTTTGGTCAAGAACTCGTACGCGTAAGGAATGGCCTTCTCCTTGAAGTAGTCCCCGAAGGAGAAGTTGCCCAGCATCTCGAAGAAGGTCAGGTGATGGCCGTCGTGGCCCACGACGTCGATGTCCGACGAGCGGAAGACCTTCTGACAGCTGGTCGCACGCGGGTATGGCGGCTTGGCCTGGCCCAGGAAGTAGGGTTTGAACTGGACCATGCCGGCGCTGGTGAATAGCAGGGTAGGATCGCCGAACGGGATCAGGGAGGAGCTCGGCAACACCTTGTGGTCCCGCTCTTTGAAGAAGTTGAGAAAACGCTGGCGGATTTCCGCGCTCGTCATATCTGGCCTGCGCGCTCCGTCATTGTACTGAGTTCGAATCCTACCGACCCAGCCATCGCCTTCACGCGAGCCAGCCCCGAAGTGGGTCCCGCCGTATATCCACTAGGTATATACTACATGGGTGGACGATAGGCCGGTTGTCTGGGACGCGGCAAACCGTAGACATCTCGGACAGGACCACCCGGAGCGGCGTATCGCCTTGGACGAAATCGATGAGGTACTCAGCGACCCAGGGCGCATCGAGACCTACCTCGCTCTACGCCGGGCGTACCAGGTCATCGGGCGAACGTCCGCCGGCCGATGGTTGGTCGTGATTTGGATTGACCAGCCTGAAGGGAGGTATCCGATTCATGCCCGCGAAGCGTCACAACGAATCATCAGGAGGATTAGCCAATGAAGACAAGGCCGAGTCGAAAGCCGTTTCATGACCCGTTCGAAGACCTGAGCGATGACGAGTTCGAGCGGGAGGTTCTTGAGTCGCTCGATCAGGCAACGACCAAGATCTCGTTACGAGTGCCGAACGAGTTGCTCGGTCGCACCAAGCAAGCTGCGCAGCGGCGGGGCGTTCCCTATCAGTCGCTCATGAAGGCCCTTATCGACCAAGGCGTGCGGCGGCTAGAACGCGTCAGGGCTCGAAGCGACCGCCACGGTACGTAGACAGTTGGCCACGTCGGCTTCGATGGCGCTCGAGAACACTTCGCCTATGTCAGTGAGCAATGTTGCCAAACCTGACCAATTGACCCAGCCATCGCCTTCAACGCGAGCGATCTCGACTCCACTGAGAGCGCTCGAGGCGCTTAGCCAACGATGCGGACTGATCGAGCTGCGGGAACCGAACCTGGATTCGTCGCCCGCGCCCGTGTTTCCGCGCTGATCCGCCGATTGACGCAGCGACAGCCACATCTGTGTGCTAAGCTGTGGCCATGCGTTTGCACATAAGTTTGGACGATGAACTGATCGACGCTCTCGATGCGCGGGTTGGCCGCCGGCAGCGGAGCGCCTTTATCGCGGCGACCATTCGGCATGCACTGGAGGACCAGCGGCGGTGGGACGACATCGAAGCCGCGCTCGGCTCACTTCAGAAGTCGGAGCATGACTGGGACGCCGATCCTGCCGGTTGGGTCCGATCACAGCGGCGGGGAGATCGCCGCAGGGTCGGCTGAGACGTCATTGGGCGGGGTTCTTCTTGACACCACAACTCTGATCGATGCCCTACGCGGCCGTCGAGCGGCGGTCCGGATCCGTCAGCTGCGCACTGCTGGCGATCGTCCGTACACCTGCGCTATCAACGTGGAAGAGCTCTTTCGAGGAGTGAAGCCGGGCGAGGAGCCAAGCGTCTCGCGGCTTCTCAACGGCCTGCGACTTGCTCCCCTCGGACGGATTCAGGGGGAACAGGCCGGCCGTTGGCGGCGCCAATTTGCTAGTCGTGGTGTGACTCTCAGCCAGGCCGACTGCCTTGTTGCGGCTGCCGCCGCGGGTGTAGGAGCGCGTCTGGCGACCGGCAATCCTCGAGACTTTCCAATGAAGGGGCTGGTGGTGGATGACTGGCCTGTTGGGGCGTAGCGCCGGCCAGGAGCCGCTCGAGGACAGTGGCGAGCGCTTCGTCAAATTCGGTGAGCAATGTTGCCAAACCTGACCAATTGACCCAGCCATCGCCTTCGGCCCCGCGGTCCCGGCAGGGAGTCTTATCGCTCGCCACTAACAAGGACCATTTTGTGGCCTATGTCGCCAAAACATGAGACCTCCCTGAGCCGCCGTGTTGCCACAAACATGGGACCAGGCGTTAGCCAGTAACTAGCGAGCCGACCACAGCCTTCCAGTCACGGTTGCCGGGGTGGCAGCTGACCCGACGCAGGCGGAACCAGCTGGCAACACCGAGAAGTAGTTCTGGGGAACGTGAAACCTTGCGATCGCCGGGTCGTAGACGATCAGGATTGCGTCGCACCGACGGCTGGAGGACAGCGCCACCGCGCCCCAGGTGAAGCGGTCGATCGGGTTCACTGAGACGATGTCGAGACGGGTGGACGGCGTATCGGCAGTCACAAAGCGCAGCGGCCGAAGCTTACTGCCCTGGTGGATCCGGTTGAGTTCGTCAGCTGTGAAGCGATCAAAACCGATGAAGGTGCCTGAGGCGTCCCATCCATTAGGGACGGCGAATGTGAGGCTGTCTTGGGCGTCCGGCGGCTCGGATGGAATCAGAGGCCAGAAAAGATCGCGGGGAGCCAGGGCCAAGGCCCCGAGGCCACTGAAAAACCAGAGCACAACCAAAGAGCTGACCGCCAACACTGCTGGCTTGATCCGTAGGCGCCTGGCGCCGAGTTGTCTCGTGATGGCCGCCAGACCGGCAACCATAACGCAGACTGCGGAGATCTGATAGGAGTAAACGAAAAATCCGCCTTCGACCACGATGAAGGCCACCAAGTACGCAGCCCCGATAACGAGCAAGGCGTAGAGGAACAGCCGGCGCTGGTGGAGTGCATGAAGGACGGCCACCGTTGTGAATCCTGCAAGGAGGCCGAGGCTCAGCCAGATGCCAGGTATCCCAGCCGAGATATCGGCCTTCGTGTTAATGATGCAAGGGAGAAGTTGGCCCCAACAGGCGTAGTCGTGGTGGCCGTAGTCGGCGAGGTACGAGAGACCACCGGCAGCTTCGGCCAGCAACCCTGCTACAGCGAATGCAGGCTCGAGCCAAGTCAAGAACTTTTGCATCACGCCTGAGGGAACAACGGGAGAATCGCTTCTAGCTGACAGCTGACTTCTTAGTGCCTAGCGTAGCTAGCTCCAAGACTGGACGGAAACGACCGCAGGGCGGTCTGCCGGGAGTGCCTCGAACAGCTCTTCCTGCGCGCCGGCGTGTCCTCGACGCCAACTCTGCCGGTGGTGGATGTCCGGAAGGCCATCGAGTTCTACAAGGCCGCCGGCATCGGCACCCGGATCTACTACCTTGATGCGCCCAGCTGGACACCCGCCGTACCGATCGCCTCCGAGGCGCCATACACGAGGACCGCGTGCCTCATCCGAATGTCCGCCTGCATCTCCTTCAAAGGGCAGCCTTCCGCTGAGTGAGTCAGTTCGAAACGGACTGGCGTCGAATCATGAGGACTAGGCAGCAAACATTGGGTTACCGACCGCGTCGGACAATGTCCGACCTTACTGCTCGGTCGAGGACTCAACTCCGCCAAGGCTCGGAAATACGCGGCGTTGGTGCCATCAACCTGACTCTGGATGGTCAGGAACCTCTGCTGCGCAGGACATGATGGACGCCGACGCGTGGGCCCTGCCGCCGAACCAAGACCTCGACGCCGCCCGCCAGCTCGATGAGACGGTAGAGAGCGCGCAGCTGTTCCTGCATCTCCGGGGATCGACACCTGTTCGCTGACAACGGGCTGCCGGACTACGACGAAAAGGTCTCGGCACAGCTCACGGAACGCGTGCTCAGCTTTCTCGACAACATCGCGTAGCTGTAGAACATCGCCTTCATTAGGCTGGTATGCTGTCATACCATGAAACGAACTACTGTCAAGCTGCCGGACGAACTGGACGCGCGACTGCGCCACGAGGCGGCGCGCAGAGGCCTGACCGTTTCCGAGCTCACCCGCGAAGCTATCCAGCGCCACCTTGGCGGGGGATCCCGGCGCCGGTTGGCCGGCGGGAAGGCTTGGCGCAGCGGTCAGCACGACGTGTCGGAACGGATTGAGGAGCTTCTCCGCAGCGAGCTGCGGCAATCAGGCTGATCGTCGATGCCGGGCCGCTCTATGCGGCCTTCGATGCCGATGACCGCCACCACGCAGCCTGCCGAAAGCTGCTCGAAAGCCACCCGGGTCCATTGCTTCTTCCGACCCTCGTCGTTACCGAGGTTGCTTATTTCATCGGATCGCGCCTCGGCGCTGAAGCCGAGACTCACTTCATTGGTGACATCGCCGCCGGACTCCTCGTCGTTCAACCCGTGGCCGCAAGCGACTGGTTGAGAATCGCTGAGCTGGTATGGACCTACCGCCAGATGTCCCTCGGCACGGTCGACGCCTCGACCATCACCCTGGCGGAGAGGCTTCGCGAAAGACAGATCGCAACCCTTGACCGGCGGCACTTCGGCGTCGTCCGACCAGCGCACCTCCAGAGGTTCGAGCTGCTGCCATAGGTCGCAACCGCTCTCGTGTTCGGTAGATGAGACGCCTCTTCGACCGAGGCCCGTTGTCCTCAGAGGGAAATAATGAGCCTACGACTCGCCCGGGGCTCCGATCAGAACGCCGTTGACGTCGATGTTGTCAAGGACGACCATGCCGGAGAAGTCAGGCCCGATGTCCGTGCCCTCGTCGAAGTCGATGCTGATCGAGTCCACCGTCAAACCGGCCGTCATGGCCAGCGCGCCGGGATAGGACACGTTGGTGAAGAAGCGAACTCGCTGCCAGCCGGGCGCCGGTGTGTTGGGACTGTGAGTCCCGTAGACGCAGCCGTAGAAGCGAGTGAACCCGTCACTCGTCACGACGTTGAAGCGCGGGGCCCCGGCGCCGCAGTGGCCACCGTTGCGGACGTCAAACCCCAGTTCCGTCAGGTGCAGGCCCTTCACGCCATGGACGACCAGACCGGCCGAGGCGTTGGTCGGCGTGGTGCCGTTCTTGGACA
>WNFI01234323.1_pt1 | contig 13571 bp, 23 predicted proteins | sample 5400471 | NCBI WGS metagenome assembly WNFI01 (sample SAMN13153348, study PRJNA577476) | soil metagenome | isolation source: 100 cm saprolite on Douglas fir-dominated hillslope | place: USA:California | collected 2013-09-17 | reverse complement strand
CAGAGGACATCAGCATATCAGCAGCAGACAGAACATACCTGAATCCATGATGGCAAGACAGTGAGATCATGAGATGGGATGGCTAGCACAGATAATACAGTAGTGACAAGTCTGACAAGCAGAGAGAGGGGCCAGAGGGTGAGCAAGCAAGTGGGAAAAAAAAATGGAGACCAGTCCATGAGGCAACTGGTCTCAACTGGTCACAACCAGAACTGGTAACCATGGTTGCCAGTCTTGATCAATTTTGGTCCCAGTTGCAGCAATATATGAAAACCAAAAGACTGGTCCTGGTCCAGTTGCACCCAAAAAAGGCAAAAAGACCAGACCAGACCAGACTTTAAGATGCTATGAAGAACACTAGATAAGATCCATGACTCAGTTGACCCACTAATCACAACTAAAGTCAAGCCATGACCACAGGAGCCAACCTGTTCCCATGATTCAGCTTAGCCAAGCCAGCCATGACATGCAAGTATGCAACCAGCTCTAGCTATTAAGCTGACTCCTAGCCAGCTTCTAGCCAAGCTGTGGCAACACTACCTAAACCCCTCAACCCTAGATGTTACCTGTACCCCTGAACACTAATCCATTGATCCAGGTTCATATGCATCTCAACATAACACGCCTACAAAACTAGCATAAGTAGTCCATAGGTACAACTATCGTGCTTTAGTCATCTGGTTCCCAAGTCCCTGTGCAAAGCGTGCTCCTCGTCCGACTCTTGCGCCTAAATAGTGTACATGAAATTATGAAATTATGAGCGATTAACGCAACGAGGGAGTAAACACATGACTTACCCCGCGCGCTCATGCCACCCCTACGTTCCCCTCGCCCTCTCCGCTCCTGCGCTTGCTCACTCCTTTTATCGCCCTTCAGACCATCTATCCGATCACCCCAGGTAGTTACCCCCCCAAGACGGATGTCAAGTGCCTTCTCGTTTTGTTCCACCATCGCTCCAACCTTCTCAGCTAAAATCTGCGCGAGTTGCTGGGACCTTGTGAGCTCGACGCGATGGAATACGATGACGCCAGCAGATTGATCCAAGGATGCGGGAAGTTCTTCTGTCCAAATCATCCGCGACACAATGGAATTCACCGCTCGACAGTCCAAAGAGAAAGTGCGCTCGAGGAATGTCAGTGACAAAGTCTTGTAATGCGTTGCAAACGTGAATAAATAAGTTCGTAAACCCTCTTCTTGGATACGCCTAAGGTTGAGAACAACGCGGCAGTCAGCACGAACTCAGAGCGTGATGCATCGTGGCTTACTTGGCAAGCATTTCCTTTACAGAAGCAGCCTCGGGCATGAGACTCCAAATCTTGATGTCCTGAATCAAATCACGGCACTGTTCCCACTGGCCATGTTGTAGTGCTTTGCTTGCTTGCATTATGTGATCCCGCGTACTTTCCGGTGGCCCCGTGAAGACTTGACGGTCTGCAAAATCTAGCAGGCGGCGGAAGGGCTTCGAAATGGCCTTGCGCTTTTGCTCCTCTAAATCAATGCTCGCGAGCATAGGGATTTCCACGAGCATGCTAGATACAAGGAACACAGCCTCGAGTAGTTCTGTGTTAATGTGCATGTGGAACGGTAACTGACGTTGCTTCTCCGCTTTTTCTTGTTCCGGAGTAAGCGTCTGGAATCGCGGCTGGTGCACACCCTGGGCAAGAAGCTCCTTCACTCTCTGAGTGGCGAATATGTCTTGCAGAGTCGATTGGGCCTCCTTTATGAGTCCGGATCTGAAAGCGCAAAGGCCAAGCTGTACAACGGCACGATTATATAAGATCTGTGTGCCAACATCCATGGAATAGACAGTTTCCTGCAGGTGAGACATGAGCAACATATCGCGTGCTGTATAAAAGTCGTTGTGCAAGGCATGGTGGTAAACATGGCTAAGCATGGCCCGGGTGCGCAAGACGGAATTTCCGGACCTGTAAAGGTGAACGCATAGGGCATGAATAAGCGTAGATGGAGATGCTTGCGAGGCCAAGGAAAGAGAAATGGGCACATCCACCGCAGAAACAGCTGACTCAAGTGCGGCGAGGACGGCATCAGGCTAAAAGATGTATAGGTAAACATACCACGAGAAGAATAAAAAAGTGATCAACCTTGGAATAAATATGTTCCAGACGTCGCGTCACGACACGTGCAAGGGGTTCGGGAAGCTGCTTCTTCTCGTAGAGAGCCTCAGCACGACAGATGGTGACCATCAGGAGTACGTTCTACGAGGTCGTCGTAGTCGTCAGTGATTTCCTGCACAGAGTACCCGCTATACTCGACGAGGATACCAATGAGACTGTCTATCTCACGCTGAGCAGATATCCACATCTCGATGGGCATGTAGGAGGCAATGGATGCATTGTAGTCGAAGCGTGATGAGACCAAGGCCAGCAGGACACGGATTCGTTGATAAGGTGTAACAGCGACGTCGAGGAGACGTTCCAAAATACGGATTTGATCCGCGCGATCAGTGTTCTATGAAATCTCGGTACGTTGGGTGGACAAGGACAGCCGGGGGCTTACTTTTTTTCCACGAGCTTCCTGGATAGCCTGGAGATTCTTGTAAATGCCCTCAGCTGTGTACTGAGTGGCTTTCCCGCCCTTTCCAACATGAGTAAAGTCATCCTCGCCCTCGGCCTCCACAATAACGGACTTGTTAACTGTCTCCGGCCTTACTTGGGCTTGTGGAACGGCATGAATCGCGTATTCTTGCTCACATGCCTCCGGATCCTGGCAGGCAGTTAGCATCTAGCAATATATGAAGCCTGTAAGGGTCACATACATCATTGTATTGCCTAATTTCTTTCTCGTACTCCTTGACCGTCTTTCGCACCTTTTGCTTCATAGCAGTCAGGGCACGAGCATTGCTGGCGTTCATCTTCTTTTTAGCCTCTTTCTCTTTTGCGAGGGCCGTATTCAAGCCCGCTTCGAGCGAGATAAGGGTCCGAATGTAAAATGGAGGGACATGTTCAGCAATGTTCTGCTGACGCTGCACCATGCGTGTCAGCTTGTCATACTCTATATGAAGACCACACATGTGAGCGATGGGCAGCATAGAGAAGTATATGAATTAGCCTACCACTGGAAATTGCTATCCAGTCATTGATCTTAAGGGCATTGTCCATGGCTTTTCCTGTGGCCTCCATCTCTTCGAGGCGTTTGTCATCATCTGACTCATCTTCGTCCTCTGACTCCGACTCAGAGGAGGAGGAGGAATCTGAGGCATTGGCAGTGCGAAGGAAACGAGACATGGCTGGTTTGGCAGGCGCGGCAGGCTTGGCTGGAGATGCGTCCTCGTCGGAGCTCAGGAGAGATTCCTCTGAGTCTGATGATTCTGAATCTGAATCCGCTGCTTGTCTGAAGAATCGCGACATGGTGGTTTGACAAAAAGTGGCACAGGACGATGTACAAAACTTTTGGGTTCCGGAGATCCCCGGACAATCTTGACTCCACCGCACAGCACTACCGCAGCACAGGCTTTTGGGCCCGCGCAACCGGTTGCGAAAAACTAAACATACCATGCCGCGCCTCTCCTTCCATGTCTTGAAACATGCAGTCTCCCCGACACGCATTCCTACGCCAAATATTACTGGTGTAGTCCCCCGACAAACAATTCTTCAGTCTCTGAAGAAGCCTGCGTCACCTTTCATCACTCTCCTTCCCTTCCCACATCCAATGCTACTTCGCCCCGTGCCACTACTTTGCGCCTTCCCGACTCCCACGTTTTCACCAGTAGTGGTGCATGCCCGCCACCGGTCACGCGGAACTGAGTACCAACCATCCCAACGGAAGCGCAAACGAAAGCACGGCTTCCTCGCCCGCAAGCGTCATCCAGGCGGCCGCAAAATCCTTGAGCGTCGCAGGGCAAAGAGTCGGGCCCATCTGACACACTAGAAGGTTCTAATCCCTTTTTATTATTGACAAACACCCGATTCAAGGTTTGATTTTCAGGGTTTTATTGGGGCAATTAATAAACTACGTAGGGTAGTCACCTCAACCCCCATAGTACAACATTACCCTCACATAGTCGGGTTGTCATATCACGGACTTACAATAGGGAACTGGGATTTGAAAGGCTATATTGGTCAAAAAAAAATTAATCCTGCTAACTGCTGTGATTCATGTCTACCAAAGCCTTCCTCTCAGGGTCACTCTTCAGTATTGCTTGAGGCCGCTTCACCGTGCTCTCAGCAACTCCTGCGAAACTTGGTCCTTCTCCCACGTCCAAGACAAAGCCCGGCCATGCTGGACACTCCCACTCCGCATCTGGCTGTGCCGGGGACAACGGTGAATTTGGGGAGAGCAAGAACCCACGTTGGATGGAGCTCACGAGAGCAGAGATTGCCACGTTGCTTTCCGTGTCATTAATTGATGGCAATGCTACTGGGTCATCTTGTGCAGAAACTGGTGACGCAGGCAAAGGTACGTCGGCAGGTCTCACCTCCGGGCTAGGCGGTAGTGGGATCCCTATTGCTTCAGCGGGTATTTCCACCTTTTGTGAGGTAGCCTTCGGGGGTACCGCTTTGGGCTTGGGCCAAATGGTGAGAGGCTTCGTTGACTCCTTGGCGACTGCGCGGCGTTCCTTCTCCTCATCGGCTGCCTTCATGCGTGCTAATTGTGAGAGGGTTGGTTGCGTGGCGCCACCCGCGCGCACCGCTACCCTCTTTGAAGGACGTATCTGTATTTCTGCACCACTGTTTGTGGATTGTGAAGCCCTTTGAACCGCGGGAGGTACACTTTTAGGCTCGTTCTTTTTCCTCGTTTTGGCCTCGGTGCCACCCTCACCGATTGAGCGGGTAGACACGGACGATTTAGGGCGATTGAGTGCAGAATGACTAGTCATTTGTTGGTCCTTCTTTCTCATCACCCCACTATGGGGGATCTTTGAATTGACTTTTTTGTCCTTGGCATCGAATCGTGGTTTAGAAGCATCTTTCTTTTTCTCTCTTGCTTCAATAGGAGCGTCCTCGACGATGACAGCAGACGGTTCCGGCGACCCAGGCTCAGGGCGTTTGGGTACAGCGGACGTGGTCGCTGCAACTTGACTGACAGCTCGTTTTGCGCTCGTCACCGCCGATGATTTTGGTCCGTGTCGCACACTGTCCAGTCGTGAGCTACATGTCAAGGGTGAGTGGTACTCTTTCATCTACGCGCAGGTACTTACCGTCTGAATGCCACCTCAGCCTCGGCTGAAGCCTTCATTTCTTGGGATGCCAATAATGGCTTAGATGGTGCCGGTGGTCTTTGCGCCTCTGGCAACAGTACTCTTTGTGGTCCCCCCAACGACCTCTCCTTGACGGCTATTGCCTCTGCCCGCAGAGGGCCCGCATACTGTTTGGGCGGGGGGGCAAATGGCTGTGTCGACTCAGGTCTCAGGATCTGTGCTGCCGGCTTCGAAGAGCACGTCTCCTGTGGTCCCGCAGCAACCTTGGGTTGTGGCCGCCCTGTGGGCACAGGACGTTTCCTAGGTGCCTGTGGCTCTGATGGTGCCTGTGGGCGACGCTGAGGGACAATTGCAGGAGGAGGCATATTGTCTCTGTGCTTTGACGAAGGCCCGGCCGCAGAGTGTCCGATGGTCGGCGCTATTATGGGTTCAGTTTCACTGCGCGCAAGCTTCGACGCCATCGCTGTCAACGACTTGGTAGACGCAAGCGCCGAAGACGACGCAAAACGATTGTGTGCCATGGATGTGGCAGGCCGAGGACGAGGTTCTTCCCACCTTGACGGTGCAGACGCCAGAGAAGATGTAGGACGTGTCGCGGGAAGCACGTGTGTGGATTGCGATGACTGTGGCCGGGAGTTACCAGAGGTATCTATATTGAGATACTTCTTCATAGTTGGAGAGAGTGGCGCCGCAAAGCTGTATCTTGCGTTAAGTGACATAGCTCCGAGAAACATAATACATCATGCTTACCTTTCCACCCTTGAAGGAAGCAGAATTTTGTACGCATCAAATACGCGCCTACTGACCCTGCGAACATCCGCGCTCGCATCCGTAGCGGTAAGCCTGATTGCATTTTCTATATCTCTTGCACGCGCATCTCTCTCGAGGTCAGGAGGATTGAAACATTGGACGCACGCAAGAAGACTTTCTATCGCGATCAATCGGAGGGTGACGGACTTCTCATGAAGAGCGCCGACGAAGTAGGGTAGAAGGGAGATTAGTTGCGTTTGATCAATAATTGTTTGTATTGTTGCCTTGGCACGAGAGATGAAGACCTTGTTTGGGCGGGAGCAAATGGACAAAAGGGTAGGCGTGAAAAGAGGCACAAATGGATCAAAAGAAGGACCTAATCCCGTAGCAAGGGCACCAATGCACTCGACGGCGGTAGCGGAAAGACGGGAACGCTCGGAGGCAGCCGCGGAGGTGATCGAACGATGCATCGAACGGATGGAAGATGTTAGAGCTATGGGGAAGTCACACGCGCCACCCTTTGACAAAGCAATGATCCTGAGTAGAGCATTGCCGATGGTGTCCCACGTTTCCTCTGTCTCCGCAAGAGAGAGTGCTGTGCGTGTATGGTCCAACTCTTCTCTCAAGATAGATTCGGAACGACACTAACGCAACGAGAAACTCAGAGCTGCGCGACACGCATTAAGAGAACAAAAAAGGATACCTCTATGACCGATGGTATTTTTGGTCGAGGAGCCATTGCGAAGAGAGAATCAAGACAAGCGTGTCGTGTTCAGTTTGGTCTTGTTCGTGTTTTAGCGGGTTCGCGATGGCTCACGTGATCGTAACTGGGCCCTGCCAGATTCGGAGTTTGGACCGAGTCAGGGTAAATCGATGCTATTTGGACGAATCGTCGCTGGATCGGGGCAAAGATATCTGCACACCATGACCACTTCACAGGGACGTCCTCTCTCTGCAACGCAGATACGTCAAGCGTTTTTTGAATACTTTCAATCCAACGGTCACACATACGTCCCTTCGTCGTCCACCATCCCATATGAAGACCCAACCCTTCTCTTTGCCAATGCTGGCATGAATCAGGTACGTGCCTCCAGCCCCAAGTAGCCCCCTGCGCATCCTATACAAGTTTCTAGTACAAATCAATTTTCCTCGGAACCGTTGACCCCCATTCCGATCTCGCAAAACTGAGACGCGTCTATAACAGCCAGAAGTGCATCAGAGCGGGTGGAAAGCATAACGGTACGTGATGCCCCTACTATATACACATATATCTCGACGATTTCATACTGTCAGACCTTGATGACGTTGGTAAAGACTCATATCATCATACCTTCTTTGAGATGCTCGGTAATTGGTCATTTGGTGACTATTTTAAGGTGTGCCCCTTTCCCTGTCACAACTCCCGTTAAATACCTGTTGACAAATGTCTACAAACTTGACGAAGACCGACTATACGTGACCTATTTTGAAGGTGATCCAAAGAGCGGGCTCGACCCTGACATCGAGGCACGGAACCACTGGTTAGATGTTGGCGTTGCTGAAAGCCACATCATTCCGGGCAGTGCGAAAGATAATTTCTGGGGTACTGTTGGTCCTACCTTTGTCATGACTTTATCTCAACCAGATTGCAGAAATGGGCCCTACCGGTCCTTGCGGACCTTCTAGGTACCGACCTGAGCCCTGAATGCTCTTTATCCGCTCTTACTCATCCTATTCAGTGAGATTCACTATGATCATCTAGGCGGCCGTGATGCCTCCCACCTCGTCAATAAAGATGATCCCGTCGTCGTGGAGATTTGGAATAATGTCTTCATACAGTTCAATCGCGAGGATGATGGCTCCTTAAGGCCTCTTCCCGCCAGACATGTTGACACTGGCATGGGCTTTGAGCGCCTTGTCACCGCCATTCAAGGCGTACGATCTAACTATGACACAGATGTCTTTACTCCGATTTTCGCTCGGATCCAGGAGGTCACAAATGTGCGGCCGTACACAGGCAAGTTCGGCAAGGACGATGTAGATGGGATTGACACCGCGTATCGTGTGGTTGCGGATCACCTGCGCACCCTCACATTTGCGTTGAGTGACGGTGGAGTGCCAAATAACGTCGGGCGTGGCTATGTCCTCCGCCGTATCCTCCGTCGTGGTGCCCGGTACGCGCGCAAAAAGCTCGGTGTATCTATCGGATCGTTCTTCTCTTCACTTGTCCCGACGCTTGTTGAACAACTCGTAGGTTTTACACTAGGAATGTGACTTATGGCGACCGACTAAATCCAATATTTAGGGCCATGTCTATCCAGAAATTACCAAGAAGACCATAGAAATCAAAGAGATACTCAACGAAGAGGAAGAATCGTTCTCACGGACTCTCGACCGCGGAGAGAAACTGTTTGAGCAGTATGCGACTGCTGCGATCCAAAATGGTTTGAAAGAACTAAATGGGAAAGATGTCTGGCGACTGTATGACACTTATGGTTTTCCGGTTGACCTCACATTACTCATGGCTGAGGAACTTGGCCTTGGAGTTAATAACAAGGAGTTTGAGGAGGCGCAGACGGCAAGTAGGGAAGCAAGTAAGGCTTCTCTCAAAGGGGGAGCAAAGGACGTCGTGAAGCTCGATGTCCACGATATAGCGACCCTCGAGAACAACACGAGTGTGCCTAAGACGGACGATGCCGCAAAGTTTGGTGAGACTCTCGCTCCCGATTATTACCCGGTCTCACGCACTACCTATAGGCATGGGCAACATTGATGCGACCATCAAAGCAATATACCACAAGAAGGCCTTTTTCCCATCAACTCAAGAGGTTCCAGTGGATGTTGTTTTTGGAATCATCCTCGACCGAACGAGTTTCTACGCAGAGGCTGGGGGGCAAGAATATGACACTGGCAATATCGTGATCGATGGCATTGCGGACTTTGAGGTCACCAATGTGCAAGTATTTAATGGATACGTATTGCATATTGGTCATCTCAAGTATGGGAAACTCTCAGTCGGTGACAGTGTAGTGTCATCTTACGATGAAGTGAGTCAGCGATATACCCCCCTGTTCTTTCTCGAACTCCTGCTTCTAGCTCCGGCGCTCACAAAGCTCAGATCCCACTTCCAGAGCTAGAACGCATTGAACGTATGGGCGTTGATTGGATCAAGAGGAATGTCAAAGTATTTAGCAAAGAGCTTTCATTGCCCCTCGCCCAGAAGATCCCTGGTCTCCGGGCTGTTTTTGGCGAAGCGTACCCGGATCCTGTGCGGGTTGTGACACTCGAATATGATGTGGACGACATCGCGCAGGACATTGAGAATCCAAAATGGCGGAGTACTAGCATCGAATTTTGCGGCGGAACGCACGTCGCACGCACTGGGGATATCAAGGACTTTGTGATCACCGAGGAGTCAGGCATCGCGAAGGGCATCCGACGGATTGTTGCCGTCACAGGGCACGAAGCGCAGGATGTGACGCGTACGGCTGACGCTTTCGAAGTCCGAATAAAACAAGTTGAGCTATTGGCTGGGAAGACGAAGGACACAGCTCTGAAGACGTTGAGTGTAGTATGTGATGCTTTGACTCACTCGTTAATGCTAATAAACATGGCTTTCAGGAACTCGGACAGGCCGACATTTCGTTGCTTCGCAAGTCAGAGATGCGCGAGCGCTTGATAGCCCTGCGTAAGGCCCTTGACAAGGAGACAAAGGAAAGGGAGTCGGTTGCCAATAAGGCTGTTCGTGATGTTCACCTTCTCTTCCCCCCGTCAGCTAAGCATTCTTGTGTTCAGGCTGTTGAAACTGTCGGAGCGTTTTTCCACCAGAACCCAGAAGCTGAAGCTTACTTTGCAATTGTGGATGTTGAGGGCAATGCAAAGGTACTTGGCTCCCTCCAGAGCCAGATGCACCCTGAGGCTTGATATCTCTCAGATTCTCCAGGCTGTCGTACTTCAAGCGAAAAAACTTGGTAAGGCCGTATATGTCTTCAGTGTCGATTCCGAAGGTGGCAAGGTCATGCATGTCAACCATGTACCCGAGTCACTAAGGTCGAAGGGCTTTGACGCCCGTACATGGGCCACTCGTGTGACAGAAATCCTTGGAGGAAGGGTACGTATCCTTTTCTATGGGTCCTCTAATCATATTAAAGTGGAAATAGGCTGGCGGCAAAGAAGATGGCGCACAGGGGGTCGGCCTCAACACCGGCAAAGTCAGGGAAGCCCTAGAAGTGGCACAAAAATATCTTCTTAACGGAAAGGCGTAGATTATATTGTATGTGGTTTTGCGGTGTTCAAGGAAGATGCGCATTAATTTCAATAGTACGCTGATATGGTACATATTGTAGAGTGAGAGCGCGAAAACTGAAATGGCAATTGAAGTCTATAACAGCAGTAGTTGACACGTGCGAGAGTGTGACGCATACGTCACACTGTAACAGCCCTGTTGTCGCGCAAGTCTCAACCCAGTGGTGTTGCCTTCGACCAAAATCTCAGCGAGGTATGTTTCTGTTTGTACAATCTTTATCTCCTGGCAGTCAGGATTCCGTTTTTCCATCAACGTAGAGTTTTTGAGCCGAAATGAACGGTTACCTGGCGGTGGTTGGGCAGGTCGAGGTTTGGATGATGATGATGACGCTGACTAGCTTTCCCCAGGATTAACTCTTGCCCTGCTTACCATGTCACTCGTCCTCCCTGAAGCCCATCAACAATTTCAGGTGCTTATTTTGCCTTTCTACGAAGGATCTTGGCTAATCATAAAGCAGCACATCTTACGTCTGCTAAATACAAACGTCGATGGCAAACGCAAGGTCATGTACGCTCTGACAGAGATCAAGGGCGTTGGACGGCGATACGCGAACATTGTTTGCAAAAAGGCAGACGTCGATCTCAGCAAGCGGTGCGTTTGTACTCTAGATTGTTTTCGAACTTACTTTTGACGTGCCTCCCAGAGCGGGCGAGCTTAACTCGGACGAATTGGAGCGACTGGTGACGATTATTCAAAACCCGACACAATTCAAGATCCCCGTATGGTTCCTGAACCGTCAGCGTGACATTGTTGACGGCAAAACCTCACAAATTCTGTCAAATGGCGTGGATTCCAAGTTGCGTGATGACCTCGAGCGCCTCAAGAAGATCCGCGCTCACCGCGGTCTCCGGCACTTCTGGGGTCTTCGTGTTCGCGGACAGCACACAAAGACAACTGGTCAGTCACCATTGCGTGAGCTGGGTGACACGCTAATTTGGTCCATTTTATAGGTCGTCGGGGTAAGACGGTCGGTGTGTCGAAGAAGCGTGGTTAAGTACCCCTCTCTGTCTCTGTACTAGGAGTGGTGGTATATATTCACTCTACTTGATGTTACCGTGTTGCGTGGTACGCATACATGACCGAATGTAAGAGTGTGTTATCGCGGAACTTTCTGGAAAATGTGGACGGTCCGATCTGAGCCGGAGATGGGTATAAAACCCAACAACCCGATATGTTCGGCCACGGCCATCCCATGAGGTCATGTCCTCCTGTTATTGGGCTTTGCCTGCACAACTGCATCCTTGGTACAAGTCACCAACTCTGAAGCGCAAACTTCCTGCAATGTTTCCTCGCTCGGAGTCTCCATTCCCTGTGGACGAGTATGATTCTGATTCACGCGTAAAGCGGCAACGTCGTAGCACACTGGACCAAACGCGTTCTAAGAAGCGCAGCTTACCCTCACCCCCACAGTCACCTATCGGGTCTAATGACCAACGTCTTCCAAAAAGGCAGCGGTGCATGACGCTTGAGTCCGGGATAGAGAGACTCTCGCTCACTCCTCCAGCGCCAACGGCCCCACAATCATCTGAGTCCGCGTCACGCCTGCCTGCTCCCATCACTGTAGTCCTTGCGCACGTTCCTGATATCTCTTCGCAATGGCCTGAGATGTCTTTGCCAAACCCTAGCTCTCATCCGATCCCATCTCCATCTCCGTCGCCATCCACCTCGATTCGATTCACTTCCGCGTCCACATGCATCCCAGTCACGCCTACACTTATAGCAGACCCATATGCGGCACCCGATGTCAAAATGCGCGCTTCATCGTGGTATGAACCTGAGAAAGATCGTACGTTTTTTTTTTCATTGCTCGTGTTGTCGTTGGTGGCGCTGGTGGTGCATGAAAGTGCTTGCTGACTGGATGTATGCGCGTTCTCACTGCTTGTCTTTAGGGATCGTTGTTACCGACTTGGACGTGTCATCTGACGATGAAGCCGATGATGTGGATGATGTACCAAAGCTGCCGCGTGCCGTACTGAAGGCACTGTTGTGTGGTCCGGTATGCAACAGTCCACCACTCACTGGATTACGGCCCTTGCCGCCGCCGCCGCCGCCGCCGCCGCTCTCACAATCGCTGGACCCTTTTCCGTTACTTGATCCAACAAGACTGTCTGGGGTGGGTTTGGATGAAGCTATGGACGTTGAACAGTAGCGTTGTCTCAATTCCTTTTCTGTTTGCGCCCTCTATATGGCACATTACTTCTCACTTGACGACTATTTTATTCTAATATTGTGTTCGCTACAAACCTATTCTGGGTCGTTATCAAATGAGTGCCTTTCTAAAACATTCGCAAGGGGTGACAGGCGACCAGTACTGTAACCACCAGGAAAGATAAATCTTGTTTATAAATACTCAAGGACCAGAAATTTACAAAACGACGAGAGGAAACACGGTACCACCAACATATTTTTGGCGTTACACTGGTGTCGAAACCATGTGAAACATGCATCTCAATCACCAGGCAACTTGAACTTTATACGTAGAGAATCTATCAACACGGACCAGCGCACCAGCAATATAACCACTATCGAGTTACTTCACCTTTCTGCCTCATCCAATATAGGGCAACCAAGGGTTACGTCCTTCAGGATTGCGGGCCACCATCAGGCCCATAGAGACCCTCGGCGATATTGAGCCGTGTGTGGTGGTGCCGTGCGTGAGCGTGTGGGTGAGGTATATGGTGCATCTGCATTACATTAAACGGGGAACGGAGCACACCAGGCGCGGGGCTCGCCGCCGTATGCACAGCAGCTATCTGCGAGGGAAGCGGTGGGGCTGATGTTGATGTAGGAGGGACGGCTGGTGCCGGCTGAGGCGGAGCGTGAAAACCGCGGAGCCCAGCGTGGGAGTGTGTCGACTGGGTCGGAGCCGGGGTTTGGGCTTGAGGGTGAGAATGGACGCGTATGTCTGGATAGAGCGTGGGTGAAGATGATGATTGCGGCTGTTGGGATTGTATCTGATGGTACGGTACATTCACGAGATTCACGGGGTTAGCCCTGGGGCCTGCCTGAAACTGTGTGACAGACGGCTGCTGTTGCTGCTGGGGAGGCGCAGGCGCAAGGGTGGGTACGGGTGTGGCTGGGTGTGGCTGCGGTGGAGGCAGAGAGGCTACCGGGCGAGGTGGATTGGATGAGACGGGAGACGGTTCAGGGTCAATAGCCATGTCGCGCGGTGAATCATCCCCATCGTCGCGCTCGTCGTCATCATCACGCGCCACATCGGCTTCAGGTGCGGCAGCTTTTTGAGCGGCGATTTCTTCTGCAGTGAGGAAGCGGCCACCAGGCCCCCGCGGACGACGCATGGCATGTTTGTGACGCGACTCATGGAGATAAGGCTGTTTAGAAATGAGAGTGAATTTGCGATGAGAGGAGTGAGATACG
>WNFI01265008.1_pt1 | contig 13576 bp, 12 predicted proteins | sample 5400471 | NCBI WGS metagenome assembly WNFI01 (sample SAMN13153348, study PRJNA577476) | soil metagenome | isolation source: 100 cm saprolite on Douglas fir-dominated hillslope | place: USA:California | collected 2013-09-17 | reverse complement strand
AAAGGGAACCTTAGACAGTTTCGAAAACAGAAATGGACCCTGGCAAAGCTTTAAGCCTGCACTTCCTGATTTCTCTGCCATTAAGCCATGTTCTGAAAACAGAATAAATATTAATTAATGTTTATTAATGTGTGAATATTGCATTATAATTCGCGGCGTCGCGCCATTTAGGAGGATTTGTTGGTCGTCTCGTGCGCAGAGCCTGCGTGTTGTAGGGTGACCTGTCTGTACGCAAGGGAGTCTGGATGCCGCCAGTTATATCGCGTCAGCAAGATGCGCAGCCATATCAGGTTGTCGCGCCCGACGGGGATCATATTGAGATTTCCGTAGAACTGTTCAGCGCGCTTTGGGATTTCCTCCGGGGAACTAAACCTACGGGCTCTCTCATCATTCAGTTCAGGAACGGTGGTATTGCCGGGTTGGAAGCTATTATCAAGAAGCTCTATAAATAGCAGGTAATCTTACTGGCCTTTTTTCTTGCAGCTTTTTATCTTCATAAATACAACTGATGAAGCAAGCCGAGCCCCGATTTCTGTCCCCGGAATTCCGGAACGGACAAGAAATTTGGCTCAGAGATAAAGTTTCTCTGGGCCCGTTTTATTTGGCTTGCGCCTGAAAAAACCGAGGGTTCGCGCGAGAAGTGCTTATGCAAAAATAAAGTTTCGGGGCTCGAGCGGTTTCGAGTCAATCGCTGTTCACTTCTGAACTCAGTAAATATCGGGGGTTTCTATGGCGGATAGTAGAGTCTGTGTTTCCAATGGTTTGCTACAGTCATCCAAAAGCGGGGATTCGCGAGTCGAGCACCATGGCTTGGAGGTGACCAAACTTTCCGGCTCGCCCCGGCCCGAGCCGGCAGAGCAATACATGGCTACTTCTCCGAAAGGCGTGGGCATCCCGATCCCGAAGGAGCTGTTTGTTGCTCTTTCGGACTTTATCAAGACACGGAAATGTCCTGGCTCGATCACAATTCAGTTTCGCAGCGGCGAAATTTTATGCGTAGAGTCTGTGGCCAAGAAGACGTATCGAAATAATCTGTAGCAAAGCAGCGTCGTAAGACAGGCCTGCTTCGCCAAGAGCCCTGATTTTCGTTGCCGGAGTTTCAGCCGGTTACGATCGAAGATTTGGCTCAGAGATGAATATCTCTGGGCCATTTTTGTTTTTCTGGTGAGACCGTGAAGCAGCTCCTGGCCGGTTGCGGCAATGTGAGGCTGCAAGCATGAATGAGGACGGTAATATATGAGAAATGCCAAACCGGTTAGCGTACTTCTTGTGGCAATCGTCTCGGCCGCTGTGCACGGGCTGGGAGCGGTATTGTTTATTCCAGTTTTGTCCTTCCTTTTCTTGGTTTTTGGGAGCCCCCCAGCTCAACTTGGTGGCATAGTGGCCGCCACTGACCGGGGAATGACTCTTGCCGTGATCGCTCCTTTTTGCAGCGCCGCTTTGGGGTTTGTTGCTGGCGCTCTCATGGCATCCCTTTTCAACATGTTCGTGAAGGAAAGGCCCCGGCGTGCGATCGTGGTGCAGGAAACGCTGCGGATACGCAGCAGCGCCTCGCTTGGCGACGTAGCCTGAACCCACCGGCGTTTACGCCGAAAACAGAGGTGCAGGCCATTGCATACTGCTACAACGGCCTGTCTCAAGCAACTCTACCTCTGTGGGGGAAATCTTGTTCGGGCGATTCTTAAGCTGCCACGCCGTTCGCTGCGGACCACCGGAGTAATTGTGACAGCCTCACCCGGCTTCTTCTCGGCAAGGTCAAACGCCATGGGAATGCTGGTATCTCCGTTTCCTGCGCCCGGTTCTTTGCTGACCGTGAATCTCCAGACCACCTCATGCTTTGTGCAGTTGCTGGAGAGTCTGTAAGAATAAAGGAGCTCGCATCCACCTTCGGCACCGGCTTGGAAAAGAACGCTTTTACCACCACATCGTGGTAGACGTGCTGTGCCCCAGAGGCCGGATACGTGGCCACCTGAGGAGGCGCCATGTCAGCTGGCGCGCCTGAAATTGCAATCAGCAAATTGCGCACTACCATGGGCACGGGCGGCGCTCCTTCTACTACGGCAGGTTCCGAAGATGGTTTTCGCCCATCACACAGCCCGCCGAGCACGCAGGGTTCGAGCACGAAGTTGTTGTTCGTGTCGGCCAGATTTCCTAGAAATTTCGCCGCGACTATGGCTTCGAGCGACTGATAATAGACTGTCGTAGCTACTGCAACCGGTCCTCGCGTGCCGGGCGGAATCACAATTGAATAACGGTCTATCTTTTGCTGATATTCGGGGCGTCCTCGTGGTTTAAGGCGCGTGTCTCGCAGGAATGAATCATCAAAGTAATCGCCATTGCCGTTGCTGTCTGCAAACTGGGGCAGTGCAGTGGGGTTGGAGGCATCAATCCGGCGTCCATCCTTGTCGATAGGGAGGCCTTTCTTGTCAGTGACCAGGTTGAGGGCGGTGGCGTAGGGCAGATCCAGCGTCGGGCAGCCGTTGCCGAGAGAAGCTACAGCTTTAAACTGCACCGAATATGGATCAGCAGAACCCGCCGGGATTTTCCAATCGCAACCCGGGAAGTTAGGATCTACTATTTCTTCGGTAGTAAGGTTACCAACCCCGATGGAAGTGCGGTTCCACACGTTGTCATGGATGGCCAGTTCTTTGCCGGTTGCGAGATCATAGGCATGAATCGAGAGCCACGCCGTGCGTCCTTCCGGAAAGCCTGTGGGGAAATTATGTCCGCTGCCGGTGTTGGCAACGGCAATGAAAACTGGGGCCTTCGTGCCGGCCTGCGCTGTGGCTGGACCTTGAAGGTCAAGGCTAAGCACGTGGCGCAGGCGATCCCAGGCGAGCCGGGCTTGCTGGGTGAACGCGCCACGCCGTTCCAGGTGGGTCCAGAACCCTCTGGAATACACGCTCTTGTGGTCCGCGGAAGAAAAGCTGAAGGTGGAAAGTTCTGGATAGGCGGCAACATTCCCGCTCTTGTCCACGTCTTTCCCGATTAGCCCTGGGATGTACGCATTGCCCCCGACGAAGTGGTGTGTGAAGAAGGGGTGAGGCGATCCGCCCTCGTTCGCTACCCGGTCAACCGGAGGTGGAAGTGGATTGCCGTCCTTGTATAAGGTTTGCGCCGTGCCGGGCTGGCCGTAATCCTGTTGCATATGGCAACTCTGGCAGTCGCGCTTGAAGCGAGGATCAAAGTTTTTATTGCCGGGGCGGTCGGCGTAGGCGCTGTTGGCCCACTCAGTGTAGGTACGCTCGATGGGGAATCCGCCCACCCACTTGCCGAGAGAGTTCCTGATGGGCAGAGCGTTGGTGACATCATGGCAGGCAGCGCACATCTCCGCGCGCACAAACATCGCCTGGTGGTATCCCTTGTGCTTTGAGGGATCGATGTTCTGGTAGGCAATGTTGCGGCCGAATATCTGACTGGTATAGGCGTCCTGGTCGCTGGGCGGCTGGTTCGCAGCCAGCGGGCCAAACCGCTCCGGGAAAGCAATGGCATGGGGCGAAAGACGGTAAGACCCGGCGCCAATACTGTATCCCAGGTTCTGCTTGGATGAATCCGGAACGTTGAAGACGTCCTGTTGCGCTGGGGCCATCAAGTCAGACCGTGATTGTGTGCTGGGGGCGGGAGTATAGGCGCTTGCACTGCGGGCGTAATTGTGGAACGGGGTATCGCGAGTGTCGGCATAGGTATGGCAGACCGCGCAGATGATACCGCTTTTTCCGGATTCGGTATTGCGAAACTGCGCTTCCAGGGGCGCAAAAGCAATGCCACTTCCGTTGTCGGATGTGGGATTGAATTTGGGGTCTACCGGAGCCGACTCCAACCGGGTGACAGGGTCGACGGTTACATTCTTCAGCGGAATGTTGTCCACATAGTCCGTCGGCATGTGGCAGCGCGAACAGAATGAGTCCAACAGCGAGCCCGGCCGGGAAAGGGTGTACTTTCCCGTTCCGATGTCAAATGTGGAGGAACACTCGCCTTTATTGGCAAAGGGATTGTGGGTCGCTTTGGGTGTGCCGTCGGGAGGTTCTGGCGTGTCGCATTCGCCATTAGCAGAGGTCGCCCGCGCCAGCAGCAAGAAAGCCGCACGCCAAGCCGGATCGCGCCAGGCGTTGGACATCATGGAGCCGTTCCACTCGTCGAAGATCTTCTGGTGGCAGGTCTGGCACTGGCCGGGGCTGTCTTCGCGCTCCCAGTGTTCATGATACGGAGGCGGGAACGCTTGAGCTTCCGCGACTACATAAGGAGCAGCTTCAGGGAGCCGGTTGGGAAGGTCATTCAGACTGCGCTGGGTGGGTTGGTAGTAGACCATGGCCGCGGTACCCAGCGTTGTCGCCATCAAAACAACCAGCTTCAGAAATCGGCCGTTTCCTTTGATCATTGCTTAACTCCAAACAGCTCGCGGTGGCTGACGGCTTGTGCGTGGATGTGACGTAATTCTTCATAAACAAGGACTGGGTCATGGAGTGGAACCAGAGGGGCCCGCCGCAGTGCCCATACCACTAGGGAATAAAGGAGCGACAGATATCCGGCAGCAATCAGAAATTCGAACAGGCCCAGCTTGGGCGCGCTCCACAGGGAAGGCATGATCAGCAGGTAGAGATCGAGCCAGTGTCCCAGCAAGAGAAGCACGCAGATGCTCATGAGCACTTTTGGGGAGCGCTTGGCGCGCACGGCAATCAGCCCGGTGAAGGGAACAACCCAGTTCACAATAAAGTTCAGCGCGAACAGATAGAGCCAAGGCCCGTTCGTCCGGCTCATGTAATGAGTGACTTCCTCGGGTATATTTCCATACCAGATCAGCAGGTATTGGCAGACCCAGATGTAGGCCCAGAACGTGGAGAATGCAAACAACATCTTTCCCAAATCGTGGAGCTGGTGTTCGCTGATAACATCGCGCAGGGGGCCGCGTTCTTTCAGCAGCACCGCCGTCAGGGTGACTGCGGCAATGCCCTGGACAAAAGTCCCCGCAAATACATAAACCGCGAACATGGTGCTGACCCATTGGGGGTCCAGGGAGAGCAGCCAATCGTACGCGCCGAGGGTGAATGTCAACGCAAACAGGAGAACAAACAGGACCGCAAACCGCGTAAGGCGCGCATGGAGGGCAAGGCTCATTTCCGGTTTTCGGTCCTGCTCCAGCGATGTTCTGCGAAAAAGTAGCGCAAAGAGAGTCCACAATCCAAGGATTACGATCATGCGCCCGAAAACCCCGGGAGTCTTAAGATACTGGACTCTTCCGGCTAGGGTGGAGGCATGGTCAAACGCTCCGGCATGGGTCCATGAGAACAAGGTGCGGCGTCCGAAGAAGACCGCCAGCATCAGCACTGAGGACACGGGCAGGGCCAGCATGAAAGCCTCAGGAATCCTGCGCAGGCTAGCGGACCAGCGCGCGCCCGTGAGCCGTTGCGTTGCCAGAAAGAACAAGGCGGAGAGAGCAAGCGAAGTGATGTAAAAGCCGTCCAGCAGCAGGTTGGGCCAAGTCCGCTGCGGCGCCGACTGCAAACCATAGATGACCGCACCCATCCCGAGGAGGACGAGACTGGTGGGAATGATCCAGCTACGGGAAGGGATCGTCAACGATGGGCTGTTGCTCATGGTGTTCCTCCGCGCGACGCAACTGCGGGTTGCTCACCCAGACCCTGCAAGACGGTATGCACGTAGGTCACGATTTTCCATCGTTCCTCGGCGCTGAGTTGGGCGGCGTAAGAAGGCATTTTGCCCGTACCCATCGTGGTGACGTGAAAGATCCGGCCTGGAGGGAATTGCATGAGGCGATCGGAGACATAGGACGGCGGAGGAGGGATTTTCCCGGAGATAGGGCCATCACCTTTGCCTTGTTGTCCGTGGCAGACCGCACAATAGGTCTGGAAAAGCGCCTTGCCCTCTTCCTGAGTCTGCGCTGTTGCGTGGTACGGATTTTGCAGCTCACGTCCGGCACGGGCGGCCTCCTCTTCCCCGGCGCCATAGTGGAAGAGATGGTAGCCGCGCGGGATCGTGCCGGCCACGGGTTGCTGCAGCGTAAGACCGTCACGCGTAACAGCGTTGGGAGCGAAGGCTTTGTAAGCCTGGCCCCGCGCCATGTCCGGCATGTACTCGTAGGCGCGCCGCTGTGAAGTTGCGCCACAGCCCGTGAGCGCCACTGCAATCACCATACCCGTGACTGCTGAGAGCCTGCGATTCATAGGTTGCACTCCGTCTCTTCGATATCATTGGCTCCGCTTGCCTCCAGGAGCCCCCAGACCCTTGCCATCTCAAAGCGATCATCGCGCTTGCGCAGCACCAAGGCAAATGTGTCATTCGTGACGCCCAGAACGGGGAGGCGCTCGCGTTTCCCTGGGTAGAGACGGGCGCGGAAAAAAAAAGCTGCAACCGTGGCCAAGCCTCCGATCAGCACGGTAAGCTCGAAACAAATAGGAACGAAGGCCAGGGAAGAATTGTCGGGCTTGCCGCCCACATTCAGTGGCCAGTCCAGCACCGTGGTATAGAACTGAAGACAGAGAGCGAGGAACAATGCCGAGGCTCCAGCTACGAGAGTGACCAGCGGTAGGCGGCTTCGGCGAATGCCCATCGCGTGGTCGAGGTCGTGTACCGGGTAAGGGGCGTATATGTCGTAGATTCGGAGGTTTTCTGCTCGCACTGCACGCACAGCGTTCAACAGATGGTGTGAATCCGAGAAAGTAGCGATCAAAAAAATATTAGGCAATGACCAACTCCTGCTGTTCTTCTTCATCGTCATCGTTGCTGAGGGCCATCTTGTGAGCGCCGTGAGCCACCACTCCTCTGATTTCCCACATTGCGATCATAGGCAGGAAACGGATGAAGAGCAGGAAGCAGGTGAAGAAAAGCCCGAAACTGCCGACGAGGATGGCGATGTCGTACCGTGTCGGATAGAACATGCCCCAGCCAGAGGGGAGAAAAGCCCGGTGCAGCGACACCACGATGATCACAAAGCGCTCAAACCACATCCCGATGTTCACCAGAATGGAAACCATGAAGAGAAAAGCCACACTGGTTCTGGCTTTCTTCAGCCACAGCAGTTGCGGCGTCACCACGTTGCACAAGACCATCAGGTAAAAGCACCAGGCATAGGGGCCCGTGGCGCGGTTGATGAAGTGATAGCGCTCATACAGATTGCCACCGTACCAGGTGCTGAAAAACTCGGTGGCGTACGCGTAGCTCACAATCATGCCGGTGAGCATGGTGACCTTGGCCATCTTGTCCAGATGGCGCAAGGTGATGTATCGCTGCAGATTCATGGTGTGCCGCGTGATGATCAACAGCGTGAGCACCATGCCGAAGCCGGAGTAAATGGCACCCGCCACGAAGTAAGGGGGAAAGATCGTGGTGTGCCAGCCGGGCAGAAGTGATGTGGCAAAGTCCATGCTTACGATGGAGTGCACGGAAAGAACCAGAGGCGTGGCCAGTCCAGCCAGAATCAGGCTGACGATCTCATAACGCGCCCACGTGCGGTGCGAACCGTTCCATCCCATGCTCAGCACCCGAAAGATGGATTTCTTGATCCCGACGTCGGCCCGGTCGCGCAAAGTTGCCAGGTCGGGGACCATGCCCAGGTACCAGAAGACCAGAGAGATCGTGAAATAGGTGCTGATGGCAAAGACGTCCCACACCAGGGGCGAGCGGAAGTTAACCCACAGCGGACCACGCTGGTTGGGGTATGGACCGATAAAAAAAGCAAGCCAGGGCCGGCCCATGTGGATCGCGGGGAACAGACCTGCGCACATCACGGCGAAGATAGTCATGGCTTCGGCCGAGCGGTTGATGGAAGTCCTCCACTGCTGCCGGAACAGAAGCAGGATGGCCGAGATCAAGGTGCCAGCATGGCCGATTCCAATCCAGAAGACGAAATTGGTGATGTCAAAAGCCCAGCCCACACTGTTGTTCAGCCCCCATATTCCAATGCCTTTGGCAACCAGATAGGCGACCACGCCTCCAAGGTTCAGCAGCGCCGCCGAAGAGCAAGCAAGGCAGATCCACCATCCCTTTCCCGGCCGGCCCTCGAGCGGCCTGGCAATATCGTCAGTGATCTGCTGAAGAGAAGGATCACCGTCAACCCAGCTCGGAGGCGGAAGGGCTTGTGGCCGGGTGCCTGGGTTTGAAACACGAGTTTCGGTCACGGCGGCAGTGCTCATGGGATTCCTTACGTGGCCTCGGTCAGGTTACGAACTTTCTTGAGATATCCGACGTTGGGCCGCACTCCCAGTTCTTCCAGAACCTGGTAGTCCCGCTTATCGCGGCGCATTTGCGAGACTCGGCTGTTGGGATCTTTCAGGTCGCCAAAGACAATGGCTTGTGTCGGACAGGACTGCTGGCATGCAGTCTGGATATCGCCGTCGGCGAGAGTGCGTTTTCCTTGCAGCGCGACATTCTTGGCCAACTGGATGCGCTGGACGCACATCGTGCACTTCTCCATTACCCCGCGCGAGCGAACAGCCACGTCTGGGTTCAGCACCATGCGGCCCAGCGGGTTGGCCATGTTGAAGTCAAACTCGGGATTGTCCGTGTAGTTGTACCAGTTGAAGCGCCGTACTTTGTACGGGCAGTTATTGGCACAATAGCGTGTGCCGATGCAGCGGTTGTATACCTGCTGGTTCAGCCCTTCCGAACTCGTGGTGGTGGCCAGCACCGGGCAGACCGTCTCACACGGGGCGTTCTGGCAGTGCTGGCACATCATCGGCTGATGCACACTCAGTGGGTTCGCTTCAGTGCCGCTGTAGTAGCGGTCAATTCGGATCCAATGCATGATGCGCGTGCGTTCCACCTGATCTTTACCAACCACTGGCACGTTGTTCTCCGCCTGGCAGGCAACAACACAGGCGGAGCAGCCGGTGCAGGCGTTCATGTCGATGGCCATGCCCCAGGAGTGTTCTCCAGGGAGCCGGTCCGCCCAAAGAGTGGGCAAAGATTCCGTCGGCTCCTTTGCGTCTTTTTGCAGTTCCTGAAGCGTGGTTTCAAGGACGATTGGCCTGCCTTCCATGGAGAAATGGCTTTGCGTGCCGGCCACCTTTTCCTGGCGACCGGTCTTCTCCACGGTCACGCCCGCGACGGAATACCGGCGCACACCGTTTGCGATCAAGGTCAGAGGATAGACATTGACACCAACGTTTTGTCCGGCTTTGCCAACCAGCTTTCGCCCATAGCCGATGGCCACAGACAAGGTGCGAGCTTCCTGCCCAGGCTGGATGTAGGCTGGAAGCTCAACTTGTCCCCTGTCTGTCTGCAACCTGACCACATCGCCTTCATGCAAGCCGAGTTTCTCCGCTAGCTGTGGAGACACGGCGGCATAATTCCCCCACGTGACCTTGCTGATAGGGTCAGGTAGCTCCTGAAGCCATGGGTTGTTAGCATGACGCCCGTCGCGCAACGCCACACTTTCATAGAAATGGAGTTCATAATGCTCTTTGCCGCTCCGGGCCGCCTGAGCTTGCTGATGTTTATCCAGAACGGTGCGTGCCGCCGCCTTCCAGTCACCATGGAGGGCCGGCACGCGAGCACCGGCCGAGGAAGGCAGCACAGCCACACCATCTTGCAGCGACCGCTCCCAAAACGCCTCGAAGTCTTGGAGTTTTTTTTGCCGCGGGAACAGATTGTTGCGCCAGAACTCTCGTAGATATGTGTAGTAGCTGGGTGCGGTATTCCCCTGCCACCGCAGCAGGCTCTCCTGTGCCGCGCGTGTTGCAAACAGCGGAGCGATCAATGGTTGCGCCAGACTGAAGTGGGAGGCAACCGGTTCAGCGTCGCCCCAAGCTTCCAGGAAATGATGGTCTGGGCAAACCGCGTACGCATGTGAGCTGGTTTCATCGCGGCGGTCGGAGAAGGAAACTGAAAGCGTCACTCTCTCCAGGCCCTTAAGGAACCGCCCAGCATCGGGATAGTCATAGGCGGGATTCACGCCGTACATCAGCAGGGTATGCACGTCTCCCTGATTCATTTCATCCACGATTTCGGCCATGGCCGCGTCATCGCCACTCCGCTGGAGGGAAGGATGGGCTAGATCAATGGTCTTGCCGATGTTGCCCAGCAAAGCGTTCAAGGCATTGACAACCATCTGCAAGGCAACGTCGTTGCATCCGCTGACAATCAGCGATTCGCCGCGATGCTTCCAAAGCTCGTCAGCCACGGTATCTATCTTCCCGGGACCTACAAGGGGTTCCGGCCCATCTGGCACGTCTCTAATGCCTGCCTTGTGAGCAATGCGCCGGAGCATGGCCACAGCCACAATCCCAAGATCCGAGGGGGCTACCGGCACCCGTACGTCAGCATTGCTTCCGGTAACACTCAAACTTGATTCAAACTGAATGTGGAGCGCCGGCTGTCCTTCCGGCTTACGATTGCTCGCGTACTGGCGGGCAAACTCCACGGGTGAGAGCCAAGTCCCCAGAAAGTCCGCCTCCAGCCCAATGATGACCCGCGCCTTATCAAACAAGTAATGGGGGACCTCAGCCTGGCCGAACGTTTTGGCATTTGCCTCGCGCATCGCGCCGAAGGAGACCGCGTCATAGACCACGTGGCGGAAGTTGGGATGGGATTTGCCCCATTTCGCGATGATTTCTTTTGTGGAAGGGCTGGTAATCGTTTCCGAGAGGAGCACAATTTTACGCTTGCTCTCTCGGGCCGCATTCAGCGACTCGATCACTTGCCGGTCGATTTCTTCCCACGTGGCCGGCTGGCCATGCAAAAGAGGAGCGTGAAGCCGCGCGTCATCATACAGGGAGAGCACTGTCGCCTGCCCCGTGGCGCAGGTTCCACTACCAAATAGAGTTGACTCGGCGTTGCCTTCGATTTTGATCGGCCGGCCATCGCGCTGCTTTACCAGAAGGCTGCAAGAAGAGGCACAGCCGCGGCACGTGGTGGCGTAGTAGTTAGCAACGCCGGGAATGATTTCATCGGAGCCCACCAGCATCGGGATGGCGTTCTGCACCGGCGCGCGGCACCCGGCAAGCCCGGCCGCGGCCAGCGTGAAGCCCATCATGGCCAGAAAATCACGCCTGGTTGCTTCTGGCGAGGCCGCGTTGGACAGAATCGGGGGAAGGCCGCCCGGAAACTCGCCGGTGGTGCGTGTGCCGGTGTGCAGTTCTTCTACGCTCTTCCAGTAGGCGGGGGCAGCAGGCTCTCCAAGTTGGACGAGCTGATCCTTCGGGCTCTTACAGGGTCGCCGAGCTCCGCTGCTCTCGCCGTTGTGGTTCATCAGTTCCTCCGACAGCTTTCTGCACAAAGTCCGTGCTTAATCCTGCACTGCCGTCGCCGATCTCTTTGGCGTTATCGCCACCATCGGCTTGCGCCGCTAGTAATGACAACTAGCGCAATCAAGCCCCGCCGCCGGTTTCTGTCTTTGCGAGATGCTCGACATCGCGCGCTGAAAATCCTTGGTGGGCAAATTTGCATGCTCGCGGTGGCACTGCAGGCACCAGCCCATGGTGAGTGGCGAAAATTGCTTGACCCGGTCCATGTTCTCCACCGGCCCGTGGCATTGCTGGCAAGCGACACCGGAAAGCACGTGCTGGCTGTGATTGAAATAAACAAAATCAGGAAGGTTGTGGACCTTCACCCAGCGGACCGGGCTCTGCCGCTGGACCGTTTCCTTCAGTTTTTCGATCTCGACGGTTTGCTTTTCCAGAACGCTATGGCAGTTCATGCAGACGCTTGCCGGGGGGATGCCAGCATGCCGGCTGGTCCGTGCTGCGTAATGACAATATAGGCACGGGATCTGGTTGTCGCCGGCGTGAACTTTGTGCGGGAAAGAGATTGGTTGCTCCGGAGAATAGCCCTGATGAACTCCCACGCGCGATAACTCCCACGCGCCTCCACCACCCGCCAGACCAAGTCCGGCAACACCGATAACGATGAGGCCCAGCCGCATAGCGCTTAGTCCTCCTCCGGCCAGAGCCATGCAGCGGGGTTGTGCTTGCGCAGCCAGGCTTCAGCCCCGTGTACAGCACCGGAAATTGGGCGGTCCAGCAGGGCAAGGCAACGATGAAGCCCAACAACCATGACCGAGGACAGACGAGTTAGAGGAATGACGGCCACGGCAGCGAATGCCGAGAAAATGTGCAGCTGCATCAAGAATGGCATTTGTGCAACAAAATCAACTGCGGGTCTGCCGCGCCATAGTGAGGCAACATATGGAGTCAGTGTCATGACTCCCCAGGAAGATCCCCAGCGATAGACGACTGCGGCAATCGAACCAGAAAGCAATGCCACGAACAGGAGTGATAGAAACAGAGTATCTGAGAGTTCAGTGACAAGAGACACGCCGGATCGTCCCAGATGACGCCAAACCAGTGCAGCCCAGGCCGCAAGCGCGATCAGGCCGGCCGCGAAAGCCAGGCCTTCCAGCAGATAAAGTCTTGCTGGGATAGCATTCCATTGGAGGACAGCGCGCGGGAACAGGAACCCAGCCATGTGTACGGCGAACAGCACCAAGAGGCTGATCGTCCACAATTTGCCTCCGCCGAAAACGGTTCGGGCGTTCGCCATCTCAGCCGATGCTGCCGCCATATGCCGCCGGGCTAAGAAGTAGCGAATGGCGGTTCCCATCAGCAGCCAGGCAACGGCGATATATGGCCAAACTGCAAAAAGAAAACTGCTCTTCATCGGGTGCCCCCTGCTTTCGGGCGGCTTCCAACGGCCCCATATTTTCCACTTGCGAGCGTGTTTCCATCTCCATGCTTGTCCGCGGTCTGGTGCAGGGCCGCCATCCGCAAAAACGCCTTCAGAGCGAAGCCTTCTTTCGGTGTGAGGTAGTGACCGTCAGAGATTTTCTGCTCCCACGCAAAGCACGGATGGCGAATGAAAGCGGTAAGCGCGATGTCCTGGTACCGGAAATAGACGTTCGACAGGTCAGGACCAAGGCTACCGCCGCGCAAGCCAGCTCCTTGAACACCATGGCAAGCTACGCAGGCCTGAGCGCCATAGCGGAAGGACAGGTGACCATAGAAAAGCTTTCGTCCCATCTCCGTTTCCGCAGCTGTCGCGACTGCGGCATTGCGTTCGTCGGCAGGCTTGATATCGGGGCCACCGATGGCGATGTAGTCAAGAATGTCATGGACCTGTTTGTCGGAGAGATCTGCCCAGTCCGGCATGCGCTGCTTCTTGTACTCTGAAAACAACGCAGTCGCGATTGGGTCGCCTGACTTGATCACATTGGAGGAGGCATGAATGAATTTCAGCAGCCAATCTCGCTTGCGTCGCTCGGTGACGCCTTTCAAGTCCGGACCAACCTTGATTCCTTTGCCGTAGGTATGGCAAGCGGTGCAGCGTTTATTAAAGGTAGCCGCTGCTTCAGGAGAGAATTTGGTTCCGGCGGGGCCGCCATCGTCATCATCGGCGCGCGAAACCTCGGTGCGCGAAATTTGGAACAACCCAGCCAGCATGAGGAGAAGCAACACCAATCCCACCCGGATCGATGATCTTTTACCGGCAAGAATAGCTCGCCTCATTTGTCGCCCTCCTCGCCCCAAAAACAAAAGACTCAGAGAAATGTTCTCTGAGCCAAATTTCCTGTCAGCCTTGGCAGATTTCCAGGGACAGAAATCGGGGCTCGCTCCCCTATTTAATT
>WNFI01406391.1_pt1 | contig 13577 bp, 13 predicted proteins | sample 5400471 | NCBI WGS metagenome assembly WNFI01 (sample SAMN13153348, study PRJNA577476) | soil metagenome | isolation source: 100 cm saprolite on Douglas fir-dominated hillslope | place: USA:California | collected 2013-09-17 | reverse complement strand
CCCCGCCTCTTCGACCGAGAGCACGGCATCGAGATATTCTCCGAGCTTCGCGCTCTCCACCACCGCACGGAGCATGTTCGGTGTGCCGTTCGATAGGATCGCGGTCTTGATCCCTGCGGCTTTGAGAGCCCGCAAAACCATCGGCACCTCCGGGAAGACATCGAGCGTGAGATAGAGGTTCATCAATCGTTCGTGGATCGCCGCATCGCCGAGGTCGAGCGTCTCCAGCGCATAGCCCAGCGCCTCCGATGTGACTGTCCAGAAGTCCGCATGCCGCCCCTGAACCGCCCGCAGCCAGGTGTATTGCAGCTGCTTGTCGCGCCACAGGCCGGTGAGGGCTTTGCTCTTCTCGCCGAGCGCATCGCTGCAGCGCGCTGCGGCGGATGCAAAGTCGAAGAGCGTGCCATAGGCGTCGAAGACGCAGGCTTGAACTCCTGCTAGGGCCTGGTATCGAGACATCGTCAATTCCTCCGTGAAGCATCAACGCTTGCGGGGGGATCGGGCATCGTCTGCCTCATGGTTGGCGCGGAAGACACCGGGTTGCCCATCCGGCAAGCTACAATCTGGTCGAGAGATCGATGAGCCAATCCGGCGTGTTCGCCACGAGGATGGCTTCGACGATCCGATCTAGGCCGGTGAACGCAAGGGCGCCAAGGGCGAGCAGGACCAGGCCGAGCGCTGCGCGCCCCGCCCTGCCGACCCGGACGAGCGAGACCTTTCCCCTGATGAGCGCCGCTCGTGAAAGCCGCCCCAGCACTAGCAGCGGCGTTGCCGCTCCGATACCGAACAGCGCCATGACCAGGGTCGCCTGACCGAGCGCCTCCTGCCGGGCTGCCATGATCGAAGCCGCGCCCAAGGTCGGGCCGACGCACGGGCTCCAAACGACGCCGAGGAGCAGGCCCAGAGCGAATTGGCCTCTCAAACCACTGAAGCTGAGGCGCTTGATCAGTCCGTGGGCCGCGTTCGTCAACGGTGCGAGCGCGTGGGCAAAGCGCGCTTGAAGCGCCGTGCTGAGCAGCAGCAAGCCGACCATCGCCAACAGCACGGCTGCGGCGAGGCGCAGCCATCGGCCATCGAGCCCAATTTCGTGTCCCGCGCCGGCAATGAGGAGGCCGGCTGCCGCAAATGCCACGGTCAGACCGCCTGCAAGGGCCAGGATCCCGAACCGATGCTCGCCGAGAGCCCCTCCGAGGATCACCGGCAGCAACGGCAGCACGCATGGCGACAGTGTCGACAGCGCTCCTGCCGCAAGACTGACGACGTAGCTCTCCATGGCCAGAACCAACGATCGACGTGCGCGGCGAGCCTAGGGCTGCATCGCCGTAAGCATCAAGGAGCGAATGGACTCCGGACGGGTATCGCCCGTTGAGCGCCCTTTCTCATCCCTGCCCCTGAAGACGATCAGCGTGCTTTGCAGGTATGCCTTGAAGCCGACCGCCGTGTTGTAGTCCACGTCATAGTCGATCGTGAACGCCGCAAGGTCGGAAAACTCGCTGGATTGGAGAAGCTTGGCGATGATCGGCCGCTGGCGGGCGCAAGTCGGACACCAGCTCGCCGCAACCTCGATGAGGATCGGTTTGCCGGCCGCCTGCGCCGCGGCGAAGGCCCCAGGCTCGTAGGGGCGTTCCGTTCCGGCCATTCCGGGTGTCCAGCACCCTCCGATCGCAAGCCCGAAAATCGCGGCCATGACAAGCAGCATTGCCCGCATCGATCGCTCCATTGTTTGACGCCCGCACTTCAGCCAAGAAATCACCGACAGGGCGATCATGCCCGCATCCGTCTGATGAGCGCGATCATCGTGACCGCTGCAAAGGCGGCGAACGCCGGCAGCAGAACGTAGTCGAGCCATCCGCTTGCCCATGACAGACCGACTGCCGACAGAAGCAAGGCGAGAATCGGCGTGGCGCAGCAGAGCGCGCCGACCGCAGTACCAATGATGCCTGTCTTCAGCATGCGCTGTCGATGCGATGAAGCACGGGTGGCTTCCGGGCGAAGTTTGGCTGCCTGATCATCATCCCATGGAGCTCAGGGTCAAATGCACCGTCCAAGGAGGCGCTGCCTGTTCCGGTCGTCCTCGGGAAAGAGCCGCGATCCGAAGAGGCTCATTGCGACCACGATCGCCGCGACCGACCCGAACTGCCACACCAGAACCATCAGCGATGCATCGAGCTGGTGGAACAGGCGGAGGCCTGCCGCGGCAATCGACGCCACCGCCAGCGTTCCTGTCGCCGTCGACAGCACCGGTCGGAATGGGCGCGCGCTGCGAAGCATCGCGTAAAGCAGACTCGAAGGAACCAAGCCTGTACCGACGATCAACACGAAGCAGATCGCGCTGTTTCCCACCTGGAATCCGTCGGCGCCGTAATCGATCCAATCGAAGATGCAGCCCGTGCCGAGAGTGCCGAGCGGCTCGCTCAGCTTCTCGGGAAGGTCGACCCGCAAGCCGTATCCGAAGGCGAACAGGCCGATAAATGCTACTGTGGCGCCGCACCAGATCGCGGAACGAACCGGCGGAGTCCAAAGGCGCCGCACCGGGTCTGCGTCGGCCACGAGGCGGTCGATCAGCTCGTCGGGGCGCATCGCTCGCTAATCTCCTCTTTTGCCGAGGTTGGAGCGCAAGGCCTTGAGGCCGCGATGGATCGAGACCTTGAGGTTGCCCACGGAGGAGCCGATCGCGGTCGCGGCCTCTGCCACGGAGAATCCCTGGATTTTCACGAGCAAGATCGCGTCTCTCTGTTTGCGCGGCAGGCGCACCAAAGCATGCTGCAGGTCGCGGGCGGCCAAAGGGGCCTCGATCTCGTCTTTCGCTCTCGGATCGGAAAAGGTTTCATGTGCGACATCCAGCCGCACCTCGGCTGACCGGCGGCGGCCGGACCGGCGAATGCTGTCGACCAGCCGCCGCCGGGCGATGGCCATCATCCACGGTACGAACGGCCGCGTCGGATCATAGGTGTGCCGGGAGAGATGCAGGCTGAGCAGGATTTCCTGCAGCACGTCCTCGACGTCCGACGCGGCGAACAAACGTCCGCGCAGCCACCTCTGCAGGACCGGCGCCATCTCGACGAGAAGCTGGCGGTAAGCGATGCGATCGCCGTCCTGCGCCCGCTCCATGAGCCGCTGCCATGCCGCGCCGGCGACGTCATCCGCGGTTGGTCGACGTGGCGTCCGGATCCCGCTCAACACGCGACTTGTCATCGCGATCGACTGCCCATGTCCCGATGCCCTCGCACGATCCGCCATTATCGGCGCCGACATCGAGCAATCCCCAGTCACTTTGGCGTGTGGTGCTCTGCTCGATTGCCGGTGCCGTGCGATAGCCGCGGCGGGTACGGCCAAGAGCGCGCAATCGCGCCCTCTGCACCGTGTCTGGGCTCGCGGTAGCGTACGTCCAACCCTGCGGACCGAAGCAGCTCGGCGACGGGTCGTCGGACGCTCGAGTGGCCGCTGCCGCCATGGCGGCGGCACCGGACCATGCGACAACATTTAGTCTCGTCCGCCTCGTTGCCCTGAGCGGGGGAAGGGATCGGCTGAGATGCCGGTCGATGGCGTGGTCGACACCGCAGCCGAAGGTGCCGTCGTTGTGGCTTGGGCCTTCGTCGGACTGGTCGCCGGCCTTTGATGCGTGAGGTCTGAATTGTCGGAAGCGGGCCGATCCATGGCGAGCGCAGAGGTTGCCAGCCCAAGTACCGCGGCAAGCGCCGCGGCGAGCGGAAGTGGCTTCATCATGTACTGACTCCTTGTCTATGCGGTCCTGGGCGCGAGCATGATCTCGTGCGTTGCGGATGTTGGCCCTGCAAAGGAGACCGTGTTGTCGCGCCCGACCCCGAGGCGGCACCCTCGCGTCGATCCATGCTGCTTCCATAGGGAGACTTCGAGCGCGGGCACCCCGGAGTTACACGAATGATCGGGGCTCACAGATATGTGTTACCGTCGACCGCCGCGAGCATCTTGGCGCCTGCGCATCGATCGGGAGGAGACACGAAGGACCCTTCGATGATGATGAGCTCGCCATCATCCGCTCAGGCTTACTTGCGTCAGCTCGATGCGCTACTGAAGCAGATCGCGCCGACGCTGTTGCGCCGATCAAGGCTGGAACGCAAGCGCTTCTTTAGCGGTGGGGCGGTCTATGCGGATGGCCGAATATTTATGACGCTGACGGCGGTCGGCCTGGCCTTGAAGCTACCGGAAGACGCGAGCACGGCGCTGCTGCGCCAAGGCGGAATGCCGCTGCGCTATTTCGCAAAGGGCCACGTCAAGAAGGTATACGTGGTGGTGCCCGAGGCCATCGCCAACGATCGGTACGCTCTCGGTCGGTGGATCGAGCGGAGCGTCCTGTATGTCACGAGGTGACGCTCTTCTCGACGCCGCGCGGGAATGGCAGCCGAACCGAGCCCTCGCGCCTGTCCGCTATTCTCTCCCGGCCGAGAATTCGTCGATACCAAGCTCGGCCCGGTATGCCGCCGAGATCTGAGCCTTCTCCTCTTCGAGCGGGATCCCCGTAGCGTCGGCGACGCGGTCGATCGCATTGAACAAGCCGACGACCCCGGAAGCGTCGACGAGCGCCTCGCCGCCGAGGCTCGAGAGGAGATTGCCGCGCGCGGCGTCCAAGCGTTCGCCGTCTTCGAACAGAACCGCCTCGGCGAACTCCACGAGCACGCGGCCATGGGCGACGCCGCCATCGCCTTCGCCGGCCCCCAGCAGGAGCCTCAGATCAATGGTCTCGTCGGTATGGTCGCTGCTCGCCCGGAGCAAGTTCGCATGACTGGTGGTTCAATAAAGACATCGATTGAGCGCCGATACGCGCCCGGCGAGAAGCTCGATCTGCGCGTGCGTGATGGCGCGATACTCCCGCGAGAAGTCGCGCATTGCCGAGCCTGGCAGATATTGATGGACAACGAGGTCGAAGAAGCCGCGGACCGCATCCGGGACCAGGCTCATGGCCTTGTGAATGTTGGCCGGCGCTCGATCCGCGGGGTACATGCTGGCCTCTTCAGGGGTCGCGTCGTCGCGCTCGAGCCAGGGAACCCACGCGCTACCCAGTTTCGCGCCTTGCGGCCGCCGGCGCGTCGGCGGGCCGGGGATGGCGCTTGGCAGGTCTTGCAAACTGCTCCCGATGCCGCGTGCGAAGGTGTCGAGCGCCACGATCACCGCGACCACGCCGACGATCTCCACGTACTGCTCGACCGTGAGCCCCGACGCCAGCAACCTTGCCAACCATGTACGCGTCAAACGGCCCGGATCCGAGCGAATGCGATGGATGGCCTCTACCGCTGCCTCGGACAAGCCCCCCAGATCGTCGTGGATGCCAGACACGGCCGCCGCCGACAATGCGGCCTTGCGCCGACGGCAGAGCTCGCAACTCATGGCTTGGCGGGCCTCGACGGCGATCGCGACACGCTCGGCGCCGCTCCACCACGTTCCCGGCTTGGCAATGTGCTGCCATGCGCGTGTGTGCGCCGCCGTCAAATCGGCGCGGATCGGCAGCACGGGGGACTGGGAAGATCGTTGCGCCATGGCATCCCACGGACGTTCGGTGTTGCCGGATACTCGCAACTCGGTTGCTTGCGGTCAACGGGATCGGCACGACGCGGCGGGCGCTACCGGCCAGCTTGACCGTGCTGCTGGCGCCAGGTGCCGGCGAGCACCGATAGCGACCCGCCGAAACGGCGAAGGCGACCGAAGACGCATCGCGCCCCTTCAGGCGGCATTCCGGGCATCATTCAGCGACCAATCATAGTCGTAGCCCGCGATCGAGCCGGTTGCGGCCAGTGTGGATGCGAGAGCGGCTTCGGCATAGCGGGAGAGATGCGCCAGAACGGCTCTCTCGCCACCCCCGAAATCCTCCTGGAACCAATCATAGATGCTGGAGAGGCGAAGGCGGCCATCGACAATCCGGGCGCCACGCGGGTCGTTGATGTAGTCGCGAGCGCCGGCATCGAGCTGCGTTGGCGCGCTTGCCGCGGCGAAGGCCTCCGGTCGCAGATTCGGGCAGCCGACCGCGGCGCAGTTGAGGGCATAGTGAATGAGGGGGTCACTCCAGATGGGCCGCAAGATCCGATGCTCGATCTCATTGAGCGTGAGCGGGTTCCCTTCGACAACGAACAGTGGTTTGCCCCAGGGACCGCGTGCGAAGAGGCCCGGAGAGATGTCTATGTCCAGAATGCTGGCGAGGCGGGTGACGGTAACCGCCTTGAGAGCTTGCACGTACGAGCCGAGCTGCCGCCGATCCGACGGAGCCACGTCGGCATAGCGCACACGCACGATTCCGGCACGGTCCCGCATCGTATAGCGCTTCAGGAAGTTGTCGAACGCCGAGTGATCCACGCGCCGCGCATCGGACTCCTCGTGTCCGGTCCAACGCGGATCGACCGACTTTCCCGGTGCAAAGAGCCGCGCGACGCCGGCCGACGCGGCGCGCGGGGCGGCGGCGGTCAGTGCCGTTGATGCGAGCAGACGCAGCAGCGCTCGACGGCCCAAATCGTGGAGTCCTCGATCTTGAGGCGACGCGACGACGGCGCAGTCTGAACGCGCCTCTGCGTCCCAGCCATACACAAGATCGTTACGCTTGTTGCCGTGTCGGGCTTCAAGCCGATCCTGGCTGCGCGTGTCCGCGCGATCTCGCAATTGTGACCCCACGCAGCGTCTCCGACCGAGGCATTTTCCTCGATGGCGGGCAAGGAGGCTTATAACCTCAGTGGCTCGAACGTCGGATTCCTCGCATGCTACGGACGCTCATCCTCTCGATCATCTTGTGCGTCGCCGCACCGACGATGTTCGGAACGGCGGCGCGGGCCGGTGCCTCCGCCACGGCCAGTCTGGACGGGGCGGCGCATGGCGCGATCAGCTCCAACGCGCGCGAACGAAGGGAAGCGGTCCAATGGCTGCTGCAGAACGGCGGCAAGGATTCGGTTTCCGTGCTCATCCAGCTGTTGCGTTGGCTTCCCGATGAGGAGCGCGCGGTGGTTGCGCGGCTGGAGGCGCTCACCGGCGCCGAGGCGGGCAGCCGCTGGTTCGATTGGATGATCTGGCAGCAGAGCCATCCGGAATACGCGCCCTATCCGGGATACATCGGCTTTCTTGCCGATCTGCTCGCCGGCATCGATCCGCAATGCCGTCGTTTCGTTCGGCCCGGCGGGGCTCGCGAGATGGGGGCGGAGGAGATCGCCTGGGGCGGAGTGGCCGTCGACGGCATTCCAGCGCTCGACAATCCGACGATGGTCGCGGCGGCAGCGGCGACTTATCTCAATCCCGACGATGCGGTGTTCGGGGTCGAGATCAATGGCGAGGCGCGGGCTTATCCGCTCCGCATCGTGAACTGGCACGAGATGGTGAACGATGTCGTCGGCGGCGTGCCCGTGAGCCTCGCCTATTGCACGCTGTGCGGGGCTGGAATCCTATTCGACGGTCGCGTTGCCGGACACGATCGTCCATTTACCTTCGGCTCGTCCGGTCTCCTCTATCGATCCAACAAGCTGATGTACGATCGGCAGACCGACTCGCTGTGGAACCAGTTCACCGGCCGCCCCGTGATGGGGCCGTTGACCTGGCCCTGGAGACCGGCTTCGCGCGGGACTATCGCCCCGGAATTGCCTATCGCGACTATTTCGCCAGCCCTGAGCTCATGTTTCCCGCCCTGGTAAAGGATATGCGGCTGAGCCAGAAGGATCTCGTCTTCGGTGTCCGCGTACCCGGCGGGGTCAAGGCCTGGCCGCTCTCGGCGTTCGCCGGCGGCGCCGTGCTCAATGACCAGGTCGGACTCCTCGACGTAGTCTTGATCGGCGATGCACAGGGCCGTGGCGCGCGCGCCTACAGGGCCGACGGGCGCCGCTTCACGGCCGGCGCGGCACCCGAAGAGCTCAGCGCCGCGGACGGAAGGTGGCTGGTGCCCGAGAGCGGCTTGGTCGGACCGGCGGGCAAGAGCTTGCCCCGCCTTCCCGGTCACCTCGCATCCTGGTTTGCCTGGGCCGGATACTTCGAGGATGCCGCGCTCGGCGGGCCGCCGCCGCAATAGCCAAGGGAACGGCCTTGGCTGTGCGTAGCGCGCCGCCTCGACAGCTGCTTGAAGAGTTATCCACAATGAGTTGTTGGCAGATTTTCATAAATCTGTAACAATCGAATCATGTCGCGCTTCTCGACCAGTGCTGCGGCAAAGACCCTGCTCCGGACGCAGGTCCGGCTCGCCGTGGCGGAGCCGACGCCCGTGGCCGCTGCGGCGCCAGCCAATGCAACCCTGGACGCGTCCCAGCATCCGCTGGCTCGCCTGCATGCGGCGATCGAGGCCTGTCGCGGCGCCGACCCGAGCCTGTCTCGGACGGCGCGGCTGATCGGCGGCAGCCGCACCAAGGTGGCAAAGAAGTTGTGCGAGGAGGCGGCCGAAGTGAAATGGAGCACCGCGAGGCGCTGCTCGGCATCGCCGAGAAGCGCCCGAAGCTGCGCGACGCCAAATCCGAGCCGAGCTAGGGGCAAACGGTCCCGGGCACGGCGCAGGTTTTCGGCGTCGCTTGCGTTATTATATGAGGGCTTAAGCGCGACAGGATCGCCGGATCACCGCCGGCGATGTCGTGAACCATTTGAAAATGCCAAAGATTTGCGCCATGGGTCGACGCGCAATACTGCTGATCGTTGGCTTGGCGCTGCTCGGCATCGGCGGCCTCTGGTACGGCCGCGACCGCGGCATGGCGAGCCCGACGCCGGCGGCGGCCGCGACCGCCGCCGCATCCGCCACCCCGGCCATTCCGGTCGTCGACGGCCAGGTGGAAGCGCGCGACGTGCCGATCTGGCTTTCCGGCATCGGCTCGGTGCAGCCCTTGAACGCGGTCACCGTCAAGGTCAGGGTCGACGGCCAGCTCGAGCGCGTCGCCTTCACCGAAGGCCAGGATGTTCGGGCCGGCGACCTCCTGGCCCAGATCGACGCCCGTCTCTATCGCGCCCAGCTGAAGCAGGCGCAGGCGAGCAAGGTCAAGGACGAGGCGCAGCGCGAGAACATCAAGCTCGACCTTGCCCGCTACAGCAAGCTGGAGACGAGCGGGGTGACGCCGGTGCGCAATGTCGAAGCGCTGAAGGCGCAACTCGCCGGCCTCGAGGCGACCGTGGAAGCCGATCAGGCGCAGATCGCGATGGCGCAGCTACAGCTCGACTTCACCACCGTCACCGCCCCCATCGATGGCCGGGTCGGGCTCAAGCTGGTGGATGCCGGCAGCATCGTGCATGCCTCCGATGCCAATGGGCTGGTGACCGTCACGCAGATGCAGCCGATTGCCGCGGTGTTCACGCTGTCGCAGGACGAGCTGCCGGAGGTGCTGGCGGCCATGGCTGAAGGCGATGTCGCCGTCATCGCCTATACTCGTGCCGGCGACAAGGAGCTCGCTCGCGGCAAGCTCGTCTTCATCGACAGCCAGGTCGACCAGTCGACCGGCCAGGTGAAGCTGAAGGCGCTCTTCGACAACCGCGACCGGGCGCTGTGGCCGGGCGAGTTCATCGCCGCGCGTCTCTTGGTCAAGACCATCCGCAATGCGGTCGTGGTCCCGGCCAGGGCGGTGCAACGCGGCCAAAGCGGCAGCTATGCGTTTCGCATCAAGGCCGACAGCACGGTCGAGGTGCAGCCGGTGACCGTGGCTGCGGTCAGCGAGGGAATAGCGATCGTGGCCACCGGCCTCTCCGCGGGCGAGCGCATCGTCGTCGACGGCCAATACCGCTTGCAAGCGGGCAGCCGCGTCGAAGCCGGCAAGGGCGCCGGCAGCCCCAGCCGTCAATAGGATGGAGGCGTCGCGCCCATGAGCCTCTCGCGACCCTTCATCATGCGTCCGGTCGCGACCTCCTTGTTGATGCTGGGCGTGGTGCTGGTGGGCGTGGTCGCTTACGGCTTCCTGCCGGTGGCGCCGCTGCCGCAGGTCGACTTCCCGACCATCCAGATCGAGGCCTCGCTGCCCGGGGCCAGCGCCGAGACCATGGCCTCGTCGGTGGCGACGCCGCTCGAGCGCTCGCTCTCCGATGTGTCCGGTATCGCCTCCATGACCTCGTCGAGCTCGCTCGGCACGACGAACATCACCGTGCAGTTCGAGCTAGAGCGCAACATCGATGCCGCTGCGCAGGACGTGCAGACGGCGATCAACGCCGCCGGCGGCAGCCTGCCCAAGAACCTTCCGAGCCCGCCCACCTATCACAAGTCGAATCCCGCCGACTTCACCATCATGTCGCTGGCGCTCACCTCCGACACCTTGCCGCTGACCGAGCTCGACCGGTATGCCGACGATTTCATCGCCCGGCAGATCTCGCAGCTGGCGGGCGTCGGCCTGGTCGACTTCCATGGCGAGCAGAAGCCGGCGGTGCGCGTGCGCGTCAACCCCGACAAGCTGGCTCAGCTGGGCTTGAGCCTGGAGGAGGTCCGCGGCCTCCTGGGCGTGGCCACCGTCAATGTGCCCAAGGGCAAGCTCGATGGGCCGGACCGGGCGGTGGTGCTGGACGCGACCGACCAGGTCTTCGATGCGGACGCCTACAAGCGCCTGGTCGTCGCCTACAAGAACGGCGCCCCCATCCGCATCGGCGATCTCGGCACCGTGGTCGATGCGGCCGAAGACGTGAAGGCCGCCGCCTGGCTGCAGGACAAGCCGGCGATCATCGTCGATATCCACAAGCAGCCCGGCTTCAACGTGGTCGAGACGATCCAGCGCATCAAGGATCGCCTTCCGGTGCTCACCGCCTCGCTGCCGCCTTCGGCGAAGCTCGCCGTCGTCGGCGACCGCACCCAGACGATCCGCGCCTCGGTCAACGACGTGCAATTGACCATGATGATCACCATCGGTCTGGTGGTGCTGGTGATCTTCGCCTTCCTGAGGAACCTCTGGGCGACGGTGATCCCGGCGATCGCCATTCCGCTGTCTCTGATCGCTACCTTCGCGATCATGTATCTCTTGGGCTACAGCCTCGACAATTTGTCGCTGATGGGCCTCACCATCTCGGTCGGCTTCATCGTCGACGACGCCATCGTGGTGATCGAGAACATCGTGCGTCACGTCGAAAAGGGCGAGCGGCCGTTGGATGCGGCGCTGGTGGGCGTGCGCGAGGTCAGCTTCACCGTGGTGTCGATGACCCTGTCGCTGCTCTCGGTGTTCATCCCGGTCCTGCTCATGAGCGGCGTCATCGGTCGGCTGTTCCGGGAATTCGCGATGACCGTCGGCGCGGCGGTGCGGCTCTACGATCGCGGCCTCGTCTGCGTGCTCCGCCACCAGGGGCTGACCTTGGCGGCGACCGTGGCGACCTTGGCGGCCACGATCTATTGCTACACCGTCACGCCCAAGGGCTTTTTCCCGCAGGAGGACACCGGCCTCATCATCGGCGTGGCGGAAGCCGCTCCGGACATCTCGTTCGTGGCGATGTCGGAGCGGATTCAGTCTTTGGGTCGGGTGGTCATGACCGATCCGGACATCGACAATGTCTACTATTGGATCGGCCCCAACCCGACCTTGAGCCAGGGCCGGATGCTGATCAACCTGAAGCCGACCAGCGACAGGCAGGCGACGGCGAGCGACATCCTCGCGCGCATCAAGTCCAAGGTCGCCGGCATCTCCGGCATTCAGCTGTTCATGCAGGTGCGCCAGGACATTCAGGTCGGCGGGCGGCCGAGCAAGACGCAATATCAGTACACGCTCCAGGACGGCGACACCGACGAGCTCACCAAATGGGCGCCGACTCTGGAGAAGACGCTGAAATCCCTGCCGCAACTCAGGGACGTCACCGCCGACGTGCAGGCCTTGGCGCCCCGCGCCACTCTGCGCATCGACCGCGACACCGCCTCGCGGCTCGGCGTCTCGGCGCAGGCGATCGATGACACGCTCTACGACGCCTTCGGCCAGCGGCAGGTGGCCACCATCCTGACCCAGCTAAACCAGTATCACGTGGTGCTCGAGCTCTCGCCGGAATTCCAGCTCGACACCAATGCCTTGCGGCACGTCTATGTCCGCTCGGCCACGACCGGGCAGCTGGTGCCGATGAGCATCTTCACCAAGATCGAGGATTCGCTGGCGCCGATCACCATCAATCATCAAGGCCTGTTTCCGTCGATCACGCTCTCCTTCAACTTGGCACCCGGCTTCGCGCTGGGCGATGCGGTGTCGGCGATCGAAGCCGCCGAACGCGGCTTGGCCAAGCCGGCCGGTCTGGTCACCAGCTTCCAAGGCACGGCGCAGGCGTTCAGGGCTTCGCTCCGCACCCAGCCCTATCTGATCGCCGCCGCCATCATCACCGTCTACATCGTGCTGGGCATGCTCTATGAGAGCTACATCCACCCGATCACCATACTCTCGACCCTGCCGTCGGCCGGGGTGGGTGCGCTGCTGGCGCTCATCCTGTTCCGCCAGGATCTGTCGATCATCGGCCTGGTTGGCATCATCCTACTCATCGGCATCGTCAAGAAGAACGCCATCATGATGATCGACTTCGCGCTCGCGGCCGAGCGCCAACAGGGCCTGCCGCCCGAGCAGTCGATCTATCAGGCGGCCCTGCTCCGTTTCCGGCCGATCATGATGACGACGATGTCGGCGCTGCTCGGCGCGCTGCCGCTCGCCTTCGGCACCGGCGCCGGGGCGGAGTTGCGTCAGCCGCTCGGCATCACCATCGTCGGCGGCCTCTTGCTGTCGCAGGTGCTGACGCTCTACACCACGCCGGTCATCTATCTCTACCTCGGGCGCCTCGGCCGTTTGCTGGGCCGCCTGCGTGCCGCGAAACCGGCGCCGACGCCGGCGGCGGTTCCAGCAGGGACCCCGCACGCCGCCGAGTAGGGTTCATTCCTCGACACCGCGACCGTCGCCGCCGCTCTCCTCCCGTCACGAAACGGTCATCGCCGACCGATAAGCTCGACCCGCAGTCGGGATTCTTCAATGCGGGAGGTCATGGTGCGGGGCATCAAATGGTTGGCGGCGGGTCTGGCCTTCGCGTGCTGGCTGCTCGGTCCAGCGGGGACCGGAGCCGCGGCAGCGGAAAAGCTTGTCGTCTATCACGCCCTCGATTTCGTCGGCGCCGCCGCCAAGGCGTTCAGCAAGAAGACCGGTATCGAGGTGCAGCTGGTCGAGCAGGGCAGCACCGGCGAGGTCCTGGGCAAGATCTCCGCCGAGGGCGACCGGCCGCAATACGATCTCGTATGGCTCGAAGGCTCGGCGGTGATGGAACGCCTTGCCGCCACCGGCAACCTCGCGGCCTTGCCGGACTTGGCGGCGGAGATCGCCTACACGCCGACCGGCAGGAAGCTGATGCCGGCAAGCGGCTTCTATTTCCCGACCAATGCCAGCACCACCGCGATCGTGGTCAACACCAAGAAGGTCCCGGCCGACCAGATGCCGAAGTCCTGGGCCGATCTGGCCAGCTTCTCGGGCTCGGTCGCGGCCAAGGACCCCAATCTTTCCGGGCCGGCGTTCCAGTGGTTGGCCGGACTGTTTCAGACCGATGGCGAGGACAAGGGCAAGGCCATGCTGATGAAGGTCTTGACCAACAAGGCGCTCTCCGGCCTGCCCAGCGGCGGATCGGTCAACAAAGCCCTGTTGACCGGCAACGCCAAGGTCGCGATCGCGCAGGACAGTGCCACC